>Ga0302200_10000879_pt1 | contig 29332 bp, 23 predicted proteins | sample II_Bog_N3_1_FD_194585 | JGI IMG/M metagenome (GOLD analysis project Ga0302200, IMG submission 194585) | Peat permafrost microbial communities from Stordalen Mire near Abisko, Sweden - II_Bog_N3_1 | ecosystem: Environmental > Terrestrial > Soil > Wetlands > Peat | place: Sweden: Abisko... | reverse complement strand
TATTACTGAACACTATTGCCTTTGCAGGAGCAAGAGTGGTATCAAGCCATAAACTGCCTATAAAGAAGGGTTTCATGGTAAGAACGCTGTCTGTAACGCTGTATTTGCCCACGTACCCTGCCGAACCGGTTTCTCCCAGGGAGATAAGGGAACCGCCTAAACTAAATACTGCTGTAGCTGTATCAGTACCATCACTACTAAACGATATACTGGGCGTCGATTTGTCGCCTACAGAGCTTTGTTGCGACACCTGTGGTATATCATTTATATAAGTAACGATATGCTGCGTTTGCAGTTTCCATTTGCCAGCGATCAGATTCTGCTTCGTTTTAACAGGCTTGCCGCCGCAGGCACAAATAAAACTAATCAGAACGATGCCTAAAAAGGAAGATAATTTATTCATAGTGATGAGGTGAATTAGTAGATGGATTAAATTAGTTAAGGGCTTTGCCTGTTTTAATGCGCGGAATATTTAGTTTAGGTATAGTTATTTCTTTTTAAGAAATGGTAAAGATAGTTAATAGACCATGAGTTCACAAAAGGCTTCGGTATTTTTTGTAAAGTTTCAGCCTGTGAATGGCGATAGCAACTGTGTTGTCCGAAGTTTATAGCTCCGTGCGAATATTCCGGTAGTTTCGGTCTAATACTATTTTTATAAACTTACATCTGATAAACGGTATCAATTACATTAATGGTTAATTTTGCGGCAGATAAAAATTCAAGATGTCTATATCTACCGAAAACGAAAGAATTGGGATGCAGCAAGCCAGTGATGCTGTAGCCATTACGCTTAAAAAGATGCGGGAATATGCAAAACCGGGTATCTCCACCAAAGAACTTGACGAGTATGGCGGCGAATTGCTGGCACAAATGGGCGCACGTTCTGCTCCTTTGTTAACCTATGATTTCCCGGGGTATACGTGTATTAGTGTTAATGAAGAGGCAGCGCATGGCATACCATCAGCTGATAAAATTCTAAAAGAAGGAGATTTGGTAAATATTGACGTATCAGCAGAGCTAAATGGCTACTGGGCTGATAACGGCGGCTCGTTTGTACTGGGCGATGATATTAACGGCCATGGCAAACTGGTTGAAGCATCGAAAGAGATATTAAAAAAAGCCATCAGCAACATTAAAGGCGGTGTCAGGATATCGGAGATTGGCAGGCTGATTGAGACGGAAGCCAAAAAAGCAGGCTACACCGTAATAAAAAACCTGACCGGGCATGGTATTGGCCGCAGCTTGCACGAGGAGCCACATGAGATAGCCAATTATTGCGATAGGTATAACACCGCGCGTTTTAAAAAGAATTCGGTGGTAGCGATAGAGACATTCATCTCCACACGCTCAACAATTGCCGATACACAAGCCGATGGCTGGACGCTGCTCGGTAATAAAGGCGGTTTTGTTGCGCAGCACGAGCATACTATTATGGTAACAGGCGGTCAGCCGGTGATATTTACAGCGCAGAACGGCATTTGGGATTAATTTTTCAAATAACCCTAAACAACATAAGTAGAACCTTAACCGGTATTGGTTATTGAACGGCTATCCAAGTAATAAGAGCCTTTAACAAATTTAGAGGTTTTTTTGGGTTTGCCATATTCCTGCATTTTAAAATCTAACATATCCCACAATAAGCCCCATATATCATAAAAAACAAAAAAGGATAAAAAAATTATTATTCATTAAACCGGTTTAGCAAATTGTTTATAACTTAGTCCCAACTTTAGGCCTTACAAGTCTGAAGCACCAATTTCCTACTCCAAATGAAGATTAAAAAAGTACAACTGATTTTATTATTGATTGCTGTATTGCAATCAGCCGCGATTTTTACCGCTAACGCGCAAATAACTAAAGTTAAAAATGGAATACTGGTTAAAACCGGTGCCCAGCAGGTAGGGTTATCTGTAGCTAATGATGCAGCATTTTGCTTAAGCTTAAACGACTCCATAGCGCCATCCGCCATTAAAAGTGTTTTTATTGATGAGAGCAACAAGACTACAACGCCCTACACAGTGATTTCCGCAGCCCCATTATACGGGATCAAAACATCTTACGGAAAACTGATGATTAATACCGAAACCAAATCATGGTCATTGTATGACGCGGCCGGACATAAATTGATCAGTGATGGCGCTTATTCAATCACCGATTCATCTATACAAATTACCCATTCCGCCCAGGGCCTGCTGTATGGCTCAGGAAACAGAACGACGAAGGATCTTGAAAAAAACGAGTCCGCTTCTTCGGTGTGGAATGGTGCTGCCGGTATCCCCTATTTTTGGAATAACGCCGGGTATAGCGCGTTTGGCGTTTCGGCAAATGATGATAAACCGGCAACATGGAACCAGGCCAAGGATAAAACGGCTTTAACCTGGAAATTTTCAGGAAAAGCAGCAAACCTATACCTGTGGCCCGCCAAAACCATGTATGATGGTGCAAACGGATATGTAAAACTCACTGGCAGGCCAAAGCTGCCGCCAAGGTGGGCTTTCGGTTACCTGCAGAGCCAATGGGGCTGGGCCGATAGCGCTTATATAGCCAACGTATTAACAAAATTCCGCACGCATAAATTACCGGTAGATGCCTTTATCTTCGATTTTGAATGGTACACTACCACGCCCGATTATGCTGTAAAAAAAGAAGGTAAGGAAGGCTTCACCGATTTTACCTTTAACCCCAAGCTGTTCCCCCAGCCGGCTAAACAGATAGCCGAAATGAAAAGCCAGGGCGTTAAATTTATCGGTATCCGCAAGCCAAGGCTGGGTAATAACTTGTTGCTGGACACTATGCGGAAAAACGGCTGGCTTATTAGCCCGAAAACGGATAACCGTGATTTAAACTTTAGCAATGCCGGCCTGCGCAAATGGTTTGAAGAAAAAACCAGGCCGCTGTTAAATACCGGTGTTGATGCCTGGTGGGATGATGAAGGCGAATCATATTACACCTGTTATTATTGGTGGAACAAAGCGCAGTATGATCTGCTGGCCTCTGCCCGGCCAAATTACCGCCATTTTACGCTTAACCGGGCATTCAGCCCCGGCAACCAACGTTTGGGTTACAGCACCTGGAGCGGCGATATCCCTTCAACATGGTCGTCATTGGCTGATGTACCTAAGGACCTGCTTAATTTCAGCCTGGCCGGGATGTACTACGGATCTTGCGATATTGGCGGTTTCCAGGGTACGCCGACTAAAGAAATGCTGGTACGTTGGTTCCAGGCAGGGGTGTTTTTGCCCATTATGCGTTCGCACTCCAACATCGGCACTACCGCGCGTTTCCCTTTTCTTTGGGGAGATGATGGCGAAGCTGCCATGCGCAAAGCGCTTAACCTGCGGTATCAATTGCTGCCTTATATTTATAGCCTGGGCCATGAAGCTTATACCACCGGTGCCCCTATTATGCGTCCGCTGGTGATGGAGTTCCCGGCTGATACAACTGTTGCTAATATGGAGGATGAATGGTTGGTAGGCAAAGGATTACTGGCTGCCCCTATATTAAATGAAGGTGGTAAGCGAAAAGTATATTTACCCAATGATACCTGGTACGACTACTATACCGGCGAAGTAATTAAAGGTGTTAAAACTATTCAGGTTACTAAGGCGCTTGATGAGATACCTGTATATGTTCGTGCTGGCACTATACTCCCGGTTGGGCCGGTTATTCAATATTCTGAACAAACTTCGGGTACTCCGTTAGAGATCCGTATCTACCCCGGCAAAAACGGCAGCTTTAAAATGGTTGAGGATGACGGAACATCGTACAACTACACCCAGGGCAATACAAGAACAACTACTTATTATTGGAACGATAAAACCAAAACATTAACCTGGAATGTAAGCGGACAATATTCCGGTAAAAACGTTTATAAAACCATTAAAGTTGTTTTAGGCGGGAGGGATAAAATTGCAACTGTGGGCAAAAAAGGGAGCGTGGTTTTTAAGTGATAAAAAGGAAGTGGGTTTATTTAACGCAAAAAGCCTTTGACGAAAGTCAGAGGCTTTTTGCGTTTGATGCACAAGCATGATACTTGTTAAATGAGTTAAAATCTTATTTATTCAATATTTCCAGGGCTTTTTCTTTTGCGACATCAGTTCCGGTCAGTAAATCTTTAACCGTTTTTTTTATTACAATATCAGGCATTATCCCAATACCTATAAACTCCTTCCCATCCGGGTAGGTATCCCTTTTGCCGCAAACGCGTGCACTACCTCCTCCTGGCAGATCAAAGGGGACCGGCATCCCCGTACTACCCCCGGTTGGTAAACCAATCAATTTGCCACGTTTCATGTAATCAAATGCTACTGTAAAATCCTCTGCGGCAGAAAATGTTCGCGGGCCTATCAGCACAATAACCGGTTTATTATAAAATATTTTGCCGTTGGGGCTCCATCTGCTGATACCGTTATCTTCCCACTGCGGTTCAGCATTTGGCCTCGAATAAAGCTTGAGTATCTTCGAAGCGGAGGTTAAAAATGGTTTATCGGTTAAACGTTTGAGAATACCATAGCCAATATCGCCAGAGCCTCCTCCATTGTACCTTAGATCAATAATTAAGCCTTTTGTTTTAGCTATTTCTGTGTAAAGCGAATCAAATTGTTTAATTATATTATTATCTTCAAAACTATTAATGGTTAAATATCCTACGTTGCCGATAGTTTGGTAGTCCATTGTTTTTAAGTTTTTTACATCTATATAACCTGTCCGTGAAATAACGCGATTTATAATTTTGCCGTGAGGATCTTTGAACTCGATGGCTATAGCCTTGCTTTTGGAACCCGAAAACAGCGCATAATAAAATTCCCTGATTTCCATGTCCTGCGGAGTTGAACTACTTAAATAGGGCTTTACATTCTTCTCAGCATAGCTGAGAACCGGTTCTGAATCTATTTTGATCACCTCGAGCCCGGGAACAATACCTGATTTGTAAAGACTATCGCTAAAAACCTGGTTTACAAAAACCCGCCCTTCAATCAGTTCTGTACGAAATGGCGGCCTGATGTAAAATTCTGCTGACAGGGAATCCGGAGGATATACATTGGTATGCCCATCCTTCAACTGTGCATAGAAATTTATCAAAACCTTATAATATTCAGCAGTAGATTTAGTATTTTGAACTTTCGGCAGATAATCAAGATAAGCCTGGTTCCAATCGATATCTACATGATCGAAATTTACAAAATTATACTTGGCCTGAGACCAAAGCAGGGATAAGCCTGCAACCTTTTCTGCGTCGGAAAGGTTAGCTTTATAGGGCGTTTTAAAAGCTGTATTTTGCCAAAGCGCCCCCGAATTTTTCAACTTTTGTATAATTACTTTATAATGCGGCTCATCACGAATGGCATCTAAAGTAGAATCACTCTCCAAAAACTTGATGACCCCACTTGTGGCACCATTTGAATACATTTGGTCAAGCGCATTAAGGGCCAAATCCTTTTGACCAAGCAGTGCGTATCCACCTGCCAGGTCGCGGTTAACATCGGAACGGCGGAACCATAAATATGCATTTGTAACCGCCATTTCTTTGATAGGAACACTATCCAAAAATGCAAGTGCGTTTTTCAGAATCATTACACCCTTTTCAATCTGTTCGTGGGTGCTTTTTGTGTCGATTAATTCATTAGCTACGTTGCGCTGAGCCTGCACTTTATCGGCAGCCTCGTTACCCGTATAGATTTTTTGTGCAATAACATTGACGGAAAAGGCAAGAAGCACCGCCAGCAGAGATAGAAATTTGCTTTTCATATGAGTTAGGATAAGGTTGATAGTTTATACTACTAATCAAATATACACAAGTGCTCTAAATAACAAAGGGAATGGCATCGTGACGGTTTTTGCTTTTTGATACACAAGCAGGATGCTTGTGTATTTTTTAAGCCGAGAAGTAGTATGCGATGGCGACTGGAAGCTGCGCCGTATTAAAAAAGACGGCGAAATACTCGTTGAGTTTTTTAACCCCGGCTGGGACCCGGCAGAACGGGTGAACCTTGCCGATAAGAATCCAGAACAGGTAACCCGGTTACTGCCCATATTGCAAAATTTTATGGTGGAGACGAGTAAGCCGTTTAATTGAGGATTAGGCTTTAGATATTGTTTGCTTTGGTGTAGTCTCCGACTACAGTTTCACGCAATCAACACATTGAAATATTTGATTATCAGATTTTTTGCGTTACTTAGGGTTAAGCTATAACCTGTAAGGCAACATTTATTAATATGGATTAAAGCTTGTAAAACCTCTTTCTGCAAATATTGATCATCACAAAATCATTACCATGCTGCAAGGCCTTTATTTATACGAAGTAATTTTGATGATAGCCGGTGGCATATTATTTCTGGCGCTGGTTTTTCTGCTCATTTGGAATACCATTAAAGGTAAAAGCATTACCCCGTTACTGCCATTTTTCCTGTTCCCGATCATCATGATCGGCTGGTCGACCATAAAGTCAGTAAGTTACGATAATGGCAAGATCGATATAGAAAAAACAGCCGACTCCCTGGCCCAAAACCCTGCTGATACCGCCCTGCAAATAAAACTGGAAAAATCGGTATCTGCTTTTGATACCACACGTGCCACTAAGGATACTGTAGCACTTAATGCAATTTCAAAAGCTTACTATGCCCTCGGAAAGTATACTGATGCTACCCGCTACAATCAAAAAACATTGGCTATAAACCCTGATATGCAATCGGCAATCAACCTAAAAACAGGGATAGAAAAGCAGGTTGCCATTAAAAATAACTTTAATAATAGCATAACCCAATTAAACAGCAGCCTGGCAGCTTTGGATGCCAGCAAGGGCCAGGCAAACCCTGCGGCCACCCAGCAGATCATCGGCACATTAAAAGATCTGAAACAGCCCGTTTATACCGATCCAGCCTCGAGCCTGGTGATTGCCAAGGCGCTTGCCGCGGTAAATAAAAAGGAGCAATCCATGCAAATTGTACAGAAAGTATTAGAGGCCGACCCTCAATCGCAGGAAACATTGCAGGTAAAACAAAACATCCAGGCCGGAAAGTACACACCGGCAGTAACTGATTCGGCGCAAACTAAAAGCCTGGATGCTAAGAAATTCAACTTTATTATTAAAAAACAGGTCACCGTTAAGCAATAAGCGTTTGCTATCCTGCAAACCTGCTGTTTAATTGCTCAAACACTTCCTCGCGTTTTGCGCGTAATCCGGTCGACATACCTATCGCTGCCTCATATTCATCATTTTTTAGTGCTGCCATTGCACCTTCAATAAATTCGGCAATAGGGATCCCGCCGTGTGATTGCGCTTTATCATCACGCCTGTCGTGCCCAAGCTCTGTATCAACCGATGGCGGGATAATTTCATATACGGCTATTCCTGTTTCCTTAAGCTGGTAACGTAACGATAGGGTTATGGAATGCATAGCAGCTTTGGTAGCGCAGTAAACAGCCATCATGGCAATAGGCACAAATGCCAAACCCGAGGTAACATTAATAATGGCAGCATCTTTCTTGCCTTTTAAATGCGGCACAAATAATGAAGTCAGGTGAATCGGTGCCGTTAGGTTGGTTTCAATTTCCGAGCCTATCCTTTCCAGATCGATGCCTCTGTTAAAATCAGTGATCAGTTGTACGCCGGCATTGTTCACCAGGATATTGGTATCCGGGTGGTTTTTACTGATCCATTCAGCCAGTTCAATTCTTTGCGCGGCGTCAGCAACATCAGATACTTTGGTGATGATCTGTGGCAATCGGCTTTTGATAGCTTCCAACCTATCGACACGGCGACCGGTTATGATCACTTTACTGCCTGCTTTTAAAAATTCCTCGGCAAAAGCAAGGCCGATGCCCGATGTTCCGCCGGTTATTAATATGGTGTTCCCTGATAAATTCATTTTTTTGTTTTTAATGATATGCGAAACAAAGATGGGTAGAAAAACGGTGCGGTAGTTTGCGAACATCAATCCATTATTTGCAATATTCAAACCAAAGGGATTAAAACTTAAAGCTATAAGGAGCAATACCCGCAAAACATTTCACCCGTCTATGGGTTTAAAAGCTAATTAACTCATAGATATTTTAAATTTTATACCCTACAAGTGCAGTTTAGCCCCGTTTACAAAAAGCTTTCTTTGTTGAAATTGCTGTTATTATTCTTGTTTATCAGCATAGGAGGATTTGCCTACAGTCAAACTGTACCCACGGATTCCCTTAAAACAGATTCCCTGCACAACGAAGTTGTTAAGAAACAACAATCACGTTCGTACAATATCAACAAGCAATATGATTTTGGCGATCTCACCCGCAACCTTCTCCATCCGCATAAAAAGGCTGATACCTTGCATAAAAGCTCAGGTATTACAGTGGTACCCAATATTGCCGCTAACCCCACCATTGGCGCGCAGATAGGCATTAAGGCGGTAGCGGGTAAAAAGCTGGGCACCGACCCCAGTACACTGCTTTCTGTTGGCGCAACATCGGCATCTATTACCAGTAAGGGCATTATTTATTTTTACCTCAATCATAATATATTCACCAATGCTAATAAATGGAACTTTCAGGGTAGTTTGGTAGTTTCAAAAACAGTAACACCCGATTATGGGCTCGGCATAGGCCGCGACCTGCCTACAAACAACGATCTTGCTAAGATACTGGAAGACCCTACGCACAAGGCTTATGCCATACATTCCTACTTTTTCCAGGTTAGGGAAAAGGCTTATAAGGAAGTGTCGAAGGGGCTTTTCTTGGGTGCAGGTTTGTCATTTGATGTAAGAAAAGATATCCAGAATAAGGATAGTACCGGCACTTCAACACCCTCAGGTGTGTATAACACCCAGCACGGCTTGCCACAGGGCCATTATTCGGCCGATGGCTTTCTGTTTAACGTAGAGTACACGACGCGCGATAACCCCAACCGTGCTTACAAGGGTATTTATTTTGATGCAGGTTTCAGGATAAATCAAACCTTCATCGGCAGTACAAAAAACGCGGTGCAGTTTACTACCGACATCAGGAAATATGTTAGCTTATCAGAAGAAAATCCCGAAACGGTGTTAGCATTCTGGAACTGGGGTTCTTACCTGCTGAGTGGTACCATACCCTACCTTGAACTGCCCGGCACTGCCCGCGATGGTACTTTCCGTAGCGGCAGGGGCTATACTACCCAGTACTTTAAAGGCACCGAGTTTAATGATACCGAGGCGGAGTTCCGTTTTCCGATACTGGCGAATAAGTTTATCAGCGGCGTAGCCTTCGGCAATTTGCAAAGCGGTAATGATGAGCAGGGCACTAAACTGTTCCAGGTATTTCAGCCCGGCTATGGCGCAGGCTTGCGTGTACTGTTTAACAAAGCGACACGTACTAACCTGGCGCTTGATTACGCCTTCGGTAGGTATGGCAACAAAGGCTTCTTCCTGAATCTGAACGAGGCGTTTTAAGGAATTTTTATGTAAATGATAGGTTTATTATCTTTATAAAAATCATCATCATGAAAATAGTCAGGGTACAATACACCACCACCTTAGCTTACGCTGCCACCAACCAGGAAAACATAAATGGAGTGGTAAACGAGTTAAAGCAGCTCGATCATCCCGGTATTAAATACAGTACTTATTTGCTATCGGATGGCAAAACCTTCATGCATTTCGATCAATTTGAAAATGAAGAAGCGCACCAGTTTTTAACCTCGTTGGAATCGTTTAAAAAATTCGCAGCTGAGTTAGAGGAAAGCGGTTTGGAGGCAGAACCCAAACTGGAACTGCCAATATTAGTTGCTTCTACTGAAGTGTTTTGGGGGTAATATAATAATCAAGCCTTTTTCACCAGGTAACGTTTTCTCAGCCATTCACGTACCGGCTCATCATACAATTTAAGGCAGGCGTAGGCAATGGCAACAGCAACAATGATTAGCCCGACCCCAACCCATATACCATAAGCCATCGGCACTTTATTATCAACCACCCAGGCGGTATAAAGGTATATAAGCGGATAATGCGTGATATAGATAGGGTAAGAAATATCGCCAAAAAACTTGCAAACCTTAATGCCCGATCTGCTTGTTATTTTGCCACCCGCGCCGATGGAAACGATTAAAGGGAAAAGCACAATGATGCAGAACGATTCATATAAGCCATTCATCCAGATATGCTCCGGACCGCCTATTCGCGGCATAAACAAAATAACCACAATCATCAGGCTGCAAATAGCGAAAGCCCATTTAATGTGGATCAACTTACCAACCCTGCATAATAGTATCCCCGCAAAAAAGGGATAAAGCAAACGTGTAAAACCAATATTAAGCTGGGTTTTATCAACACTCCAGCCACCAATAACATCGCCTTGCGGGCCCATTACAGTGTAGTGGATCAGCAGCAAAGCAAATATTACCACAAATATGCTCAGCAGTGTTTTAGAAAATTTACGGAAGATGAGCGCATAAAGGATATTGGCTATATATTCAAAAAACAGCGACCATGCGGGGCCGTTTAACGGATGCATTTCCTGCCAGCCGCGAATATCCAAACCCGGTGTAAGCGGTATCATGGTAAAACCAACCAGCATCACCAACAGCATTTTCCAAACCGGGGTTTGATTAATCATGGGGAAAAGCGTACCTCCCTGGAAATAAAAAAGCAGCGCGCCAATTATCGTACCCATAATAACCATAGGTTGTAAACGGATCAGTCGGCGTTTGTAAAAATCCCATTGAGTCATCTTTCCCCAGCGATCATCATAAGCATATGCCACCACAAAGCCCGATAGCAGGAAAAAGAAATCCACTGCCAGGTAACCATGATTAATTAATTGGGTAAAACGGTTATCGTTGGCATAAGCCTCAAAAACGTGAAAGGTTACTACCAAAATAGCGGCTACGCCACGCAGGCCGTCGAGGATTTCATAATGACTTTTTGTTTCGAGTTGTGTGGTAACTTGATTCATTCAGGGTAAAGGGTATTTGCTATGGTTTATAATTATCGGGCGCCAAAACGCTTCAATACGAAGCAATAATAGGATGATTTTAGGAGAATAGCAATTATGAATTACAGTTTATAAACTGTAGCCATACACAACCACGAGCTGCAAGCTCACGGGAGCATATCAATATATTTCATTCATTTAAGCTTTTAATCTTCTTATAAAGCATTTCATTTACCGGGGCGTGCAGATTATATGGCTTGCCCATAGCTAAAACAGTTCCGGCAAACAGGTCAACTTCTGTTTCACGACCGGCTTCCACATCCTGCAGCATAGAGGTTTTTCCGGCAGGGTCAAGGGTGTTCAAAATCTTCAGGAAATCATCTACATCCGCCTGACCCAAGTTTACCCCATAATGTGTGGAAAGCTCCATTACTTCCCCTGCTGCTGCAAGCATCAGGTCATAAGCCTCTCCCGGCACATGGAACGCGCCGTACGGTGCTTTTAAAACTGCCGAAGCCTGGTTTATACCAGTGTTCATCATAAACTTGCTCCAAAGCGCACGTTTCATATCAACGGGGATATTATAAGGCATCTGCGCTTTGTCAAACAGCTCCTTTACAAACTTAACCCGGTCGGATAGTTCATGGTTATCCTTTTCGCCAAATACGATCTTCCCCGGGTTGGTGTAGCGGATCTCGGTACTTTTCCTAACGGCATCCATCCCCACGCCATAGGCATACAACAGATGCTCATGACCGATCTCATCGCCAATTATTTCCTCGCTGGATATACCGTTAAGTAAGGAGATAACTACAGTATCGTTGCCGATAAAACTTTTAATATCCTGTATGGCCTGTTGCAGCTGCGCGTTTTTTACGGCTACGATCACCAGGTCGGCTTCGCCGTGGCCTGTGCCGGGTGTAATAAACTGAAAGTTGATAGCTTTTCCGTTTACGGTTAGTCCGCTGCCTTGTATTGCTTGCTGCCTTTTCTCATCCGCAATTATTTTTACCGAACCGGGAAAAGCATCATGTAATTTGGCAGCTATAAGGCCGCCTAAAGCGCCGAGGCCTAAGAGGTATATTTTTTTATTGGATAGATGGGTCATAAATATTTAAGATTGTTTTCAACCTGTGGTGGCAAACTTACAAAATACCAGTCTAACCTATGTTCCAGTTTGTAAACTGGAGCCATGCGCCACCACGAGCTGGAAGCTCGCGGGAGCAAACGGGAGCAGCTATCAATTTCTACATTTAATCAAACTAAAAATAAACCTGTCCGTTTAAATAGTGTTATGAAGAAAGAAAAATGGCTGATAGCAGCCGCTGCCGGGGTGGGTGCCGCAGGACTGGCTTACGCGTTATGGCCCAAAAATCATATTCCTAAAAAAGCTATTGTTGAACCGTTCGACAAAACGAAATACATGGGCCTTTGGCGTGAAGCGGCCCGCCTGCCAAACCGCATTGAAAAAAACCTGAAGGACCTTACCGAAGAATATTCATTAAATGAAGATGGCAGCATTAAAGTAGTTACCCGTGCCTATAATTTCGATAAAAACAAACCCGTTGAAGCTGCCGGCAAAGCCAAATTTACAGGCTCTGATACAAGAGGTAAACTAAAGGTCGCTTACTTTTTACCGCTTTACCTTGATTATAATATACTTGACGTGGATGATGATTATCAATTTGCACTGGTTTCGGGCAATAGCTTTGATTACCTGTGGATACTGGCGCGAGAGAATGATATCCCAAATGACATCCGCATCCGTTTCCTACTTAAAGCTACCGACCTTGGTTTTGATGTTGGCAAATTAGAGTGGATGTAAGCTATGCCATGATCATAACGCGAAACCTTCGATAAGGATGATATTTTCAACTGAATCATTCTTCATCTCCATAAAAGCAAGCCGTTTTGGGTCGGTTTTATAGCCTTCAAAATCGGCCTTGCTACCAAATGTTACCAGGTGGATTTCGTAGGGAAGCTCCCGGCTGCTTTCAACAAACGCGCTTTCATCGGGCCTGATGCGGTATATAAGTTCGCCGTTATGCTCCTTCAAAAGCGGCAATACTCTGTCTTCAAAAGCATGGAACGCCTGTTCGCGCCCGGGCTTTATAAAAATAAGTTGGGTGTAGTAGATCATTTTGGAGATAATAAGTTGGATAAATTTGCTATACAAATATACCTTAGGCAGATCTATAATTTTGTTCCTCTACATGAAAAATAACAGCCTTATTTGATTTATACAAACAATGGATTGATTGTCACAAACAAGCACCGCGCTTTGCTTGTCATATTTGTAGAAAAAATAAAAAGATGGCAAATAAAGATAAAATAGCACTGGTAACCGGCGGTAGCCGCGGACTGGGTAAAGACATGGCCCTGCGCCTGGCAGAAAAAGGCCTGGATGTTATCATCACCTATAACAATAACCAGGAAGCCGCAAAAAGCGTAGCTGCGGAAGTTGAAAAGCAAGGGCAAAAGGCTGCTATACTGCACCTAAATACCGGCGATCTTAAATCTTTCGCTCCTTTTGTTGAAAAGTTAAAAGAGGCCTTGACCAGCACTTTCAACACAGATCATATTGACTATCTTATCAACAATGCAGGCATCGGCGGCTATTCACCTATACCGGATGCGACTGAGGAGTTTTTTGATGAGCTGATGAACGTTCACTTTAAAGGAGTTTATTTCCTTACCCAAAAGCTTTTGCCGCTGCTGAACGATGGTGGGGGTATAGTAAATATATCGAGCGGGCTTACCCGCGTTGCCGTGCCGGGCTCATCGATATATGCTTCGCTTAAAACAGCGGTGGAAACATTTACCAAATACCTGGCCAAGGAACTGGGCGAAAGAAAGATCAGAGCCAATGTTGTAGCGCCGGGAGCTGTTATGACCGATTTTGGTAATGGGCACCTCCGCTCTGATGAGGGGCTGCAAAAAATGGTGAGCAGTGTAACTGCTTTAGGTAGGCCCGGTGTTGCCGAAGATATTGGCGGCGTAATAGCCTTTTTATGTACCGAAGATGCCCGCTGGGTAAACGGCCAGCGTATTGAAGTTTCCGGCGGGATGCTATTGTAATTATTATTCCATCATGTCATTTCGACCAGAGGGAGAAATCTTCTTTGATCTGCAAAGCGGTTGTGCTTGGTGCAGAAGATTTCTCCCTCCGGTCGAAATGACAATGTGTTACTAATGCCCCGCAGTAGCAGCATCAAACACCCGGCAGAAATTGCCTCCGCCTACCTTGCCGATCTCATCGGCAGTAAAGCCAGTCTTTAACATCGCGTCAACTACGGCATAATAGAACCCTGCTTTCTGATCCTGCCATGCCAGGTTGGTGCGCTCGCCCGGCCTGCCGTGGTTTGGTCCGCCAGGGCCGGGGCCATCGTGGCCTTTATCTGGTGGAGGTCCCTGGCGATCGTCGGGATTACCTTCAGGCCGTTGTCCGGGTTGCCCGGCAGGAGGTCCGCCTTGTGGACCGGGACCACTTGGCTTTGGGCCGAAACCATCATGCGAACCATACGAAGGGGTTAACTTGGTATCGGTACCAATACCAACATGGTCAATGCCGATCACATCAACCAAAGCACGTACATTTTGCGCATATTCCAACGGCGTATCAGCCAAATGTGTCCATACGCCTATCACGCCGCCTGCATCGGCAACAATTTTAGCCTGCTCCTTGCTGATGAGTCGTGGGCGCATCATCCGCGCCATATTTGGGTTTTGCCCCAGTTGCGTATCAAGGCCGGTATGCGAGATGATCACTGGTTGCGTTGCCACCTTTAACGCGGCTGTAACGGTCTCCAAATTGGCGTGTGCTAAATCAACGAGGATGCCTAAACGGTTACATTCTCTTATCACATCTGCCCCAAACTTGGTGAGCCCGCCCCATTGCGGTGTATTTGTATAAACATCGCCCAGTGGTACAGAGGCATCGCTATCATGCAGCAATCCTAAATGCCGTAAGCCCCGGCCATAGGCATACCCTACGCGATCCAGATGTCCTTCCAGAAAATGGCCACCTTCTATCGACTGTACAACCGTCGGCTGGCCTTTTTTATGCGCTTCGCGGAGATCAGCGAAATTCAACGCGCGTTTCATGCCATTGCGGGTCAGCTGCTGATCCATCGAGGTTAGGCCATTCTTAAAACGCTCGAATGCCTCGCCGGGGTTTTGCAGTTTCTGGTAATCGAGGGCGAAGGTCATACAGATAGCCGATAAACCCGACTTCTTCATTTCGCCAGCCAAATCAATATCCGGGCCGGGCACTTCAGCCGTTAGCAGGGGCACATCTATATGGTTATGTGTGTCGATGCTGATGGTGCCGGCAACAATGGCAGCCACCCGCGGGTCGAGCTCGTCAAAGGCCCAGGCTGCCAGCGGGTTCACCATTATGGCGGTACCCGCCCCGGCAACAGCTACTGAAGTAACAAACTTGCGCCGCGACCATATTGGTTGATATCTCATATATAAATAATTTTTTACGCTATAAATTAATGCAGCTTTAAATCGCTGCAAGCCAAACTTATTTAAATATAAGCAGTATCCGGATCACGTTTTTGATACAATCGGCGTTCAGGTGGTTTTCACCGATGAATAGTTGGCATGGGCGGGCGGAGACTGTGGATAGTAGGAGTTTCGGATTAACCACAGTATGACGCTTGCGGGAGCTAAAGAGCGGGAGTTAACTTTTCAAAAATGCACAGATTCCACCTCAATAGTTATCGCTGAATTCATTTTTTCTAATACTTCATCGTGTTTGTTCTAATAAATAACGCATGGTTTGGTATTTTTGGCTGACGTTAATTATTAAAATGAACAAGATTTTCAGAACGGCTTACATTATATTTATCGGGATGGTTCTTTTGGGCACTGCCTGCAAACATGAAAAGAAATACATGAAAGCGAAAAGAAAACCGAAACCTGCTCCCGTAATAACTGCAGAACCCAGCCGCAAGCTGGATTCTGCTTCATTTTCAAAAGACGATGATAATGACTTCGTTATTGACCCGATGACCATGGGGCCTATTGCACTATACGGACAGCCAGATACCTTAACGCCGGTAAAAGAAATTTTGCCGGCGTTTATGCCATTTAAAAGATTGGGCTACATAACCATCAACGGCGAAGTTCAGAGGCCCGGGTTAAGGCCCGGCGATCCGCCATATACGCAGATGACTTCAATAACATGGTATCGGATACGTACCGATGACGGCAAAGAGGGATATCTGCATTATGTTGGCGAAAACATTGCAAAATATACTTTCACCGATACCGCGCGCCATGTTAAATACCTGGCGGGCCCCTACCTCGCTGATAAGAAAAATCACGACTGGAAAATGGGTTTCTTTAAGTTTGATATGGCTGCCCAAAAAATTACCGATAAAGTAAGTTGCGAATTCCTCGGCGAGGCGCAGGAAAAAATAGAGGTAATGAAACAGCTTTCGTTATCAAATGTACAATTTGCCATTAATTATAGTCAACACGCAGAGTTTTGCGGAGGCGGCGAATCGTACGAAATAATTGTTGACACACCAACAGGGCTAACTAAACTTCCTGGATATTTAAATACCTTTGACGATGGCGATTATAGTATATTGAATGGTGATGCGGTTTATTTCCCGATTGCGGGCAGCAACGGGCGCGTAACGCTATATGGCAATGGTTTAGTTGTACAACATACCGACACTACCGGTTTTAAGCCCGACACTTTTGCCTATGATGCGAATGCTACCCTGCCTATCAATAACGTAATTGTTAGAACAACCGAGTTGGGCGAAGTTTATGTAGATAAAGACGGCGATCCGATCACCCTGAAAAATGGTGATAATAAATATAAAACGCATTCAAAAGTCACCACTTATTACCATTGGGACGGTGAAAAAGCAATCGTGGCCTATAAGCAAACAACTAAGCTTGCGCTTAATTAGGTTTACTTCTTTTACGCTGTCTGTTACCCTTCACTGGTCGAAGTTTTAAAACTTCGACCTAAAATAGAGCAAGAATCCTTCTTGCGTTAATAAGCTGGAAGCTTTGTGAATTATAGGATCTAAGTTACGCTGCGCTAAACTTAGACCAGTAAACAGTCTCGCCACGCGTCATTGCGAGCGATAGCGTGGCAATCCCTAACAGTACAGGGCGAAGGGATGGGCATAGTTGATCTGCATAGTCGGGGATTGCTTCGTACCTCAATGAGGCTTGGTGAAGTTTGTCCGGCAGTTATCAATCCATTGGCTGACGGACAAGATAATTTACACGGTATTTAAAAATATCTTATCTTACCCTATCACTTAACGCGTACACCATGCCCCGTACATTGCTGCTATTATTGCTTATACTTTTTTGCCCGGCAATCACTTTCAGCCAAATACAACCCATACAGTTAAAGTTTGAGAGCGGGCAGATAAAAGGCATCTTTAAAAGCAAAAATGGCGAAAAGAGTTTTGTGCTTGACGCTGTTATACCATCCACCTCCCCAACTTCAACTACCCAATTATTATCGGCAGATAGCACGGGTATTGTTGTAATAAAGCACATTAAATATTTTAATAATACCTGCGATATAACCAGCACCGTAAAACGAACTGCCTATGGGCTGCAATGGGATATTGACATAGCCGGAAAAGATAGCAGCGACTGGACCATACCCATTGAAACTTCGCTGCAATGGATAGATCAGCAATCGGCACAGTTTTGGACCACATGGGCTGATAACCACCTCACCCCCAAAACAGATGCATGGCAGGACCCATTTTTACCCGCCCGGTTTCAGGATCTGGCGTTAACTTATGGCGGTGAGAGCCACCTCTCGCGCGATGCATTTGTAATACCTATTGCCAGCACCTTTTTTAAGGACGAAGACCTGGGGCTGAGTTTTATACAGTCGCTTAACGATACCATACTCAACCTTGAAATGCATACTACTGCCAATGGGAAGATCGCTTACCGGCACCTTAACCACCGGATAAGCGCGAAGCATATCATTCATATTCGCCACCAGCTTGTATTACATGAGGCCGACTGGCGGGCCGGTATGGCCTGGATGGTGCAAAATTATAAAGACTACTTTTTGCCCGAAGAACCACTGGTGAACAAGATTGCCGGCTGCGGGGCCTATTCATCATACGAAGGCGAGCTGGATACTGCCAAATACCATAAAATTGCCTTTAGCCTCAATTGGAAGGCATCGCTGGATTTCCCGTACATGGGCATGTTTATCCCCCCGGTTAAAAATGATGATGAAAAATGGCTCAAATACAAACAAGGCAGCGTGCAGGTTGGCGATGGATATGCCACCATTAACCGCTTAAATAAATATTCGGAACATTTAAATAAAATGGGCTTCCATACCATCAGCTATTTTAATGTAAGCGAGTTTGGCAATGGCATTGTTTACCCTTACAAAAATGCTGCTGTACCGGCCGATTCGCTCTGGAAAAACGCTAACGACTTTGTTTACACCAAATTTAAACAGGCCTTTTTGAAACCCGCCGGGATACTGCCCGACTGGGATGACAGGCCCCTATTCTCCAACTGGGAGAACTGCGTAGTGTTGGATCCGGCAGATTCGACATACCGGGCTTTTTTATTAGAGCAAGCCCGGCTGCATATACAAAAGATCCCGGCATCATCAGGCATATGTATCGACCGGCTCGACTGGATGCGGTTTTACGACAGCAACGGCGATGACGGCACCAGCATGGTTGATGGGCAAAAGACCCAGGCGATGCTGCTATCATGGAAAGGTTTAATGGAGCCATTGGGCCGGATAATGCACTCGGCGCATAAAGTTATCTTTTGCAACCCGCTTGATCGCCGGATAGACCTGATGGCCCATATCGATGGGTTTTATGATGAGTTTGGCTATATGCCAACCAGCCTAAACCTATGCGCGCAAATGGCATTTTTTAAACCAATTATCGCCTGGACGGCCTCAAAAGAAAGCCTGATGCCCGATCCGGACGCGTATTTTCAGCGGCACTTGTACCTGGGAGCTTTCCTTACAGCCCCCTTCCCCGGTAATGATCATTGCATTGGCCCCGATACCTGGGCCGAGAAGTTTTATACCGATTATGGCCCCATGCTATTAGCTATTAAAGGCCGCGAATGGCTGCTCTCGCCACACATAGTACAGGTAGAGAACGGCACAGCAAAAGCCAACGTATTTAAAGCCAACGGGAAAATAATTATACCCGTAGTACTCGGCGGTACAGCCAGCAAAGCAACCCTTACGTTAAGACTGCCCTACGCTGAACTAAACAGGAAAAAGCTCCGCATAAAAGTATTATACCCTGGCGAAACCAACTGGGTGCTATTAAAAACTATCGCCTACGCTGAAACCTTAAAACTGGATGTGCCGATGAAAAGAGGGTGCGTGTTGGTGTGGGTTGGGTGATGATAAATTTATTGGAGTACTGTAGTGGGGAGACTACCATAGTTATCTGAAGTTTGGAAACTTCGGATAGCGGAGGATCGGAAATATCTAACTATATATAAATTTTAATATTTTTACATAAAACCTAGCCATGATACGTAAATATTATCTGATTATCACATTGCTTCTTTTGATTGTAAGCGCTATGGGTCAACCGAAAAGCTCAAGAAAACTGGAAACGACAAAAACAAACATAGTACCTTTAGAAAACCCGCAAAATAGTGATGCTGATGCCTATAAACTACTATACGAAACAGCCCGTAAATCTTACGAGGACGAACGTTCAGGAACACAGTGGACTTTAGGAATAGTAATTGGATTCATCTTATTAATACTTGGTAGTCAATATTTTTTGAATTGGAAATTTAATAAGCAAGAGATTACGAATATTAAAAGTGATTTAGATTCCAAATTTAAAGACGGATTGGTGCTTTTAAGACAAGAGTACACAAAAATAAATGAGGCATCAATTAAGAAAGTAGAGGATAATTACAATCAGCAATTGACTATTTACAGAAAAATTATTGAAGACTTTGAAAAAAGATTGCAAGACGATAAAACCGAATTTAGAGAGGTTATCGCTGCCAATAAAGAATTAAACTCTTTATTGATTAAAGAGCAAAAAAACTACCTCGATGAAAGAATCAAGGAAATTAACATGAACTTGGATAAACAAGAAGGATTTATTTGGCGGCTTAGGGGCGTTGAGGCAAATTCATTATCACGATTCATTGATGTGGCAAAATATAATTTAGAAAAAAAATCGTCTTTGATTAAGTACACTTTGAGCGATATTGAGGAGAGCATTTTAAATCAAAAGGATCTTGAATACGATGATTCTGTGAAATTGAAAGAAATTCTAAAAAATATCCCCTTGACGTTTGGAGAATTATACAATATAGAAATTCAAAAAATCAATAATGCGATGTTAGACAAACCCTTATTTGTTTTGATGGATCAAGGCAAATATCGATATGTAAATACTGATGGCTCTGATAAAAAATAATTATCTGTCCCGCTGTCCGAAGTTTCCAAACTTCGGACAACTATGCCGGTAGTATCCGACTACTTTGTGTAAGCTACGCGATTATCTATTATTTCACTAACTTCACGCATCAATTAAAACCTATGCGGTACCGTATCCTAACATTCATCATCGGCATGGCCTGCTTATCGGCGCATGCGCAGGTAAAACCACAGCTGGTAACTACTACCGAAAATAACAACTGGGTATCATCCAATGCTATTGCCATCAGCAAAAGCGGAACAGCAGCCATAACTATCAACCCTGATGACACCCTGCAAACCATCAACGGTTTCGGCGCTTGTTTTAATGAATTGGGGTGGACATCGCTGAAAACCCTATCTAGCCAAAACCGGAATAACATATTTAAGGAACTGTTTAAGCCTGGCGCGGGTGCTAACTTCACCATCTGCCGCATGCCGGTTGGCGCCAATGATTTCTCGCGCGATTGGTACTCCTATGATGAAACCGACGGCGATTTTGAGATGCAGCATTTTTCTATCGCTAACGATAAACAAACGCTTATCCCCTTTATTAAATCGGCGCAGCAGTATAACCCGCAGTTGCAGTTATGGGCCTCGCCATGGAGCCCGCCGCAATGGATGAAGGTGAACCACCATTATGCCGCCGCCATGTACCCCGCCGGTTCAGCGCAAAACAACGGTTTAAAGCCAGAACAGGTTGGGCATGAGGGCACTAATATGTTTATTCAGCAGGATAATTATTTTAAAGCTTATGCCAAATATTTCTCGCTGTTTATTGAGGGCTACCAAAAAGAAGGCATTAACATAGCTATGGTGATGCCGCAAAACGAATTCAATTCGGCGCAGGTGTTCCCCAGCTGTACATGGACCGCCGCCGGGCTCGCCCGATTCATCAGCTATCTTGGTCCGCAAATGCAAAAGCAGAACGTGAAAGTGTTTTTTGGTACGATGGAACGCGCCGACGCTAAACTGGCGGATACCATTGTAACATCGCCGTTGAGCAAGGATTATGTAAAAGGCATCGGTTTTCAATGGGCGGGCAAAGGGGCTATCGTCACCATCCATCAGCAATACCCTAACCTTACCCTGTACCAGAGCGAACAGGAATGTGGCGACGGTAAAAACGACTGGGCCTATTGTAAATACACCTGGGAGCTGATGAAACATTACCTCAGCAATGGCGCAAATGCTTATATGTACTGGAACCTGAGCCTCTCGAAAGATGGCCTGAGTCGCTGGGGCTGGCGGCATAACTCACTGGTGACTGTCGATACAGTAAACCATACGTATCAGTACAATCACGAGTATTATTTACTGAAACACCTGAGCCATTTTGTACAGCCCGGTGCTAAAATGCTTAAAACCACGGGCAACCTGTTAGCCTTTAAAAACCCGGATAACAGCGTGGTAATAGTAGTGCAGAACGAAGCGGCATCGCCAAAAATAATAACTTTTAAAATTGGCGGTGACTATGTTACGGCTACTTTAGCGGCTGATTCATTCAGTACGATCTTGTTGTAAGGCAGACTCCGCTTTTACAGTTGACTCACCCGGTCATTGCTTCGCTTGACCGCCCTCTCTCCGCTGCGCGCAAAGAGGGCAAAAAAATAAAATTCCCCTTACTCTCTTTACGCTTTAGCGTAGAGAGGGTCGACGAGTGTAACGTAGTCGGAGTGAGTCAGCATCGCCAATTAGTTCGTATATTCGGGCTGGTAAAAATCAGTATTCCACCCCGTGACCATAAACAAACTCTTCGCCAACTTTGATAACTACCTGCCGCTTAATCAACAAGAGCGGGAAGCGCTTGCCGACCGGGTTACCGAACGGACTATAAGGCGCAGGCAGTTTATTTTGCAGGAAGGCGATATCTGCAAGCATTACACCTTTGTAGCCGAGGGCTGCTTTAAAATATTCCATGTTGATAAGAAAGGCGTAGAGCATAACCTCCAATTTGTTGCCGAAAACGACTGGATAATGGAGCTCGACAGTTTTTATACCGATAAACCGAGCCGCGTTTACATTGAAGCCATTGAACCATCGGTTATTTTGCAGATAAAAAAGGAAGATTTATTCTATCTGTTCACCAATATCCCCAAGTTCGACAGGAATTTCAGGGTGATAGTAGAGAACCGGTATGTGGAGCTGGAAAACCGCATCTTACAGGCCATTAGCTCAACTGCCGAGGAACGTTACCTGAGCTTTTTAGAGCATTACCCGCAACTATCGCAACGTTTGCCTGGTACGCAGATTGCCTCCTACCTGGGCATAACGCCTGAATTTTTAAGTAAGATCCGTAAGGATATCGCCAAAAAACATTGAAAACCTTAAACTACATTAAGGATATTTCTTAAGTTATGTTATAGGCTTTTGCGCCGCATAACAGCCACCTTTGCTTTGTAAATAAAACGAAAAAAAAAGCAATGGAAAATATAACAGCACGCAGGGAAGGGTTTAACCAGTTAGGCAGCATTTACCCTAAACAAGTATCAGTAAAAACAGAGCAAGTTATCATAAACGGGGTAAGCTGTTACTGGCTCACACCCGAAAACCCGGCACCCAATAAAATAATTATTCACCTGCATGGCGGGGTTTACGCGGTGGGGGCAATTCAGTCGCATGAAAGTATGCTCACCCACTTCGCGCATAAACTGCAAACCAGAATTCTGTTTGTTGATTACGCTTTAGCGCCCGAACTCCCGTACCCTAACGCGCTGAACGATGTGATGAATGTATACACGGAATTAATAGCCCAGTACCCCGGTTATAAAATTGATTTTATTGGCGATAGCGCAGGTGCAGGCCTGATTGTATCCGCCGTAGGCGAAATGCTGAAAAAGAACATACAACTGCCGAACGCCGCGGTATTTATTTCGGCGTGGATCAGCTTGCATTGCGATAATCCCTCGCATGAAGGAAACAGGGCGAAGGACCCTATCCTCACCCACGAATATTTAAAAAGTTCCGCCCTGGATTATATAGGCACTTTGCCGATAGAAACGGTGAGTCCCGAAAATGTGGAGCTAAGCGCGTTTCCGCCGGTATTGATCATGGTTGGCACCAACGAGATCCTGCTGGATGACAGCGTTAATTTTTATAATAGTGTAAAGACCATCCAGCCCGCCGCTAAGCTCTCTATTTATGAAAACCAGGTGCATGTATGGATGCTAACCGGTATGCCGTCAGAGGCATCGCAAAATGCGCTTACAGAAATTAAGGAATTTTTAAACTAACAGCACCATGAAAGCAGCAATAACAACAAAAGCAGGCAAGCCTGATGTTATACAGATTCAGGACAGACCAATACCCGCCGTGCAAAACGGTTGGGTTTTAGTTAGGATAAAAGCCTTTGGGATAAACAGGTCGGAGATCTTTACCCGGCAGGGCGATTCACCCAATGTAAAGTTCCCGAGGGTGCAGGGTATTGAATGTGTTGGCGAAATAGAAAATGACCCATCCGGCACGTACAAAAAAGGCCAGAAAGTAGCCGCACTAATGGGCGGCATGGGCCGTGATTTTGATGGAGGTTACTCCGAATATGCAGCATTGCCATTAGCTATTGTATTTCCTTTCGAGAGCGAGTTGCCCTGGGAAACTTTGGGTGCGATACCCGAAATGTTCCAGACCGTATCCGGTTCATTAAACGAGGCTTTGGAAGTTAAAAAGGGAGAAACGTTGCTTATCCGTGGCGGCACTTCATCTATCGGGCTGCTGGCCTGTCAATTGGCTAAACACTATGGCTTAACGGTAATAACCACTACCCGTAATGCCGATAAAGAAGCCTTGCTGAAAAGTAATGGAGCAGATCATGTTTTAATTGATGATGGCGATATCAGCTCAAAACTAAAGAGTTTATATCCCCATGGCGTTGATAAAGTACTTGAGCTCGTAGGCATCACTACGCTTAAAGATTCATTGAAATGCGTACGTGCAAGGGGTGTGGTTTGTATGACAGGCATCCTCGGCGGGCAGTGGACCATGAAGGAGTTCACCCCTATGGGCGATATCCCCTCGCTGGCCCGCCTAACTGTTTACATGGGAGATGCCGCCAATTTAAGCAAAGAATTACTTCAGGATTTTATTAACGCTGTTGAGGCAGGCGAAATAGAACTAAGTATCGGCAAGGTGTTCAAGCTCGATGAAATAGTTAAAGCCCATGAGCTGATGGAAAGTAATAATGCAGGGGGTAAAATAGTGGTATTAACTTAGCAGATCAGGTACCCGAATGTATTTTCTTACAATACAATGTAGGGTGTCATGCTGAGGCACTTCAGATACTATATTCATAATTACAAATTATGAATATAGGACAATAGTAATCCCGCGCCAAAATAAGAAGCCTTTGTATTACCCGGGTCGCCTAATAAAAGATTGTTTTCATTAGGGTTGGTAAAGTTAACAGCCTGCATATAATTATCTGTTCTGCCATAAGATAGCAACAAACCCGCGCGGAAGTTGAATTTCCGCTTTTTAATATTGGCTCCTACCTGGCAATGGTAAATATTATAATAAGCGGTGTTTGATACGAACCCATCACCTCCATCTTTATACAAGCTGTTATCTGCATAATTATAATCGGTGTGTAATGATATAAAACCGGTCACTTCCGGTTTCAACATATAGCTAAAACCAATACCATAATTCAGGATCGATTTGCGGGCATCTTCAAATTGAAGGCTCTCGGTTTCGTTATAGTCGGCAGGTGGCTGGCCTTTAACAAAGTTTGCATTACGCGGTGTTATTATACTATACTGGTTTACTTTTGCAAAGTATTCAGCTGCAAAGTATATCTGCCCTTTATCAAAATCATAAGCATAGCCAAATGCGGTGCTCAGGGGCATTTTATATTTTACTTTTAAGCTTTGCTGCCTGGTGTTGGCCAACAGGTTAAGCGTATCCTTTGGGGCAATTATTACATCGCTTATCTGCAGGTCGGTTAGTAGGCTTGCGCTGCCTGCTACGTGTAGTAAAGGCGATGATATGGTAATACCAACATGGCTCCTGTCTTTATCATAAGCCAAACCCGCTTTAAACCTTACGCCTACATTATAATATGATGCCAGATACGATTCCAATGATGTGGCAATAGGTGGTAAACCCTCTTCATCATCGGCGCCATTATAAAGTGCCCTGGCACTAATATCTGAATTATAGCTTTGCTTGCGCAGATCACCTTCTGCCGATAGGCCAAAGGAAAAATCATTAGAGATTTTAAAACCTCCGCTTATTATACCTGTGGTTTCATTAGTGGTATTGATGTTTTTGTATTGCCCGAGGTAAGCCTCGTTGCCGGGACTGTAGGAGTCATCGAGCACATTAAACTTATCATCGCGCTGCTGCGTAGCCTGAAAACTCATTACCGGGGTATGCGTTAGCGCGTAGCCTAAAGTAAAAGGATGATTGCCTTTGATGGCTATAACTGCCGACACCATTTGCGGGATAATACTGGCTGATGTGGAGTTAAGATCGTAACCGGCACCCGCGCCGTTCTTTATTTTGATATCACCGTATTGGTATACCGTTCCGCTGATGGAAGCTGAACTTTTAGTGTTGTGTGATAATAAGGCAGGGTTTAAAAACATCACCCCGCTATCGCGGTTAAAAGCTACCACAGCGCCCGGGGTTAAATAACCTGCCGGGTTATAACCCGACGACCAGTAGTTGGCGTCCTGTGCTTTGGCTGTTTGAACAAAAAACAAAGCACATACAAATGCGATAAGGATTTTTGACATAGGCTTATTTTTTTAAATAATAAAAATATCATAAATTCACCATAAGAAAAAGTATTTATAAATCAATTTTTTAATAATCAGTTAATTATGGCTGGTTACATCACCTTTTAACCCCGGTTTATGAAGTTTTTAAATGTTATTGCTGCACTTATATACTTTATTATTTCCCCGGGTTTAATAAGCCTCCATGCGCAAGATCTGAGTTTTAGTCAGCCAGGCAATTTTCTGCCTGCTGCCCATACCGATAAGGGCGTTGATATCACCAATTTTAAAGGAAGTTTTTTTGTAACCTGGAAAGATGCTGGTTCAGCAGGAAATATACATGTGTGTTATCTCGGTAACCAAAACAGCACCAGCTTTTCATCAAATGAGGTAACCGCAGGCAGCGAACAAAGCGCTTATGCACCGGTTTTCAGGGTGGTGAATAACCATATATATGCCTTATGGCTAAGTACAGATGGCTTATTAAAATATATAATTAATAACAGCGATACTTCTTTTAATACCGAAAACATACATACGCTAAACTTTAATAACCCCGTAAAACTAAAAGGAGGCATTACAGCATCGGTTTTGAGTGGCAAGTTGGTGATAGCAACACATACCGATAATAAATATGAAATGGCCATCGCCATAATTGATGCTGATGATAATGGCATACTTAAACCTGCCGACCTGCAAATCATCCCCGGTAAAAAAAGTGAGGAGTACCCATTCGTAGTAACGCTTTCAACCAATGTGATCAGGATCTGTTATAAAAGCTCCGGCGATCAGGGTGTTTATTATACAGATTTTGATCCGGCAGCTAAAACATGGTCGGCTGATGTAAGTGTTGGTAAATCAAAAACACAAATATCGCCAGCGGTATATCATTCCTTTAATACTAGCCGGTTATTTTATATCTGGAAGGGATATAAGAAGGATAATCATTTATATTATGCTACGGAAGAAGAACAGAGCCGCCCGAATAACGATCGCATTCTGCCCGATTTTTTTACAACAACAAATCCTGTTTCTATTTGCACGGTAGATGATAAAAAGTTCATACTGGCTTTTGTGGGGCTTGATAAAAAATTATACCTCAGTTATTTTACTAATTACAACCCTTCACGCTGGATGGAAGATTTTCTGTTCCAGGCTAAAGGCAATTTAACACTAAAGGATATCGTGATCCCCGGCTCGCATGATGCGGGCATGTCGGCATTAAACGGTACCGGTGGCGCGCAGGCGGGTTCTATCAACCCATGTAATACGCTTACCCAAACACAAAATATCGGCAGCCAGTTAAATGCAGGTATCCGCATGTTTGATCTGCGGGTGGGGACGTTTAAAAAACAGCTTTATATAAAACACAGCTCATCTGATTGTATGGCCGATGCCGTTGGCGGTGGATACGGCGAGCGTTTTAAGGATATTTTAGACTCGGTTAAAACTTTTTTAGATCGCCATAAAAAAGAGTTCATTATTTTAACGTTCAGCCATTTTTGCCCAACCGAGGCTTCGGCAAGCGATGTTGCTGATTCTATTGTAAGCGTATTGGGTAAAGACCATATTTATAACAACAAAGGCAAAAGCATCGACCAGATAAAGCTGAACGATCTGGCGGGGAAAGTGCTCGTCGCTTTTGAAAAATACAGCTACCCCGATAAAATGATCGACTCCAACTCTATGGCCGATGCCGGGAAAACCTTTCTGAATTTCCGAAGGAAATATGCAGCTACCAACCAGATCACTAACCTGGTGGCTGCCGAAGAGCTGTTTTTCACATCGATGAAAGATGGCGTTAACAAAAATGACCTGATCCGTTTGGATTGGCAGCTTACCCAAAGCAGCCAGGAAGCGGCATTGGTTTGTAATGATTTTCAGAACGACAATGTGAACCCGGTAATTAACGGTGTAATGCTGCTCACCAACGTGATCAATAAAAACCAAAGCATTACCGACCTGGCTATATCCGGCAACAAGTATATTATCGCCAAAGTTAACGGGTGGATAAAGGCCGGTGTGATCAATAAAAACAATAAACCCAATATTGTATATGTTGATGCCGCAGGTGCCTGGATAACCGATTACTGCATCCAGTTAAACAGCAAACCGGTTTATAATTAACAACCGGCGGCTTTTATTTATCAGCCGAGTTTCAAATCTTACATCTTGCCATGCAATTCAGTAAGCTGTTATCGGAATTTAATTATATTCGGCACTTTGAACTAAAGCAAGTATTAATAAGACCCTCCCTGATTAAAATGAAAAAAGCACTATTCTTTATTCCCGTATTTTTAATACTGATAAACGCAGCCAGTTATGCCCAGAAAAAGGTAGCCGTTGTTACATTTTACATGAACAAACAAATCGACCTGTCGGAGTTCAGCGCGTCAAAAGATGTAGATATTCAAAGCAAGTTGAACGACGACCCGAAGTTTAACCTCACGCCGTTATTGTCAAATTTCCATACCCGTTTTTTTAATAATTACGCGTCTAACTTTCCTTTCCAGCTTTTACCGGAAGGTGATGTTACCAATAACAGCGAGTATAAGGCTTTTATCCCTGCCGGTGATAACAGCAAAGGCGCTTATGACGATAAGCACGCTTTTTTACCGATAGACGGCTATAAAGTTATTTTGCCTTATGTAAGCCATGCCAATGAAAGAAAATTGATTAAGATATTTAACCAGTGCGATGGCGTAATGAAAGTTTATGTATATTTTTCGTTAGTGAAATACGGCGTAGCCGGAATGGGCGTGGTTAAAATTGAGGCTCATTCTGATATCTCATTGTACAATAAAGATGGCGACCAGATCTTCTCCATAAAAGAAGCCGCAAAATCAAGAAATATGAATACGCTTACCGGCGGCATCCCAAAAATGTCGGCTGATAAAATATTGCCGATGTGCCAGAGCGCGATGGATGAGCTGATCTCAACCGTGCAAAAAGACCTGCCTAAATTGGTTAAAAACGGGCCAACATTATAGAATCATCATCTTTTATAGAGACACAAAATATTGTGTCTCTACGTATGAATGTTTTTTTATTCCCTGTAGAGACGCAATATTTTGCGTCTCTCTCATTTATATCTAAACCGGTTTTACCGCTTCCAGTCCATAACTTTTCATAATCGCCAATACCTTCTGCATATCGGGCGGGCCACCCGCGTTTATTACCGCTGCAATTTCACGGAAATAAGCCGGGCCGATAGACGCCGGTGAAAGTGTGCAAAGCACCCTTGCCGTTTCATTGTGCAAATTATTAAAGCCATGCACCACGCCT
>Ga0302200_10000878_pt1 | contig 29333 bp, 26 predicted proteins | sample II_Bog_N3_1_FD_194585 | JGI IMG/M metagenome (GOLD analysis project Ga0302200, IMG submission 194585) | Peat permafrost microbial communities from Stordalen Mire near Abisko, Sweden - II_Bog_N3_1 | ecosystem: Environmental > Terrestrial > Soil > Wetlands > Peat | place: Sweden: Abisko... | reverse complement strand
ACAGTTCCCTTTGGAGGAATTATTCATGGTTCGAATCCATGCGGGGTAGCTCCTCTATCTCTCTGTAGACCCAAATAAAGGCTCCAGAGGTGATCGGTGAGAAAGTTTCTCAGGCAACAAGACGCACCGAAACGCGCCAAAAAACAAAATAAAGAGCAACAAAACGGCAACAGCAGTCCGTTCTACCCTGGCACTGCTGGTGGATCCTTCACCTCGCAAGATTTTTTTAACACCAGTCTGACGGTGGCAAATAATACCAATACTGGTAACGGTACAAATGGTTATGCGACTATCACTTTCGAAGAAGTTCCTGAACCATCAACGTATCTTCTCTTCGGTTTTGGTGCGCTGGCGCTGGTGGTTGCCACAAGATGGAAAACTTCCTGAGAAATGGGATGGACAAGAAACCCGCCCACCCATTAAAACCGATTCCTAGGGCCTCCTGAGAGGCAACAAATGCCAGCCGTCAACCGTGGCCCCACTCTGTGGCGGGTTAAGAGGGCTATTAAACGATGGAACACTAAAAGCTGCCGCTTACCGATCAATGATGATCGGTCTCTTTCACTTTACTGAGAAGGCTCAGGGTCACCGTCATCGGTGGAATAACAGCGAGGACGCAGATCACCATCATGGCACCAACTCCTGATTCCACTCCGTCGTTCGCCTTCACATAAAATCCTCCAACAAGCATCCCCACGGTCAGGACAAAGAAGGCGGTTGCCATAATGCCTACGGCCAGAACAAAAGCCACATTTGCGGAATGCTCGGAGTACTGTTGAAGGGGAGGATGATCACTCATGCTACTTTTATTCTTGGGGATATCTTGGAAGTCAAGGGAAAGGCTGCTCCAAATCCATACTATTATTTGAAACGCTCTAACCACCGTGAGCTCGTGTTTCGGAACAAAATGGCATGCCAGCTACGTTTTCGGGGGCGGAGCCTCCCTAGTATCCGATCTGTTCAAACGATCAGAATTATTTTTACAAGCTAGAAGTCTTTTAAAATTTATTAATTGGCCCAAAAGTTGCTTGCGTACTCCTAGCATCCGGTCAGCATGCAAAGTCATGGCCGGTATGGAACTTATTGCAGGGTTTGCCCAACAGCAGACTCTCTCGCCGCAGATGCAGCAAAGCTTGCAGCTCTTGCAGACACCTGTTGCGGAGTTACGACAGATGTTGGCTGCGGAACTGGCGGCTAATCCTGTTCTCGAGGAGGATTTACCCAGCGATGAACGAGCCGATTCTGTCCGTGAGAGGCAGGAGTCTCTTGGTAGCAACTCTTCACTTCAGGAGGAGTGGAGGGACTATATGCCTCAGGCCGCCTCAACGACTCATTACTCCTCCCAGGACGAGGAGAAGCGCCGCTACCTCTTTGAATCCTTAGCCTCGCGTCCGACGCTGCGGGACTTCGTGATTGATCAGGCCGCAGGTTTTACCGATCGGGAGCGCAGGGTGGTCGATGTGATTGCGGGAAATCTTGATCAGGATGGTTATCTGCGAATGCAGAATGAAGAGCTCGCTTTGGCCGCGGGGGTTTCCGAATCGTTTTTGGAAAAGACCCTCGAAAAGGTCAGGCTGTTCGAACCTGCCGGGGTTGCCGCACCCGATCTGGCTGAGTGTCTCCTCTTGCAGTTAGCCAGAAGAGGGGAGGGAAATGGATTGGCGGGACGCATTTTGAGACATCATCTCCAGCTTTTGGCGCGCCATCGTTACGAGGAGATTGCCAAGCATTTCAGGGTGCCGACAGCTGATGTTGTTGCAGCGGCCAAAATGATCGCGACGTTGGAACCCAAACCGGGCCGCCCCTTTGCCGATGCAGATGAACAAGGAGTCATACCGGATCTCATCGTTGTTCCCGACGGTGATGGCTTTGTCGTTCGTCTCAATGAGGAGGATCTTCCAAGGCTCCGCATTTCCAAGGAATACAAGGATCTACTCGCGGAACGCGGGGAGAACGAGGAGTTGCTCCTTTACCTGCGCGGCAAGATCCGGGGAGCCCGTGTGTTTTTGCGAAGTCTTCAGCAGCGGCAGCAGACATTGCTCGCCATCGGGAACGAAATTGTCTCACGGCAAGAAGAATTTTTCCGCCATGGGGCCTCAGCCTTGAAGCCCCTCATCATGGCCCAGATTGCCGATGTGGTGGATCTCCATGTCACGACGGTGAGCAGGGCTGTCTCTGGGAAATACATGGAGACGCCACAGGGGTTGCTGGAAATGCGCTATTTCTTCACCCCCGGATTCCAGAACTCCGACGGGACGGCCGTCAGCAATGAAATGGTCAAGCAGGCCATCCGGGAAATGGTTGATCAGGAGTCTCCTCGAGATCCCCTGAGCGATCAGGAAATTGTCTCCCAGCTTGACGAACGGGGATTGAAAGTTGCCCGCCGGACGATCGCCAAATATCGTGAGCAACTTGGCATTCTGCCAAGCCACCTCCGAAAAATCTGTTAGCCAGGGCCTCCTTTATTTTATTTTTATGAGTACTTCACCCCTCGAACAGCAGCTTCGTGATGCGCTTTCCAAGGTTCCGTATCCCGGGTTCAGCCGCGATCTGATTTCCTTTGGTGTTTTGCGGGGAATAACCGTTGGTGATGCAGTTTCCGTGCAGTTGGTTGTTTCGACCAACGAACCGGGTGTCGCCGCGGAATTGCGTGAGCGTGTCACCAATGCCCTCTCGTCGCTCGTCGGTGCGCGGCCCCTCAAGGTGCTAGTGGATGTGCAGGCTCCGGTGCAGTCGGCCGGCCAGGGATCGCTGCCGATTCCCGGAGTGAAAAAGGTGATTGCGGTCGCCAGTGGAAAGGGAGGGGTTGGAAAATCGATGATCGCTGTGAATCTTGCAGCCGATCTGGCCCGACAGGGTCTCAAGGTGGGGCTCTGCGATTGTGATCTCTACGGCCCCAGTGTTGCCTTGATGTGTGGCACGAGGGAGCGTCCATTTGCGGATGAGGAAGGGCGCATCCAGCCGATTGTGCGTCACGGGATGAAAGTCATGTCGATGGGATTCCTGTTGGAGGATGATTCCCCGGCAGTGCTCCGAGGCCCCATGGTGACGCGCTACACACAGCAGTTTCTTCGTAATGTGGCTTGGGATGATCTCGATATCCTGATCCTTGATCTGCCGCCGGGAACGGGTGACATTCAGCTGACCATTGTGCAGACCGTTCCTTTGGCCGGGGCGGTGATCGTGACGACACCGCAGGAGGTGGCGCTCATCGACGCCCGCAAGGCGGTGGCGATGTTCCAGAAGACCAATGTGCCGATCCTGGGGATCGTAGAAAACATGGCGTATTTCATCGCCCCCGGAGACGGAAGCAGACATGAGATCTTTGGCCGTGGTGGAGGCGAGAAGGAGGCTGCAAGGCTTGGAGTTCCGTTCCTCGGATCACTTCCCCTGGACCCGGCGATCGGAATTGCATCGGACGCAGGAACACCTTTCGTACTGGCTCATCCTGAAAGTTCCGTGACAGACTTGATCGACCGGGCCGCTGCCGTCGTCGTCGAGGCCGTGATTTCTTGAGAAAATATCCCGAGGAGACCCCAGCCTATCGCACTTCGAGCAGCCGGAAGGCACGACAGGCCGAACCAAGCAGGGCGGTCTCATCGTTCAGGACGACATGAAGCGGCATCGTTTCCAGAACAGTGCGGAGTCTTCCTTTGTTCAGAAAGCTCTCCAGAAAAAGAGGGCGTCGAAGAAGTGGCAGAATTTTGGGAGGGATGCCTCCCCCGAGGAAGACACCCCCGGTGGACATGGTCTTAAGAGCCATATTCGAAGCTTCAGCACCGAGCGCCTGAACAAAAAGATCCATGGTGGTGCGGCAGAGTGAGCAGGAGCCATCGGCTGCGTGACGGTCGATCACTGCGGCGGGATCCTGTTCCACCATCTGCTGAGCCACAACAGGATTTTCCACGCCTTTGTTGGCATTTTTGAGGAAGCGGTAGATATTGGCAATGCCCATCCCGGAGACAACGCGTTCGAAACTGACCCTGCCGTAATCCCGGCGCAGATAGTCAAGCAGTTCCCGTTGCAGATCGTCGGTGGGGGCAAAGTCGGCGTGCCCCCCTTCGCAGGCCCAGGGGTGATGACGCTTTCCATCCCAGTACAACCCTGCCTGACCAAGTCCCGTGCCGGGGGCAATCACGCACTGATTCCCTGAATTGGATCCCGCACCGGCCTGCAGAGTGGCCAGATCGGTCTTCTGAAGCGCCGAAAGTCCATAAGCTGTGGCTTCCAGGTCATTGAGTACGGCGACACGCTGGATGCCGAGGCTCTGGGGCAGTGTATGGGTATCAATTTTCCAGCCAAGATTGCTGAGCGTCACGACTCCGGCGACATTGGGTCCCGGAACGCCGAAGCAGGCTGCCTGAACGGGTGACTCCAGAGTGATTCCCGACAGAAAAAGCTGCACCATTTCCTCAAGGGAATGGTGATCCTCACTATGGAATTTCCTAAAATGGAGCCGTTCCATCTCCGAGTCGTCGTCTTCACTTTTGCGGAAAACGCTGACCCGGAAATTCGTGCCACCAAGATCCCCCGCCAGGATGAGTGGTGAGGGGGATGGCATGGAAATGCGTGTAATTAGAGACTAGAGACGAATGACGCGGGCCGAAGCAATGTCGGCATCCGATGTTATTTTGGCAAGCAGGGTTTCATCCGGCGCTGAATCAAGGTTGAGCAGGGTGAGAGCCTGGCCGCCGACTTCATTGCGACTGAGGGACATGCCGGCGATGTTCAGGCTGTTTTCCCCAAGAAGGGTGCCGAGTTGTCCGACAATACCGGGACGGTCGCGATTTTCAAGCAGGAGAATGACGCCTGACGGCACGCCTTCGACAAAGCGCCCGTTCACGGTGACGATGCGTGGCTTGGAGCCGTAGAGGGTCCCTCCGACGGAAGCCGTTACTCCATCCTGCTGGATGGAAACCTCGATGAGATCGGTGAATTCGGTTGTTCCGCTCTCGCGGGTCTCGATGACCTCAATGCCATGATTTCGCAGGATTGCAGGAGCATTGACAGGATTGACTTCGTTACCGTGGATGTTCCGGAGATATCCGGTGATCAGGGCTCGCGTAACGGCTGTCAGATCCTGATCAATCAGGCGACCACTGTAACGGATACTGATCTTTTCGGCACGCTTCGGAGAGATTTGGGCAATGAAGAGGCCAAGCTTTTCACCGAGATCAATCCAAGGCCCAAGTGTCGAAAGGGTCTTGGCATCAATGTTTGGCATATTGACCGAGTTGCGGATTTCACCATCCAGCAGTGCTGCGCGGACGGCCTGTGCGATCTCGATACCGACGAGTTCCTGGGCTTCCGCAGTCGAGGCGCCAAGGTGAGGGGTGAGGACAAGATTGTCGATGGTGCGGTAAGGCCAGTCAGCCGCTGGAGGCTCCACATCAAATACATCGAGGGCAGCACCTGCTATCTGTCCGCTTTGAAGTCCTTCTGCGAGGACGGCCTCGTCGATCAGTCCTCCGCGCGCACAGTTGATGATACGGACGCCCTTTTTCAGCAGGGGAAGTTGCTTGGCTCCGATCATGTGCATGGTCTCCTCGGTGAGAGGCATGTGCACCGTGATGAAATCGGCGCGGGGGAGAAGATCCTCAAGCTTTTCAAGCACCTCAACCTGAAGGGAACGTGCCTTGCTGGCGGAGAGATAGGGATCGTAGGCAAGCACCTTCATGCCGAAGGCAATGGCCCTGCGAGCCACCTCCGTGCCGATACGGCCCATTCCAAGAATGGCGATGGTTTTCTCATAGAGTTCAACACCCTCGAATTTTTTACGGTCCCACTTGCCGGCCTTCATGCTTGCGTTGGCCTGGGGAATGTTGCGTGCCACGGAGAGCATGAGCGAGAATGCGTGCTCTGCGGTGGAAATGGTGTTGCCACCGGGGGCGTTCATGACGATGACGCCATGCTTTGTCGCCGCATCAACATCGACATTGTCAATGCCGACGCCGGCGCGTCCGACAACCTTCAGGTTCTTGGCAGCGGCGAAGACCGCTGACGTGACCTTCGTCTGGCTTCGGACAACAAGGCCGGCGAATTCAGGAATGATCGCGATGAGTTCGGCTTCTTTAAGACCTGTTTTGACAACAACTTCAACCACACCTCCCTCGGCTAGGGCTTCGACTCCACGTGCGGAAACGGGATCGGCTACGAATACTTTAGGAACGGAACTCATGATTACGATGGGTGTGGTTGGGCTGAGAGCCAGGTTTTGGGATTCTGAAATTCGGGCATCACCGATTAACGGGTGACTTCCCGGTAGGATTTGAATTGAAGGGGTAAGTCATAACAAGGACTGCCACCCGTTCGCAAACCGGAAACAAAAAAATCTTGGGAGATCAGGAATTTGCTATGAAAATATTTTTTATGGAGGAACGTGCTTTCTTCATGGCCCCGAGGGAAAAATTCGTTCATTTTCCCCAGATTGTTTCCAATGGATCATCAAAGCCCCCATCTCCAGAACCCGGAATCCGATCAGAACCGATCGCCCGAAAGCCAGCCGCCCAATCAGCTCAGCCAGTCGGGAGAAATTCCTGGCGCTGATGCCGCGAAGGCGGAATCTCAACCGGAGCGTCGCCATCGCCGCTCGCGGCTGGAAGATCGCCGCGCTGACTCCAGGGCTGGAAAAAATAGCAGGAATCCATCAAAGGGAAAAAGCAAGCTCACCATGATCCAGCAAACCGATCGAATCGTGCTTTGGGGCTGCTACTTCCTTGGGGCACTAGTTGTCTTTGCAGGTGGTTTCTACATGGGGCAGAAATCAGGGCATCATACCGACATGGAAAATCAGGTTGCCCAGCAAGACGCGGCTTTTCCCTCGCCAGAAACAGACGCGCTGCTCGATGCTGGCTTTGAAGCCTTTCAAAAAGGGAGTTACCGGGATGCCATGGAGAACTTTCAGCATGTTCTGGACAAGCAACCGACACTTGTTGGACTTGATTATCTGATCGCCGAGTCTGCCTATCTGGCTGGGGAGAAGGCGCTGGCTGAGGAGGCAGCCGGACACGCGCTCTCCAAAAATGAATCCGTCGAGCAGGCCCGCGTTCTCCTCTCCCTCATCGACCTCGACAAGTCAAATTCAGCGGGGGACGGAACCCAACAACTTGCAGATCCGAAGGTCACCGCCGAGTCGGCCATCAAGCAGCTTGTGGCAAGTCATCTTGCGGAGGCGAAGGGATATGGGCTCTGGGGTGATTTTCTGAGATCCAATGGATCGTATCGCAGCGCGGCGGATATTCTGCACAAAGGCGTTCTTCGAGCGGATACTGACGCATCACGTGATCTCCTTTCGGCAAAGGAACAGATTGCCCGATTCCAGGATAATCCCCCCACAACGGTACCGTCGCTTTCAGAAGTGACTTCCATGAGTGGTGAGCAGGCGCTTGTCGCAGCTTTGGCGGCTCTTCAAAAGCACCAAGTAGAGGAAGCGGTTTCCTTTTTGGAGCACGCCCGTGATCTTTATTCACCACTGATTTTTCAAAAATTGATGAAGGATGTGGCTTTTGCGGATTACAGCAAAGACTCGCAACTCAAGCAGTTTTTCAACGCGCGATGACATGCCCCTGAACAGCCAGCTTGTTATTGTTGTATAAAAAAATACAAAGAATCAAAAAGGCGCTTGCCAGCAGGCCAATTGTTTACTTTGATCCATGTCCCTCATTTTCCCTCCGTCTCCTTGCCCTTTCGTAATCGAGCTTTTTACTCATGGTTTTAACCCTTCCAATTTTGGCCAGCGCTGCACTCTCAGCTGAAACACCGGCAGTCTTTGAGAATTCGTTTCTGGCCTGGCTGACCAATTCAATTTTTGTGACGGGTATCATTGTCGGTGTAATCGTTTGGATCGTTCGGTTGTGTACCCGCAAGATGGAGATGATTCCGGGAGCCGGACAGAATTTTCTCGAGGCAGTGGTCGAGGGGGCCTATGGAGCTGCAGAAAGCATACTGGGGGATAAAATGACCCGTAAGGCATTCCCTCTACTTGCCACGCTCTTTATTTTCATCCTCGTGTCGAATTGGTTCGGGTTGCTCCCGGGGGTCGGTTCCATCGGTTGGGGTGTCAAGGAGGGGTTTCTTTCCCTCAAGGAGATGGAAGTTCCCCTGTTGCGTGCAACCACGGCGGATTTGAACATGACTTTCGCCCTCGCAGCAGTATCGATGATCCTTTGGTTTTATTGGACAATGCGGGTTACGGGTCCTGTCGGTTTCATCAAGGAGCTCTTTGGAGTGAAGGGGGGAATGTCCGGACCAATTCTTTTCTTCCTTGTACCTCTGTTTCTCTTCATCGGGATTCTGGAAGTGGTCTCCATTCTTGTTCGTCCCATTTCCCTTTCCTTCCGACTCTACGGCAATATTTCCGCCGGTGAAAACATGATGGGGACGATGATCAATATCGGCAACATGTTCCACTGCCCTCACTGGCTGACAGCCGTGCTCAGTGTTATCGTTCCCATTCCCTTTTACTTTCTGGAACTGCTCGTCGGATTTCTTCAGGCGATGATTTTTACCGTGCTTGTTGTCGTCTACCTTCAACTCTCCACAACCCACGAGGAACATTAAAAGACAGGATCAATTTTGACCGCTTTTGGTTGTCGGGACCGTGCAGGACGCGGACGGCAGTCGAACACCACACCAAACCCAAACGAACACGTTATTATGCTACACACCATCATCGCTGAAGCTGTCACCGGTAATCTCACCTTCGGTATCGCTGGAGCCGGATCAGCAATCGGTATCGGACTTATCGGAGCCCGCATGGTCGAGGCCATTGGTCGTAACCCCGCCACCCTTCCCAAAGTTCTGGTCTTCGGTCTTCTGACGATCGCTCTTTCCGAGGCAATGGGTATTTTCGGTCTGATCTTCGGCTTGTTCCAAGGCAAGTAAGAATTATCTGATTATCACTCACCCCTCGGAAGCGGGGGGTGGGTGATAACAATACGACCACTGTTCTACCGCTTCTCATTTTCCCCTTCTTCCGCAAGACCCCAGAGAATTCCCGTCCCAATAGATGATCACACAAATCCTCAGTAATTTTGGAGTTACCTGGCCGCATTTCATTGCCCAGACATTACTCTTCCTCATCGCCTTGTATGTGCTGAGTCGCTATGCGTACGCACCCATTCTCAATATTCTTGAGGAACGTCGCAAGCGCATCGAGGAGGGTCAACTCAACGCAGAGAAGATCAAGAAGCAGTTGGCGGAGGCCGAACTTCGTTATCAGGAGGTGCTTCGCAAGGCCAATAATGATGCCAAGATACTTGTGGAGGAGTCCCGTAAGAACAATGAGGCATTCTCCCAGCGCGAAATGGATCGTGCCGTGAAGGAGTCGGCAGCCATTGTCGATCGTGCCCGGGCAGAAATCGCCTCGGAGCGGGTTCGAATGGTTGATGAAGTAAAACGGGAGATGGTTTCCCTTGTGATCAAGACAACGGCATCTGTCGCGGGCAAAGTTCTTACGCAAGACGATCAAAAACGGCTTGCAGAAGAGGCTCAGAAAAGCCTCGCCGCCTGATCAAATTTTTATCCCTCGACGCCATGCAGATTCCCAAAGAAGCACGACGCAAGGCCCGGGAGCTCTTTGATGCCGCTCTCGATGCTTCAGGTCGTCCCGATGCAACCAGGGCGCTATCCTTGGCGGATCTGCTGGTCAAAGCAGCCCCCCGGCACGCGCTTCAAATTCTCAAAGAGTATACCCGGCTGATTCGCCTTGCCACAGCCAAGCATCACGCTGTTATCGAGAGTGCTACTCCTCTGGATGGGGTAACGAGAGCCGCTATTCTGGAATCCCTACAGAAGCGTGATGGTGGAGAAGTTTTCCTGGAATCCAGAGTTGATCCTTCGCTTATAGGCGGTGCCCGTATCCGTCTCGGCAGCGAGGTCTGGGATGCGACCGTGCAGGCCCGCATTCAGAATCTCACCGCCATAATTTCCTGAGTAGTTTCAAACCCGTATTCCTCCAATATTTTAATTAAAACAAACCATGAGCACCCTTCTGCAAGAACTTGAATCCAAGATTGACGGTCTTCGTAACACGACCGTCTCCACATCAAATGTCGGGACCGTCCGTGAAATCGGTGACGGTGTTGCCCGTATCGAAGGGCTCGGCGGCGTCATGCTTAATGAGATGCTGGAGTTTCCTGGTGGAGTTTATGGCCTCGCCCTGAATCTCGAAGAGACGGAGATCGGAGCCGTTGTGCTGGGTGATTACACCGGGATCTCGGAAGGAGATGAGGTGAAGGCCACCGGGCGCCTTCTCCAGGTTCCTGTGGGCAAGGAACTCCTCGGACGTGTCGTGGATGCACTCGGCCTGCCAATTGACGGCAAGGGTCCCATCCAGGCCAAGATCTACTACCCTGTGGAAAAAATCGCACCCGGCATTATCAAACGCCGCGGTGTTAGCCAGCCTCTTTCAACCGGTATCATGTCCGTTGATGCCATGATACCCATCGGTCGGGGACAGCGTGAATTGATTATCGGGGACCGTGCCACCGGCAAGACCACCATTGCTATCGACACCATCATCAACCAGGCCAAGATCAATCGTGCCGGAGAAGCTTCCGGTGATCCCTCCTTCCGTCCCGTCTACAGCATCTACGTGGCGGTCGGCCAGAAGAATGCCAACATCGCACGCGTCGTCGACATTCTTGCTTCCAAAGATGCCTTGCGTGACACGATCATTGTTTCCGCTCCAGCTTCAGACAGTGCCACCAACCAGTATCTCGCACCTTTCGCAGGAGCAGCAATTGGGGAATGGTTCATGGACAATGGGATGGATGCCCTGATTGTTTTTGATGATCTTTCAAAGCATGCCGTCGCTTATCGTCAGGTTTCCCTCCTGCTCAAACGTCCAAGCGGTCGTGAGGCTTATCCCGGTGATGTCTTCTATCTCCACAGCCGTTTGCTAGAGCGTTCCGCGCGATTGAGTAAGAATGCCGGTGATGGATCATTGACGGCACTCCCGATCATTGAAACCCAGGCGGGCGACGTTTCCGCCTACATCCCAACCAACGTGATTTCCATCACGGATGGTCAGATCTATCTGGAAACCGATCTTTTCTATCAGGGTATCCGTCCCGCGATCTCGGTAGGACTTTCCGTTTCCCGCGTCGGTTCCGCCGCGCAGATCAAAGCAACCAAGCAGGTTGCTGGAAAAATCAAGGGCGATCTGGCCCAGTTCCGTGAATTGGCTGCCTTCGCCCAGTTTGGCAGTGATCTCGACGCACGTACCAAGTCCCAATTGGATCGAGGTGCCCGCATCGTTGAACTTTTCAAGCAGCAGCAATACAACCCTCAGTCGGTCGAACTTCAGGTTGCCACTCTTTGGACGATGCAGAAGGGATACTTCGACGCAATCGCGGTTGATCGAGTCAAAGATTTTCAGAGTCAATTGGCGGACTTCCTCTCCACACGTAAGGAAGCCGTCCTTGCTTCCATCCTTAAGAAGGGAGCTATCGATGCGGAGTTGGAGAAGGAACTCACTGCCGCTGTCGATGAGTTCAAGGTCATCTTCCGTTAAAAAATCCCGCCTCTCTTTAAAACAGTTTCACTGAGCTAATCCTAGCGACATGGCCAACACACGCGACATTCGACGACGCATCAAGTCGGTCAAGAACACCGCCCAAATCACCAAGGCGATGCAGATGGTTGCGGCTGCCAAGATGCGCAAGGCCCAACTCGCCGCCATGGCGGGTCGCCCCTATTCCGAGGTGCTCAACCGGGTACTGGTTTCTTTAAGGGACCGAGTCAGCGAGGCGTCACATCCCATGCTTGAAAAGCGCCCGGTGACGAAAAATCTCGTGCTCCTGGTTACTTCGGACAAGGGACTCTGTGGCGCTCTCAACACCAATGTTCTTCGTGAAGCAGCTACATTGGATCCCAAGAACACGATCTTTGTCGCGTCCGGCAAAAAAGGTGCTTCCTTTCTTGTGCGTACGGGCCGTTCGATGATCGCCGATTTCGCACTGACCGATTCTCCATCGTTTCTGCAAACCAAAGCGATATCCAAGTTTTGCCTGGAAAAGTTCCTTTCGGGTGAGGTGGACACGGTTTCCGTACTCTATCCCAAGTTTGTTAACACACTCCTTCAGAAACCCGTTTTGGAGCCTCTCCTGCCGATTTCAGGAACGACTGCGGCTGGTGTCGTCACGGAAGATGCTAACGAAGCACAGTATCTCTTTGAACCTGATGCGGACGAGGTTCTAGACGCCGTGCTTCCCTACTATTTTCATTACACGGTTTATCAGATGATTCTCAATGCCCGTGCCTCCGAGCAGAGTGCCCGCATGGTCGCCATGAAAAGCGCCACGGACAATGCCAAGGGTCTCGTTAAGGATCTCACCTTGGAATACAACAAGGCCCGTCAGGCAAGTATCACGACGGAGCTTCTCGAAATCTCCACAGCACAAATGGCACTCAGCTAACAGTCCCCGGTATTTTTCACCCTCCCTTCAACCTTTCCAACAAACCAACAGTTCATGAGCAAAACAGGTACCATCGTTCAAATCATCGGCCCGGTCATTGACGCCGAGTTCAACATTAAAGAAGGCGAACTGCCAAAGATCTACGAAGCTCTTGAGGTAGATTTCACCGTTGAAGGGAAGGCGTCTAAAGTCACGCTTGAAGTACAGCAGCATCTGGGTGAAGGCTGGGTTCGTGCGATTGCAATGTCCTCAACCGAGGGGCTGAAACGCGGCATTCCCGTTCGTGCTCTTGGTCGTCCAATCTCCGTGCCTGTTGGAGAGGGAGTGCTCGGGCGCATCTTCAACGTTCTTGGCGAGCCCTGCGACGAAGGGTCCCCCGTCACGGCCGACAAAATTCTTCCGATTCATCGCAATGCACCTCCATTAGTCGACCAGGACACCAAGGCGCAGGTTCTTGAAACCGGCATCAAGGTCATTGATCTGATCTGTCCCTTCACCAAGGGTGGTAAGGTCGGCGCATTCGGTGGTGCCGGCGTTGGCAAGACAGTTGTCATCATGGAACTGATCAACAACATCGCCAAGGGGCACGGTGGTTTTTCCCTCTTTGCCGGTGTTGGTGAGCGTACCCGTGAAGGAAACGATCTCTATCATGAGATGATCGAATCTGGCGTTATTGCTGTGAAAAAAGATGAAAAAGGTCACCCAATCCTGGATGACAAGGGACATTTCATCATTGAAAAAGGTTCCAAGGTCGGGCTCGTCTACGGCCAGATGAACGAGCCTCCAGGGGCCCGTCTGCGCGTTGCCCTCACCGCTCTGACCATGGCGGAGTATTTCCGTGATGAGAAGAACCAGGATGTGCTGCTCTTCATCGACAACATCTTCCGCTTTTCCCAGGCAGGTTCCGAAGTTTCCGCCCTCCTCGGGCGTACACCGAGTGCCGTGGGATATCAGCCGACACTCGCCGCGGAAATGGGAAATCTTCAGGAGCGCATTACCTCGACCAAGAATGGGTCCATCACTTCCTTCCAGGCCGTCTACGTGCCTGCCGACGATTTGACCGATCCTGCTCCCGCCAATACTTTCGCACACCTTGATTCCACCATCGTGCTGGAGCGATCCATTGCTGAACTTGGTATTTATCCCGCTGTTGATCCCTTGGCATCCACCTCCAAGGCGCTCGCTCCAGAAATCGTCGGAGAGGAGCATTACGCCGTGGCTCGCGGTGTTCAGAAAGTCCTCCAGCGTTACAAGGATTTGCAGGATATCATTGCCATTCTTGGCATGGATGAGCTCTCCCCTGAGGATAAGCTGACCGTGTATCGCGCCCGCAAAATCCAGCGTTTCCTAAGCCAGCCGTTCCATGTCGCCGAAATCTTCACTGGTGCCAAGGGACAGTATGTTCCAGTTGCCGAGACCATCCGAGGGTTCAAGGAAATCCTTGATGGCAAGCTGGATGATATCAACGAAGGTGACTTCTACATGAAGGGTGGCATTGATCAGGTGCTTGCCGCTGACAAGAATTCTTAATGAGCACGCTTCACCTCGAAATCGTCACCCCGGAAACCCGCGTTTTCTCAGGAAATGCGACGTTCGTGGTCGTTCCGGGAATCGAGGGGGGGCTAGGTATCCTTCCCGAGCACATTCCCCTCCTGACGGAAATTCATCCAGGAGAGCTGAGTGTTACGACGGAAGAGGGAGAGCTTACTTTCGCAGTAGGCGAGGGATTCCTTGAAGTTCGACCCGATCGGGTTTCGATCTTGACCGACATGGCCCTCAAGGAGGAAGAAATCGATGAGAATGCCGCAGCGGAGGCAGTCGCCCGTGCGGAACGTGAGATTGGCAAGGGGGATCTTGCCGGGGAAGAGCTCGCAACCGTCCAATCCACACTGCTCCGTTCGCTCGCCCAGCTTCGGGTGAAGCGGCGCACCCACAGTTAGGAAAGTCCCCCGGGAGGCAGCCGTTGAATTGGCGCATGGTGGGAATTCTGCTGAAACCGACTCTTCCCAAGGAGGGGTGACCAACATACGCTTTCCGGCACTTAAATGGCCGCCCCGTTAAACACAAAAATTTACCGCGCCAGGCGTGTGTTGCCGATGAGCCATCCTCCCATTGAGGATGGAGGAATCGCGGTGAGAGGGAGTGAGATTTTGGCATTAGGTCGATGGGAGGAACTCCGTGGTGAGCATCCCGGTGCCCAGCGTGAGGATCTGGGCGAAGTGATTCTGATGCCGGGAATGATCAATGCGCATTGTCATCTCGACTACACGATGATGAGAGGAGCCCTTTTCGGGGGAGAGTCTTTTTCCGCCTGGATTCAGCGCCTCAATGCCATGCGGCGCTCCCTTGATCAAAGTGATTATTTGGAAGCGATCGGGACAGGGCTTAGGGAACTGCATCGTTGGGGATGCACCACGGTGTTCAATATTGAGTCCTTTCCGGAACTGATCCCCTTTCTCCCCGAATCTCCGATCCGCGTCTGGTGGTTTCTCGAAGTCATGGATGTGCGAAGCCGGTTGCAGTCCGCTGAAGCTCTTGCGGGAGCGATCCATTTCTTTGAAAGGGCAGGGGAGTCGAAGGGAGAGGGTGGTTTTGGACTCTCTCCGCACGCACCTTACACCGCCTCCACCGATCTCTACACGCTGGTGAAGCTCTACGCTGAAAAATACAGACTTCCAGTCTGCACTCATCTTGCGGAGTCCGAGGAGGAGTTGGCGATGTTTCTGAGAGGAACAGGCCCCCTGTATGACTTCCTGAGTTCAATCGACCGCCCGATGGAGGATTGCCAGGGGAAAACACCCTTGCAGATTTTGTATCAGAGCGGGGTACTTGCTCCCGGCTCCCTTCTCGTTCACATGAATTTTCTCACGGACGCGGACCGGGATATTTTACGCGAGTCAGCCGGGCAGTATCCGGTGATTCATTGCCCGCGCACGCATGCCTTTTTTGAACGCCCCCCGTTTGAGCTCCAATTTTTCCGGGACAACGGTATTTCGCTGCTTCTTGGAACCGACAGTCTGGCAAGTAATCAGGATCTTAATATGTTTGCCGAAATGCGAGCTATGCGTGATGCATTCCCAACATTGGATCCCATGGAGATTCTCCGGATGGCGACGACTCACCCCGCTGACGCGATCGGTTGGCGCGGGAGATTGGGAGAGTTGTCTCCCGGATCCATTGCCGATTTTCTGTCGCTTCCAGACGACGGAACATTGGGAATCGAAGAACAGGTGATTTCCAACAAGCTTCCTCCCAAGGTCTGGATTTCAGGGGTGACATCATGAACAAATCCAAAACATCGTCCAAAAAATCATTTCCCCGTGTTCTTGAGTCGCCATGGATCTGCGGGGGATTGCTCCTGCTGCTGGTGGCCGTGATCTACGGGGAGGTCTGCACCTTTCAATTTCTTCCCTTTTGGGATGACGATACCAACATTCATCGCAATCCCCTTTATTCCCCGCTTTCGTGGAAGAGTATCGCCATCTTTTGGGAGGGGCCTTTTCAGCAACTCTATATTCCGGTGACGTACTCTGTCTGGGGTGGACTTGTTGCCCTTTCCCGTCTGGCAGCAGGCACGAGTCTGAGCGTTGGTCCGCTAAACGCCGCGATTTTTCACGGTGCGAATCTCCTTGTTCATCTTTTCTCAACCGGAATGGTTTTTTTGATCTTGCGCAGATTGCTGGCCGCTTCCTTTGGAAAACTTGTTTCCAATCAGCGGCTCCTAGGGGCAGCAATGGTGGGAGCCCTCGCTTACGGCCTTCATCCGATGCAGGTGGAGAGTGTGGCTTGGGTTTCAGGGTTGAGAGATCTCCTGGGTGGCGCATTATCCCTCGCTGCTCTGGCTTGTTTTCTTTCATTTCTGAATGAATCCCGGCCCGTGCGAGCATGGGCATCGTATCTGGCCGCGACGTTTTTGCTCCTGCTGGCTTTTGGCTCGAAACCTGGAAGTGTCGTCACTCCTGCCTTGGCCCTGTTTTTAGGAATCTGGCTCTTACATTGCAGCCAACAATCTTTTAAAAAGCTCTATTGGCTCATTCCTTGGTTTCTGATTGCGGTGGCAGAGGTCATCCTGACGTCGAAGTCGCAACCTGCCGCCGAGCTGGCCCGATCTCTCGTTCCTCTCTGGGCCCGACCGCTTGTGGCGTGCGATGCCCTGGCATTTTATCTTGGAAAGATACTCGTTCCCTTTTCACTCTGCGCCGACTACGGACGATCGCCCAATTCCATGTTCGACTCGGGGTTGCTCACGTGGACCTGGATTTTTCCAGTCGGACTGACGGCGCTGCTCGCATCGCTGAAGAAACTCCGCCTTTATCTGATACCTTGGGGTGTCTTTGTCATGGGTGTCTTGCCGACACTGGGATTCATTCCTTTTAATTTTCAGGTCGTTTCGACGGTTGCCGACCATTACCTCTATTTGGCCATGTTGGGGGTAGCCTTGGCACTTGCTCTGATGCTATGCCGGATTTCCAGACGGCAAGCCGTGGTGCTTTCAGTTATCCTGATTCCACTGTGGAGTTTCCTGACGCTTCTTCAGCTTCCCGAGTGGGCGAATGGAAACACCTTCTTTCCGGCGACCCTGGCGTGTAATCCCAACAGTTGGAAATCCCGTCATAATTACGCCTGCACGCTTGATGCGCAGGGAAAGAGTCAGGAAGCCCTGAGTCAATTCAATGAAGCTATCCGACTGAGGCCGTCCAATGCGGAGGCACACAACGACATGGCTCTGACCCTGATGAAGCTTGGGCGCAATCAGGAAGCCATCGTGGCCTTCCAACATTCACTGCAAATACGCCCGACTGCCGGAGCCGCCCGCAATCTGGCTGCTCTTTTATTGATGACGGGGGATCCTGCCCAGGCCATTCAGGTTTACCGATTTGCCATGCAGGTTGATCCCGGAGATTTGCAAAATCAACGGGCCCTGGCATGGCTCCTGGCCACCCATCCTGATGACAAGGTGCGCAATGGAAAGGAAGCGGTGGCCCTTGCTCAGCAAATCGTCACGGCCACTAACGGGCAGGTTCCCCTCTTTCTCCTGACGCTAAGCTTGGCACTCGCGGAAACAGGGGATTTCGATCAGGCAATTCTTGTCGGGACGCAGGCCTCGCAGGTTTTTCAGAACACGGGTGATCCTAATACGGCCCAGTTGGTGGAGCAGCAGATCCTTCCGGCACTGCGCAATCATAAGGCTGTGCGAGATAATCCCGTTAAAACCAACTGATTTTTTGCGGGGAAAGAGCTAGAAGAATCTTGCGCTAGCCTTCCCAAGAAGAAAGGCTCCCCTCCCATGACAACACCCTCACGCCTCTCCGGAAGAGCTCATGACGCTCTCCGGGATATCTCTTTTCAGACAGGAATCGCCCCGCAAGCCTCCGGTTCCGTGCTTGTTTCCTTTGGCCGGACACAGGTAATTTGTGCTGCCAGCATCGAAGAGGGGGTCCCACGCTGGATGAAAGAACAAGGGGTTACCGGCGGCTGGCTGACGGCGGAATATTCCATGCTTCCGTACTCGACATCGCCAAGAAAATCCCGCGATAGCACACGCGGTAAAATTGATGGGCGATCCACCGAAATTCAACGCCTCATCGGCCGCTCCCTGCGTGCGGGCATTGACCTGGAAGCTCTGGGCTCCCGAACGCTTTGGGTAGATTGCGATGTGCTACAGGCAGATGGAGGAACACGCACGGCGTCCATTACTGGTGCCAGTGTGGCGATTGCGTTAGCATGTAAGCGTCTGGTGCAGGAGGGAAAACTCGCCAAGAGGCCCGTCTCCCGACAAATCGCGGCAGTCAGCGTCGGAGTGGTCGGGTCGGAGGTCCTTCTGGATCTTGATTATTCTGAAGATAAGGATGCCGAGGTGGATCTGAATCTTGTCATGACCGCAGACCTTGATTTTATCGAGCTTCAGGCCTCGGGTGAGGAGAGTGTTTTTGATGGGGAGCAGTTGGAAAAAATGATTGAATATGGTCGGCGCGGCATCAAGGAACTCGTGCTGAAGCAGGAGCAACTACTTTCCTTACACTGACCAACCGGAGGATTTAAAAAAATTTCTCTGTTCCAAAAGGTGAAAATTCTTGACCATATTGCAGGAAACTGACCATATCTCCCCCTCATTCGATTTTAAATTTATGTCTAGAAAGTGCTCCATTACCGGTTCCCGCCCTGTTCGCGGTTCCAAAATTCACCGCAGAGGTCTCGCCAAAAAGAAAGGTGGTATCGGTATGCATGTCACTGCTGTGACGCCTCGTTATTTTACCCCCAACCTGAAGACGAAACGAATCTGGGTGCCGGAGTTGAAAAAATTTGTCACCGTCAAGGTGTCGGCCCGAGCGCTGAAAACAATTTCGAAGAACGGAGCTCACGCGACGCTTTCGAAAGCCGGTCTCATCTAAACCTCCCATCCCAACAAACCCCAACAGGATCAATACTATGGCATTCAGCGTCGTTAGCAAAAAAAGCGGAAAGACCTATTTCCTTCACCATCGTCTTCAGGAACTTCGTGGTGGTCAGAAAGTGACTCTCTACTATTTCGGTGGCGAGGCCAAAGAGGGTGCTCTTGATGCACTCCCAGCCGGTTATGAAATCTCTGAAAACGAGAGGACAGGCCTTCCTCTTCTGAAGAAGAAGAAATAAATTCAGGTTAAAAATTTCCTCCCCGAGGATACGGGCGCTGGATTTGTTCCAGCGCCCGTTTTTTTTGTAAAGACTTCACTCCTAATGAACACTGATTTTATCAGCGGTTCCCTCAGGGAGTTTGACCGGTGTGGCTGTAGTGTCTAAAACAGACTCAATGAGTATCGATAGCAATTACGCTCACCCTGAGGTCCTTGTCACCACGGCCTGGGTTTCAGAACATCTCAGGGATGCTGGAGTGAGGATCATCGAGAGCAATGAGGATGTACTCCTCTATGAGACGGGCCATCTTCCGGGGGCGGTTCACATTGATTGGCAGCGCGATCTTCAGGATCCCACGATACGGGACTATATCCAGCCGGAGGCCTTTGCGGCACTTTGTTCCAGAAAAGGGATCACTCCGGATACCACCTGTGTTTTTTACGGGGATAAGTCAAACTGGTGGTCCTGCTATGCGCTTTGGGTCTTTCGACTCTTTGGGCATGAGAAGGTTAAAATCATGAATGGTGGACGTGCCAAGTGGATTGCCGAGGGACGCCCCCTGACCCGTGAAGTGCCCCAGATAACGCCGGTTTCCTATTCCTTCCCTTCGGTGCGCCGTGATCTTGAAATTCGGGCGTTTTACGCTGATGCCCTTGAGCAGAGCCGAGTCAAGCGTCCCTTGATTGATGTACGTTCCCTCGGAGAGTTCAAGGGGCTTGTTACGCACATGCCGGAGTATCCCCAGGAGGGGGTGTTGAGAGGGGGGCACATTCCCGGAGCACATAGTGTTCCCTGGATGCTGGCGGTGAAGACCGACGGCACTTTCAAAAGCGCGGTAGAGTTGCGCAAGATTTATCAGAATGATTTGGGTTTACACCCGGACGATGACATCATTGTTTATTGCCGCATTGGAGAGCGTTCGAGCCATACCTGGTTTGTCATGACCTATCTGCTCGGCTTTAAAAAAGTGCGCAACTATGACGGTTCCTGGACTGAATGGGGAAATCGCATCGCCGCTCCAATTGAAAAATCGCTTTAAGAAGCATCAGTCCGACCTGTGAAGCCGCGTAACTGCTTTCTCTTCAAGCCGGATGGCATCGGCGATTTTTTTCTGGCATCGGGGGTGGTGCGACTTTTGGGGGAGGAACTTGGAGAAGAAAATCTGAGTATTGCCATCCTCCCGATCATGGAGCCTGTGGTGAGGGGACAGTTTCCCAAGGCAACTGTGATTTGTCTGCCTCTGAGGACCCGCCGGGTCATCCTCAATAAATTCGTGGCAAACTGCCTGAGAAGCTTCTTTCCGTGGCTTACTCTTTTGCGGATGAAGGTGGATCTCTCCATTTCGCTGCGAAACATGAGGGACTACTTGCAGACCGTCCTCTTTTTTAGTGTCCGTGCGCGGAGTCGCATCCTCTGCAACAATCCTCTTCTGGAAAGCAACAGACCTGTTCGCCGTTGGACGGAAGAGGGGTTTAACAAGCTTTTCCGTCCCTGCTTCGTCGAGTATCCCAAGGCTCTCGAGGGCGTGCCAAACGAGCTGGAAGCCCACCGTAAGCTTCTCAGTGAAGCTCTTGGAAGAGATGTCGCCGTCAGGGAGATCTGGCCCAGGCTGAAGGCCGTTGAGTCCCCTCCCATCGCTGCCCCTTATTGGGTCTGTGCACCGTTCTCCAGTGGTATTGAGAAGGATTTTCCCATGGAGAGATGGGTGGAATTATTTCTGGCCGTGCAGGAGAAAGCCCTGCTTCCACTGCTTGTGCTGACAGGGTCTTTGGATCAGAAGGACCGTCTGTTGGAATTTCGGTCAATGCTCGCCTCGCCCTCTCCGGCAATCGCTGAAAAAACCACCGTCATCATTCCAAGTAATCTGCAGAATTTTATCGATCTTCTTGCCGGTGCCACTTGTGTGACAACCGTCGATACTGCTGCCGCCCATGCCGCCACCGCCTTGGATTGCAGGACGCTTGTGCTTTTCTCGGGCAAGCATCAGGGCATGTTTGCACCGTGGGTCACGAGTTCCAGACAGCAGTGGCTGCTGCCGCCAGAGTCTTTGGGAGATAGCCCCTGGCATGAGGCTCATCAAACTGCTGACATTCTTCAACATCTGACGGTTCTGCTGAAATCCTGAAGATTTCGGTGTTTATCATTTTGGAGGCTTTTTTATTGCCTAGGAAATCACCATGGTGTTTCCTCTTCATCTCCATTATTCCAGCGTAGCTCAGTGGTAGAGCGGTCGGCTGTTAACCGATTGGTCGTAGGTTCGAATCCTACCGCTGGAGCCATTCTTTAAGTCCTTCAAAGTGAATGACTTACTCCAACCGGAAGGCCGGTTTTTGGGCAACTGTCAGCAAAACTGTCAGCAGATCTACAGAGAGGGAAAAATTCTCTCACCACTCTGCGACTACTTGCCGACTACCCATTAACGGTGAGGATTCGGTTTCGCATAGCCTCTCAACATGGGAGAAGCAGTGAAATCACGATTCAGATTGTTCCAACGCCAGGGCGGGGTTTTTTACTGGCAGGACAATGAGACCAAACAACAGGGGAGTCTCGGCACCAAAGATAAACGCAGTGCGCTCAAACTGCTTCACGCCAAGAACGAGTCCTTTGAACAGCCGACTCTCAATCTCGCCCTTGCGAAGGCATACGCCTCCGCACATGACCCGAAGATGGCCACGCGCACATGGCGCGATGTCATGGCCGAAATGACAAGCCACGGCAAAGCATCCACTCAGGAGCGCTGCGGGCGTGCTATGAGCAGCAAGAGCCTCGACCTCATTCGGGATAAGGCCCTCATTGCCACGACCAGTGAGGACCTCCTGTGCGTCATGCACACTGGTCGAAACTCCACCAACCACTACTTGCGCCGACTCCACAATCTGGCCATCAATCTCGGCTGGCTGGCATGGCCGATTTTGGCCAAGCAAGCATGGCCAAAAATCAGGACTGCCCGCCGTCGTGCTGTGACGCAACTGGAGCATGAGCGCATCATTTCTGCCGAAAGGAATGTCGAGCGCCGGAACTTCTATGAGTTTCTCTGGGAAACCGGATGCTCCCAAAGCGACGCCGCCCATTTACGTGCCGAGGACATTGATTGGAACACAAGGGTTCTGGCCTACCACCGAATGAAATTGGGTGAGGGGAGCGTGCCGGCACAACTGACCATCGGCAATCGACTTTTGGAAATTATCCAACGCCTTCCCACCTCAGGGTTACTTTTCCCCACAATCAGCAAATCTTCATCCAACGATCGCTCTGCGGAATTTTGCCGACGTTGCCGCTTACTCTCCATTGAAGGGGTCAGTTTGCACAGCTACCGCCATGCTTGGGCGCAGCGGGCCAAAAGCGTCGGTTATCCAGAGCGATTTGCACAAGCAGCGCTTGGGCACGCCAGTCGTGCCGTGCATGAGGCTTATGCGCGCAATGCCATTGTGATCTGTCCCTCTCTTGAATCCTACGAAGACAAAGCTCACCAGAACTTGATTGCCATCCCCATGATTCCAGGAATCGCCCAACAGCCAGGTCACGCCGCCGCGTAAATGCCCTCTAAGACGACTTGTGCTATTGAATGCAAGTGCTCCGCGCGATTATTGGGAAAAACCATCCACGGGTGAGTATCCAGCCTAATCAGCTTCACTGGCAGCGGGGTCCTTTTTCCGTTCATTCTTACCCTGCCAGTATTTTGCAACCAGCTTGGTGGCCTTCGACAACCACGCTGGGTCTTGAGCAAATCCCACAATATCCACAGAGGCAAAATACTTTGGAGAATTGGGTGCTGGCTCCCCTAGAGGTCTGAGCATTTTGGCCGCAACAAGAATGGCCATATCATGCTCACGAAATCCCAAGACCACGGCGGTTTCGCCGGTGGTCAGACGGCCAGGCAAGCGATGGCAATTTAGGAGCAGGTGGATCTCCTTGCTGTTGCTGAGTTCCTTTGAACTAAACATGGCCCCCTCCCGAGTTGGTAACCATCCAAGGAATACCCAACGGCAACGCCAACCCTTTAAACCAGCAGGATGGTGAGGAGGCTTTGGATTGGGAACTCATGATCGTCATGAACTCAAATTAGCGCACCGTGCGAATCGATGGTATAATGTGTGTGCTACCTCATTTTATCTCTTCGAAGTTTATGGCACATGCACTGAACCACTCCCAATTTCTTAAAATGGTTCAGTGGAGCATCAAGGGAAAATCAGACTCAGAAATCGGGGGCCTTCTGGGATACAGCCCGAAGAGTGTCTCTCGGTGGCTCAACGATAAACAGAGACTCACGGTATTCTCTGACGGGATGCGAAAGGAATTACTCCTCGCCCGAAAATCCAGGAGGATTCCGCCTCCTCGGATCAATGTTCCTATCGTAGAAATTCTGAACCTAGGAAATGATGAAGAAGTAAGGGAATCTCCTGTTGTCCGGCGCTCATACAGTGGTGGACGCGCTTGGTATGCGAGTGAGCACTACAAATCAAAACCATGGAAGGAACAGCACCTCGAATCAGCCCTGTTTGCGTTAGCCAGAATATCGCCTCAGATGAACAAAGAGGAGGCGAGGGAGTGTCTGGAAGTACACATCAAGCGGATTGAATTAACGATGAGTCAGCGCGGAACCTATCGCGATGCACAAAAGCTGCGTGCGGAAATTCTACGCCTCAAGAGGAAAAGGGATTCCGAGATTTTTGGTTCAAGAAGGGAACTCAATCGTGAATTCAACAATCTCATCCCCTTGTTGAAAGAAAGTCCCATTGATGATCCCAAACTGCTGCACCGCTGTGTTGAGCTTTGGAAAGAATACTTGGCGGCGTCTGGATCTGATTGGCAGCCACCCTGGTTGCGACGGCTTTATCCTGAGAATTCCGTAGGGAGACTTGTGAAGGAATCACCAGAGCGATCGATCCGGCTTGTCTGGCAGGATTTTGTCAGACCCCACGAAGGTGAAGTTGCTACCTTCGCCGACATCGAACCCGATGGACGCATAGCGACTCATACTAGGGAATTTACAACTGGTTCGCTAATCACTTCCACACAAGCGGCAGAAAAAGCAGATGCGCGTCGCCGCCTTTTTGATCAGCAGAATTTAAGTGGGTACGGGCACATCGAGTCTTAAAGAGTGAAGATGTGCTCGAATGGATGGGAAGAGGCTTATCGCCGAAGTCGCTAATTCTCATCCTCAGAGAAAATTTGTGGGGCAAATTTCTCACTCCAGACGTTCTTCAATATGTCTATGAGTAACAACTGGTATAAAAGCGCATCACCCGAATATCGAAAACCAACCTGGAGACAGAATGATTGGTATAACGGAGGATCAGTAGAGAGGCATGAAGACAGCATGGGTCGCAATGTTTATGTCCGCCGCAATACATTTGGGGATGTTTCGCATCGTAGTAAGCCGAAATGGGGATCCGATTGGAAAAGTGGCAAATGGTGGTAAGCAGCAGTGTTCTGAGGCAGTTATCCAGTCGCTCCTCCTCGGTGAGAGCACCTAGTCTCCACCTCCGACTCAGGATCAACCAATCCCCCCCTCCGATGGCTCTTTGGGTGAGGGAGGGGATGCTACCCGCAAAGCCGCCTAAGCGCTTTCACTCGAAAAAACCAACACCTACTAACCCAATGCAACAAATGGAGGCCAAGGTTACGTCAAAGCAAGGGGTTGGATCAGTCGAGAAAAAGCCTGCCGCTATACCCGAAAACAGAAATAGAGGACAATCATTGAGAAGATCTCGCTTTATTTCAGGAGTTGGTTTTCCAAATCGAGGTTTCGATACGAAATATTTCGTTTCGTGAACTCCTCACTCAATCGGGGAGAGAGAGCTCCGTCCGTCCATACAGCGAGTGCTTTCACTTTTGTGTTGGGAAGTGAAAGCAATGAGGAGAATTCATCAACCCGTGTTGATAGACGCTCCCTCCAGATCGCGTAATCGAGGGATACAGGCACAACAAGAGTACCATTTTTATCCAGAGCACAGAGGAGCCCATCCTTCACGTGGATCGACTGGATGGGAGCGACGCTCTTGTGGTACTCCAAGAGCAGTTGAGCAAGCCTCTGGAAGTAGAAGGAATCAGTAGGTGTTGTCGCCGCCTCGGCTTCCTGTAGAAAGGTCTCCGCCCCTACGCCGATTCGGCTTAGAGCATCCACAATGACCGTGGAACTCACCGGATTGTACTCGGGATGCATCAGAAACGCGTCGGCCTGATCACGATCAAGCCCAAGATCAAAGAGCTTTTTGCGGTTGATGATCCTTAGCTGATTGGGAGGAGTATCGATGAGCTGATTTTGGAGAATCTGGTTTCCTCCAACAGCGGTTAACGCAGTGCCTGCTGCTCCTGGAACAATCGTGCTCGCGGCGGTTAAGACTAGGCCTCCGCTAGCCTCAGCCCAGGCGACATTGGATAGTTGTTCCTGTAATTCCGCATTATCAGTGTAAGGGCTGACGCCAAGTTTAAATGCGAGGCGGGCTTTCTCCTTGGTCATGCCGGTAGCACTCTCAAGCGCCTTTTTTCCGTTTCCCTGACCAGCCTGCTTCAAACCTTCGCCTATGCTTCCAAAAAATCTGGAAGCTCCCATTGGCAGGTTTTTAACGGTGCCGATCGGGTCTTTGGCGACCTTGATGACTGAATCGACTTTGTCACCGGCAGCCTTTCCGAGTGCCTTGGTGAACTCATCGGTTCTGCTGACGCTCCGAAGATAATCGATCGCCTCGATTTCCTTGATGCGTTGGAGGAGCTGATGTGTTCCCAAGATCTCTTTGGTCACGCCTCCACTTGTGAGAAAATAGGTGTTCTGAAGTCCATTGTTATAGGTTTGCTCTCCAATTGAGTACAAAGAGTTCGACATCATGTTGGCTGGGACAAATTTGCTAGCATCAAGAAACCCACTGGACTCAAAGACCGAGGGATCACCTCCGCTTTGAGGAGTCGATTGGCCATGAGCTGGTTGGTTGAGCGCGGCCCCCAAAAGGGTTGCCACAAGGATAAGGTAAGGGAGGTTCTTCTGTTTCATGATAGGGGAAATAGGAGCACTTTGAATTTTGGAGGAATCGAAGTGTGTTCACGAAGCTAGCTTTTTAGTTCCCTCACAGAAGCTCGTTTTCCCAAAAAAGATGACTTTTAGTTCATGGATCTGCTTTTTTTCCACTGCTGCGAGGTGTCTGCAGGCGAGTCATTTAGACGCCGCAGATTCACGCTTCTGAGGCAGGAACGAAATGAGCACTCCCGCTTCCCCTACGGCCTCTCGATTCCCGATACTCAGCCGTCCCGCATTGACTCCTTTGGCAACGAGCATCTCCCGGACCTTCTCAGCGCGAAGCTTTGCAAGAGCGTCGAGGCGATCCTCTGGAATCTCCACGGCGGCGAGATACCGGTTGAAAAGCGGCTGATCCTTTTCCCAGATGGAGGCTGATTTGCCCTTGCTGCGTCTGGAGAGGAACTGCTTGATCCGGAACTGGGCTAGCAATCCCGCTCCATCGAGTTTTGGCAATCCCTTGCCCTGCTTCACTCGCTCGACAAGCAATTGTTCCGCAACTGCGGGCCGATCTTCCGTGCTGGTGCGACCACTCAGCGTGAGTCCGATTTCAGGACGTTGCGCCAAGAGTTTCACGAGTCCGTCAATGCGCCCCGGCGCGCTGGAATCGAGATCCGGGCTGCCGGCGGGGCTCTTGATCGGGGTGATCGTGAAAGTGCCGGGCCCGGTTGCCGATGTGCCACCGAATGAGCCTCCGAGCAGTTTCAGCGGCGTGGAGACGGCACCAAGGATGGCGGTCTTGAGTGCGGACGCAATGACCGCACCTTTTGAGACGGTTGATCCCTTTTCATCTACGCGTAGGGGCACGGTGAGTTTGATATCACCCGAGGGGTCGCTCAGCAGGGCGATCACGAGATCGAGCGGAAGTCCGAAAATCTTGGTAAACGAACTCGGATCGCGCAGCGAAATGCCGAGTTTTTGCAATATCAGGTCGTTGTCGATCTGCATGAGAGCGCCCTGAGTGTTGAGCTTTGTCGCCACTGAAATCTGACCCGCGTCGAGTGTGGCTCCCGCAACGGCTGCATAAGGGGAGAAGGGAGGCAAATCGAGGCTTTTTAGCGAAACGGTATAGCAGCCGACATTTCCAGCCTTCAGGTTCCCGTCAATGGAAAGCATCGAGTTCGTTGGCAGAATTGCCTGAATGCTGATCGTCTCGGCCGAGGGATCGGGATAATTGACTCCGTGGAGAGAGAGGGAGAGGCCGCTGATCGTGGAAACAGCAGTTGGCTTTACGGTGGTGTCGTGCACTTCGACGTTACCGCCCGAGAGTTCCAACAGGGCGATCCTGGCTTCCACCGGTGAGGGAGGCGCAGAAGTCGGGGGTGGGGGATTAGGCATGGTCGCTGTCGTGGCATTGGAGGTTGCGGAAATTCCGAGCAGGGCATTCAGTGCGGATGCTGGGTGCGTATAGTTGATCTTCGGTTCGACAAGCCGAATGAGTTCAAAATTCAGCTTGGTGGTGGGCAGCGATTTTGCGCCGCTGGGAATCGGGATGACGGCTTCCTTCATCATTACCTCAAGCTGTTTCCAGCCGATCGAAAGCTCCTTGTTGCCCGGATCGGCGATGGAAAGGGAGTCAATGGTGCTGCGGCCGGAAAGTCTGATGGAGGGTGGGCCGTGAACTCCGGGGAGATCCGTATCAACTATCAGGTCGCCGCTCGAATCAGCCGAGTGCAACCATGCGGCCAGTTCGGGCTGGGAGGCTAGCAGGATCGGAGGGAACGGGAGGTTGCTCCAGGTGAATTTGCCGGAATACGAAGGAGGTAGAATGCCCACATCACCATCCAGGCCAATGGTTCCGTTTGCGATTTCAAGCGCCAGGGAGATCGGGAAATGCTTTCCTTGTTCGGCTGTGACATTGGATGCTTTCAGGGTCAGCGTCACATCAAGAGGCCCCTCCTTGGTGATCCATGTGAATTTTGCCTGCGCGATATCGATCTTTTTGATGCGATACCCAAGCACCGAAGCATCGGGTGATGCTTTGGGATTTTGCGAAGTTGATGTTCCCGAAGAGACTTTCGGAGCAGTTCCAGCGGCAGATGGACTAGCAAGAACGAGATCCTTTCGCACTCGCAACACAGTGCCTTTAATGCCGATAGCTCCGAGGGCGAGATCACTGCCACGCACTGAGAGATCGTCGAGCGTGAATTGCTGGAGGGAAAACTCCAGCAGGTTCTTGCCAAGTGAAGGATCGACGATCAGCAAATTCGGCGAACTCAGCGCGAATTGGTTGATCACGATCGCCCATGGATGTGATGAGGGTTTTGCGGGAGCTTTATCCTGCTTTGAGGGAGGAGCAAGAGGCTTTGCATGGGAAAGAGGATCAATCATTCCCCCCGCTTCGCGAAGCAAATGGATCGAGGGAGAGTCGATGGATAGCTCGGTGAAACGCACGGTTTTCTTCAGAAGAGAAAGCCAAGACAGGCGCACTGAAATCCGTTGGCAATGCAACAGAGCGCTGGAGGGATCGAGGAGCGGAGGGTTGAGGGCTGCATCGATGGGGCGCACTTTATCCGGCACGCTTGCAACACTGACCCCCTCAAGCACGATTTTACCCTTCAAGAGCGACAGATCGACCTTGTCGATTCGTGCCGGGAGACCGAGGTAGTAGCGCGATCCATAGGCTGTCCCTCGCTCAATCAGCGAAGGAAGCAAAAGGAGTAGGCCAACGATGATCAGAATGAAAACTGCAGTCGTAATAAGCACTCGATGCCGCTTTCGGATAAAAACCCCCAGAAGATCTACCTTAGAAGGTGAGACTGAAGGATGCGGTTTCATGCGGGAATGATTGGCAAATCACAACCCGTAACGCAATCACGGCAACACGACACTCCCTCACGCAACAAATGTTGGCAAACGTGGCGTGGGAAGAGGTGGCATTGTAAACGCGTTAGTGCTGCTGGTGGGCTTTCTTCCAGAAACTGACTAGCAGCCGATGTAGAGGCTGCAATATTTACACGTGTCTATTGAGGCTTCCGCTAATTTCTATTCGCAATTGAATCATTATCAGTGATCAAGTCGCAAATCCATCTTTTCAAGGCAGCCCATACCATGTGGACCTGCCGCCGCCATGGCGGACTAGAAGTCGCTTTTCTACAAGATTGCTGAATGTCGCTTTCAAGGTGTTGGGGCTGGCACCTCTCTCGCGCACCATGTCGCTTGTCGATACACGCCCATGGTCGCGGACATAGTCGAGGATGTTGATCGCCAGCTCCGACAGGGTGGCAAGCGCGTTCTTCTCACGCTCCACTTTGATAGCCAAGTGGCGTTTCTGTTTTTGCAAGGCC
>Ga0302200_10000870_pt1 | contig 29546 bp, 20 predicted proteins | sample II_Bog_N3_1_FD_194585 | JGI IMG/M metagenome (GOLD analysis project Ga0302200, IMG submission 194585) | Peat permafrost microbial communities from Stordalen Mire near Abisko, Sweden - II_Bog_N3_1 | ecosystem: Environmental > Terrestrial > Soil > Wetlands > Peat | place: Sweden: Abisko... | reverse complement strand
TTTCTGAACCGCAAGCCGGCGGATTTCAAAACTACTTTTCCGGCGCAGGTCATGGGCACGCGCGCCCGGCAACTGGCGATGACGGTAATTTATCCCAGTCCGCTGCTGGTGTTGTGCGACAGCCCGGCGAATTATCGCGGTCAGCCCGGCGTCGAGTTCTTCCGCAACCTGCCGACGGTGTGGGACGAAACCGTGGTGCTGAATGCCGAGGTCGGCAAATCCATCGTGATCGCGCGCCGCTCCGGCGACCGCTGGTTTCTGGCCGCGATGAATGGCGATGCCGTCGCCACACTGAATGTGCCGCTGAATTTTTTGGGCCGGAAGCAGGGAATGCTGCACCGGTTTGCCGACGATCCGAAATTTTCCAATTATCAAACGGTGCTGGAATCCACTTCGGGCGTGAATGCCCAGACCGTGTTGACGCTGATACTCGCTCCCGGCGGCGGCTTTGCCGGCATTATCAACTAGGTAGTTTAAATTATGACACCAAAAGCAATCCAACTGAATTTATTGGCCTTGGGCTGTTTGCTCGCAACCCTCGCCGGAGCCGCCGAGCCAATCCCTTATTCCACGGAGCAGGTGATCAACGATGGCGATTCCGCCGCCGTCATCGCCGAGAAAGCGGCAAAAGTTTTGCCGCGCGCAAATCAAACGGATTGGATGCGGCTGGAGCGGACCTTTTTTCTCCATTTTGGCGTGAACACGTTCAATGGCGTCGAGTGGGGCACGGGCCGCGAAGACGCCTCGATTTTCAATCCCAAGGCGCTGAACGCCAATCAATGGTGCAGCGCGATGCAGAACTTTGACGGCAAAATGATCGTGCTCGTCTGCAAGCACCATGACGGCTTTTGCTATTGGCCCTCGCGCTACACGCCGCATTCGGTCGCGGCCAGTCCGTGGCGCGGCGGCCAGGGCAACGAGGTGCGGGAAGTGGCCGATGCCGCACGCGCCCACGGCCTCAAGCTGGGTGTTTATCTTTCGCCGGCGGACCTTTTTCAGCTGCGGACGAATCCGAAAAATCCCGGCGGTTATTACGGCAACGGCAGCAGCAACGTGCTTTCCGTCATCCCGACCGATCCCGCGAGCTTCCAGAGCAATCCCGCGAACGGCCGCGCGCCGACGCCGGGTTTCACGAATTACACTTACGTAGTGGACGACTATAATCGTTATTTCCTGAATCAGCTTTACGAGTTGCTGACGGAATACGGGCCGATTTCGGAAGTCTGGTTCGACGGCGCGAATCCCGATCCGAGCGTCAAAGAAACTTACAATTATCAGGCGTGGTATGATTTGATTCGCAGCCTCCAGCCCAACGCCGTCATCATGGGCAAAGGCCCGGACGTGCGCTGGGTGGGCAACGAAGGCGGCGTGGGCCGCACCACGGAATGGAGCGTGGTTCCGCTGCCGACCGCGCCGGATCAATGCCGCTGGCCGGATTTGTATGGCGATCTCGGCAGTCGCGAGAAGCTCACGCCCGGCTCGCATCTCTGGTGGTATCCGGCGGAAGTGAACGTCACCATTCTCGACCACGGCGCCTGGTTTTGGGCACCGCAGAAACATCCCCGGAGCTTGTCGGAGTTGTCGGACATTTATTTCCGGTCCATCGGCCGCAACGGAAATCTCATCCTGAATCTTTCGCCGGACACGCGCGGCTTGATTCCCGACGACCAGCTTGAGGCGCTGGCCAAGACGGCGCTGGTAGTCAAGGATACGTTTGCCAACGACCTTGCCGCCGGCGGCAAATTGACCGCCGACAACTCCAGCGACTCGCATGATGCGGCGCTCGCGCTCGACGGAAATCTCGACACCTGGTGGGAAGCCGCGCCGGGCCAGACCAACGGCACGGTGACGATCACCTTGCCGAAGGCGGTCACGTTCGACATCGTTTCGTTGCAGGAAGCGGTGGATCATCGCGGGCAACGGATTGAATCCTTTGTCATCGAAACGTGGAACGGCTCGGCGTGGGTCAACGCGGAGAAAATTCAGTCCGACGAACTCACCACCGTCGGCCATCACCGGCTCATCCGGTTGAAAGCGCCCGTCACCACCGACCAGGTGCGCATCCGCATCACCGGCGCGCGCCTCGAACCGACGCTGGCGGAAATCGGACTCTTCAAGCAATCCCTTTACGGCCAGTCTCCCGCCATCTCGGATCGTGACGCCGACAACCGGGTGACGATCAGCAACCCCGGCACCGGCAAAATGGTTTACACCGTGGACGGCACCGAGCCGGCCACCAGTTCGCCAATTTACACAACGCCAATCAAACTGCCATTGACTGGCACTGTGAAAGTCGCCTGCGTGATGCCGAACGGCCAGCTTGGCATCGTTGCTTCAAAAACTTTCGCCGGTCTGCCGCCCACGGGCTGGAAAGTGGTTGCCGTGGACAGCGAGGAAACCGCCGGGGAAAACAACGGTGCCGCGAATGCGATTGACGGCAAATCGTCCACCTTCTGGCACACGCGTTGGAACGACGATTTGAAACTGCCGCACACCCTCACCGTGGACATGGGCGCGGCACACCGGATTGCCGGCTTCACCTATCTGCCGCGGCAGGATGGAAACGCCAACGGCACCGTCGAGAATTACCGCTTTGAAACGAGTGCGGATGGAATCGCTTGGACGACGAACATCGTTTCCGGCACGTTCGCGAACATTCGGAACAATCCGTCGCTCCAGCAAGTCACGTTCGCTCCGGTGGCCGCGCGGTTTTTCCGCTTCACGGCCTTGCGGGAAATCTATGGCAACGGCTGGACGAGCGCGGCGGAAATTTCCGTCCTGCCCGCCGAGGGAAAAGGGGACTGACGCGGACCTTTGCATGAATCCCACACATGACAACCACATGAAAAAATTCAATTTTTGCATTATTCAACCAATTATCACCGCTACCGCGTTGGTTTTGGCGGGCTGTTGCATCCAGCCCTGAAACACACAAGGGGCTGACCTCGTGTCGTTAAAACTGACGATTGTTGGATTCGTCTGTCTATTGTAGATTTAAAAAATGGCCAGCTTTGAGCAGAAAAAACGGACAGCAGAATTGCGCCCGATTCTCGGGGTTATGCGTTCATTTCTGGTGGCTTTTATTTTGCTGTCCTGCGAGGCTGGCAGGTTATACGCGCAAACGCTTACGGACATCGGATCGGCTGCGCCAAGTCCTGGCACGAACGACATTTACCAACTCTCGACCTTGGGCAACACGGCCTACCCGAACAAGCCGGACGGCCTCAATTACTACACCGACAACAGTTCGCCCCCTGGTCAGACGTTCACCACCGGCACCAATGCGATGCGGCTCGTGTCGGTCGCCATCAAGACGGGGGGATTGGATTCCGGGGGCGGCTACGGCACGCCCGCGACCACGCCGACGTATTATTTGAGCATATATTCGATGAGCGGCAGCACGGCGACGTTGCTCCTCACGGTCAGCGCGGCGAATCCCGGTTTCACCGACGGCGACTGGTTGAAATGGAGCGGGCTGAATGTGCGGTTGGGCACGAACCAAACCTACGCGTATGCTTTCGGCATCAAGCCGGGCAGCGGCGGCTATGCGGCATTGGCCGTGGCCACAAACAACACCTACGCTGGCGGCGAAATTGCGTTGATTCCCATCGGCGGCGGCACCATCACCACCGGCGGCAGCCACAAGTTTGACGCGGTTTTCGATCTGGGTTTTCAAGCGGTGGGCACCAACATTCCTGCGTCCACGCCGTGGCCGAATCCATGCTATGGGATGAATGTTGGCAATGAGTTGGAGTTGAACTGGGGTCCGCCCAACGCGTCGCTGTTCTACTCGGCCGTCCAAAACGGGTTCAACGCCGTGCGCATTCCGTGCGCGTGGGACATGACCGCCAGCACCAACATCAGCGGCGGCGTCACCAACTACGTGATCAGTCCCGCTTACATGGCGCAGGTCAAACAGACGGTGGACGCGGCCATCGCGGCGGGCATGTATGTCATGATCAACGATCACTGGGACGATGGCTGGCTGCAACAAAACATTGGGACAAGCGTGGATCCAATCATCAACGCGAAGGTGAAGGCTTACTGGACCCAGATTGCCACCACCTTTGCCGGCTACGACAACCATTTGCTGTTTGCCGCCTGTAACGAACCCACCGTGGCCAGCCCCGCCGCGATGGACACGTTGATGTATTATTACCAGACGTTTGTCAACGCGGTGCGGGCAGTGGGTGGCAACAACACCAACCGCTGGCTGGTGCTGCAAGCCGGTGGCGACACGACCTGGTTGAATTCCTTGCCGACGGACATGGTTTCCAACCGCCTGATGGTGGAATATCATAACTACACGCCTTTCGATTTCACGCAAACGCAAAGTGTGGGCACTCCCTACTTCTGGGGACCGGCTTACCATTATTCCGATGCCGGCGCCCCAACTAACAACGCCACCTGGGGTGAAGAAGGCATGATGGACGCGGGCTTTCAACAGCTGGTTGACCAGTATGTCAGCAAGGGGATTCCGGTGATGATCGGTGAATTTCAGGCGGCGGGGAAGAATTTCCTCACGGGAACGGAGGCGACTTGGAATAGTCTTTCCTGTTACTATTGGAACAAGTATCTGGTGGATTCTGCCCATGCCCACGGAATGAGTCCGTTTTATTGGAGCACTGGCAGTAGTCCATTTGACTATGGCACAGGCGCGTGCTACGACACGAATGTGGTCAGGGTGTTGACCGGTGGCGTGGCGTATCCGCCACCGAATGGCGCTCCTTACGCCGCGTCGGGTCTGGTTGCGACGCTGAGTAACAACACCAATGTTAATTTGTCCTGGACTGCCGGCAGCGGCGCCACCAGCTACAATCTTTACCGGGCAGCGGAATCCGGCGGCGAGGGCACCAATCCGGTCGTCACCGGCATCACCGGCACTTCGTATACCGATACCAATCTCAACAGCGGCACCACTTATTATTTTCAAGTGGTCGCTGTCAACGGCTCCGGGATCACAGGTTATTCACCTGAAGCTCATGCAACGACCACCGGCGTCAATCAGGATCCCGCGCAATATAATTTTGAAACCGACCCGCAGGGTTGGGCGGGCGACAACACCAACCTGATTGTCGGAGTGGCAACGTCCACCGTCCAGCACTATGCGGGCAAACAGTCGCTGGCCGTGAACTTCAGCTGCACGAACGGGGCCTCAGCGAACTTGAGGCTTGGCGGCGTGAATGCCCTTGCGGGCCAGACGATCACCTTTCATGTCTGGATTCCGAGCGGCCACAAAATCTCCAGCATCCAGCCCATCATACAGGACCACAATTGGACCTGGACCAGCACCTATTATGGAAGTTTCACGGCGAACGCTTGGAACACACTCACCTATACGGTGCCGGCGAACGCCGTGTCACCCTTCGCATATCTGAACCTTCAGTTTAACACCAGTGCCGCCTGGACCGGCACCTGCTACGTTGATTCCATTTCTTGGAATACGGCTGCGCCGGACTTCAGCGTGTCGGCGAACCCAACCAGCCTGACCGTGCAAGGTGGATCAAGCGGCACGAGCACGGTGACCCTGACTGCATTGAACGGCTTGAATGGCTGTTATACATTGAGCGCAACCAATCTTCCCAGCGGAGTCACCGCTATGTTTGCCGCGAATCCCATTACCGGTGGTGCGAGCACGCTGACGTTCACGGCCTCCAACTCCGTGACCTCCGGCACATCGAATGTGACCATCACCGCAACCTGCGGATCGCTCAACCACACGACGACCATCGCCCTCACTCTCGCTCCGTTCACGCCGCCAGCCGCGACCAATTTCACTTGGTCCGTTCCCACCCCCATCACCACTGCTGACGCGACGCTGTCGCCGCCCTCGGGATCGGTTCTGGTTGGCGCGGCGGTGTTTGGCGGGACCGCCTACACGGTAACGCTGACGAATGGCACGCAGATTAATTTCACGGCCAATGGCTCCGTGGCAACCGCCACGGGAAGCGGAACCGCCACCGGCTCCTTCTCCGGAAATACCAGCAATGCCAACTTCAATGCCGTGCTCAACGAATTCAATTATGATGGCGGCCCCAAGACCATCACCCTGAACAATCTCACGGCTGGATCGCGTTACATCGTGATGTTTTTCGGACTGGATGATCGCTCTCCCGAAAATTTACGCCAGGCGTATTTGCAGGATCCCAACCTGTCCGGCGACGTTTCCCAGACTTGGCAGATGGGTTCCAACGTCTGTGTGATGGGCGCATTTACGGCCACCAGTTCCACCAAAACACTCATTGAGCAGCTGGTTGGAAACAGTTCCGGCGGGGATGTCTCCTCGGGCAACGCGAACGCTCTGGTGCTTTGGATGGTAGCATCATCCAACACGCCGCCGGTGCTCGCGGCCATCGGCAACCAAACGGTGACTTACGGCCAGAGCGTCGCTTTCACCGCCAGCGCGACGGACACCGACCAACCGCCGCAGACGTTGACCTTCAGTTTGCTGGCCGGGGTCAGCAACGCCACCTTGAATGCCAGTTCTGGTGCGTTCTCCTGGACACCGCCGGTCGGGTTTGGGGGAACCAGCAACCTGTTCACCATTTCGGTTGCTGACAACGGCACGCCCAGCCTGAACGCCACACAAAGCTTTTATGTCACGGTGAACAAGCAGACGCCGGTGCTGACGGCACCGGTGGCGACGGCCATCACCTATGGCCAGACGCTGGCCAATGCCAGCTTGAGCGGCGGCGCGGCGACCAATTCGGTGAACAACGCCGCGGTGGCGGGCGGCTTTGCCTTCACCACGCCGGCCACGGCACCAGTAGCGGGCACGGCCAGCCAGTCGGTGACATTCACGCCGAGCGACACGACGGATTACAATTCGGCCACGGTGAACGTGAGCGTGACGGTGAACAAACAGACGCCGGTGTTGAAGGCACCGGTGGCAACGGCCATCACCTATGGCCAGACGCTGACCAATGCCAGCTTGAGCGGTGGCGCGGCGACCAATTCTGCAAACAACGTCTCGGTGGCGGGCATCTTTGCTTACACCGCACCCACCACGATACCGGGAACGGGCACTGCGAACCAGCCGGTGACGTTCACGCCGACTGACACGACTGATTACAATTCGGCCACGGTTAATGTGAGCGTGACGGTGAATCAAGCCAGCCCGACATTGACGGTCGGTTCCTCGGAGAATCCGTCCGGCTACGGGGACACCGTGATTTTCACTGCGAGCCTGCCGACGGATGCCACCGGCAATATGAGTTTCCTGACCAACGGCGTGTTGTTCGACATCGAGATGTTGAACGGGGGTTCCACGACGGCCACCAATAGTGCGCTGCCGGGTGGCACAAATCTCATAACGGCAATCTATTCGGGCGACAGCAACTATTTGGGCGGCACGAACACACTCAACCAGGTCGTCACCAACAACCCGCCGGTGCTGGCGGCGATTTCCAATTATACGGTGAATGTCGGCCAGACAGTCGCCTTCACCGCCAGCACCACGGATCAGCCGCCGCAGACCTTGACCTTCGCGTTGCTGGCCGGCGCGACCAACGCGACGCTCAACACCAACAGCGGCGCATTTTCGTTCCGCCCGCTTCTCACGCAGGCGAGCTCTACAAACAATTTTACGGTGCAAGTTTCCGACAATGGCACACCGCCATTGGGCGCCACGCAAAGTTTTTCCGTCGTCGTGAATCCGCTTTCCGCGCCGGGCATCGGCAACATTTCATTTGCCGGCGGCCAATTCAGCTTCAAAGTCAGCGGCCAGAGCGGCCCGGATTACGCGGTTGAAATCTCGACCAATCTCACGCAATGGAGCAACGTCTTCATCACCAATTCGCCCGCGCTGCCGTTCAACTGGACAGATGCCGCGACGAATTCGCCGCAGCGTTTCTATCGCATCAAACTCGGCCCGCCGCTGCCATGAAGTTCGCTGGCGGAAAGAAATTTGCGCCGCAACGCCCGTGCTGCTACGTTCTGGCAGAACCAGAACATTTTTACGCAACCCGGTGTAGTGAAAACTCACGACAATCTTTTCAGGCGCGAACGGGCTAAAGTGATGCCTGTGATCACCGTTTCCATCGTGGAGGACGACGCGCCCTTGCGCGGGATTTTGTGCGAGTGGATCCGCGGCGCGGAAGGCTTCAAATGCGCCGGCGTGCATGAGAACGCCGAGGCGGCGCTCGCCGCGCTGCCGCAGGAAAGACCCTCCGTTGTGCTCATGGACATCAATATGCCCGGCATGAACGGTATTGAGTGCGTCCGCCGCCTCAAGCCACAGATGATTGGCACGCAGTTCATGATGCTCACGGTCTATGAGGATCCCGACCACATCTTTAAGGCGCTGTCTTCCGGTGCCAGCGGCTATATGCTCAAACGCACGCCGCGTGCCGAACTGCTCGCCGCCATCAAGGATGTTCACGCCGGCGGCTCGCCGATGAGCAGCAACATCGCGCGCAAAATCGTCCAGTCATTCCAGCGGTTCAGCAGCGGCTCGCCCGCCGAGCCGGACAATCTTTCGCCGCGTGAACGCGAAGTGCTCGAACTCCTCGCGCGCGGCTATCTCTACAAGGAAATCGCCGAGGCGCTACACATCAGCGTGCCGACGGTCAACACGCACATCCGCCGCATCTACGAGAAACTGCATGTCCGTTCGCGTTCGCAGGCCGTCGCCAAGTTCACGCACATCCCCAACGCCGTCGTCGCCGAATAAAGGATGCTTCCGGTTATTTTGTAGCGGGATATATCCGATGTTTCAAACAACAATTTTCGATTTTGGCGGCAATTGATATCCATCTTCTTAAGACCGGCACTTAATTGTTGGCGGCGATATCTGGCTTGGTTTAGATTTTATGGAATGAGCGAAATCACGCTGAGTTTGGGCGCCATCAATCCCGGCGAGGTTCACAATTAGCCAACACATGAGCGAGATCACGTTGGTGCTTGAAGCCGTTAAACGGGGCGAAAAACTGGCTTCGGAACAATTATTGCCGCTGGTTTATGAGGAGTTGCGACGGATGGCGGCGGCGCGCATGGCGCAGGAAACCCCCGGGCAGACGTTGCAGCCTACCGCACTGGTGCATGAAGCCTGGCTGCAACTGGTCGGCGAAGGCGGCCGGTCGTGGCAGAACCGCGCTCACTTCTTCGGCGCGGCGGCGGACGCGATGCGGCGCATCCTGATTGACAAGGCGCGGCGGAAATCGCGGTTGAAGCATGGCGGCGGCCAGTCGCGGCTGGACATTGACGATTTGGAACTGGCTGAAACGACCCCGGACGACAACATCCTGCTCATCAATGACGCGCTGGAGCGGCTGGAGAAAGAAGATCCTGAACAGGCGCGGGTGGTGGTTTTGAAATTTTTTGGCGGTTTGACGAATCTGGAAGTGGCGGAGAGCCTGGGCATCGCCGAACGCAGCGTGGACCGCCAATGGGCCTGCGCCAAGGCGCGTCTGTTCCGCTGGATTCGTTCGCAATAACCATGATTTTTGGCGGAAGACGACGGCTGCTGGCGCGTGATTTCTTGAGCTTCCGAGCATGAACGCAACGAAACAATTGGAAGACGCGGTCTTTTTCACCGCGTTGAACCTCTCCGATCTGGAGCAGCGAAAGCTGTTTTTGGATCTGGAGCTTTGGTCGGGGGTGGTGCGGGACGGTTGGCCACCGGAGCGCCATCGGTGCGGCATCGGTGCAGGATTGGGATTCAAAACGGAAATCCTGAAGGGATTTTATCATTCAGCCCGGCGTTGGCCGATGAAATCGGGCTACGCCGGGGTGGGGGACAAAACGAGCAACCCTGAAGGGGTTGAATCGGTTTGCGGCGGCTGCGGATTCAACCCTTTCAGGGTTGGAAAATATGCGGGGCGGTTTCCCGGCGTAGGCGCGGCGCGCCAACGCCGGGCTGGATGATTTAAATCCCGTTGGGATAACCGGAAGATGTGCCAGCGCCGTAGGCGCGACATCTTTGTAGGATTGGAATCAAAAATAAAACCAGCTCCGTCGGAGCGAAATCAGCGGCAGATGCCGCGCCGACGGAGCTGGGGAAATGGGGGCGCTGCGTTGCTACAAATATGCCGCGCCGATGGCGCGGGAAATGAGGTGATTAATTTCTTCTGGTAAAGTCGTGTCTCAGAAATTCTAGCAACCTGGTTTTATTTGGTTACTTTCTCTTCATTCTGATTTGGTTTAGGAACTCGCTGTAAACGTCCTTCTTTGATTCCTCTTTCCAACTCTTCCATTAAATCGATTTTAGTTTCCCGGTAGTGCCTGATACGTTCAACTTGGTCTGCCACCGCCACAGGAATCATCATTACTAGAAACCAGATTCCAACAAGTATCTCACACACAGCAAAAAGTTTGCTAACCCAAGAAGTCGGGACTATGTCTCCATAGCCAACTGTCGCGATAGTTACAAAACTGTAATAAATCATGTTGATAAACAATGGGTCAGAACTTTCGACTTTGAATTGTGTTGGATCAATTTTCTGAATGAAGGCAAAACCCATTCCAAAATAAATCACAATCAAAACAAAATTAACCATGACGATTTTCACAAAGCTAACCGGATTTAGAATGTTTGCCATGCCTTGCTTTAATCTGCTAACAAAAATGAGGTGAAGAATCACCATGGCGCATGAGTAAAATAGAAGTAGCCAGTGGACAGCGGGTTTTTCGTAAAATTCCAACGCGTAAAATATCAACGGGGCAAACAGAATTAGAGATCGCCAGTCAAAAATAATATATCCAGAACCATGGCCGGGTGGTGGTTGAAAATGGGCGTGAAAGGCTTTAATTACAGGATCATTTTCAATGCCGGCAGGTTGTTCCTTTTCATTTATCTTCATGCTTTAGCCTTTCAATTTTATTTACAGCTCTAGCGTCCCACACGGCACGTCCTGCGCGGCGACTTGCAGTTGGACGTGCGTGGCGCCGATGTGATGGAGCTGCTCGGCCATGACGTGTTGCGCGAGTTCGGGCTTGTTGCATTCGCGGCTCAGGTGCGCGAGGTAAAGCTGTTTTAGCTCGGCGGACACGATTTGCGCGATGGTCTCGGCGGCGGTGGCGTTGGAGATGTGGCCGTGGCGGCCGAGGATGCGCTGCTTCAACGCCCACGAGCGGCGCGGACAATCCTGCAACATTTTCACGTCGTGGTTGGATTCGAGGACGAGGACGTTCGCGGCGCGGATGCGGTCGAGCACGAGTTTGGTGACATGGCCGAGGTCGGTGGCAAACCCGATGTTGCCGGACGCGGTGCGCAAAATGAATCCGACCGGATCCTGCGCGTCGTGCGGAATGGAAAACGTCTCGATGCCGACATCGCCGATTTCAAAGCTCGCGCCGGTCTCGAAAAGTTGCCACGCAATTTTTGCCTTCAAATGCGCGGTGCCGTCCGCGCCTTCAAACGCCGGTTTTTTTTTGGAATCCCATTTGGTTTTGAGCGCCCAAATGGTTCCGTCCTGCGTGCCACGGTTGCAGAAAACGGGGATGTGAAATTTATCCGCGAGTCCGAGCAGGCCGCTGATATGGTCGGAGTGTTCGTGGGTGATTAAAATGGCGGTGAGATTTTCCGGCGTCTTGCCGATGCTGGCCAGGCGCTTGCGGATTTGGAGCGGCGAGAAGCCGGCATCCACGAGGATGCGCGCTTCGGAGGTCTCGACGTAGGCGCAATTGCCCGAAGAGCCGCTGCCGAGGATGGTGAATTGGACGGACACGCGCAGATTTTAGCCGGAGAAGGGCGTCGGGTAAAATTGATTTGCGTAAATTGACTTGGCGGCGGGATGGGCTAATCTTTTCACAAGGCATTTTGCGATTTCGGAACGCAAAGTGCTTTGTTTTCATAAAAACCAAGTTGTCACCATAATGTTTAGCAAAACCAGCAGTTTCAGGGCTGTCGCGATTCTTTGTCTCATGGGGACAGCCGGTGTGTGTCCGGTTTTTGGCGGCGGCCTGAAAATTTTGCCCGGCCATGTGCCGGCGGTCATCGGCAAATTGCAGCCGCTCGGCGATCTGCCGGCGACCAACGAGCTGCGCCTAGCCATCGGCCTGCCGCTGCGCGATCCGGCGGGGCTGACGAAATTTCTGGCGGATGTTTATGACCCGGCCAGCCCGAACTTCCGGCATTATCTCACGCCGGAGGAGTTCACCGCGCGGTTTGGCCCGACGGAAGTGGATTACGCGGCGGTGGAAAATTTCGCGCGGGCGAACGGCTTTCAAATCACCGGCACGCACGGCAACCGGCTCCTGCTCGACGTGCGGGCGAACGTGGCGGACATCCAGCGGGCGTTTCATCTTAACTTGCGGAAGTTCAGGCATCCGACCGAGACGCGGGATTTTTTTGCGCCGGACGCGGAACCAACGGTGGCGGTGGCGTTGCCGGTGGCGGATGTCAGCGGTTTGAACAATTACATCTTGCCGCATCCCAAGCTGGTGAAAAAAAGTGCCGTGGCCACCAACGGCGTGGCCAGAAACGGGCCGGGTTCGGCACCGGACGGTTCCTCGTATATCGGCAATGATTTTCGCGCGGCGTATCTGCCGGACACGACGCTGACGGGCGCGGGGCAGACGGTGGGCGTGCTGGAGTTCGACGGATTTTATGCCGGCGACATCGCGGCTTACGCGCAAACGGCGGGCGGCGGGCGGGCGAACATCCCCGTCCAGACGGTCTTGCTGGACGGCTACAACGGCAAGCCGACGACGGGGCCGAACAGCGGCAACTCCGAGGTGGCCCTGGACATCGAGCTGGCGATGGCGATGGCGCCGGGGTTGGCGAAAATAATCTGTTTCACCGGCGGCCCCAACGGTGCGCAGAACGACATCCTGAACGCGATGGTGGCGAGCAACTCGGTGAAAAATTTGAGCTGTTGCTGGGGCTGGGGCGGCGGGCCGAGCACGACGACGGACGCGATTTTTCAGCAGATGGCGGCGCAGGGACAATCTTTTTTCAACGCCGCCGGCGACAGTTGCGCGTTCACGACCGGTGCCAGTTCTGTCAACGGCGTGGATAATCCCAACAACCAAAATGCGCCGTCCAGCTCGCCCTACATCACGCAGGTGGGTGGCACGACTTTGGTGACGACCGGGCCGGGCGGTGCGTGGCAGTCGGAATCGGTGTGGAATTGGGGCGGCGGCAGCGGCAGCAGCGGCGGCATCAGCAGCCACTATGCGATTCCGTCCTGGCAGGCGAATGTCAGCATGGCGGCCAATCAGGGTTCGGCCACCCAGCGCAATATCCCCGACGTCGCGCTGACGGCGGACAATGTCTATGTTTTCTCGGACAACGGCTCATCCGGTTCCTACGGTGGGACGAGTTGCGCGACGCCGTTGTGGGCGGGCTTGGCGGCGCTGGCCAACCAGCAGGCCGTCGCCTTCGGCACCGCGTCGGTCGGCTTTATCAACCCTTTAGTCTATGCGATTGGGGCCGGCTCCGGCTACACGCAGGCTTTCAACGACATCACCAAGGGCGGCAACACCTGGAGCAGCAGCCCGTCGCAGTTTTATGCGGTGAGCGGCTATGACCTTTGCACCGGCTGGGGCACGCCGGCGGGACAAAGCCTGATTGATGCGCTGGTGGGGCAGGGCAGTTCGACGGCGGCGGCGACAAATTTTCTGGGAATTGTTTCCAGCGCACAGTTGGCCGCCGCCGGGGCCGTGGGCGGGCCGTTCACTCCGGCCACCGCCGTCATCACCCTGACCAACTTCGGCACCGCGCCGCTGACGTGGGCCTTGGTCAACCCGAAAACGGTGACGTGGCTGAGCGTTTCTCCCACCAACGGCACGCTTGCCCCGCAGGCGGCGGTGAACCTGACGGTCGGCTTCACGGCGGCGGCCACGAACTTGGCGCTGGGAAATAATTCGGCCAGTTTTAGCTTCACCAACTCGACCGCGCCGGTCGTCCAAGCGGTCACCTTCCAGCTTCAGGTGCTGCCGGCGCTGTCCGTGCAGCCGGCGGCCTTCACGGCCAGCGGGCTGGCGGGCGGGCCGTTCATCGGTGCCACGCAGAATTTTGCGGTGGTCAATCTTGGGGGCGTTGCCGCCGCCTGGAAAATGGTCGGCACCGGTTCGTGGTTCAAGGTCAGCCCGGCCAGCGGCACGGTGGCGGCTCTCAGCCAGGCCGATTTCACCGTCAGCCTGACGGCGGCGGCGAACAAGTTGAAGACGGGCGTTTACAAGGCCACTGTGACGCTGCGCAATAGCAAGAACAAGATTTTGCAGAGCCTGCCGTTCACCTTGAGCATCGGCCAGAGCATCGTGTCCAACGGCGGTTTTGAGACCGGCAATTTCAACGGCTGGACGCTGAACGCGGACACCAGCACCACGCAGGTCGGCAACCGCAGCGGCTTGGTTCACACCGGCAAATATGGCGCGGAGCTGGGACAGGCTGCCACGCTGGGCCAGCTCTCGCAAACGCTGCCGACGGCTGCCGGGCAGACCTACCTGCTCTCGCTCTGGCTCACCGTCCCGAACAATGCCAACGGCGCGACACCGAACGAATTCCAGGTGCAATGGGAGGGCGCGACGATTTATGACGCGGTGAATTTGCCGTTTACCGCGTGGACCAACCTGCAGTTCACCGTCACGGCGACCGCGTCCGGCTCGCTGCTCCAGTTCGGGTTCCGCGACGACCCGTATTATCTGGGCCTGGATGACATCAGCGTGAAGCTCGTGGCTGTGCCGCACTTCCGCGCGATTGCGCAAAGCCCGGCGGGCTTCCATTTCGCCTTCGACGCCGGGCCGGGCGAACTTTATCAGATTCAATACAAGACCAACCTGATGCAGGCGGACTGGGTTAATTTGGGCGCCCCGATCTCATCGGAAACCAACGCGCTTGAGTTCCTGGACCGGGACACCGCCAACTATCCTCAGAAGTTCTACCGGCTCCAGCCCGTTCCCTGAATCACCGCGACGTAAAAAACCATGTGCGCCAGCAAACGCCATAAATCTGCCCCGCAGTTTTCACCGCCGGTGTCTAATGCTATATTTAAGTTAATGTCATCTGGAAAAAAAACCGGCCTGCTGGCGCTGATCCTTTGCGTTGCCGGCCTGATGACGGCCAATGCGGCGCCGGGTTGGAAAGTGTTGAACGGCCATGTGCCGGCGGTCGTTCGTAAGCTGTCACCGGTGGGGCGACTGCCGGACAGCCAAGAATTGCATCTGGCCATCGGCCTGCCGCTGCGTGATCCGGCGGGGCTGGATGAACTGCTCCGGCAGCTTTACGACCCGGCCAGCACGAATTTTCATAAATTTTTCCAGCCGGCGGAATTGGCCGCAAAATTTGGCCCAACGGAATCGGATTATCAAGCGGTGCGGCAGTTTGCTGAAAGCAACGGGCTGGTCGTGGTGGCGACGTATTCAAACCGGATGGTGCTGAATGTGAAAGGGTCTGCCGCCGACATCGAACGCGCATTTCAAATCCGGCTTAACCGCTACCGGCATCCTGTCGAAGCGCGTGAATTTTATGCGCCGGATTCCGAGCCGTCCGTGCCAGCGGACTTAAAAATAATTTCGGTGGAAGGCTTGAACGACTTCAGCCGGCCCCGGCCGGCCGGCCTGAAGCTGAAAGCGCCAACGGCCCGGCCGTTGAGCTTCAGCGGCACCGGGCCGGGTCACGAATATGCGGGCAATGATTTTCGCAATGCCTATGTTCCCGGCACCGCGCTGACCGGGGCGGGCCAGACGGTGGCGGTGCTGGAGTATTCGGATTACTACAAGTTGGACATCACTAATTACGAGAATGTTGTTGGCGCGCTGAACGGGGCCACCAACTATGTTCCCCTGACCAACGTGGTGGTCGGGGGCGTGGTTCCCGGCACCGGCGGTGACGACGAAGTGTCGCTGGACATTGAGATGGCCATAGCCATCGCTCCGGGGCTGTCACGGGTGATGGTTTATGAAGAAAACAATGCTGATTCTTCAGTGTTAAGCCGAATTCAAAGCGACAATATTGCCAAGCAGGTGAGCAGTTCCTGGACGGTGGGGCCGTGGTCCAGTGCTTCCGCCACCAATTGGGACAATGTTCTCAAGCTCATGGCGGCACAGGGCCAGTCGTATTTTCAATCTTCCGGCGACAGTGATGCCTACACCGGCGCGCAGTCCTTGGACAGCGGCACCACCGTGCCGGCGGACAGTCCTTATGCCACGATTGTCGGCGGCACGACTCTGACCATGAGCAGCTATGGCGTGGCGTGGAGTTCGGAGACGGTCTGGAATTACAATCTCACCGGCATTACCAACGAAGGCTCCGGTGGCGGCATCAGTTCCTACTATGCCATCCCTTGGTGGCAGACCAACATCAGCATGGCGGCCAATGGCGGTTCCACCACGCACCGCAATATCCCCGACGTGGCGCTCACGGCGGACAACGTTTTTGTCAGCTACAACAATGGTGACTACACTGGCACCTATTATTTCATGGGCACCAGTTGCGCCGCGCCGTTATGGGCCGGGTTCACGGCGCTCGTGAACCAGCAGGCGGTGGCGGCCGGCAATCCGCCGGTCGGTTTTCTCAACCCGGCGCTGTATGGCACCACGACCAACTCCACCTACAGCACCTGTTTTCATGACATCGCCACCGGCAACAACATCGGCACCAACACGGCCGGTTTGTATAATGCGGTTGCCGGCTACGACCTTTGCACCGGCCTCGGCACGCCGAACGGGCAAAACCTGATCAACGCGCTCGCGCCGCCGGACACGCTGGTCATCACGCCGCTGAGCGGGTTTAGCGCGAGCGGCGTGGCCGGCGGACCGTTCAGCCCGAATTCGCAAAACTATTTGCTGACCAATACCAGCGCCGTTTCCCTCGCCTGGTCGCTGGTCAACACCTCGGCGTGGCTGAATGCCTCGGTGCCGGGCGGCACCCTGCCGGCCAACGGCACCAACGGCTTTACCATCAGCTTGAACGCCGCTGCCAGCAGCCTGGCGGTCGGCACTTACCCGGCCACCGTCCAGTTCACGAACGGGAACACGCATGTCGTGCAGAGCCTGCAATTCAGCCTGCAGGTGCTGCCAGCTTTTGTGATGTCGCCGCTGAATGGTTTTGCCGCCAATGGCCCCGTCGGCGGAGCCTTCAATGTGACCAACCAGAATTATATGCTGACCAATGCCGGTTCGGCATCCTTGAACTGGGGTGTCGTCAACACCTCCGCCTGGCTGACGGTTTCTTCGCCGGGCGGCGCGCTGGCGGCGGGTGCCAACACCTCACTGGTGGTTGGTTTAAGTTCAACCGCCAGCACTTTGGCGGCGGGTAATTATACGAACACCGTGGTGGTGACCAACTCAACCAGCGGCAATGTGAATTTAAATTTCACTTTGTCAGCCGGCCAGTCGCTGGTGCAGAACGGCGGGTTTGAAACCGGCAATTTAAACGGCTGGACGCTGTCGGGAAATTCGAGTTCGTTTTCGGTAAGCAGTTCGTCAACTTATGTCCACTCCGGCGTTTATGGTCTTGATGCGTTGGCGAATAATTCCCTGGGCTATATCACGCAGAATCTGCCCACGGCACCAGGGCAAACCTACCAGTTTTCATTCTGGTTCTACGTCACGAGCACCCGCAGCGGGCAACAGTTCCAAGCCAGTTGGAATGGTGCCACCGTCTATAGCACGTCCAGCCCGCCCACCAGTTGGAGTAACCAGAAATTCATCGTCACCGCTACCAGCACCAACACCCAGCTCCAGTTTGGATTGAACTCGGCTTCGAGTTTTTCACGTTCGTTCGCCCTCGACGACGTTTCCGTCACGCCAGTCAACCTGCCGGCCATCACGCAGCAGCCAGTCAGCCAGACCAACTTTGCCGGGAGCAATGTTGTTTTCACCGCCGCCGCCAGCGGCACCGCGCCGCTGGGCTACCAATGGCGCACCAACGGCGTGGGCCTGGTCAACGGTGGCGTCGTTTCCGGCGCGACCAGCAACACGCTCACGCTCACCGCGATTGGCATCAACAACGCGGGCAACTACACGCTGGTCATTACCAACGCCTACGGTTCCGTCACCAGCAGCGTCGCGTTTTTAACCGTGGATGTGCCGCCGGCCATCACCAGTTCGTCGGTCACCAACCGCACCCTCCAGTGCGGCGGCAATACGAATACGTTCACCATCACCGCGACCGGCACCGCGCCGCTGAGCTGCCAGTGGAGCCTTGATGGTTCGCCGATTTTGAACGCGACCAACACCAGTTATTCCGTTACCAATCTTCATTTGCCGAACCACACCGTCAGCGTCGCCGTCACCAATCTTTACGGCAGCCTCGCCAGCAATGCCGTGCTGACCGTGCAGGACACGGTTCCGCCGGTCATTACGTTGATCGGTGCCAATCCGTTTTACGTCGAGCTGGGCAGCACCTTCGCCGATCCCGGCGGGACGGCCACCGACCTTTGCGCGGGCGCGGTCGGCGTGATTGCCAGCGGCACGGTCAACACCAACGCCGTCGGCACCAACACGCTGACTTACACCGCCGGCGACGGCAGTGGGAACACCAACACCGCCACGCGCACCGTCATCGTGCGCGACACCACGCCGCCGGCGATTTCGTGGAGCTTCACGAACCTGGTTGTGGCGGCGAATTCCAACTGTGGCGCGCTGATGACCAACGTGACCGGAACGAATTTCATTCTCGCCACCGATTTGTCTCTGCCGCTGGCCATCACGCAAAGCCCGACGAACAACGCCGTTTTGCCGCTGGGCACCAACACCGTCGTCATCGCCGTGGCCGACGCCTTTGGCAACACGGCGTATTCCACCAACACCGTCATCGTGCAGGACCAGACGCCGCCGGTGATTTTGAGCCAGCCGCAAAGCCTGACCAATCTCATCGGCACCACCGCGGTTTTCAGCGTCGCCGCCACCGCCTGCACGCCGCTGGCATTCCAGTGGTATTCCAACAGCACCCTGACGATTTTCACCAACACCACCCTGACGCTGTCTAACCTCGCCGTGTCGGCGGCGGGAAATTATTATGTCGTCGCCAGCGCCAACGGCGGTGCCAGCACCAGCGCCGTCGCCACGCTGACGGTGAACCTGATTCCGCCGGCCATCAGCACCGTCGCCGCCAACCCCGACGGCAGCTTCAACCTGAACCTCACCGGCTCGCCCGGCTACACCTACATTTTGGAGGCGACGACCAATTTGTTTCCGCCCGGAGCTTGGCTGCCCATCGCCACGAACACGCTGGACACCACCGGCACACTGCCGTTCACCGACCCGTCGGCGACCAATTATCAGCAGCAGTTCTACCGGCTCCGGCTGGCGCAATGATTTTTTGAGCCGCTTGCCGTGCGCGCTGAAAAAATGCAAGCTGACTGCGTGAACGAATTTCTCCAGCGTGCGGAAACGGAGATTCAGAAACGCCAGATGCTTCCGCGCGGGCAAAAAATTCTCGCCGCCGTTTCTGGCGGCGCGGATTCGCTGGTGCTGCTCCATGTTCTCCATTCGCTCGCCAAGAAAAACCGCTGGAAAATTTCCGTCGCGCACTTCAACCACCGGCTGCGCGGCCGCGCCAGCGACGCGGATGAAAAACTCGTCCACCGAACGGCCAGAAAATTATCGCTGCCGTTTTATGTCGCCGGCGCGGATGTGAAAAAGTTCGCCGCGCAGTCCAAAATCTCCGTGGAGATGGCGGCGCGCAAGCTGCGCCACGAATTTCTGGCGCGCGTGGCGCGGGAGCAAAAAAATTCCGTCGTCGCGCTGGCGCATCATGCCGACGACCAGGTGGAGCTTTTCTTTTTGCGCGTGCTGCGCGGCGCGGGCGGCGAAGGGCTGGCGGGCATGAAATGGCAATCGTCGTCGCCCGCCAACTGGAAAATCACACTCGTTCGCCCGCTGCTTGGGTTTACCAAAGCCGAAATTCTAGAGTTCGCAAATACGGAAAAAATTCGCTTCCGCGACGACGCGACGAATTTCACCAGCGACTTTCTCCGCAACCGGATTCGGAACGAACTGCTGCCGCTGCTGCGGAAAAATTACCAGCCGGGCATCGCCAAAACCGTTTTGCGGCTCATGGAAATCACCGGCGCAGAATCAGAATTTGTCGGTGCGACCGCGTCGGCATGGCTGGCAAAGCCGGAAATGGCGTTTGAAGAATTGCCGGTCGCCGTTCAACGGCGGGTTTTGCAGCAGCAACTGGTCGGAGCCGGCGTGGCTTCGGATTTCGAACTGGTCGAGCGGCTTCGCGTCGCGCCGGGAAAATTGGTGAGTGTCGGTTCCGGTTGGTCCGTCGCGCGCGACGTGGGTGGTAAAGTTCAACAGACAAAATCAGGTGGGCACTTTGACGCGAGGTTCAACGCGGACGAGCTCAAATTGAAATTGTCGGGTCGGGCGGGGCGCGTGGAATTTGGCGGTGGAAAATTCCGCTGGCAAATCCGGCCGCAGAACGAAACGGCTTTGCCCCAAAAAAAGGCCGGCGTGGAATTCTTTGACGCGGACAGGATCGGCGGCGAAATCATTCTGCGCCACTGGCGCGCGGGCGACCGGTTCCAGCCCATCGGCATGAGGTCGCCGGCGAAGCTGCAGGATCTGTTTGTGAACGCCAAGATTCCCGCCGCGCGCCGCCGGGAGCTGGTTTTGGCGGTGACGGTGGCCGGTGAAATTTTCTGGGTGGAAGGCCTGCGGATTGGTGAAAAATTCCGGCTGATGCCGGTGACGAAGCGGCGGTTGCGCTGGGACCGGTCGAAAATCGCGGCTTAATTCGCTTTACACCGTTAATGCGAATAATTATCTTCCCGAACTCATTTACTTATGGAAGCAAAGACGAAGACGATTGAATCATTCAAGACGCACGCCAAGGACACCGGTTCCGCCGATGTGCAAATCGCGCTGCTCACGCACCGCATCAACCATTTGACCGAGCACCTGCAGACGGCCAAGAAGGACCACAGTTCCCGCCGTGGCCTGCTGCTGATGGTCGGCCAGCGCCGCCGCCTGCTCGACTATCTGCAGACCACCGACGTGGGCCGCTACCAAGCGGTCACGAAGAAGCTCAAGCTGCGTAAGTAAGTCAAACAATTTACGGCTGGCGCGGCCTTTTCTTACTTCAAGCCGCCGGCTGTTTCTGGAATTTGGTTGTCCGCGCGAACGCCCCGATTCCACCACCAAAACCTCGCGTAGAAATAATCCGCCTTCGGGAAATTTCATTCAGCTCCGAAAAACTTTCGGGGTTCACTGAAGTTCCTCGGGAGGCGGTGAAAGAAAGCAGTTATGTCAGAGAAAATCACCGCCGCAGTCGGCGACAAACAGATCATCATCGAGTCCGGCAAATTGGCCAAGCAGGCCGACGGTGCCGTGACCGTCCAGATGGGCGAAACCATCGTCATCGTGGCCGCCGTGGCCGCGACCAAGGCCAAAGACGGCCAGGACTTCTTCCCGCTCACCGTGGACTACCGCGAAAAGGCGGCCGCAGCCGGAAAATTTCCCGGTGGCTACTTCAAGCGCGAAGGCCGTCCGACCGAAAAGGAAATCCTCACCTGCCGGCTTACCGACCGTCCGATCCGCCCGCTCTTTCCGAAGGGCTATTATAACGAGGTGCAGGTTCAGACCGTGCTGTTGAGCGCGGATGGCGAGAATGATCCCGATATTTTGAGCATCATCGGCGCGAGCGCCGCGCTGATGGTTTCTGACATTCCGTGGGCCGGCCCGCTCGGTGCGGCGCGGATTGGCCGCATCGGTGGCAAATTCGTCGCGAACCCGACTCATGCCGAAAAGGCCGAGAGCGATCTCGACCTCGTCTATGTTGGCAACGAAAAAGACATCGTCATGTATGAAGGCGCGGCCAAGGAAATTTCCGAAGCCGATTTCAACGCCGCGCTGAAATTCGCGCAGGAAGTCATCCAGCCGCAGATTGTCGCGCAGAAGGAACTCGCCGCGAAGGTCGGCAAGAAGAAGCGCGAAATCACGCTGAAGATTGTTCCCGACGAAATCCTCGCGGACGCGAAAGCGCTCGCCGGCGACCGTTTCGTGCCTGCCTTGCTTACGCCTGGCAAGCTCAACCGCGAAGGCGCTTGCAACGCCATCAAGAACGAGGTCGGTGAAAAGCTCGTCGCCAAATACGGCGCGGAGAAGGTCACGCCGTTTGTCATCAACGACGCGTTTTACTACATCCAGAAGGAAGCCGTCCGCAAACTGATCCTCGAAAGCGGCAAGCGCCTCGACGGCCGCAATTTTGAAACGGTCCGTCCGATTACCAGCGAAGTCGGCATTCTGCCGCGCGCGCACGGTTCCGCGCTGTTCGCCCGTGGTGAAACGCAGGCCGTCACGCTCGCCACGCTCGGCACCGGCGACGACACGCAGGAATTTGATTCCTATACCGGCGGCGGCACCGAGAAGAAATTCATTTTGCACTATAACTTCCCGAATTTCTCCGTCGGCGAAACCGGCCGCATCAGCGGACCCGGCCGCCGCGAAATCGGCCACGGCGCGCTCGCCGAACGCTCGATCGAATCCATGATTCCGACGGCGAACTATCCCTACACCATCCGCGTCACCAGCGAGATCATGGAATCCAACGGTTCCACGTCGATGGCGTCTGTCTGCGGCGGCACGCTTGCGCTGCTCGACGCCGGCGTCCCGATGATTCGTCCGGTCGCCGGCATCAGCGTCGGCATCTGCACCGAATACAGCGGCGACAAGATTTCCAAATACCAGCTCCTCACCGACATCATCGGCTGGGAAGATGCGTATTGCGACATGGACTGCAAAATCGCCGGCACGGAAAAGGGCATCACCGGCTTCCAACTCGACTTGAAGCTTAAGGGCCTGCCGCACGCGATCATGGAAATTGCCGTGGAAAAAGCGCGCATCGCCCGCCTTGGGATTTTGGCCGAGATGGCCAAGACCATTTCCGAGCCCCGCAAGGACATTAGCAAATACGCGCCGCGCATCACCACCCTCAAGATCAACCCGGAGAAAATCGGCGCGATCATCGGGCCGGGCGGCAAGAACATCAAGCGCCTCGTCGAGGAATCCGGCTGCGAGATTGACATCGAGGACGACGGCACGGTCAACATCTTCTCCGTCTCGGCGGAGGGCATGAAGATCGCCGTGGACGCCATCAGCGGCGTGACCGCCGAGGCCGAGATCGGCAAGATCTACCGCGGCCGTGTCGTGACCGTGAAGGAATTTGGCGCGTTCGTCGAGTTCCTGCCGGGCAAGGACGGCCTGGTGCACATCAGCGAGCTGGCGAACTTCCGCGTGAAGCGCACCGAGGACGTCGTCAAAGAAGGCGACGAGATCTCCGTGAAATGCCTAGGCGTGGATGAAAAAGGCCGCGTGCGCCTCTCGCGCAAGGCCGCCATGGAAGACCGCGACAAGCAGGAAGCCGCGGCGGCTCCGGCTCCGGTGCAGGCTTAAATCAAAAACAATTCAAGGCGCGGATGGCGAAAGCCGTCCGCGCTTTTTTATTTTCGGAATCAGAGTGTCATGGGCGTTTTAATGCGGGCGTTGCCTGCGCGCCGTGGATGGAACCCGGGTGGAACGTGGTCTTTAAGCGTTGTCCCAAAAGTGAGAGCGTATGTCCCCCCACGGCATAGATAAAAACCGCCCAGACGATAGATTTGTTTTAATCCGCAGCGAAACGGATTAATAAAAAACAAAACCAACATGAATATTTCATCCTTTAACAAAAATCTGGCTTGGGCGGCGCTGGCGGCAGGACTGCTGACCAGCTTCGCTCCGGCCGCGCGCGCGACGCTGGCCTGCGGCAACTGGCAAGCCGGCAGTGCTTCCGGCAACCAGGTGTTTGATTGCAATCTCTACACCGGGAACACGGGCGGAACCTACGGGAACTCCTATCAGTGCATCAACTTGGCGCGTGCCGGCTATTGTCTGCTGGATTATACGGGCGGCAATATCTGTCAAGGCCCCTGCACGATTGTGTGCACGACCACCAGTGGACAGACCTATTACTGCAACCTCAGCAACTGGGATGGCCAGGAAACGATTCAATGCGACTACCTGCCCCGGGGCTGCGATGAAATTCAGATCGAGTGCCACAACAATAACAGCCTCAGTGCGGTGCCGGAGCCTTCCACGATGCTGGCTGGCGCGTTGCTGTTGATGCCGCTGGGAATCAGCGTGGCGCGGATTATGCGCAAGCACAAGTTCGTGGCCAACGACTAATTAAAACTGGCACGTCCGGTTAGATTCCTGCCGCCCCGACGGCTTGAACCGGAAATATTTTAAGGCGCGGATGGCGAAAGCTGTCCGCGCCTTTTTGTTTATGGAAAACCAATCTTTAGATGTTCTTCGCAAGAACCATATAAGCTTCCGCAATTGCAAACTCAATGTGCAGGATGCGCCAACCGAGGTCAAAAATAGCCTTGGGATTGACGTGTAACATTTCATCTGCTTGCACCTTGCCTATTTTAATACGGTGTCCAAATAAATTATTTCGAATCGTTTTAAGTTTTGGACTTTCATCCGCTGCAATTTTATTAAGCTCCCGAAGACATTTATCTAAATCCTCTCGGGCTGAACATCCCGCTATGCTGAGCGCAAGGGAGCGTGTTTCTTTGCCCAGTTTGACGTTTCGATTATCTAAAACCTCGAAGCATGAAAGAGCGGTAATGCGTGCAAAGAAATTAGCTTCAAATTGATTTCCAATAGCCATGCTCGCATCCAGAAATTTGAGTTCGGTAGCCAAATCGAGTGAAGACAAATAATTCAACAACGCTTTGTCCAGCAAACCGCAAAGACCCTTGTGCTCTGGTTCAGTAAGTATAGAAGGATAAGACTTGGCCGCCTTGATGTTCTTGTGCAAGACATCAGTTAGGAACTCATATTTGTTAAGTTCGTGCCGCAGCTTCATTGCGTCTGACCGTATTTCCGTCGCTTCCGGTTGTCGAGCCAATTACCGCGCCGCCTATTTGACGTGGGTGATGACCTTGCCCTCAGAAATCTGCATGGCGGCGAGGGTCGCCTCCGGGGCGTATTTTTTGAGGAAGCCGCGCGCCAGCTTGAGGCTTTGTTTCAGGCCGCGCCGATCCCGGCAGACCGTCACGGCAAAGCCGCCGCGCCCGTCCCGCGCCAGCGTGTAGCTGACCAGGCCCTCGACGGTGCGCATGAGGCTTTGCAGTTCGGCCGCGTGCCGCTCGCCGATGGCGAACAGTTTTTTGACGTCTTTGCCGTAGTAGGTGCGGATGATGACGTGCATGGTTGGCCGGCCTTTCTTTTTAGGGTTTGCCCATGACCCTATTTCCGCCGGTGCCGGTTGTCGAGCCAAATTAAAAATGCCGGACGGAAACATTTCCGCCGGCATTTTGATTGGTAAATCATTATTTCGTGAACGGAATCAGGTCGCCCCACTGGGACGGCTTGACGAGCAAATCAAACGGCATTTCCACCAGCAACGCGCCTTGCAGCAGGTCGGGATGATTGCCGCCGACGTGATCCCACAGCCCGCGCACGACGTAGCGCACCCGGCCGTCGCGGCTCCGGTAGAGCGGCAGTTCGGCGGCAAGCTGCTGTCGCGTGCCGGGCAAATCCTGCGCGCCGCCCACGGTGTATTCGAGGTAGGCGTCGCGGTCGAGCGTCAGCCGCGCGCCGCCGTGGTAGAAGGCGGCCGGCGCGGAACCGGCGTTGAAAAGCTGGTCGAACCCGCCGTTGACCGTGGGTCCGAGCGCGAGCGAATGCGGGCCGCTGAAGGGACAATAGCTGTTGTGGCGGCTGCAACTGTTCATGGCCCAGTTGAACCACGGCCAGAAGAAATCCGCCCCGACGCGGAGGCCGTCGGTGGTGCCGGTGTTCTGGCCGGACTGGTCTTTCGGCACATCCTGGTGGGAGATTTCGGCGGTGAGATCCGGCACGAGCCAGGCGTTTTTGCCGGCGTCCTGGCGCCAATCGTCACCATGGGCGTAAAATTTTGCGCTCAGGAAAAAGGTGTCATTGTTGTTGGCGCCGAAGCTGGAGTGCTGGTAGCCGGCGCGGAAACGGAAATAATAATTCTGGTTGGTGGCGGCGGGCGGGGCAGCCATGTCGCCGGTGTAAAATTTCGCGGGCGGCTGCGGCGCGGTGGCCGGCATCTCGATAATTGTTGTCGCGGGCGCGGCGGCGGGCAGAGTGGGCGCAGGCGTTTCCTGGATTTTTTCCGGCGCGGCTTCGGCCTTGGTGGTGGTGGCGGCGGGCGGCGCATTGCTGATGACCGGCGGCGTGGTCGGCGCGGCGGCGGGCGTGGCGGCGGTGACCGTCGGCGTTGGCTTCGGGGCGGAAGGCCGGTAAACCAGGCTGAACGCCATGATTCCAATCAGTAGCAGCAAGGCGATGAGCGGGATGATGCGCGATTCTTTCATCAGATTCATTGGCCGGCGGATGCGCCGGCCAGCGCGGATAATCTTGGTTTGCCCGTTGAAAAACAAGCCAAACCTGCCGGCGGCGATGCACCGGATTTTGTCATGGCGATGACAACAGGTTTGACTCGACTGCGCGGCGAAAGTAAAATCGCGACGATGCTGGCTGCTGAAACCAAAGTGGGGAATTCCCAAACCGGACTCGCTTCAGACCCCGCCCGTTCCTGGAAAAAAATTGTGGAACCGGTGGAGCCGTTTCTTCATGCCGTGACGCAACGGCTGACGCGGCAGGCGCGGGACTTCGATCCGCAGATCGTGCCCTACGCCGAGCACGCGCTGAACAACGGTGGCAAACACCTCCGCCCCACGCTGGTCGCGCTGGCGGCGGGCTGCTTCAGCCAGCCGGATGAATCCCATGTCACGGCGGCGGTCATCATCGAGATGATCCACCTTGCCACGCTCGTCCACGACGATGTGATGGACGAGGCGGCCATCCGGCGCGGCAGCCCGACGGTGGCGGCGAAATGGGGCAATGAAATCGCGGTGCTTTTTGGCGACTGCCTTTTTGCGCAGGCTCTGAAACTGGCTTCGGATTTTCCCACGACGGAAATCTGCCGCGCGGTGTCGCTGGCGACGAACACGGTCTGTTCCGGCGAGATTTTGCAGACGCAGCAGCGGCGGAATTTTGCGGCGGCGCGCGCGGATTATTTCCGTGTTATTGAAATGAAGACCGGCGAGCTGTTCACGCTGTCGTGCGACCTTGCGGCGTTTTTGAGCGGCGCGCAGCCGGCGGCGCGCGCGGCCTTGCGTGAGTTTGGCGCGGCGGTGGGCACGGCGTATCAGATTTATGACGACTGTGTGGATTTGTTTGGCACGGAGGCCGACGCCGGCAAGTCGCTCGGCACGGATCTGGCCAAGGGCAAATTGACTTGGCCAGTGCTGCTCGCGTGGGAGCGTGCGAACGCCGCCGACCGCGCGGCGTTGGAAAAAATGATTACGACCTGGCAACCGGAAAATTTTGCGCCGGTCAAACTGTTGCTGGCGAAATACGAGACCTTCGCGCCGTCCATGGCCGAGATTCAGCGGCACCTCGATCTGGCGCGGCGGGCGCTGCGGGTGTTGCCGGCGTCGCCGGGGCGGGCGGGATTGCTTGAACTGACGGATTTTATCGCGCAACAAATGGCGGCCTTGGCGGTTCAATGAGTATGCCTGAAACTGCCGCCACGTCGGATGCCGCCACGCCTGCCGAGCCACTGGAGACAGACTTGGTGCATAAGGCGCGGCGCGGCGACTTGGACGCCTATGACGAGTTGGTGAAGCGTTACCAGCAGCGGATTTACGCGACAATCTACCACATGACGGCCAACCACGAGGACGCTAACGACCTTGCGCAGGACTCGTTCATCAAGGCGTATCAGGCGCTGAAATCCTTCAAGGGCGGCTCCAGCTTTTATACCTGGCTGTATCGGATCGCGGTTAACAAAACCATCAATTTTCTTAAGCAGCGGAAGAACAAGCAGCATTTCAGCCTGAACGACCTGGATTTCCAGACGGAGAACAATCCCGACCTGGTGGCGCTGATTTCACACAAGACGCCGCTGCGGGAAGTGGGGCTGACGGAGCTGCAAAAAAAATTGAACGAAGCCCTGTTGAAGCTGTCAGAACCTCACAGAATGGTCGTGGTATTGCATGACGTGCAGGGGCAGTCGCATGAGGAAATCGCCGAAATCATGGACTGCAACATCGGCACCGTGCGGTCACGGCTGTTCTATGCGCGCCAGCAGTTGCAGGGCTATTTGACCGAATACGCGAAACCAGCATGAACGAAACCGAACAAAATTTTGAGGAGCTGAAAAAGCTGCTGACCATCAAGCGGCACGAAGTTCCGCCGCCGGGCTATTTCAACCATTTCTCCGGCCAAGTCATCTCGCGTATCCGCGCGGGCGAGGCCGGTGGTTCGCAGACGTTCATGGAGCGGCTCCAGGCGGAAGCGCCGTGGCTGGCAAATTTTTTCCGGGTGTTTGAGACCCGTCCCGGCCTGATTGGTGGCATGGCCGCCAGCCTTTGCCTGCTGCTGGTTTTGTCGGTGATTTTTGCCGACCGTCCGGATGCCGCTTCAAAAAATCTCCTGGCCGTTTCCGAACCGTCGCCCGTGAGTGGCGGCCCGGTGGCCGCGATGGCCGAGACGCCGCTGTTGGCGGCCTCTGCCGATTCGTCCGGCATCGTCGCCAGCACCAATCCCGTGACCAGTCTGCAGCCCACGGCCACGCTGTTTGGCCAGGCCGGCGCTTCGCCGCTGTTCCAGCCCGCCGGCTTCATGCCCGCCGGCCATTGAGAAAATTTTTCCGCTTTTGCGCGGTGTGCGCTTGAAACGCCACCGCGCTTGTCATTTAATTCCGGCAGTGCCAACCAAAGTCATCGCCGTCGCCAACCAGAAAGGTGGTGTGGGAAAAACCACCACTGCTGTCAATCTCGCCGCCTGCCTCGCTTCCGTCGGGAAAAACATTTTGCTGTTCGATCTCGACCCGCAGGCCAACGCCACCAGCGGCGTCGGCGTGGAAAAAATTGAAGGCACCAGCGCCTATCAGGTGCTGCTCGGCGAGGGCAGCCTGCTCGAAAAAATTAAGCCGACCGTTTTTGACCGGCTGTTCGTCATTCCCAGCGAGGTGGATTTGTGTGCCGCCGACCTCGAACTGGCGCGGCTGGAAAATCATTTGCACCGGCTCGCGCTGGTGCTCCAGCCCGTCCGCGACAGCGGGCGCTACGACGTGATTTTCATCGACTGCCCGCCGTCGCTGGGAATCCTTTCGCTCAATGCTTTTGCCGCGAGCGACGGCATTTTGATCCCGCTCCAGTGCGAGTATTACGCGCTCGAAGGCATCTCGATGATGAACCGCATCCTCGACCAGTTGCGCGCGGCGGGCGTGAACCCGAGGCTGGAAATCTTCGGCGTGGTGATGACGATGTTCGATGGCCGCACAAAGCTGTCCAACGAGGTTGTCACCGAAGTCCGGCGGCTGCTGGGCGCGAAAGTTTTCGAGACGGAAATTCCCCGCACCACGCGGCTGGCCGAGGCGCCCAGCCACGGCAAGCCCATCATCCACTACGATCCCTACAGCACCGGTTCGGCGGCGTATCAGGTGCTGGCGCAGGAATTTTTGGCGCGGATGGAAATTTGACTTTTTAATTGGAAAGACTCGTCCGGCAAATCAGATTTATTTGGGCTTTTATCCGCGTCCGAAAAGGTGTTTTCTGTGGGCACAAAACTATGTTGAAACGCACTCCGCTCTTTGCCGCGCACCAGAAGTGTGGCGCCCGGCTGGT
>Ga0302200_10000854_pt1 | contig 29830 bp, 45 predicted proteins | sample II_Bog_N3_1_FD_194585 | JGI IMG/M metagenome (GOLD analysis project Ga0302200, IMG submission 194585) | Peat permafrost microbial communities from Stordalen Mire near Abisko, Sweden - II_Bog_N3_1 | ecosystem: Environmental > Terrestrial > Soil > Wetlands > Peat | place: Sweden: Abisko... | reverse complement strand
CTGAACAACTCCAATTGGTCGCAGTTAAACAAGATATCGAGGCACTTGAATATATTTTAGACCCATCTGAAAAAGTTCAATTGTTCGCAGTTAAACAGGATGACGTGGCAATTGACTTAATTACCGATCCAACACAAAAAGTTCTTGCATTGCAAAGGAAATTATATCGATAATATATAATTTTATTTTTTAAAGGAAATAATAAAATGTTTGAAGATATAAAAGAAAGTCGGGCATTTCGAAATAATGAAAATATGGAAAAATATTCGGTTAATGAATTATCTGATATATTTTTTACTATGATGATGACCCTTCATCTATTAGATCATTCTAAATTCAGTAAAGATATTATTCAATATACGAAAGATACTTTACGATTTCCTCTATTTGAACGAGTTTATCTTTCTGGAACCGATTTATCTAATGTTATTTCAACTATCAAAAATGCCAAGGAAATATTGGGTGAAAAAAATGCTGATATTCCTGTTTTAGAAATTAAAAGATATTTAAGAAATTTTGAATATGACTCGATGAGTGAATCTTTAAAGAGGCAATTATTTTTAAAAATACAAAATAAATTAAAAATTCATAATTCTTCATTAATATCTTTACGTAGGGAAATCGTTGATGCAAATAATTTATCGTGGTTTCAGAAAAAGAAGATAGGAGATAGATTATATCAATTACTGCGCAGGCAAAATTATAGATGCGATATTTTGGTTTTGCTTCAAAAATTTATGGATTCAAAAGAAGGATAAAGTTAATTGGCAATTTTTTCATAATAGGTATAAATACTATCAGATGAGTAGAAAGCTCTCAAATTCAATTAGTGGTAATGGAGAAACAAAATGGCATCTTTTCAGAAAGTAAATCCAGCCGTAGATGGTAATGCAGGCGCGTTTTTTGGTAAATCAGTAGATACTCTTGAAATAATTTTTGCACCAGGTAACGTTGCTACATCTGTTGGTCCTTTAGGCGCATGGCCTATTGTAATTCAAACAATCGAAATGACTGGAACAATTGAAGTATTGGGTCAAATTGGTCCAATTGTTAGCGTAGCCGGTGCAGGTAACGTTGCATGTGGTGTTAGACTTATGACATCTGGTGTTAATGCCGATAACGCTGCAAATCTTCAAGCATCCATTCAGGCATTAGGAACAATCGTTGTTGGTAATGCAGTCATCGGTTTTTCCAACGTCAATGTTGCTGCAACCCAAGTAAACCAAATAACCTTCTAACTTAACTTTTAACCTAAATGGGAATCTAATATTAGATTCCCATTTTTCTGTCTATAAATATCATCATGCAAGTTAATATATATTCATTGATCGATATAACTCGAACAAATGTTACCAGAAATAATATGCCGCAAGGATTCAACTCAACTCAGATTGAATGGAATTTTTTGCGCAATCAACAAAGAAATTGGGATGTAATGGTTCAATTATTAGGCTTAAGATTTCAACCAAGTGATATTACTTTTCCGGTTAAAATAGTTGATTCTAATGTTAAATTTGGTGAAGAGTATAAAGATATTAAATACTATTGGTGGTGTTCTGCAACGTTCGACCATGAAATATTAGTTGATGTCTTAAAATCGGATTTTAATGAAATACCAATGATTATTGGATTATCTGAATCGGTTATAATAGATAAACCGTATTTAATAACTTCTGGAAAAAATATGAATTTGGTCATAACCGTATAAATACTAATATAATCATTATATGAGGTGCGGCGCAATGACTCCCACAGATGTAGAGAAAAAGAATTTAGAAATGCATGTAGAATTATCTGCTCTAAGAGAAGAACAACTTTGGGGGGAAATTGAAGCTAATACAAAGGATATTAATACGTTAAAAGAAATAGATAATGATTTGTATTCGAGATTAGAAGATATTATACGAACCCGAAATAGTCAAATTATTAGATGGGGCGGGGCGATTATATTAGCATTAATTGGGGCATTGGGAACTCTGATTATTAGAGTTTTAATACCTTTGTTTATGTCGAAATAGAAGGATGATATGCTATTAAACGAAATAGGTAATAAACCTGATTTAAAAAGATTATTACACGAACATTTTGGATATAATATCCCGGTTGATACTATGGGTGAAAAACAAATTTCAACAATGCTTAATATAACTCGCCGTAAAATATTTGAATATAAGCATAGTAATAATTTTCATACAAGTGAAAAAAGTCCTTTTTATAGTAGATTACTTATACTTGAAAAATTGTTGAATGAGGCCGACGTAGCTTCTACCGTTCATAAGGTTCATAATGTTATTAATCCAATAGCAACCCATGCTGCTAATTTGGCCGGATCTACGGTTGGTGCCTTTATTCATGGATTGAAAGGTAATGCAATTCCAAAAAATTGGGGTCGTATGGATGCAAGTGGCAACCCGTTATCCCGTCCAAGTAATTTTCAGGAAATGAATAGATATATCGATGAAATATTCAAAGATAAATCCTTTTCAGAATTAACACCGATCAGTAGAAAGAAAATCAAAGATTATTTACTTAAAAATTTTAAAAATCATTTAGTCGATAATGTTGAAAAAATTAATGATACAATATCAAAAGATCCTGAGTTTGCTCCATTAAATAATGAAGTTAAAAAAGAAATAGTAACAAAAATTTATGATGCTGAAACATTTACCAATGATACTAAGAAATTATCGACAGATAAAACTGGTATACAGAATCATAGAGTTCCAACTAAAACAGAAAAAGATGTTGTTGGCGCATTAATTAATCAAGGAATGAAAAAACCTACCGCCATTAAAGCAATAGAAATAGCATTGAAAAAAAATCCAAAGTTATCGAATGATTTTGACAAATTATTTCGAGCGGCAATACAACCAATGAAGGAATCTGTTCAACTAAATATGATTAAGAATGTTATTAATGAGAGAGTGAATATGAAAAAAACAAAAGTTGTTGAAACTATTTTAAAAAATCGAGCAAGAAAAATGTTAAAAGAAGGCGAGATAGAAAATGCTCAGGCCGCTCTCGCCGCCAAAGATTTAGTTGATCGTCTTTCTGATACAATATCTGAATTGGGTAAAATGTCAAATGATGAATTACCTGCATTAATTGATGCTATTCGATCTAGTTTCGGTCCCGACGCGGCAACTAATTATCAAAATTCTGCAACAGAAGTAATTAATAGTTTACTTGACACTGTTAAAGAAAAGAAAACGTCATTGGAACAAGCAACATTGGTTTTGACCGGTGAATCTTCGGGTGAACCAACTGATTTAGCATTACCTGATGACGATGAAAATCCAGTGGAAGATGATCTTGATGACAATGAATTAGATAATGACGAATTTGGCGCTCCAACTCGTAAAAAGAATCCATTGGGTAGAGAAACTAGAATTCCCGCAGATGAAAGTCTAATTAATCTAGAAAAAGAATTGTTAGAAGCATTTAATATGCCGATAATTAAAAATAAAAAAAATATTAATGAAGCTAATAAAATTTTAAAAGCCAAAATAATTGCGGTAAATGAAGCATTGCAAAAAATTGATAAGAAACGTAAACCATTGGCGGCAAAACGATTAGCTGAAGCGTTGCGAGGACTTGTAACCGAAGCTATTAAAAAAGAATCCAAAAAAACCACAGCAAAGAAAAAAAAACCCGCCGACAAATCAAAAGCAGATAAACCACACGCATTTGATCCAGGTAAAGAGTTTCCCAAAAATTGTAAAGTTTGCCAAGGTGCAAAAAGTCGAGCTATTCATCAAAAGAAATAATCAATTTGGAGATTTAAATGAAATTTAAAAATTTGGCTCGAAATAAAAAGCGTTCTTTAAAAGAAGCGACGGAAGTAAATCCGCAAATTAAAAATATTTTAATTAGTGTAATTTCATTATTACAGCACAAAGCTAATGACAAAAATTTAGAACCGGTAATTTCCATTCATAAAATTATTGAAATAGTTCGGGGGATTACTAAACAAGATATTACATATTCACAACTAGCTGATTTTGCAACCGATCCACAATTATCTAAATTGATTAAATCAATTAATAAGAATCAGTTAGTATTAAATACCGGTAAAGAAGACCCCGAGGAAACAGAAGTTACCGAACCAGATGAATTTTCCCCTGATGAATTTGAATCACCGGATGAAGAAGCAGAAGAAAATGATTCCGATGAAGAATTTAATCCTGATGATTTTTCACCTTCAGAAGAAGAAGATGGTGAGAGTATGCAGCAACCTAATGGGGAAGAAAATTCTGAAGGTAAATCTGTTCCAGTAACAGTTCCAAAAAATAATATAATTTCTAATATGGCAAAACGCGCCGCGAGTCGATAAGACAATTGACTTTGCATTTAATATAACATATAATTATAGTTATGTTAGTAAATAAATTTCCATATATTAAATTAACTCGGGAAACCATTAATGGTAAAAGATTATATCTTTGTCCGGATGGTTCCCGAGTTTCGTCTGTTACAACGATTTTGGCAGCAACAAAATCTGAAGATTCTAAGCAAGCGTTATCAAATTGGAGAAAGCGAGTTGGTCTGGCAAAAGCAACTGAAATTACTGTTGAGAGTAGTGGACGTGGAACTCGTATGCACACATTTTTGGAAAATTATATAAGAGATGGAAATTTGGGGGCACCTGGTTCAAATCTTTATTCTATTCAGGCTCATAAAATGGCAAGTAAAATTATAGAAAAAGAGTTATCAAAAGTAACGACATTTTATGGATCGGAAGTAAGTCTGTTATATCCAGGATTATATGCAGGTGCGACGGATCTTGTTGCGGAATATGAAGGTGAAATAATTATTGGAGACTATAAACAATCTAATAGAAAAAAGAAGGAAGAATGGGTTGAGGACTACCGGAATCAATTAGTAGCATATATTCTCGCGCATAACAAAATGTATGGAACTACCATTAATCGTGGTATTATTATGATGTGCACGCCTGATCTTGAATTTCAAAAATTTGAAGTCACAAAAGATATGTTCGAACATTATTCTCAGGAATGGTGGAGAAGAGTTTCAGAATACTATAATGTTTAGGAAAAATAATGAAAAAAATTGCATGGTTGGGAACTCCGGAAGAACGTATTTTATCTATCCGTAATTTTCGAAAATATATTAATACTATCCCATTTGAAGAAGCCGTCGTATTAACTAAAAATAATTGGAATGACAGCCCTAAAATTAATAAAGACAAAATTAACATTTCAAATATTTCTGAATGGCCCACTCCCTGGGAATTGTTTGGCCAATCGGTGTTTAGCGAAAATGAACAGGTACTGGGAACGTTTTATACGTTAATTTTAAGCAATCATGCAAAAGAACATGATATATCATTGGGTGTGATTGATTATTTGACAACAATTCAATTAGAATTAATCATTGATAGTGAACCATTATCAGATTTCAAAGTCATAAATATAATCAACGTATCAGATTTGAAAATTCAATTAGGAATCAAATAATGGAAAAAAGTATTTTAAGTTTAAAATTAGTTACTGGCGAAGAAATTATTTCTCGAGTTAATTGGAATCTTAGTAATGATAAAGTATATGCTTTGGAAAATCCACTTGCACTTGTAATTGGCCGGGAGGGCAATTTAAATTTTGCTCCAGTATTATTTTCGGCAAATCCAGATAAATTATTTATGCTTAATAAAAATTTAGTTGTAGTTCAAAGTGAACACCTGAGAGAGCAAATTGAGCAAGGTTATATACAATCAACCAGCAAAATTGTTATTCCAACCAAAAAGATAATTTTAGAATAATGCCAGGTTTAGTTAGAAAAAACGATAAAGACAATAAAAGTCATAAAATAATACATGCGTCAACAACAACCGTATGCGATAATTTACCTGCGGCTATAAAAGGTAGTAAGTTATCGGATGGGGATCAAATAATCCAGGGAAGTTCCACGGTTTTTATTGATAATAAACCTGCGGCATATAATGGAGTTAAAACCCAAAAAGCACACGTAATTGTTGAATCTTCCCAGACTGTTTTCGTAGGAGCATAGATGTCTAATTCTCAAAGTGGTTTTCAATTATTAGCTTCCGTTGGTATGGGTAGTGGGCAGGGATTACTTCCGCAAAATATAACTGCCAATTTAGCAAGTTATAATGCAATTTCAACTGTTAATAATTGGCGGTCAATTTATTTTAATGCTAATGCGGCAGGAGTATTTGCATCTAATACAATTGCATTACGAAGTATTGGAACAAATGTTTTTCCAGGAATATTTGGACAAACTCCATTTGAATATAGTTCATCACTTGGAACTGGTCCATTATTTGATAAAATAATACCACGAATTTCTAATTGGTTTGGAAATATTAATTCGAGTAGCATTTTTATTCAAGTGTTAAATCAAGCTCAAATATATGCATCCCAATCTGCTGATTTAATTAATAGCGCGGCATCAACTCAATGGGTTAATGGGGCGGCTTCTACTGCTACCGGTGGATTTTCTTCAATTGCGGACACATCTATTAACATTGTTGGTCAATCTTTTGAAAATATGGGATCAACTATGCAATTATCTAGTCCATTAAATGGATTTAGTAATGCTGGGTGTTTTCAACAACTAATTGATTCAGGAAATGAAACTATAGGTAATTTACATTTAAATTTTTTCGGAAAAACAATAATTGACCCATCAACAGGAACACAATATATAATTGGAAAAGATTTATTTCAATTAATTATTAATGACCCCCGTGGACGAACATCTGATGATACTTTTCAAATTGCCGCATTAAATCCATTGGATGTTTTAATCGGGGAAGTTGCTAATACTGCTTTGATAGATACCGGAAATTTGGATGCGGTTGTTTCATATTTTGAAGTATCTGGTTCGCAAATAAATCAATGGACAGATTGCCTAAATATTCCTTTGATGTTAGGAGTCACTGCGTCAAATGCAATAATGAATGCGCAAAAAATATCGACATTAGATGCATATTCTTTAATTTTTGCATTGGTATCTAGCCTGAAAGGGTTAAGTAATCTAAAAACAATTGCCGATTTGGGTAAAATAATGACGCAAATTGTTTCTTTGCCATCGTCATCTTTGTCTGATTTATCATCGCCTATTTCATCTTCTCAATATGCCAATTTACAAATTCAATTAGGCCCAGGTTCTGGCGCAAATTTAAATCCTACTGTTGCAGATATTTTAGGTAATACCGATTTAAATGGTGTTTTATCAAATACTATTTTTAATTTAATATCAATTAAAGAAACATTACCTTGGGCTAATATAAGTTCAGATTCCGGTAATGTTGCAAATGCTTTAATTAATGGTATATCTGGAAATGTGTATTTAAGTAATGGAACGGTTTATACCGATATAAATTCTTTAAGTTCAAATGCCGTGGAATTAATTAATCAGCAAGCGAATTTACTTTCTAATTATATTTCTGCGGATGCATTTGATTCGTATAATAAATTAGCCGAAACACATAATAATAGTATTCAGCTAGTTTCAAAAGCCGGAATTAATGTTGCAAATTTAAAGTCAAGTAATATTCTTGCTCAAACATTCCCTTCAGAATTAGCAACGATGGCATTGGGGAATGACGAAATAACCGGATTAGATGTAGTAACCCCATTATTTGATTCCACCATTACTGGACAAGCGCTTTCGGCTATTATTGTTGAATCACAAAATAATCAAACGCTATTGGATGCTGGTCTTGAAACTTCGAGTTTTGATTCGAATCCAACGACATTATAAAATATTGACTTTTCTTTTTAAGGATAGTATAAATAATAGATGACAAGAAAAATTCACAATTTAATATTGGGAGGATTTTTGTGCCTATCAACAATGGCACATTCCGAAATATCTCCGGACCAAAAATGTTTAGCCAATGCAATTTTTCATGAAGCGGGTGGAGAGCCATTAAAAGGTCAATATGCCGTTGGCGAAGTTATTGTTAATAGATTTAATGCTGGGTTAGCAAAATCAATATGCTCAGTGATCAATCAGCATAAAGGTACACATTGGCAATTTGGATTTAATCAGACAGGTAATAAACCTATACCACGAGAACATAAAGAATATTTTTTCACTGTTGCGTTGGCTATTTTAAATCGAAAAGAACATTTTATTTTACCCAGAAATGTACTTTATTTTAATAATCGAAAATTTAAAGGACGAAAATTTAAATTGTTTTGCCAGATTGGTAAACAAAAATTCTACACTTTGACTTAAATTATTCAAAAATAAAGAGTTAAAAATACGGTTGACATTGCAGGTTAGGTTTGCTATCATAATTACATGAAGAACAAAAATAACACCCGTAATGTCAACCGTATTGCTGACAGCATTGAAAAAGTTCATAATATTTTGGCTGAAACAACCAATTCGGATGCTCGATTGACCTGGACTCGAATCCTTTATAAACTTCAATTGAATTGGCGTGATGCTCTGGTGGAAATTGAAACCAATGGAAAATATCAATTTGATTGAGTATAAAGAAAAGGTTTTACAAATTTATCCCCGTGCTAGCTTTTTGACAGTTAAATCGGTAGTTTTTGAGGGATGCGTCAATGTTTTTATAATGCCAGACGGGGATTTTCCGGGTTTACCTATTGTACGAGGTATGGTGGGAGAACTGGGAGTTTGCAACTATACAGTACAAAATTTTAACGAAAATACTGTGTGGAAACGTGCGTATGATATTTTTATTAACGTGACGAATAGACTAGCCGAATAATACATTTTAAGTTGATGATTTCAAAGGGCCATTTTAACAAAAATGGCCCTTTGAGGCGGTAAACGGGTCAAAGTGATGCAATTATGTACAAAAATTTGATTGGGGCGTTAGACTTAAAATTAAGTCCTTTGTTTTCAATAATAATTATTTTAATTTTTAGGTTGCAATATGTACCGAACTTTGCTATAATTATTTCAGTGAGGAGATCAGATGAATGAATTGGAACAATTGGCGGCAGTTCAGCAAACTGCCGGTGCAATTCAATTTATTGAAAACCCATCTGAACAATTACAATTGATCGCAGTTCAACAAGCCGCCGCTGCAATTCAATTTATTGAAAACCCATCTGAACAATTACAATTGATCGCAGTTCAACAAGATGGCCGGGCAATTGAATATATTGAAAACCCATCTGAAAAAGTACAATTGGCGGCAGTTCAGCAAAATGGCTATGCAATTAAATATATTAAAAATCCATCTGAAAAAATCCAATTGGTCGCAGTTCAGCAAACTGGCTGGGCAATTAAATATATTAAAAATCCATCCGAACAAGTCCAATTGGTCGCAGTTCAGCAAACTGGCTGGGCAATTAAATATATTAAAAATCCATCCGAACAAGTCCAATTGGCCGCAGTTCGACAAAATGTCGGTGCAATTCAATATATTAAAAATCCATCTGAAAAAGTCCAATTGGCCGCAGTTCAGCAAAATGGCTATGCAATTCGATATATTAAAAATCCATCCGAACAAGTCCAATTGGCCGCAGTTCAGAAATATGGCTTGGAAATTAAATATATTAAAAATCCATCCGAACAAGTCCAATTAGCCGCAGTTCAGCAAAATGGCTTGGAAATTAAATATATTAAAAATCCATCCGAACAAGTCCAATTAGCCGCAGTTCAGCAAAATAGCTCGTCAATTGACTTTATCAGTAATCCAACAATCAATGTACAAATGTATGCGAAATTAATTTACTAATTTCGGTTGACATTAAAACCGAACTTTGCTATAATTATTTCATGGTTAAAACAACCAACATTTCGACGCAAAAGAAAGGATTTAACGATGGAAAGTTTCAATCGAATAGATGATGATTTTCATAAGTATTTGATTCCTGAACAAGTATTGTCCGAATTTGATTATTGGTTAAATGCATTGCAAAAAGCGCCATTTATGTCCCCAGCAAAATGGGATGCAGAGGATGCAATTTGTGAAAAATTTAGTCGATATATGGTCGACTAAGTCCTTTGTTTTCAATAATAATTATTTTAATTTTTAGGTTGCAATATGTACCGAACTTTGCTATAATTATTTCAGTGAGGAGATCAGATGAATTCTGATAACGAGGAAAGTGGTTGTCAACATTCGTGGGAAGAGGTTGAATCTCAATTTTCTAATGAGAATACAACCGATGTACGGTGTATTTTTTGTGGTGTTTCTGGTGAACGCGATGAAATTACCGGTGATGTCTTTTGGCCAGCATCGTAATTTGAAGCCAAAGAAACCTCGTAATATGAGAGTTCGTAGGTGGGATATTGAGGATATTGACATTAACTAGTTAATTTGTTATAATTATTTCAGTGAGGAAATAACATATGAATGCAGAGCAATTAGTTAAAACATTGAATTCGCAGCTCGAAGTAGCGCAGACGGCGTATTATGACGGGTCACCTATTTTGAGTGATGCTGAATATGATACGTTGGAAGCGCAATTGTCTGCATTGATCGAAGTTAATCCTCAATTCGCATCTTTTGCCGCTGTTCTTTTCCACGTCGGAAACACAAAGAATTCATTGTTACGAATTAAGCATGAACGTCCAATGTTGAGTATTGAGAATTATTACACCAAAGAAAGTTATTGTGGCGCGGCTAAAAGTTATGGTGTAACATTGCTTGAGGAACCAAAGAGAGATGGAATAAGCTGCGAACTTTTTTATAAAAATGGTCGATTGATTCGTGCTGTTAGTCGTGGTGATGGCGAATCTGGTGAAGATATGACTGAACAGATCCGCGCTTGCAAAGCAATTCCCCAATTTTTTGTGGGCAGGAATCTATTGAAGAATATTCCATCTGATTTGCGAATTCGCGGCGAGCTCGTTATGAGGCAAAGTGAACTTGCTCGAATTAATGCATTGGGTGGAAAACAGTTTTCTAATCCTCGAAATACTGTTTCAGGAACAATGAAGCAAAAAGATTTGTCGGTGGTTGCTTCCCGTGAAATTCTTTTGATGCCATGGGATATGTATTCTCCCGATCAGGATGATCTGCTTCCAGATTCTGCATTTTCACGTATGAAGTTGGCAGAAGCATTGGGCTTTCCTAAGTATGAAGGAATTATCGTTACTTCAAAAAAGACTGTTGAAGATGCATTGGACACGTTACTTGAATTTATTAAGACATCCGATATTGTTTGCGATGGTGTAGTAATTAAAGCTGATTCTCATAAAGTTCGAAATATTTTGGGTGTCGGAAATAAATTCACAAAATATCAGCATTGTTTTAAACCCCAAAATTTATCCGCCCAAACTATTTTATTGGATATTGAATATGGATTAGGCAGAACCGGAAAGATTACTCCAATTGCTATTTTGCAACCAGTAGATTTGGGTGGCGCGGTTGTGTCACGTGCAAATTTATGTAATGAAACATATCTCGAAAATCTTGGAATTAAAATTGGCGCAACGGTTACAATTTTGCGGTCTGGTGATGTAATTCCATATATTACCGGAGTTGTGAATTCCAAGAATGGTAAATTGGTAGTTTTTCCGACGAATTGTCCGGTATGTAATTCATTACTTCGTATCAGGGATAATTCAGGTATTACTCAGAGATTTTGCGATAACAGTGGATGCCCGGGTAAATCGGCTGAACAGTTTGTTTATATTGGACATCGTGACACTTTGGAAATCGATAATCTTGGCGCTAGCATGGCCGACGAATTAGTATCATTTGGAATCACAAATATTGCTGAGTTGTTTGAGTTTGGAAATCTTTCATTAAATGCTGTTGCAAGTTTTTCAAATTCGAAGCAAAATGATTTGGCATTGGCATCCAGATTTAAAAATGATGGTTTTAGGTCCGGGGTTAATACCGTAAAGTTGGTTAAGAGTTTAGAAACGGCAAAGTCAGCAACTTGGGAACGGTGGATTGCATCATTAAATATTCCGATGGTGGGACATTCATTGGGAAAAGACATTGCTATTGCATTAAATCTTACTTCAGATGACATTGGCAATTTACCAAACTTGCTATTGAAATTACCCGCAATGAATCTTGATAAGTTGGGTCCGGTAAAGACTGCATCAATTGCGGATTGGGCCAATAATACGAACAATGTCACTCTTTGCGCAAGACTTTATAATGATGGGGTTCGTCCCACTGGTTTAACCGTTGTAAAGCCCGTTGCTGGTGGTTTATTAAATGACATTGTATTTTGCATTACCGGAGAACTTGCTCATGGAACCCGCAAGGAAGTTGAAGCAATGTTGACTGCACTTGGAGCAACTGCGGTAAGTGATATTAAAAAGGAATGTAATCTTTTGATAGTCGGTGAAAAACCCGGAAGTAAATTGGCAAATGCGCAAAAGAAGAATGTAAAAATTGTCCATGAAGCTTGGCTAACTGAAGTATTAGGAAAGTAAATGAGCAATGATTCAAGAATTACACAACGATGGCAGAAAAATTAATTGATATTTGGTGCTAGCCGATTAATAAGATAAATTATTTTTCAGCCGCAATTTGGATTATAACAATATTTTTAGGAAAATGATATGCAAGATCTTGCAAAGATGATGTTTCGCCCTGTTACCGATGGAATGCATCAAGCAAAATGGACAGATGGAACTCGAACTATTGATGGTTGGTGGGAATATGTTTGGCAGTCCGATTGTTTTTTCATTATTTTGGAAAAAACTCGGGGTCATGCCGAACGACGATTTAAAACATATAACGATGAGCCAGAATGGGGCTCATACAAGTTAATAAAATAGGAAGGAAATAAGAATTTATGATTTTTTTAATGGCTTTGATCGGTACGGTAATTGGAATTGTACCACTATTACTCTGTAAGAAGTGGTCATCATTATCTATTATGTTTCCACTATCATTTTTAACGCAATCTGTTATATTATATCTCGGCGCGTTTTCTATGGTGTGGCCAATGTTGGGAGTCCCGGGATTATTAATTACATTAATGTTTATTTTAGATGCAATTATTATTTCTTTTTCAAACGACTCAGCCGAATTTGAGATTGGTTGTAGTTGGGTTGTAGCCATTTTAATTTTAGCAGTATACGCTGGATTATGGATCGGTTCATTTGAAATGTTTAATGCAACAACTTATTCTTCATTAATTGGACAGGTTGAAAATCGACAATGGACACAAGATATTCAGCCGAAGGATCCTAATCATGTTCGATTAGTAAGCGAAGGTAATGCAACTTTTCTTGCAATTAAAGCAATGGGGCAAGATGGGGCAATTGGCAGCCAATATCATTTGGGGGATCCTACATTACAACTTGTAAAAGGAGAACTTTGGTATGCTTTTCCATTAGAATATGATGGATTAATGGTTGCTAATTCTACCGGTTCTATCCCTGGGTATGTAATTGTGTCCGCAGAAAATCCCGATTTGCCAGCACGGTTTGTAAAGTTTAATTCAGGCTCGGAAATGGTTTATTCACCGTCGGCATATTTTAGTAACGATTTGGAACGACATCTACGAGAAAATGGTTATTTAAATAAAGGATTAATGGATTTTTCATTCGAATTAGATGAAAATTATCATCCTTGGTGGGTTGTATCTGTATTCACTCCAACGGTTAGTTGGTCTGGCTATAAGGTTGACGGTGTTGTGGTAGTTGATCCAACAACCGGTAATAGTACATATTATTCCATCGGACGCGTTCCACAATGGATTGATCGAGTTATACCAGAACGTATCGTTAATTCAAATATTTCATTCTGGGGAGATTTAAAGAATGGATGGTGGAATACTTCAATTTTTGGATCCAAAGTTGGTCGGGTAGTACCAGGTGATACTATTCTAATTTACGGAAATAATGGTGATGCTACATGGGTTACCGATGTAGCATCAACAAATAAATCCGATAATTCAATTGTGGGTCTTGTATACACTGATGCTCATACTGGAAAATCAGTATATTATCAGGTATCGGGTGGTGGTACAAATAAAGCAGTTGTTGACAATGTGAATAATAGTCAAGATATTTTATTTCGTAAATTAACTGGCGTAGACCCACAGCTATATAATTTGTATGGTGAAATGGTTGATATTATTCCAGTAGTAAATAATAATTCTGCATTTCAAGGAGTTGCAATTGTAGCGATCAATAATATTCAGCAAATTGCATACGGCCCGACTATTACTGTAGCAATGGCGCAATTTGAAAAAAGTTTAGCTAATAATGGTTCAAATACGGCTATTAATAAAGATAGAATTTTACATTCTTTGGATGGCATAATTGATCGAATTGGATTTAATAATACTAATACTGGAACTGTATTTTACTTTCATATTAATGGAGTGGATCATTTATTTTCCGGTGATATTTCAAAATCTATTAAATTACCGGTTACAAGAGTGGGAGATAAAATCAAAATTACATATTACGATTCTCTTCAATCTAGTCTACCAATTCATGATTTTGACAATGTTAGCCTACTTCTGAATAGTAGTTCAGATCAACAATTTATCGAGAAGAAAAATTCGATCGATAAACATTCAATCGAAACTCACGAGGATGCGATTACAACCCGATCGAAACTTAATAATATGTCTGATGATCAGCTCCAGCATTTAATTAAGAAATAAATGTTAGAAAAATTAGATGCATCCGTATTTGATTGGAGTTATTGGAGAAGCGGGGATGTATGGAACGACTTTCATATTCCCTGCCGATCCAATGCATTAATCGACAACAAAGATACTTTAAGAAAATATGCAATTGGTTGGTGCTATGGAGAAAATTTAATTTGCCGGCCGAAAGAACATAATATTGCGGTAATGTTTCAAAAAGATGGAAAAGAATTTTGGTTTCATCTTCGTGATCATGAATTTGAAAGTATTTTTGGAAAGGAATATAATGATTGAAACATTGGAAAAAATTGGATTCTATACATTGTCGGATGACCGGGTAAAAAATACATCCGTATCCTCCGATTTGCAGAGATGTGAATTGATTTTATCGTCAAAATGTAATTTTCGTTGTTCGTATTGTAGGCGAGTTGGAGGGAATGATATTCCTTTATCAGATGCAGAAAATATTGTTCGGTTGTGGTGTTCTCAGAATTTGAAAAACATTCGTTTTTCTGGTGGGGAACCTACATTATATAAAGGTCTTGACAAACTTGTTTCGTTGGCTAAAAAATTAGGCTGTGAACATATTGCTATTTCAACAAATGGTTCTGCTTCCAAGAAAATCTATGATTCGTTGATAGATGCCGGAGCTAATGATTTTTCTATAAGTTTGGATGCCTGTTGCGCATCTGACGGTGATATTATGGCTGGAGTAAAAGGCGTATGGGATAAGGTAGTTAAAAATATTCGGTATCTATCTTCCAAGACATATGTTACGGTTGGGTGTGTCCTTAATGATGACAACGCAGATAAAGTTGATGATATTATTCGATTCGCTGATACTTTAGGGGTTTCCGATATTAGAATTATTCCAGCCGCTCAAGATGGGGATAGACTTAAAAATGTATATGTATCACCTGATTTATTAGAAAAATATCCGATTCTTGCATATCGAATTCAAAATTTAAAAGATGGACTAACCGTTCGGGGATTATCGAAAAACGATTCTTCCCATTGTGCGATAGTCTTGGATGATATGGCAGTTTGTGGAAAATTTCATTACCCTTGTATTATCTATCTTCGTGAGGGCGGGAATCCGATTGGTGAGGTCGGAGATAACATTCGAATTGATAGGAAAAAATGGTTTAATGAGCATAATACCCAACTTGATCCTATTTGCTCGAAAAATTGCCTTGATGTTTGTCGTGATTATTCTAATAAATATGATTATTATCGGTTAGGCGTGAAATGATTAATACAGATAAAATAGATTTTCAAAAATCATGGATTGACGAAAAAATTTTAATAGAATCACCAGAAGGTATAGGAAAATTTGAATTATATGATATGTTAAAATATGATATTAATGATTTAATTTCTAATAATTTTGCGTCAACCATTTTAAAAAATATTAATGGATTTGATTTTAAAAAAATTGAGTTGACGACAACTATATATTATTGGTTTGAAAAAAATGGTGAGATTATTTTGGGGTCCGAACTTGAAAAAAACCCTCAATCTTTAATTGTGCATATAACTGGAAAAAATTCAAATTATAGGCGTAAATTTCCATATGCCAGTGATTTATATGCACTTATTTTAAATAATAGTAAAAAAGGTATTCGTTTAATGAGTGATGTTCAGCTAAGTGATGAAGGTTATAATATTTGGAAAAAATTATTTAAATTGGGGTGTAATATTTCGGTTTATGATCGAACTTCACCTGGTAGAACATTTAAAACATTTGATAAATTAAATGATTTTGATGATTATTTTAAAAATGATGATACAAATTTTCAAAAATATCAATTTATTTTAACCGAAGAAAAATCAATTATTGAAACATTAAATTATTTTAATATTCAACGATATCGTGAATTATGTGGATTAGATTAAAGTGAATAATATAAAACAATTTGTCATTGATTTATGTAATTCGGAAAAATTAAATTGCGTTGAAGAAAATTTTCGAATGGAATCAACTTTTAAAGAATGCGGCATGCTTTCCCAAACGTTTTGGGAATTTAGAATTTTTGATATTTTGCAATATAATATTCGATGTTTATTACAGAATAAATTAATTCCGATTGAGGTAAATAATTCCAAGAAAATTGAAATTGGTAATACAATATATTATTGGAATGAAGAAAATGATATTTTATCTGCTGCAATTGTATTATATAAATCGGTTGATAGTTTAGAAATTATTCAATTAACCGAAAATAGATCTATAGATTCTAAATTGGAATTATTGTACAATGATATATTAAAAAATAATAACCTCCCAATTATAAGTTCTGGGTGTATGTCGGATAATGATTTTTTGATATGGAAAAAATTATTATTGATCCACAATATTTTTTTGGTTGATATGAATAAATCAATTAATGATGTAAATAAATTATATACTCATAAAGATTTGGAAAAATATTTTTCCAAAGAAAATAAAGAATTTAGATCATTACGATTTATGATTAAGGATTAAATAATGTCAATTTTATTGGAACGAATAGTTAATTTATATGATGATTCGGATAAACGAGAATATGCTCAGGCTGTCTGGGATTTATTGCAGCAGTCGTATCAATTCATCGGTGGATTTAAATCTGCGGTAGGCATAGATGAATTAATTGAAAAAACTGGATTATGGAAATTAGTAATTCGTGACGGTGAAATTACCGCAGTCGGATTATATCGTGATCAGTATGGTAGAAAATCTATTGCATCGGGTACTAATGGGTCTTATCAGGGTAAAAAAGATTTTCGTATGATTAAGAAAGATGATATTAAATTAAAAAGAGCTTGGGCGGAAGTTAGCGGACCGGTTGAAATTATAATGCGAAAAGCTGGTGCGAAGCCAATTCCTTCTAAATTGGCAACGTTATTGACTAACCACGAAATATTATCTTATGACAACGATGGATTTCATTATACTCGATTAATTGGTGGTAAGCCGGTGGTTAAAATAATGTATGGCTTTGTAAATTTAACAAAACATGATATAATTAAATTTGAGCATGAAGGAATTGATATTCAACACTTACCGGATAATTTGAAAAGGGCTGAATGATTATTTATTTTCACGGATTTCGAAGCGTTGGTAAAGGGCCAAAAAGTCAAATGCTAATTAATAAATTTGGCATTGATAATGTTCTTGCCCCAGATTTGCCAGTTGATCCCATCGAAGTTGAAAAATTGATAAATGGAATAATTCGTGACAATTCAAATTATCCACTTATTTTTGTCGGTACAAGTTTGGGTGGTTTTTGGGCTAATTACTTTTCTCAAAAATGGGATGCTCCTGGTGTGTTAATTAACCCATTGACTGATCCGTCGAAAATGCTTGAAAAAAACGTATATCTTTTAAATACAAATTATGTAACCGGAAAATTTACGGAAGTAAAAGATGAATATTTAAAAGAATTTGCAACAAGAGAAAAATATCTTAAAGAAAATAGTAATGGATATCTTACTCATTTATTTCTGTCATGGGATGATGAGGTAATTGATCCATCTAAAACTATAGATGATATTTCCCATTGGAAAACATTTTCTTCTGTTAATGACGGCGGCCATAGTTTTCTTAAATATTGGGATAAGGTTATTGCCTGCATTGAAAAATTATATATAACGGAAAAAATGTAAAATGCAAATAACGCATACATATATTAATGAAGTTTACATTATACGTCCGAATATTTTTAAAGATTTTCGTGGATCTTTTATGGAAACTTACAATGATCAAGATTTTTTGCCTGTTAATATCGGACCTTTTGTACAAGATAATCAATCGTTTTCCCATAAAAATGTATTAAGAGGACTTCATTTTCAGAGTGAACATCCCCAAGGTAAATTGGTAAGAGTAATTAACGGAATTATTCTTGATGTTGCGGTTGATATTCGAAAAAATTCACCCACATATAAACAATGGTTTAGTATCGAATTGTCTGATGTTAATAATCAAATGTTGTGGATCCCTCCGGGACTGGCGCATGGATTTTTGACATTATCTGATTGTGCAACTGTTTTGTATAAAGTAACGGATTTTAGATATCCGGAATTTGAAAAAACAATTATGTGGAATGATCCTGATTTACATATTGATTGGACGATTAAAAATAATTTAATTTTATCCGAGAAAGATAGCAAAGCAAAGATGTTAAAAGATATAGAAATATAAATAATTTGTAATTTCAATTATACAGAGGGAACCAATTGAGCAATAGACCAAGTAATGTAACAACGTTTGAGGATTCTTTTTCCGAAGAAGTATGGCGTAACACCTTTAAAGATTATAATGATATTGATATTAATGATACATTTTGGAGAGTTTCGAAAGCAATTGCAAGTGTAGAAGAAACGGATGAATTAAAAGAAACATGGGCAAATAATTTTTATGATATGCTCTCAGATTTTAAAGTTGTTCCCGGTGGAAGAATTCAAGCAAATGCTGGGACAGATTTTAAAGGAACATCTTTAGTAAATTGCACGGTTGGTCCGAATTCAAAATATGATATGGATAGCTTGTCTGGTATTTTACAATTGCTTAGTAATCAGGCAACTTCTTTAAAGGCAGAATGTGGATTTGGTAATAATTTTTCTTTTATTCGACCAAGGGGGACCTTTATTAATGGCATCGGAGTTGAGACTCCTGGATCAGTTAGATTTATGGAGCTGTTTGATAAAAGTTCGGAAATTATTACATCGGGATCCGGAAAAAAATCTATTAATAAAAAAGCTAAGGGAAAGATAAGAAAAGGTGCCCTTATGGGTGTGCTCGATTGCTGGCACCCGGATATTATAGAATTTATTACTGCAAAGCAAAATGCGGGAAAACTTTCAAAATTTAATTTGAGCGTTAATTGCTCAGATAAATTTATGAATAAAGTTTTGGAGGTTGATGAATTAAAAAAGAAAAGCGCCAGCCGTGAAGAAATTGATAAAATTACCTGGGATTTAATTTTTCCTGTTACTACTCATGAAAAATATAAAAGTGAATGGTTTGGGGATATTGAAGATTGGACAACCAAAGGTTACCCAATTAATATTTTACAAACTGTTAAGGTTGAATGGTTATGGGATCTAATTACGCAATCAACATTCAACCGAAATGAGCCGGGAATTTTATTTTTGGACAGAGCAAATTATTTTAATCAATTAAATTATAAAGAGCATATTAATGCTTGCAATCCTTGCGTCGCAGGGGATATGTTGGTTTCTGTAATTATTAAAGGAAAGGCAGAAAAAATTTGTATGCGAGATTTGGTTGAATTATGGAAATCAGATAAGTCAATTAAAGTAAAAGGATACAATGAGCAAATAAAAACTATAGATTACTTTGATATTACTAATGCATGTCTTACTAAATCGAATGCTAAAATTTTGAAAATAACCGATTCTATTAGTGGCAAATCAATACGGGTTACGTCGGATCATAAAGTTTTTACTGAAAATCGGGGATATGTAGAAGCACAATATCTCAAGTCAACGGATATTTTGAAGTTAAATTAGTTAATAAATCCCTGTGGTATAAATACATTTAACACCATTTAATTAATATCACAGGGGTTTGAAGTTATGATTAATGACGAAATTATTCTTTATCAACAATTATACCCGGGAGCATCATACGGTTATCTTAATAGGTTGCTCACAAGTAAATCTACTCGTAGAACTTTACGGTGTAAATGTGGAAAGTTTAGACGATTTAACGGGACTAAAATTTTAGGTACCTGTGGTGATAAAGAATGTCATGCTGCATATGGAAAGAAACGTCCAGAACATTCAATATTTATGAAAGAGTTTACTTCGTCTGGAAAAAATTCTGGGGCGTTTACGAAAGGGTGTGTAAATACGTTTATTAACACCAAAGAATGGAAGAAAACGAGTTTAATTAATGCCGGGATCAATGTTGATAATTTATCGGATGACGAATTTGAAAAAATATTTTCAAAATTTAGGTCAAATAATGCTAAAAAATAAAATCAAGAATAACAAGAATTTTTAATTGTATCGAGAAATTTGATTTAAAAGAATTGCGTGGAAAAACGAGATCAGATTTATGTGATCTTACAGAAAAAGAATTAGATTTTTGGTCGAAAAAAGTAAATTCATTACAATCATCATTAGCAATGGAAACTCATCCAAATATGGGAAATATATCTAAATATAAACAATCGTTTATATCAAATATTAATTTTAATATTTCTGGTAAGACGGGAATTTTTACTCGTTCATCATATGAAACAAATTGCGTTAAATTTTTCGAAAAACAAAAAATTAAATGGGATTATGAATCAATTCGAATAACGTGTGATAATGGTTTAACATATATTCCGGATTTTTATTTTGAATATAATGACAAAAAATATTTAATGGAAGTAAAAGGATATTTATATGGGGACGCCGGAATTACTTATTTAAAAAATAAGGTAAATGCAGGTATTCGATACGCCAAAAATAGAAATTGGATATTTTTATTTACATACGAAAGTAAACCAGATAAAAAATTTAACTTCTTAAAACAATTTATAATTATCGAGGAATTTTAATAATGTTGCTAATTGAAGAAGATGGTTTTGAAGATGTATATGATTTAACTAATCCAATAACTCATAATTTTTTTATTAATGATATATTGGTACATAATTGCTCAGAACAAATGTTAGCCAATGGAAGTATATGTGTATTGGGATCGATTAATTTAACTCAGTTTGTAAATGGAAATAGAACCGAATTCGATTTAGAAAAAATTAAGAAATATACACAATATCTTATTAGATTTTTAGATAATGTTGATACATATTCCGATGCTCCGCTCCCAGAATATATTTACTCTATGAGAAATAAAAGACGAATTGGGGCCGGTTTGATGGGATGGGGCAGTTCTTTGATGATGCTGAAAATTAAATTTGGGTCAGAAGAAGCATTATCATTACAGAAAAAATTACTTAATACATTTACGTTGTCGGGGGTTGGGGCGTCATTAGATCTCGCTGTTGAAAAAGGAATGTTTTCCCTATGCGAACCAGAAAAGCATGTTTTAAGTCCATATTGGAATAATATTGATTTACCCGACAATTTAAGAAATCGAATGAAGAAAAACGGAATTAGAAATAGTTCTCTTTTTTCCGATCAACCCACCGGAAATACAGGAGTAGAAGCAAATATTGTTTCGGGAGGAATTGAACCAGTATTTTTGCCAGAATATATTAGAACGGTTATCGTTTCTAATATTCCCGAACATATTAAATTAGTAACTCCAAATTGGTATGTCGGCGAGTGGCATGAAACAGAAATGTTTAAATTTGCAACCGAAGGCGATGAACAAATTTTACGAGGTATTGACGACTTTGGAACAATTTATAAAATCGATAAAAGTAGAGGTCTAACAAAAGAAGTTTTGTGCCAGGATTATGGAGTTCGATTTCTAAATAAATTAGGAGAATGGGACCCGGATGCTACTTGGGCTGTCACTACAACCCAATTATCGGTAGCTGATCATATTAATGACCTTTCAGGATGGTGTAAAGCTGCGGATAGTTCTGTGTCAAAAACGATAAATCTTCCAAATGATTATTCTTTCGAAAAATTTCAAAATGTATATATTGATGCATATAAAACAGGTTATATAAAAGGTTGTACAACATATCGTACCGGCACAATGAGTTCTGTCCTTTCCGCAGCAGATCAAAAAGACGACATTTCTGATGAAGAGATTATTTTGGATGATGTGAAATTACCTGATACTACCGTCGCAGAAATGAAAGTTCTTCGAGATCATGAGTCGGGTGGCACGAGGAAATGGTATGTAACGGTGGGATTGAACGCTAACAAAGCGCCTATTTCAATATTTGTTCAGACCAATGCGATGGAAAAATCAGTTACTACGAACGATGCGGTAGATAGAATTATTAATTTGGCACGGTTAAAAGGGATTCCAACAAAATATATTGAATCAACTATTCGTAAGTGCGGTAATGATTCTAATAGTGTAAAAATTGCTAGATCCATTGGATTATTATTAAGGCATGGAGTACGAATTAAAAATATTGTTTCCGAACTCGATAAAGTAGAGGGGGTTGGTTTTACTAGTTTTCTATTTCATATTAAAAAAATGCTTTCGACCTATATTCGTGACGGTGAAAAAGTTGAGGGAGAAAAATGTACACAATGCGGTGGTCAATTAATTTATGAATCTGGTTGCTATCATTGTGCGTCATGTGGAAATTCTAAATGTTCTTAATAGGTAAAAATGAAAAATAAGACCCGGCAATCACAAAATCCATACAGGATTATTACTGCTAAAGATACTACGGAATCTTTTCAATTATATGCCGTTAAAAAAGATGGGTTATTAATCGAATTTATTGATAACCCATCATACAATGTTAAATTGGCAGCAGTATCCCAAAATGGAATGGCAATTCGATTAATTGATAACCCATCTGAAGAGTTAAAAATAAAGGCGGTTGAACAAAATGGATATGTTATTTCATTTATCGAAAACCCGAGTTTTTTCGTTTTTAAAGTCGCTCTTAAAAATAATTATGAATTAATTAAATCGATTAATAACCCAAGTCAAGAATTACAATTAATAGCTGTGAAAAGAAATCAGAACGCTATTAAATTAATAAAGTCCCCTGGGGAATCGGTTAAAATGTATTGCTGTACTCGAAATCCAAAATTAGCTGAATTATTCGACGATTTATCTTCTGATATTCAATTAGAAATGGTTAAAAAGAATGGACTTAATATTAGATATATTAAACATCCAATTTTTGAAGCGCAGGAAATTGCGTTAAAAAAGAATTCTAGTTCAATTAAATATATTGATAATGTAGCTGAGGAAATTCAACTTCGATTAGTTGAAAAATTTGGAGGTAATTTATCATTATTTCCAAACGCTTCAAAGAACGTTCAGATGATTGCTGTTGCAAAAGCAGCAACGGCAATTAAATATATTTCAGATCCCGATGAAGAAGTTCAGATGTTGGCCGTCACTAAAAGAAAGAGTGCAATTAATTTTATTAAAAATCCATGTGAAATGGCGAGAATGACAGCAAAATTAATTTATTAATGGATACGAAAATGCCCTGATTAAAATCAGGGCATTTTAACTGGAAAATTATTTAGATAATATATGCGCCAATACATATTCAGGATCTACCCAAGTTATTTGAATACTAGATTTGAAAATATAAGTCTGGGTGTTATCTTCTTCACGCAATAACCATGCACGGGTTCCTTTAATTCGTTCTAATTTTACGCACGGAGTTTTAACATTCCATTTACCGATACCATGTATTTCGAATCCAGAAATTTTAAATAGGCAAAGTTCACCGTCAGACCAAACGGCTGTTACATAATCTCCGATAGATAGATAGAGGATGATCAATACAATCCGGGATTGGGCCGATACTTTTGCTTTTCATACGATCATCCTAAAATTAAAGATTTTTCAAAAACCAAATTTTTATCGGTTATATCATTTTCAAAAAACGGCGTCCAAGAATCAGGAACGGCTCGTCCGTTATCAACAACTCCGCCATTCGAACAAGTGCCGAGTGCATGAAAGTCAACGGTCAACGGAATATTGATTATTGAAACGATTCTATCTTCATTGTCAAGGTATCCGACAATTCGTTCTAAGGAAGCACGTGTTTTCTGGTTATGTTCCCAGCAAGCCGGACATAAATCATCTGTAATAAAAATACTGTTGCAATATTCGGGATTAAATTCATGATGACATCTACTACAAATTTCCTCATCCATATCTGATCTCCTCACTGAAATAATTATAGCAAATTGCAACCGATAATGCAACCGAAATAGTCAAAATAATCGATGTTGAAAACAAAGGACTTAATTTTCGATATAAGGGATTGGAGTTAAATTGGCATATCCAGCCATAAGCGGAGTATAATTGGGGTCATACAGGGCTTTTGTGGTTTTATTAACCCTTTAAAATCAGCAACATGCAAAATAATTTGACAGACGGTTATATGTTTGCTATCATAATTACATGAGGCAAACTATTAAACAACGAGCGCAGTCAATTTATGGCAACGAGCCGGAAACAATGGATCAACTGGGAGATTGCCTTGTCAAAATGATTGACAATTATGTGGCCGTTCGTAGTAAAATTCATTACAATGCAAAATGCATTGGTTTAAGTTGGGAATTGACTCATTCAATGCAAATTTCTAATACTCATCATGCTCCACAGGGAAAAGTAACAAATTGGGGGTTTGACCATCCTGAATTACCTAAAGGATATCCTGGGTGGACGGGAAGAGTTTGGGTAAGATATGATACTAAGTTATCACATATAATGTTCGGAAGTGATCCATTTGAAGGCACATTAACTTATACGGGAACCGGTGGATATGGCGGATATGATGGCCCCTGGGAAAATTTAATTTCTCTATGGCATCGGCACAGGTCAGATTTTCATGAATTGCAAGTTTATAGTTGGGATTTTAAAATTTTTGATGACGATTGGCCATTAATTACTGAAATAAAAGAACATATTTCTTTATCAGTATTTAACAGATTGGCAGATATTACGCTGACAACGTTAAATCATACTTTCCTTTGGGAAGATCCCGAAACCAAAAAGAATGACAGAAAAATTATGAACTCATTTAAAAATTCGTAATTGGCATTAAAACCGAATTTTTCTATAATTATTTCAGATGAGGAGATCAGGCATGAACAACGATGTGATCGAAATACGAGAGCAATATGCCGAAATATTAGCTGTCGGATATGATTATGCTGCCGAAGGTCTTCGAAATTGTGCAGATACCTGGGGCAAAACTAAAAATTATGCTCGGGCCGCCGAGATTCTCATTCGTGCAGGTGTATTTGAAGAAGTTGCTAGAGAGTTACGTCGTCCTAAGGAAATTCGGGTGTCACAGGAGATGTATAATGAACTGTCATAGATGTGGGCAAGAATTATGTACATGCCGATTTTACCCTGCTGATTATTTACTTTTAGATTGGCTATGGATTCGTCGAGGTTGGAAAGATCAAATAGGTGATATAAAATATTGGATCCGATCACAACATTCTGCATTGGGCCCCAATCCAAATATCTGTAGTTCACTTGAAGTTGATAGAATTTAAAAAGAAAGACTTAAAAATGCCTAAATTTAAAAAAGGTGATTATGTAAAAGTTGTTGCATCCTTATCTGCTGATTTTAATGGCAATGCCGGCGGTATAATTACTTCCGTTAATGAGCAATATCTTTATTCTCGGGTTAGAATACTTGGAAAAATATACACATTTTCTTTTTCCAATCATGAACTCGAAAAAATATCACCCGAAGAAATGTTAATTCTGAAACTAGGTGAATAATTATGAAGGATAAAAATGGGCATGAATTAAACGTCGGGGATTATGTAAAATATACTGATGGTAAAATAATATATGGAAAAATTTTGAAATTTGATTCGATTTTTAGTAGTCCTGGGCCAGTTTCTATTTGTGAATTGGAACATGGAAAACGCGTTGATTTAGATGGTGCTGAATTTACAACGAAAGAAGAAGTTTTAATTAACAGATTGGAGCAGTGAGATGGAAGAAAAGAGATTTTACATTTTGGTACCCGAAACAGTTCAGATTACAAGTACATTCGATAATATCGATTTAAGTAAGACGGATCAACTTGATACCTTTTCGGAAGTGGCAGTTAAAACAGTAAAAATGTCCGCGGGTAGATTGATTGCTCAGGCGTTTCATATTGGGCGAAAGATTGAAAATTATCGAGTGAATAAATTTTTAAAAGAATCTAATGGCGGACGGTTAAAAGATCACTATGAAGAAATTACTGCAATTGATTTAAGCGTTCGTAATACTAAGGAACTTGAAAAGGTTAGCAATGAAATTGATGCTTCAATTGATGCCTGTTCTGGAATTTTTTATGCTGAATTTTGGGACACAAATTCAGATGTGTACGGAACAACCGAAAAGGTTCACACTGCAACGGCGGTTGGACCAGTAACCCGAGATGAATTGGAAAATGCAATTGGTCATCTTGAATTATATAAGTGAGGAAAAATGAATAAAATTCTATTTTTGATTTTTGCATGTCTTTTAATGAGCGGTTGTAGGCCAAATAACTGGCAGAAACCACCTGATCCACATACAAGTTTATATCAAGGTACTCATATCTTACACCAAATCGGTGGGTTTAAATCTGTAGATAGTAATATGCACGGGACTTTTTTCTTAATTGTTGGGGGAATATCTGGTGAGTCAACCACAAATACAAAAGTTGCCTTTGCTTGGCTAGGAAATGATGGGCAATATCGATTTACCACTCTTCCGATTGAAATGATTCATATTAAGATCGATGAAAATATTTCAGCGCCGACAGTGAATTTTAGATGGGGTTCTGGAGGTTTTGCATATGACGGTATTATCTATGCGCTTATTACCGTTCGAGTAACCGACTGGCCCACAACAATTAATATTCCTAATGTGGGAAAATAGTTGATTTTAATTATCAATTCTGCTATAATTTAATTATACTAAACCCAATTTACAGGAGGAACTATGACTACCGATACAAATTTGGAACAGAATTTTTCTGATACGGAAAATGATCAACCGTTTGACCTAGATGAATTTGATACGAATATGGAATACGGGGATAATTTTATTCAAACAAATGGGTTTGTACTACGTTTTGATATTGACGACGAGGGATAATTAAAAATTTTAACAAGAAAGTAATAATATGATTAATTTTAAAAAGATTTTGGTATAGTGTTAAACCAATATTCTATGGTTTACTAATTTTTTCACTTTGGGTATTACAAGTAATACGATATGGCCCATTCGCATTACTTATCTTTCCATTATGTGTACTTATGTTATTATCTGTTTATATGGGAGTGACAATGCTATGGTTTTATTCTAAAGACAGATGGGAAAATTATAATGATTAATTTTTTAATTTTATTTTTTGTGCCGCTGTTCGTTTCAATTGCGATTCACTTTTTCCTGCATAAAAATATTTCGTGGATTGATGTAGTAATTCAGGCAGCAATTGTTGCAGCTTTTATTGGGATTTCGTTGGTTGTGTGTTATACATCAAGCGTTACCGATACGGAAATTTGGAATGGAAAAATTGTTTCTAAGTCAACATATCATGTGGGCTGTTCTCATAGTTATGAATGTATGTGCTATACAACTTCCGATAGTAAAGGAAATACGACTCGGCATTGTTCAACATGTTATGAACATAGTTACGACGTCGATTGGGAACTTAAATCGAATACTAAAGAAAGTATATTAATCGATCGAGTTGACCGTCAAGGAATTGAGATGCCTTCTCGTTGGGGAGCGGCATATATTGGAGAACCATATTCGAGTTCTCATACATTTATCAATTATATCCGTGCAAATCCTGATTCGGTAATGTTGGGATCTCAAGGAGATGTCGCCAAATATAAGCAATATATTCCAGTATATCCAGACAAAATTTACGATTATTATCGTCATGATCCTGTTATCAATATGATTCCAAATTTAGATACTTCTACTTGGAATTGGTTAATTCGTGAGGATAATAAAATTCTTGGGCCATCAAAACAGGCAAATATTATTTTGATTTTAGTTCCGGTATCTAATCGAGATTACATGGCGGCTCTTAAAGATGTATGGCTCGGTGGAAAAAAGAATGATATTGATATTGTAATTGGATCAAAAGACGGCCATGATATTGATTTTGTTGATGTAATGAGTTGGACTACGAATTCTACTTTCAAGACGCACCTCAAAAATGATATTGAGAATATTGGTACATTGGATCAAAGAGATTTAATTAATTCTGCTATTTTTTCAAATACTCAAAATAGATTCGTACGAATGCATATGAAAGACATGAAATATTTGATGAATACTTTTCAACCTTCCACTAAGGAAATGTTCATTATTTTTATTATTTCTTTGATTTTTAGTGTCGCTTATCCTGTTGTAAAATTAATTGTCAATCGATAAATTGAAAGGAATTTAAAATGAAATATTTGGAAGATGATGAAAGCCAAATAATTTCTCCAGGCCCTTATTTGGGAGGAGAACGTAATAAAGTTCAAATTACGGCATTTCGTATGGATGCCGATGGTCCAATTGTAATTCTAAAAACAGATAAAGATGAAATTTGGATGTCAGATGTTTTGGCTGAAGATGTTGCCAAAAGAATAATGAAGGCATTAAAAATGCTTCCGACCAGTAAATAATTTTTTAATTGAAAGGAATTTAAAATGAAATATTTTTTGGCTGTATCAGGATTTTTAGTTGCGTGTTTTTTGCTGGTTGTTGGAACATTAACAATTGGGTTTATCAGTTTTGGAAATGTGTCTAATAAGTTCGAGGCCGATATTCCCGCGCAGTATGAGCAAATGAAGAACGTTTATGATAATGGGTGGAAGGAAGTAATGGAAACCGCTCAGGTACCAGATAATTATACAGATGATATGAAGTCGGTTTGGCAGGCAGCATTGACCGGCCGATACGGATCAAATGGATCCCAGGCAGTAATGCAATTTATCAAGGAAAGTAATCCAAATATTGATGCCGGTTTGTATCGTAAGGTACAAGATAAAATTGAAGATTTTCACAGCACTTTTTCCGCATCTCAAACTAAAATTATCTCTCTTAAACAGGCATACAATGTTTATTTGAACGCAACAACTTCGGGAAGATTTTACAATACCGTTAGTCATTATCCACATATTCAGGTTGGAATTCCATATGGATCAAAAGATGATTTTGCAATTCTTACCTCCGGAAAAACGACCCAGGATTTCAAAAGTCATGAAGCGGACATGTTAAATTTACGCCATAAAAAGTAGTCTATACAGATTAAATAAACCCTTTAAAATCAATAAAAATATCCATTGATTTTAAAGGGTTTATTTTTGCTTGACATTAATACCGAATTTTGCTATAATTATTTCAGTGAGGAGATCAGATGAATGAATTGGAACAATTGGCCGCAGTTCAGCAAACTGGCTGGGCAATTCAATTTATTGAAAATCCATCTGAAAAAGTCCAATTGGCCGCAGTTCAGCAAACTGGCTGGGCAATTCGATATATTAAAAACCCATCTGAACAATTGCAATTGGCCGCAGTTCAGAAATATGGTAAGGCAATTCAATTTATTAAAAATCCATCTGAAAAAGTCCAATTGGCCGCAGTTCAGCAAGATGTCGAGGCACTTGAATATATTAAAAACCCATCTGAACAATTGCAATTGGCCGCAGTTCAG
>Ga0302200_10000850_pt1 | contig 29887 bp, 24 predicted proteins | sample II_Bog_N3_1_FD_194585 | JGI IMG/M metagenome (GOLD analysis project Ga0302200, IMG submission 194585) | Peat permafrost microbial communities from Stordalen Mire near Abisko, Sweden - II_Bog_N3_1 | ecosystem: Environmental > Terrestrial > Soil > Wetlands > Peat | place: Sweden: Abisko... | reverse complement strand
GCAAATCTTCAAACTTGGACGAAAAAAAAAGATTCTTTTTACCTGATAAATATATATTTAGGCTTAAATCTCTTTTTTAACCCAACTTGCAGCAGAATAAGCCTATAAAGTTAAATACACTTAAATTATTGCTATAAAAATCGATATTTTTGGTTGATTTACCTTCTTGGAGGCTAGTTATTTTTATAACCATTTGAAAATCAGATTATGTATTTTTTCAATTTCATTTGTAGTACACAGGGGGGTATTGATTATTAGCGGATTATCCATTTACTTTGCACTTATGTATTTCAAAGTATCAGGCAGACATAATCCAAACACAAACAAGCCGGGATGTTATTACCGCTTAGTTGAGAGTTACCGTAATTCGGATGGTCGGGTATGTCATCGACCGATGTTAAATTTAGGTTTTTTGGAAGGCTTGACACCCGATCAAATGAATCTGATACAAAAGATACTCACCCAACGTGTTGAAAATGCGAATCAAGTATTGTTTGAAGTGCCCATAAGTGATGATTCAGTTGTAAATCAACATGTTGATGAATATTATAATCGTTTGGTAACCGAGAAACGGATAGATGTGCTGCTTGATAAACCCAAAAAGAAGCCTTACGCCAAAGGTAAAGATTTAGAGATTATCGATTTGAATAGCATTCGTAATAAAGATGTCAGAGAAATCGGTGCAGAGTGGCTCTCATACCAGGCAACTGAGCAACTACAGATCAGAACATTTCTGGAAGGTCAAGGTTGGAGTGATGAGGATATAAGATTAGCCCAAACACATATTATCAGCCGTGCGGTATATCCAGCTTCCGAATTCGAAACCTCTCGTTGGATAAAAGAGAATTCGGCTATTTGCGAAGTAACATGCTATGACATTGAAAAAGTAACCAAAGACCGGTTGTATTCGATTGCAAAAAAGCTTTATGCACAGAAAGAGAACTTGGAACAGCACTTATCACTTACTACGAACGAACTGTTTGACATAGAAGATAAAATAATGCTTTACGATTTGACCAACACCTATTTTGAAGGTCGTAAACAAGGGAGTGTCTTAGCCAAATTCGGTCGAAGTAAAGAGAAGCGAAGTGATGCCAAATTAGTAGTTTTAGCTTTAGTAATTAATCCAGAGGGATTTATTAAGTACTCTGCTATATTGGAAGGAAACATGTCCGATCCAAAGACATTGGAGAGTATGATCAATAATCTGAGGTTAAAAACATCGAGTTCCGCCAAGAAAGCATTGGTGATAATTGATGCAGGTATTGCTACAGAGGACAATCTGAAAATGATTAGTGACAAGGGTTATGATTACATGTGTGTAAGCCGTTCAACGCTTAAAAATTACATCCGGGAAGCTGATGCTCCTAAGGTAACCGTTACAGACAACAAGAAACAAAAGATAGATCTTTGCAGGGTAAAAACAGATAAAAACACGGACTATTTCCTCAAAGTTGAAAGCCATACAAAAGAACTAAAGGAACGCTCGATGAATGAACAGTTCCGACAACGATTTGAAGAAGGGATGCAAAAAATAGCAGACAGTCTGAACAAAAAATCAGGTGTCAAACAATTAGATAAGGTCCACGAACGTATCGGGAAACTTAAAGGGAAATATCCTTCTATCGGGCGTTATTACGATATTGAGATAGAATCAATGGAATTGGTTCAACAAAAAAACAAAGGGAAAGAGAAAGGTAAGAATAAAGATAAAAAACAAGATAATCAGGTTGTTGAAATACCAAAGATTCAAATAGCAACTTCCATCAAATGGGCTGTTAAACCCAATGTGGATATAAATGCAAGAAGTGGGGTGTATTTTCTTCGTACTACCTTAGAGTCTGATTCCGAGGAGCTGCTTTGGCAATGTTACAACATAATTCGTGAAATTGAAGCCACATTCAGAGTATTGAAAACCGACCTCGATTTACGCCCTATTTATCACAAGAAAGATGAAAACACAATGGCTCACATGCATTTGGGACTGTTGGCTTATTGGGTAGTAAATACAGTTCGATACCAATTGAAAAAAAACGGGATAAATAGTGGTTGGCGTGAGATTGTCCGCATAATGAATACACAAAAAGCTGTAACTACTTTAGCACAAAATCATGTGGAAGAAGTCATCAAGATAAGGCGTTGTTCCGAACCAAATCAAAAGGTAATACAACTATATGATGCACTAAAATACAAATACGTACCGTTCAAAAAGAAAAAATCTGTAGTACACAAATCTGAACTCGAAGAAGCTCAACTTACTGAACAACAATTTTTTTGGTCGGATTAGCTGCAACTTGGGTTAAAAGTGGTTAGCATCCGCCGTATTGTCATCATATTTTCTAAAGAATACATTTATAAATAGCTTTTGCTAAGACTGAATATAGTGGATCAGCATGCTCAGGTTTATTCAGCTATATCAAAACCGTAATATTATGATTTCCCGGAACTCAATAAGTCGCTTTAAAATGATCGGACAAATATAAAATAAAATCTTTATGCTTATCCATAAATGCAAACTGAACTATATGACCTGCCAACAGCAATATAAACCACTCTGCTTGAGGCTGTCATGCAAGGTCACAATATACTGCAATTACAAAAGCCGGTCCAGTTGTAAACGTATGAATTCCAATCCATCGGGATTATGCACCCTGTAGGAAAAAATGTCCGAACAGTGATTTTAAAATAATAGTCTGAACTGTGATTTTTATGATTTATGTGATGAAGATGATTAAAAATCATAATAATCAAAGAAATCACATGAATCACAGTTCAGACTTTTTTCTTCACAGTTCAGACTTTATTATACTTTTTATTTTCAAGTCTGTGAAATTCCAGACTCATGCTACCGAAATTGATAAGCTGTCCGATCTCCAGGTTATAAGCTTCGAGGTAATTAATGGCTTGTGCAAAATGAACAGGTTCAAGTTTTACCACGGCCTTTATTTCAACACTGATTTTCCCTTCTACCAAAAAATCGACCCTGCGTGTCCCCACCTGCCAATGTTTATAAAATATTGGCATTTCGTATTCCCGTAAGAATGAAAGGCCCTGCAATTCCATTTCATGTGCTAAAGCCCGTTGATAAATTACTTCCTGAAATCCATTGCCAAGAAATTTATGCACTTCTATTGCACATCCAATTATCTTTCCGGTTAGTTCGGAATATTTGTACTCTGGTTTAATCATAATAAATTAGGTTTAATAGGTTTAAATTCAATTACAAAGTTAAATATTTCTTTTAAATTTTCAAATAGCTTTTTGGACATTTATTTTCAATAATTACTTTTCATTTAAATTTATTCATATTTCCCTTATTCTTAATCATCTTCATCCCATAAATCAGATAAATCACAGTTCAGACTATTCTTCATCACAAAAAATCAAAAGAATCACAGTTCAGACTATCTTCATCAAACAAATCACAGTTCAGACATTCTCCCATGTACCTTCAATGTATCCTCTACGTAACCTCTACGTAGCCACTATGTAACTTCTACAAATTAAAATCTATTAATTTCAGATAACAGGCAACTAATACGCACATAAAACACATCTATTTAGAGGTATTTTATATATATTTTATCTGTGTGTTATTAGTGTATTAATTGTGTATATAATAAGAGGTTACATAGAGGCTACGTAGAGGTTACTTAGTAGGTACTTAGTAGGTACTTAGTAGGAACCCGGACATTGGATTTAGGGTAAAAGAAGGAGTGATCGGATAAATAAAATAACTTGTTATTATTTTTAATCAAGAATTCCAATGACCCTATTCTCAATCCTGAAACCTTTTCAATTTTAAGAATCAAATTACCTGATTTTGAATGTGTTTCATAAACTAAGCACAATTGATGAAGGGAATCTGATTAAAAAGTTGTTGTTTTTAAAATACAAACCGGTTTGTACCTTCTTTTTACCTTGATTATTTTTTATGATTATTCCAATTTGACGTTTATTATCTATAATTTGCGTGTTTTTATAGTAACAAATCAACAATCATATAAAACTATTACACTTTGACAACCATTTTTCCAGGTAAAGCCGAATGCATCGAAAAATTTAAGGAGATGCGGATTAAATCCTGTATGTCCTCATTAAGGTATTAAGGAGCATATTTGGGTTCCTGCTTCGTTTAACTTTCCAAAAATCAAAGAACCCTCTCCGTTATCACGAAGAGGGCTCTTTTAATCTTTATTTTTGATAGTTTACAGTATGATCTTATTGATCATTAATCTGCCATTTACTTCCATTTTCACGATATAAACGCCAGAAGGAAGAACACTGTTTAATGTTTTTACATTTGTTCCAGCCACACAATTTGCCTTTGAACTGTCAAGCAACATGCCGCTTACGTTGTAAACAGAAAGTGTCACATTTGAAGCTGATTCAAGATCAAATTTAGCAACGATTTTTTTATCTGACACATAAACATTAAATTCATTCTTAGAAACCTGATTAACAGATGTTAATGACGTAATGTCGTACAATTCATAATTATCTATATATGCAATTTTACCCGTAGAAGCACCATCAACATTATTAAATGTAAAGAAACCTGAAGCCGGGCTTGCACCTACTGTAAATGTTGAATCAACTTTAACCCAGTTATTACCTGACATCGGAACTGAAACAACGAAATTCGGACTGGATCCGTTTGCAAGGAATCCAAATGAACCATCAACAGCTTTTACCATAGCCCTGAATCTGTAGGTATGATTTGCAACCCATGTAATGTTGTCAACATCCATTGCAGCACCATTTGGCCAAGTATTTGTTAAACCGGTAAATTTAACACAGTTCATGCCACAATATGCTTCACCTGATACAATCGCTTTAAAACCCCAACCACCAAATCCGGTCAACGTATTTAACTGAGGACTTGGAATCAGGTTTGTAAGATTACTGTAAAGCGGAGTGAAACAATCGGAATTTTTTGTTGCAACAACAGCTACACTCTTAGTTGTTGTTCCGCTTGTCAGCACGATATTGCCTGCTACGTTTGACGTTGTACCATCGTAAGTTACGTTAACAGTAATATTTGAAGCACTTGCAAAAGGAATAGTCGTTGGATTTACAGTAATTCCTGTGGGTGCAGATAGTGTAATGTCACTAACTAAATTACCTCCATTCACCACTATGCTTCCGGTAGTATTCAAATCGTCAAAAATAAGATTTGAAACACTTGTCAAAATTGATGGTGATAAAGTACCTGTCACCTGCATACTATCTTTTACAGTACCACTTATAAAGTATACAAATCCGCTGGCCGAGGTACCACCGGCAAATGTAACTGTCAGAGAGTCGGTAGTGGCACCGGACACAGTAGAGAGCATAGTAGCGGGTGAAACTGTGAATCCATTAGAAGCAGTTATAGTTATACCCTGTGAAAGATTTGCGGCACGTACAGCTACTTTTTTTGATCCTGTTCCTAAGAAAGTCAAAGAAGATGGAGAAGTATACACATTTGGAACCGCATACATTTCATAATTATCAATGAAAGCGGTATCGGTAGCTGCAGGAGCTGCACCGCAAGAATTGATATAAATACCCTGTGTTGGTCCTGTTGTTGCTCCGGATATAAAGGTAGTATCAATCTGCTTCCAACCTACAGTGTTTCCAATGTAAATAAATTTACTTGCAGATCCGTCAATTCCTTCAACCTGGATCTGGAAATTTTTACCAGCCTCAACTGTAGCATTAACCATTGCCCGAATACGGTATTTTGTAAGAGGTTTTAATGAGATTGCCCTGTCTATAGAGCCTCCGCAGCCTCCTAGAACATAAGCACTTGTTCCACCACAGAAAGTAGATGTTGCTGATTTTGAAATACCACGACCACCGCCCCAGCCGCCAAATCCACCTGTAGCAATTGAAGTTGAGTCAAAACCAGGGTCAAGAATCATATTCCCTGTAGGATAAGCAGGTGTATAACATTGTTGTGCCTGCATTTGAAAAAAGCAGCCGGTAACAATCGCCAGCAGCAATACCATGTAATTTTTTTTCATGATGTAAATTAATTTAGAGGTAAATAATTTGGTTGAAATTTTATTGAAAACCCTATGTTAAATTAAAATTGCGTTAACACATTGTATCTCATTGCAAACTGAAGCAGGTTATTCATAAAACTTTGGCAAAAATAAAGTTATTGCAGCTAAATGAGTGCGAAAAAAAGGTCAATTAAGTAGATAAATTAATCCTGATATAATTTTTATAATAAGCATTTCAAGTTTAAATTACAATAGATAGCGTTCCGGGTTCTGTGTTCTGCGTTCCGGGTACTGCGTTCAGCATTTCGGGTTTGAAGATTTGGGATTCGTGATTCCCATATTATTATTAAAATCAGGAAGCATTTTAAAAGTCACCCAACAGCCGAAAAGGAATGAGGAATAAGGGATCATGTAGGTAGTTGATAAAAGTAGTTGGTAGTTGGTAATTGGTAGTAGTTAGTAAGTTGAAACGAAAATAGTTATGCAGAGAGTAAAAGTGTAAAGTTTAAAAAAATAAACAATTTTCAGGACGGGACCCTTCAAACCCTTCAAACCCTTCAAACTCTTCAAACTCTTCAAACTCTTCAAACTCTTCAAACTCTTCAAACTCTTCAAACTCTTCAAACCCTTCAAACTCTTCAAACCCTTCAAACTCTTCAAACTCTTCAAACCCTTCAAACTCTTCAAACCCTTCAAACTCTTCAAACCCTTCAAACTCTTCAAACCCTTCAAACCCTTCAAACTCTTCAAACCCTTCAAACTCTTCAAACTTCAAACCCTTCAAACTTCAAACCCTTCAAACTTTTCAAACTCTTCAATCTTTTTTCCGTCGCCGAGCGAAGTACAAAAAACATTTTTGTCACCATTAAGAAAACGCTCAAAAGTACTTCGTACGTTTTGAGGTTTTTACACATATCAATTAATAAATATTTAATTCTTCAGATCAATTCAAATCAATGATTATCAACATGTAATAATATATAATTTTTGAACAGACAACTGATAAGCACTATAATTTTGCAGAAGATTTGATTGACAGTAAATGTGCAATACGTTATTTTTCAGTTTAAATCAGTTAGTTATATTTTGTATAAAATGGAGTCTACTTTCGTTTAATAAATTTCACATACAATTATTTTATTAGGCAAGAATCATGTTCTAAGGTTGAAAAGACAACGAAACCACACTGACCAAAATACAATACCGGAAACAAGAGATACTATAATCAAATGAACCTGACAGTTGATTCAAAAATTATTCAGTATATTATTATTCCCCGCATCGTGTAAAGCCTGAAATGAGATAGCGAATGCGATTATTACATTTATTTAAAAATTAAAATTATGACTGAAAGAATTGAAAATATAATTTTCAGACTTTTGTATTGGTATATAAGTAAAATGGACAAAAAATCGGACATTACTTTTATGAATTACGGTTATTCAAATGGGCATCAAGAAATATTGCTTCAGGAAAACGACCGTAAAAATAAATATTCAGCACAACTTTATGATTATGTGGTAAATAATGTAGATATTAAAGGGAAAGATATTCTGGAAGTCGGATGTGGCCGTGGTGGAGGGTTATCATATATAAACCGCTATCTGTCACCTAAAACAGTTACAGGAATCGATTTAAACAGTAAAGCCATAAAATTTTGCAGGAAAAACTATTCCGGGGAAAAGAATACATTTTTACAAGGGAATGCCCAGTTGTTGAAATTTGATGATAATTCATTTGATGTAGTGATAAATGTGGAGTCGTCTCATCGATATAATCAGATAAACAAGTTCTTAGACGAAGTGTATCGTGTACTAAGACCAGGTGGATTTTTATTGCTTGCCGATTTCAGATTACAGGATCAGATAGAAAAACTGCATGAGCGATTGAAGAAATCTGATTTTAAAGTAGTGATAAATGAGGTCATCACACCTAATGTATTGGAAGCATTAAAATTATCATCCAAAGAGACAGAGACATTAATCCAAAAGATAGCACCAAAATTCATGCAAGGAATAGGAAAAAAATTCGCTGCTACGGAAGGGACTCCTACTTTTAACCGGTTTTTGAGTCATGAATATGAATATTTATTTTTTGCATTGACTAAAACACCGTCAGTTCAGTATCGTTTTTAGTTCTACTTTATCAGATTTAAAAAACAACAAAAGGTCACAAAAGAAGAACACAATAATGATTTACAATTTCCAATACACAATTAAATACCAGATATACAGTATACGCATTTCATTAAGAATTTATCCTTTTGTTTTCTTTTAAGGAGAGATATTTTTATTAATTTGTATCTACAACAGACCCGGTAATACCTATATTACAGGTTTGATCTTTTATAAGGAATCGGATTTTAGTTGAATAATGTAAACAGCGAGTATCAGAATAAAATAATTTGATGCAAAAAGTAGGTGGTTTGGGGATAGAGTCCGGAAAAGAATATTTAAGAAAATGAATCCAGTGTGGTACTAAATAATCATATGATTAAGACTTTATTTATCAATACCTTTTGTCAATCAAAGAATTGTTCGTATCTTTGCCCCGCTTTAATAAAAACATAGTATTCATTATTAAAAAGCTAACAAACAATATGTTAAACCATTATGAAACCGTTTTCATTCTAACTCCCGTTTTGTCTGATGTCCAGATGAAGGAAGCGGTAGAAAAGTACAAGGCCATTTTGACAGAAAATGGTGCTATCATCACCAATGAGGAAAATTGGGGATTGCGCAAGTTGCAATATCCGATTCAGAAAAAAACGTCAGGTTTTTATTCGTTGCTTCAATTTGATGCCGAACCTACCATCATCGCTACACTGGAAACACAATTCCGCCGTGATGAACGTGTGCTCCGTTTCTTATCGTTCCGTTTGGATAAATATGCATTCGAGTATGCTGAAAAAAGAAAGAGTGTTAAATCTAAAGAAGTAAAGGAGAACTAAACCATGGCAGCAAACAACGGAGATATCAGATACCTGACTCCACCCTCAGTAGATGTAAAAAAGAAAAAATACTGTCGCTTTAAAAAGAGCGGTATTAAGTACATCGATTACAAAGACCCTGAATTTTTGAAAAAATTTCTGAACGAACAAGGAAAGATTCTTCCTCGTCGTCTTACCGGTACTTCGTTGAAATTTCAACGTAAAGTAGCTCAGGCAGTAAAAAGAGCACGCCACATCGCGTTGCTTCCGTATGTAACCGATATGATGAAATAATAAACAAGGAGGAAAAAGTATGGAAATTATATTAAAAGAAGACGTATCCAATTTAGGATACAAGGGCGATATCCTGAAAGTTAAGAACGGTTATGGACGTAACTTCCTTATTCCAACTAAAAAAGCGATTGTGGCAACAGAATCGGCTAAAAAAATGTTGGCTGAAGATTTAAAACAACGTGCTCATAAACTGGATCGTATTAAAAACGAAGCTGTTGAACTGGCTGATAAATTGAAAGATCTCGTGTTGAATGTTGGTGCAAAAACCAGTACAACAGGAAAGATTTTCGGTGCAGTAGGTCCTATCCAGATCGCTGATGCTTTCGAAAAGGCAGGTTTTATTGTCGATCGGAAAGTAATTATCTTAAAAGATCCTATCAAAGAAGTTGGTTCTTATCATGCTACATTGAAACTTCACAAAGAAGTAACTGTTGAAGTTGCTTTCGAAGTAGTAGCCGAATAAGTTATACCTTTCAAACAATAAAAAACCGTTGCACAATTGTGTAACGGTTTTTTTTAATTCATAAGGGATTGGACAACGACACAGAAACAGGATAACAACAGTAGAAGCATTCATTTTATACAGAAAATCCAATTTTGTAAAAACCGGTTCACCCTGTCTGAGCATTCTGAATACTATTTTCAACGTACCAGGTAAAACCTGTCATAACAAAATAATCCAAAAAAACAGAATCATAAAATAAAATCCTAATAAATGCAAGAATGGTTTTAAAAATTGAATTTTATGATTTCAAATTACAAAACCATGAAAATGATACAATTTATAGTATAAAACATACAAAAATGCAATTAACTATGAAATGGAACTTCAAAAAAACACTACTTTTGTAGTACCATATTTTCAATGGCAAATTTTTAAGCATTTTTTATGATAAAACCGATCATACCCCCTATTGACAGGGAAATTCTAAAAAAAGAACTTACCAAAGACAGATTTCTGCGTCCGACTAACAAAGCTCACAACGAGATATATGTAGTTACAGCGCACAATTCACCAAATGTCATGCTTGAAATAGGCCGGTTACGCGAATTATCTTTTCGTTCGGGAGGTGGTGGAACCGGTGAGGAAATTGACACGGATGAATATGACTACATGGTAAAACCCTATTACCAATTAATCGTTTGGGACCCGACAGGTGAAGAAATTATCGGAGGTTACCGTTACTTACCCGGTAAAGATGTTGATTTTGATGCAGATGGACAACCGAAGTTTGTCATGTCGCATTTATTTACTTTTACTGATCGATTCATAAAAGATTTCCTTCCGTATACTGTTGAGTTGGGACGTGCTTTTGTTCAACCTGAATACCAGACTTCCAAAATGGGAACAAAAAGTCTGTTTGCCCTTGATAATTTATGGGATGGACTTGGTGCATTGGTTCATACTGTCAAGAATACCCGTTATTTCATTGGTAAAGTGACCATATACGAACACTACCCTCTGATAGCACGTGAATTGATTTATGAATATATGCTTCGTTACTTTCCTGATCCTGATGCGTTGATTAGTCCCAAAAAGCCGATCCATGTAAGTGAAAAGACGAAGGAAATGGCAAAGGAACTCTTTGTTCATAATGATTCGGCATCCGACTATAAAGCACTCCTAAAAGCAATCCGCCTGGAAGGTGAAACTATACCATCTATGTTCAGTGCTTATATCGGATTATCACACACCATGCGTTTTTTTGGATCCATTTACGATCCGGATTTTGGTTCAGTATACGAAACCGGCATCATGATCACAATGGATGATTTATTCGAAACGAAACGCAAACGATATATCGAACCTTACCTTGAATACCTGAAAATAGTTATCGACGAACGTAAGGTTGCAAAAAGAGCTGCCAGAGAAATGAAGATGGCTGAAAAGCTCGTAAAAAAAATAAATAAAACAGAGCGTAAAAACAAGCGGAGAAAAAATAAGTCAGAATAAAAATCAAATTCTTCAAAATCGGGCATTATTTCAACGAAATCATCCATTTGCAAGTAATTCCCTGGCATTAAGGAGTGCAGCATCTGTCACATTCTTACCACTTAACATATGTGCCAGTTCATCCAATCGTTCATTGTTATTTAAAAGCTGTATGTGCGTTTGTGTCTGCATTCCGCTTTCATCTTTATATACCCTGTAATGGTGAGCACCTTTTGCTGCAATTTGCGGTAAATGTGTAATGGTAATCACCTGCATATCCGAACTCATTGTTTGCATTATATCTCCCATTCTGTTCGCAATTTCACCCGAAACACCTGTATCTATTTCATCAAAAATAATGGTTGGCAAATCCGCTTTATGAGCCACCAACGATTTGATTGCCAGCATTAGACGTGACACTTCACCACCGGAAGCTATCAGTGCAACCGGCTGAACAGGACGGTTTTTATTGGCTGAGAAAAGAAATTGTACTTCATCATTTCCATTTTCAGTAAAATCAATATCCGATAAAATAAGAATCTGAAACTGAATGTTTGGCATCCCCAGCTTTGTGAGTTGATCAATGAGATAGGTTTCAATCGGTATACAGGCTTTTTTTCTGCTTTCGGTTAAATAGGCCGCATCTTTTTTCAATTGTTTTAAAACGGCCTCTGATTTGATTCTAAGAGTTTCCAGTTCTTCGTCGAATGAGTCTATACGTTGTAACTGTTTTCCAAAGTTATCCCGCATTTGTATTAATTCGGCCACTGAAGTAACCTTATATTTCTTTTGCAGTGTAAAGAGCTCGCTTAAACGGCTTTCAACCCATTCAAGGCGCGTAGGATTGAATTCGACCTTTTCTTCGAATGAACGCATTTCATCTGAAATATCTTTTAATTCGATGTAAGATGACTGCAATCGTTCAAACCAGTTTATTCCGTTAGGAATAAAATTTTTAATATGGGATAATGTTGAAATAGTTTCCTTAAGTAATGGAATTGAAGCATGTTCTTCTTCTAAAAGTTGTTGGGTTTTAAGTAATTCCGATTTAATCTCTTCGGCATGGCTTAAGGTCTCCTGTTCGGATTCCAATTCTTTTTGTTCAGCATCAATTAAGTTTGCATCGGTAAGTTGTTGAAACTGGAATTGGATATAATCAACATCCAGAGCTTGTTTCTGTGCTGTTTTTTGCAATTGGGTTAACTCAGCCTGCAAATTTCTCCAACCTGAATAGGTTTGTTTATAAGTGGATAATTCCTGAACATTTTGAGCTATTGTATCAACAACATCCAACTGATACCCGACATTTGACAGTAATAAATTTTCGTGTTGCGAATGAATATCAATTAAACGGAGACTTAAATCACGAACAACATTCAATCCGACCGGAGTATCGTTGATAAAGGCACGCGATTTTCCTGAACTTGTAAGTTCCCGACGGATAATACAATTCCGTCCTTCATTATCCAGATCATTTTGTTCGAAAAAACCAGTTAGATGTGAGTAAGTTGAGATATCAAATTCTGCTTCTATTATACATTTATCGGCATCAATCTTTATCGTTTTAGTATCGGCACGTTGACCTAAGATAAGTGAGAGTGCACCCAGTATAATTGATTTACCTGCACCAGTCTCGCCTGTTATTACAGACAACCCTGATTCAAAATCAATACTTAATTCGGTGATTAAAGCATAATTAGAAACATGTAACGATTTCAACATAAATTAATCTATTAAAAGGAAAAAAGTCGCGAAGCAGAAACTACATAAAAGGATGGGGTAAGTTATTGAAAACTAACAAAGATTATTGTTTTAATATTTTTTCATATCTCGCGCTTTGTGTTGGATTTACATCCGAAAGGATTTGAACGGCATCTTCTTTTTCCTGTGTAGTAGCCCTTGAAAAGATATTGATTAATTCATCATTCTTTGCATCCAAAAAAGATGATATTACAACAGCTGAAGGAGTTGCCCGGTTTGCGTCTCTCAGTACAGGTAATCCTTCAGCAATTCGGGCTCTTCCATTCGTAGAATTTGTCGACATTTCATCCAATCCCAACCTGTGATATTCATAAAAATAATTCCTGTATTTTTTAAAAGCTTCATCCAATAAATTATTGACTAATGCATAGCGGTTTCGTGTACTTTCAAAAGCATTCCAACCAGCCAGATTTGCTCCCTGCGCTGAATTTACGATATTTTCTGCTGCCTCAAAACAGGAAGTTCCGCCTAATCTTGAATAGGAATCAAGATCATATCCGATGATTATATAGGCATAATATGCCAGAACAGCAGTCAGATTGGACGTAATCGAATTTTGATTCATCTCTAATTGATCGAATTCTTTGTAGTTAAAGGTAAAATTAGCATCCTTAAAATTAAAAAGAGTAGTATAATAAGAAGAGTCATATACAGGACGACGGGATTGTATTTGAATTTCTGAAGTAAAAGCATCAGCATCTACTTTTTGCACAACGATATTTATAGTACAGTCGATACGTTCTTCATTGGAGAAAGTAAATTCAGTCCATTTCCGGTTATTCATAAAATCAGTAATAGACTTTTTAAGGGTATTATAAACAGATTTACTTGATCCCGGGATCTGTTCGGAATTAATTTGCACAGTACAATTTAGTTCCTGTGCATGAAGAAAACCTGCAAAAAGCAAGAAGTTCAATATTATAATCCAGTGTTTCATTTATATTCGTTGTCAGTTATGAACTTTCAGTTATCGATAATTTGTTTTATTTCAGTTATGATATCTTCGGCAACATCATTTTTGCTTTTTAATTCAAATACTTTTTTTAATCCTGAACGAAAGAGAATGCTGATTTTATTGGTATCATATCCAAAACCTGCCTCTTTATCTTTTAAAGAATTAAGCACAATAAAATCAAAGTTTTTAGCTTTCATTTTACCAATAGCGTTTGCCTCTTCATTATTAGTTTCCAAAGCAAAACCGACTAAGAATTGAGAATCAATTTTCAAATTTCCAACCGATGCAGCAATATCCTGTGTAGGGATTAATTCTAACAACAGGTTACCCTTCTCCCGTTTTAATTTTGTTGAGGCTTCTTCAATGGGTGTAAAATCGGCAACGGCAGCACAGAGAATAGCACCATCCATTCCATAAAACCGATTCATAACTTCATCAAACATTTCTTTAGCAGTTTCAACATCAATCCTTTCAATATTCGGATGTACAGTTTTTAAAAGAACGGGGCCTGAAATAAGGCAGACATCAGCACCTTGTTTAGCACAAACTTCAGCGAGGGCATATCCCATTTTTCCTGTTGAATAATTGCCTATAAAACGGACAGGATCAATCTTTTCGTATGTCGGTCCGGCTGTAATAAGAATTTTTTTTCCATTTAAAGGTTTTGCAGTAAAGAAATCATCCAGATACCTGACAATATTTTCAGGTTCTTCCATACGTCCCTTACCTTCCAGTCCACTGGCCAGTTCTCCGTAAGATGGTTCTATTATCCTGTTACCAAAAGAAGCAAGTGTTTCCAGATTCCTGAGCATTGCAGGATGAGCGAACATATCCAAATCCATTGCAGGTGCAATAAAAACAGGACATTTTGCCGACAAGTAGGTTGTCAACAATAGATTGTCGGCAATACCTGAAGCCATTTTTCCAATTGTATTGGCAGTTGCAGGAGCAATCAGAAAAGCGTCTGCCCATATTCCTAAATCGACATGACTATTCCAGTTTCCATTTGTAGAGTCGAAAAAATCAATTAAAACAGGATTCCTGGCTAAAGTTGCTAATGTTAATGGAGTGATAAATTCCTTAGACAAAGCAGTCATAATAACTTTCACTTCAGCACCTTCTTTTACAAGAAGTCGAATAAGTTGTGCAGATTTATATGCTGCAATACTTCCTGTTACTCCTAAAATTATTTTTTTACCCTGTAACATAATCTGATTAATTTACACTTTTACAATTGAGCGTTTATGCACGTTGATAACGTGTTTTTGCAAATCTATCCTGTATTTGTATTCGTCTGCAAAAATACAAAAATGAATTGAACTTAATGCAAACAAAAAAAGATAAAAGTACATTGTGTTAAAATAAGCACAATATACTTTTATCTTAGTAAGAATGGAAATTGAAAGTTTTATTTCAATTTATCTTTAATTGGATTACGATAGTACACTTTATCTTCAAGGAATTCTTGAGTAGCAATTAAGACTGCTTTAGGAAGTTTTTCGTAATAACGTGAAATTTCTATTTGTTCTCTGTTTTCAAAAACTTCTTCAATATTTTCATTAAACGAAGCAAATTCAAGCAGTTTTTTATCAAGTTCAGCTTTGATTTCAACACTGATTTGATTTGCACGTTTGCCAATTACCTTAACCGTTTCATATACATTTCCAATATCTTCACTCATTGAGTTCATATCGCGGGAAATTGTATTCAAAGGAGCATTTATTTTTTTATAGTCCATATTACTATTATTTTATTCTTTGACAATTTTTTTAGATTCATTCATTATTTTATCAGCTTGTTTCCTGTATTTACCATTTGGAAATTCATTAATATAGTTGTAATACTCATCCAATGTATTTCGATATCTTTCTACCTTTTTCTCATCAACACTCTGTATAGCCTGATCATATTTCGAATTAAGGATAAGCATTAACAAATCTTCACGATAGATAGTAGCCGGAAACTTTTTTAAGGCATTTTCAGCAGTAATCACTGCCGATAGATAATTATTTCCCAAATAATTACCTAAATTATAATACAGCTTTGCATTTAAATAAGCTTTATAGGCCAACTTATTTGTCATTTCGTCAAGCAACTTATTAGCCTGAGGGACCTTATCACTTTCGGGATAATCATCAAGGAATTCCTGAAAAGCAGCTATTGCACTATAAGTAGAAGTTTGATCCAATCGTGGATCAGGCGAATCAAGATAAAAACAATATCCAATCATGAATTTTGACTCAATTACATATTTTCCTTTTGGATAAGTTTTTACATATGTTTTATAATACTCACTGGCCGAAAAGTAATCTTTTTGACCCATATACGATCTTGCCATGTAATTAAGGACTGTTTCAGAACGATCTGTACCTTTGTAATAGTTAGCAACAGCATCAAACAGAGTAGATGCACGCATAAAATCACCTTTGTTGAAATATTCAACAGCTTTAGTATATTTAAGCTCAGCGTCGTCAGATTTCAACAATTTTTGATAATCACTGCACGAAAACAAGGTTAAAACTAAGATTATAAGAAAAAACGGGGTCTTTTTCATAAAAAAAATTGGAGTGCAAAAATAGTTATTTTATCATGAATAAAAAAATATAATGTTCCTATTTAACAAAAGTAGAGTTTTTTATGCTCTTTGTAGAAAATTATTTTGTTAAGTACTTTTTAAAACCATCAGTATAGACGACTTGATTCTTACCGTCTTTGCCGGTATATATAATATAACAGTCCATACCGGGTATCCTTTTACAAACTTTTAAACAACTATCAACACCTATCACCATAAAAGGTGTATCGTAGGTATCTGCCATGAGTCCGGTAGGAGCTACAACGGTAACACTTAGCATGTTATTATCAATTGGATAACCTGTGTGCGGATTTATAATGTGGGAGTATTTTTTACCATTACGAATAAAAAATTTACGGTAACCACCTGATGTAGTAACAGCACAATTTGTTATATGAATAACAGTCTGAATCTTGCTTATTGTACTGGTGGAATCATCGATAGGTTTATTAATTCCAATTGTCCATTTTTCGCCCTTACTGTTTAATCCTTTACATACAACTTCACCACCAATATCAACCATATAATTTTTACAACCATTCTCTTTCAACAATTCAGCAACAATATCCGACGAGTATCCCTCTCCGAGAGAATTATCATCAATCATAATGCGTGGATCATCTTTAATCAGTTTATGGTCTTTAATATGAATTTTTTTATATCCTACATAAGGTAAAAACTCAGACACATTTGGAAATTTATTTAGTCTGTTCATTCCGAAATTAAAAAACCCCCATGCTTTTACCAACGGACCGACTGTAATGTCAATAGCCCCGTTTGTACGTCTTGCAGCTTCCTGAGCAGAATAAAACATAGTTTCGAAATACACATCGGTTTTTACTGTCGGATCATTCCTATTAATACGCGAAATGACAGAATTAGGATCGTATGTTGAGATAGACTTATCAAATTCATGGATTTTCTTTTCAATTTTATCCTGTAGATCTTTTCCTTCGGGTTCTTCATAAGTGGCCGAATAAATGGTACCTTGTGCTTCACCTTCATTATGAATATACTCCCCTTTTGTTTTAAGTATCAAATAAAAAGCAACACCAACAGCAACAAATATCACACCAAATAACAGTGAGATTACTACTTTGTTTTTCATAATTCAGATCATTTAATTAATAATCAAACAAAAGCCTCTTCCCAAATACAGTTTCATCAAATTGACCATTGTCATATACCAGTTTACCATTTACCCATGTTTGTAAAACAGAAGCATCAAATGTAGTACCTTCAAAGGGTGACCAGCCACATTTATAAAGAATATTATCACTGTTTACTGTCCACTGTCTGTTAGGATCAACAAGTACTAAATCAGCATAATAGCCTTTTCGTATAAATCCTCTTTTTTCAATTCTGAACAGTACTGCCGGTGCATGGCACATTTTATCAACTACTTTTTCTAACGTAAACACACCTTGTCTTACAAGTTGCAACATAGCAACCAATGAATGTTGAACCAGTGGACCACCTGATGCAGCTTTCAGACACGAGCCTTCTTTTTCGGACAACAAATGAGGAGCATGGTCTGTAGCAATAACATCTATTTTATTTGTATTTACCGCATCAATTAATGCCAAACGATCTGTTTCTGTCTTAATGGCCGGATTCCATTTTATACGATTGCCATATCGGGCATAATCTTTATCCGAGAACCATAAATGATGGATGCAAACTTCGGCAGTAATTTTTTTATCCTTTAAAGGAATATCCGAGGTAAATAATGACATTTCTTTTGCTGTAGACAAATGGAAGATGTGTAATCGTGAATTATATTTGGTTGCAAGTTCCACCGCATAAGCTGACGATTTATAACAGGCCTCAACGCTACGGATGAGAGGATGGTACTGAATCGGAATATCTTCCCCCAACAATTCTTTATAATGTTGTATATTTTTCTGAATAGTTGGTTCATCTTCGCAATGTGTAACAATTAATAAAGGGATTTCCGAGAATACGCGGTTTAATGTTTCCTGATTATCCACCAACATATTCCCTGTTGATGAGCCCATAAACATTTTAACCCCTGCTACTTTGTGTGGATCTACTTTTTTTAGTTCTTCGATATTATCATTGGTGACTCCCATTAAAAAGGAATAATTTGCCATTGATTTAGTGGAAGCCAAAGAGTATTTATCTTCTAAGATTTCAATGGTTGTAGCTTGCGGACGGGTATTTGGCATGTCCATATAGGAAGTGATACCCCCTGCGACGGCTGCTTTACTTTCAGTATAAATATCACCCTTTTGAGTCAGACCCGGATCCCTGAAATGTACCTGATCATCGATAACGCCGGGAAAGAGCAAAAGACCTGTAGCATCTATTTCTGTATAAGGTTGAGAGATTTCAACTTGTTGAGAGCCTTCGTAAATTTCTTTAATATGCTCACCTGAAATTACTACTGAGCCGATAAAAGTTCTGCCTTCATTTACAATTGTAGCATTTCGAATAATTTGTAACCTACCCATAATTTTCAATGATTCAATATATGTTTCTCAATGATCAGATTCAACTAAATCCTGACCTTAAGGTGATCCATAAAGTGTTTTTGTGAAAAGTCAAAAGAAAATCTCATTTTGATTTTTTGTGATATTTTCGGAACAGACTGCTTAATTTCAATTGAATAACTCCAAAAAAAGCTTCCCCAAAAATTCCACTGTTCATTTTGGATGTTCCCAATACGCGGTTAATAAAAATAATTGGAACTTCTTTCAATGTAAATCCACATTTAAAGGCCGTAAATTTCATTTCAATCTGAAAGGCATATCCTTTAAATCGAATTCTATCCAATTCAATTGTTTCAAGGACTTCCCTTCTGTAACATTTAAATCCAGCCGTAGTATCTGCCAAATGTACACCCAACACAAAACGAACATATTTAGATGCAAAATAAGACATTAAAACCCTCCCAATTGGCCAGTTCACTACATTAACCCCTGTAACATACCGTGAACCGATAGCAACATCTGCACCCTGATGAGCACAGGCATCATATAATTTGTTTAAATCGACAGGATTATGTGAAAAGTCAGCATCCATTTCAAATATATATTCATATTTTTGATTCAATGCCCATTTAAACCCTGTGATATAAGCAGTCCCCAATCCAAGTTTGCCTTTACGTTCAATTATAAACAAGTGTGTTGGGAATTCCAGCTGTAATTTTTTTACTATGTCGGCTGTACCATCCGGTGAACCATCATCAATTACCAGAATATCAAACGGATTTGGTTGTTCGAAAACAACACGAATTATATTCCCGATATTTTCCTTTTCATTGTAAGTAGGAATAATAACTAGATTTAATGGCATACTTAGTTTGTTTGAGGGTTATAGGGTATAAAGAATTGTGATTCGTATATTTTGTTTATGATTCTTATTTTTACAGAACAAATAACTTATAGCCTTTAAGCCTGATTTTCAACAATAATTTAATTTTACGGAGTTTGAACGATGCACTAAAAAACATAAATTTCCGAAGGTACCATCCTCTCCAATGTAATTAACTGAACATCTTTTCCAACTATTATCTGTTTGTTTTCCAGGTAGTTTTGAATGGTTGTATAAGCAACATCCGGCAAATTATTTTCACGACTTAAATGACATAAAAAAATATGTTTTAGTTTACTGTTATAGTTTTCAGCCAGGTAATGACCGGTCTGATCATTACTTAAATGACCTGTATCAGCAGCAATTCTTTTTTTTAAGTGTATAGGATAAGGGCCTTGTTCCAGCATTTGCACATCATAATTTGATTCCAGCACTATATAATCGGCTAATTCTAAATGTGCAGCAACTTCAGCTCCTATAAATCCCAGATCTGTTGCAAATGTAAATCTTTTCCCATTATATTCGATAGTATAACCCACATTATCAGTGGCATCATGCGATACCGGAAAGGCAGTAACATTAAATTCACCAACCCTGACAGTTTCATTCTTTTCAATATATTTTCTACTTGTAAACAACTTTTCGGTTACACAATAACTTCGTTGAATACCTTCGTGAACCTGTCGTGTCGAATAGATCGGAACACGGTGTTTTTCACCTATCGGACCGACAGCCTTTATATGATCTGCATGATCGTGCGTGACAAAAACTCCCCATATATTTTCAAAGTCAAGTCCAAGATTTCGTAAACATTTTCGAATAGACCGTACACCAATACCGGCATCTATCAATAAACCACTAGAAGAATTGCCAATAAAATAACAGTTTCCACTACTCCCACTACCGAAACTTTGAAACCGTAATTTATCCATTATCTCCTTTTAAGATTACAAAATTAACACTAAAAACGGAAGAAAGAGTACAATTAATCGGAAATAACGTTAAGTGAATATAACCGGATTAGCAACATTCTAATAAACAAACAGATAGAAATATTTCTATCTGTTTGTTTATTAAAAATAATTGACTGAATCTCAATTAATATCACTTTTTGCCTGCGTTCCTATTCAACAGGGTTTAATTGACCTTTTTCATTACCACTATTGAAAAATATGTTTAAATCCTTCCGTTATCCGATAAAAACATTTTTAAAATTCAGGATAAAAAAAATGAAACAATGAATCATTCATTAATTTATAGTATACTTTAACGATAAAATGCACCAAAAAATGAGTTTGGTTTAGTGTAAATATAATATTATGTTCGAGTAAAGCACATGATGATGAATCCTATTTTTTTTTATACAAAAAATCAATTTCAGTACTTCTGATCTGATTTATTTTAATCGAAATCTGATTCTTCATTTCCATATTGGTTTTTTCCAATTCCATAATCTTAGGAGCAATCACTTTTCGATCCGAATCATTTTCAGTATGCGCATATTTTACCCTAAGATCTGATAATTCTTTTATTTTACGATTTAATTCAATTGAAAAGTTATGATAATCAGTCCAAAGTTTGACTGCATCTTTACTTTTAAATTGATTTACATTTGTATATACAATCGAATCATTTACCACAAATTCAATTTGTTTTTCAGATTCAGACATTTGATTTACCTTGTCGATAATCCCATTAAAAATTGGAACATTGGTTTTATGATAAGTTTTTAATTGAGCTACCCGACGCAGATATTCTTTATCCTCCGAATGAACGATAGTTTTTTCTTCATTTGGAATAAATGTATAAATCATCACTTTACCACTTGGTTGATAGCGGTCGGTTGCAAACCAGCCTAACTTTCGTTGTTCGTCAATGACCATCATATAATCATTAAAGGGTGAATTAAAAGGCATACCAATGTTTTCGGGAGTTAAATAAGTGTCTGTTTCAGGGTTGTAGCGGGTAATAAACAGGTCATAACCACCAATCGAGTTTTCACCATCGGAAGCATAGTAAACTGTCACTCCATCGGCCAGTAAAAAAGGATAGTTTTCGTTTGCCTGTGGTATATTTATTAATTCAGAAATAGAAATTGGTTTCGACCAGCTATCCAACAATTTATAGGATGAAAATATATTCATGTGGTTCTTTATAGAATCAGAAAAATACACCCGATCCTGTCGTTGGGTAATGTATTTAATTTTATCAGCTTTGTGATGATTTTTAAGTTGAATTGTTTCCTGATTCAACGATCCAAGTTCCTTATTAAACTTATAAAATTGCAAAAAATCAGACTTATTAACCACTACACTGTCGACGATAGAAATATCTTCGATTCTGGACATTAAACTAACTGCATTTTCAGCTTTCTTTACTTTTTCAAGATACTCAGGGAGTTTGGCATCAGTAGGTTTCAAAGTGGCAATGTAATTTTTATATGCCAAAACGGATTCATCAAAACGATATGAATTGAAATATAACTCTCCCAAATATAAATTTCGCATAGGGAATCTGACACCTGCCTTTTCAAAATGGGTTATTGCATTATCGTAATCTTTTAATTCATAACAACAACGGGCATATCGAAAATTAAACAACCCATCTTTGGGTTTTTTCTTCAATAATTCTTCGTAAACTGAACGGGATTTTTCAAATTGCTTGGTATTAAAGTATGTTTCACCTTCAGAAACGCTTTGACAATGTACCAGCGTATAAAAAATCAGAAACAGGAAAATTAATTTATATTTCATCCTTAAAAAATTAAATCTATATATAGGAACAACATTACAAAATTACTACTAATTAACGAAATATTGTTCGATTTGTTCGAAAAAGTCCTGTTTATTCGGTTATTAAAGAATAATCAACTAAAACCGGCACGTGATTTTTTTTCCATTTCCTCAACCTGAAACCGTTGTTTCTTCTACTTCTGAATACTGTAAATTCGTTGAAAACAAATTAAATTGAAAATCATCCTGAAACATGTTTTAAGAATAATCTGTTGAAATAACCGGAAGGATATTGCAGTAATTTTGTATAGTTCTACTATCCTAAAATAAAAAAACTATTAACCACAACAGAAAACAAAATACATAACCACAATAGGCACATAGTACACAATAGAAAACACAAAATAAATAGCCACAAAAGGACATAATAAAATACAGAACCACAATAGGATACAAAAACAAACAAAAGAATACAATAGATAAATACTTAACGGTATTTTAAGAATTTAAGCTAAACAAAATTAGTAAATGCAGTCTATCTATTGTGACTATCGTAGATTCCGATTTCGGAATTGTGTCTCCCGATAATCGGGATGTGCCATATGTGGATAATTTTTTAATCTGGTAAAGTAGGAATAGCAATGTCAGTCTAAACCTGATAATACACAAATAATTTATTTTTGTTTTAATCACATATTTTTATTTTTTTAAGACGTATAATTAACTAATTTATGTTCCACCTTTTCAAATACCGGACTATAGAATTTAAGGAAGAAAACTCAACCACCCCAAAGGTGACTCCGAGGGAACTCCAAGGGAACTCCAAGGGAAACATAAACCAAACGGTACTTTGCAATCCACTTTCATATTAATATTGAAGATGTGAATATTAAATAATAAGCATTAATTTAAAAGGAATATAAATTTGAATTTCGATTATAAAGTCAAAAAATACACTTATTTTTTTCCGGCAATCAGTTTCAATTGTTTCTAAGATTTAAAGTAAAAGTATTACTTAGTCTGATTTATCATGACCCAGCATAAAAATCAATTTAATCCGCTTTAATTTCAATAATGTCCGATAGTTTTGTTGTATAATCAGGTGATAATCGTTCCTGTCGCATCTTGTGAATCTTTTTATCCTGTGTTGCCAATCGCACTTTTTGCTGTCCAAACTTCGTATTTATTTTATCAACAGTCTCCATTAACAAAGTATGTTTTGGGTTACTTCTATAGAATAATGATTGCTGATATTCATTATTAGGGACAAAATTCATAAGAATTACTCCGGCCCGTTTATATCCTATCCCGTTTTTGAAAATTGCACGTAAGCCCTGTAATGCAAATTCAGACAGTTCAATAGCCGAGGAAGTAGGAAAAGGAAGTTTAATCATGGCATGGTTGGAATATTGTTCGTCATTTTCCCTGAAACGATTTGATTCGATAAAAACAGTCAGGGTATTGCACAATGAATGTTGACTCCGTAGTTTTTCAGCACAACTAACTGCAAAAGTGACTATCCTTTCCCTTACCTCTTCAAAGGTCCGGTAATCGGTTTCAAAAGTCCGGGTTGTTGCAATACTTTGTTTCAGTTCAACCGGTTCCATTTCGAGAGTCGGGATTCCATTCAAATCGTCCTGTAAACGGACTCCCACAATGGTCATATTATTCAGTACCCAGGTTTTACTTTGCTGACAGAAGTCGTATGCTTTATTAATGCCAATGGATTTTAATTTTTTAGCATTTCTTCGTCCTATACCCCAAACATCTTCCACATCGAGCCATTTCAACGCTTTTATGCGTTTATCTTCCGAATCAATCACATAACATCCGCCTGTTTTTTCAGTATATTTCTTAGCAATCCGATTCGCTACTTTTGCTAATGCTTTAGTAGGTGCAATGCCAACAGAAACAGGAATACCTGTCCATTGCAGAACATGCTTCCGCATTTTCAGGCCGTAAGATGTAAGATCTTCCCTTATTCCGGTTAGTTTCAGGAAACATTCGTCGATGCTGTATATTTCCTGTTCCGGGCTATAATTGGATAAAATGGACATTACCCTGTTGCTAAAGTCCCCGTAAAGAGTAAAATTAGCCGAGAATACATGAATATTATACTGTTCGAAAGTATGTTTAAATTCAAAAGCCGGGGCTCCCATGGGAATACCACAAGCTTTGGCCTCATTGCTACGGGAAATAACACAACCATCATTGTTGCTTAATACAACTATTGGCTTTCCAATAAGTGAAGGATTAAAAACCCTTTCACAGGAAGCATAGAAATTATTACAGTCAATAAGGGCATACATAAGTAATTAATAATGAAGAATTAATAATTAATAATTGGCATGAGACTAAAATTTCAGCTTTGTATATTAACAGATAGATCAATAAATATCTATAATTAGTTATATACAAACTTCTGTTGATATTTAAATATTCTCCAGGCTTGAACATAAAAAAAAAATCGTAGATTGCTTACCTGATTCAATCTGATTTTACAAGTGTATTGCACCAAATACAGTTTTTTATCCTATTTTGCCCAAATTAAGAAACCGGGAACTAACTAAAAAGTTCATTAGAAACACGCTTATAAACCTGATTAATGCACAGTATTAAACCATTTGTGCAAAGTTTAGGTTTTTTTATACATGAAAACTCAATTTTAGTGTTTGCCGCTAATTTAAAATTCATAAATTTGCAGCTGTTAAAAATGACCGATTAAAGAATTATTTCTTTAATTATCAGTATTTCAAATTTAAATTTGGTTTATTTCACTAAAATCAAATTAAGTTTGAAATAAAAAAAATTGCCTTAAATTTAATCACATGCTTTCATTAAAACAAACGAAAAATTCCAAAAATGCATATTTGTCAGTGTCTGTTTTTTGGGAATCTCTCCTCCTTAAAAGCAAAGCTTTTATTCCATTCCTGATACTAAACACAGTTAGTCCTGACAGACTAAATAATATCCAACAAACTAAATAAAATACAATCCAGTGCAAGATTTAACCCATCAACACCATGCAGATACCTTGAAGTTGCAGGTGGAAGAAGCAACAGGAGTGATCATTTCACATTGTTATCAATGTGGAAAATGTAGTGCAGGCTGCCCGCTCAATGAAGAGATGGACATAATGCCCAATCAAATCCTGCGTATGTTGCAACTTGAACTTCCGGGATATGAAGATAAAATTTTAAGTTCGCTATCCATTTGGCTTTGCCTGGCATGCGACACATGTTATTCCCGTTGTCCTCAGGAAGTGAAACTCTCTCAGGTAATGGATTTTCTTCGTCAGGAATCCCTGCGCCAAAACAAAGTAAACCCTGAGGCAAAAGATATTTTACAATTCCATAAGGCATTTTTAGATTCAATAAAAATGAATGGAAAACTTCATGAAGTAGGTTTAACCATCGATTATAAACTACGGACATTGAATCTGCTGCAGGATGTACAACTTGTACCTTCCATGATTGCCAAGGGCAAATTAAATATATTTCCTCATCAGGTGCAAAATGTGAAACAGATTGCGGATATATTTAGAAGGATTAAGGAAAACAAAGCCCCCTAAATCCCCCAAAAGGGGACTTCAAAAATTCTCTTATAAAAGGATTATCGAAGCCCCCTAAATCCCCCAAAGGGGGACTTCTTCAATTCTCTTATAAATAGAGTATTAATTCAATAAATCAATATTAAATCCCTCTTTTGTGGATTTTTATAATTATAAATCAGCAAATATGTCTGACCTGCCAATAAATAAAAATGTTCAAACTCTTGCTCCCCCTCTGGGGGTTGAGGGGCCTCGTATAGGTTTTTATCCCGGATGTTCGCTCGAAGGATCGAGTAAAGAATACTGCGATTCGCTTTTTGCAGTTGCCGAAAAATGCAACGTAACTCTTGAAGAGATTAAAGACTGGAATTGTTGTGGTGCAACAGCTGCACACAATCTGAATCATGATCTGGCCATTGCACTTCCTGCAAGGACACTGGCTTTAGCAGAGAAACAAGGGTTGGCTGAAATTGTTGTTCCTTGTGCAGCCTGTTACAGCCGGCTGGCAACTTCAAAAAATGAAATAAGCAGCAATGTTGCAGCAAAACAGAAGATTGAAAAAGTCATTGATCTGAAACTAAATGCTGACATTACCATTCTTACAGTATTTGAATTTCTGCAAAAATATATCTTTCCGGTAGTTGACGAACATATAGTGAATAAACTGAATCAAAAAGCAGCCTGTTATTACGGTTGTTTGTATTCACGTCCAAAGGAAACTGCGACCCTTAAGCAAATTGAAAACCCAATGGAAATGGATGAAGTGATGGCAAAAGCCGGAGCAATCCCTATTGAATGGGCATTTAAAACCGAATGCTGCGGCGCCGGACTTTCGGTTTCACGAACAGACATTGTAGCAAAACTATCGGGTAAAATACTGGAAGATGCTGCTGACCGTGGTGCAGAATCCATTGTAGTGGCATGTCCAATGTGTCACATGAATCTGGATATGCGCCGGCCTGAAATAAAGAAACAAATCAATAAAGATATCAATATACCTGTTCTGTTTATCACACAGGCATTGGGACTCAGCATGGGCATTTCTGCGGACAGGCTTGGAATGAACAAACATTATGTTCCGACTGATAAAGTAGTAACCTGTATTGTTAAAAAGGAGGCTTAGAATATGGCAAGAATTGGAGTTTTTATCTGTCATTGTGGCGAAAACATATCCGCAACAATTGATGTAGCCAAAGTTGCCGAGAAAGCCGGGAAACTTTCGGGAGTAGCATTTAGTGTCGATTACAAATATATGTGTTCTGATCCGGGGCAGACGCTGATCATTGAATCCATCAAAAAATATAAACTTACAGGAATTGTTGTGGCAGCGTGTTCACCACGAATGCACGAAGGAACATTCCGTAAGGCAGCCGAAAAGGCAGGCATCAATCCGTATATGTGCGAAATGGCAAATATCCGCGAACAGGTGTCGTGGGTACATCCGAAATCGGAGGCTACCACCCAAAAGGCACTGGACATTGTCCGTACTTTGGTGGAAAAGGTAAAGAAAGATGTAGCTTTATTTCCTATTAAAGTGCCTGTAACCAAAACAGCGTTGGTAATCGGTGGTGGAATTGCCGGGATTCAATCTGCATTGGACATTGCCAATGCCGGACATCAGGTGATCATGGTGGAGAAAAAGCCATCCATTGGCGGTCACATGTCGCAATTATCCGAGACATTCCCCACACTCGACTGCTCGCAATGTATCCTGACACCACGCATGGTGGAAGTGGCACAGCATCCGAACATCACGTTGTATACCTATGCAGAAGTAGAGAGTGTTTCGGGCTTTGTTGGTAATTTTGATGTCAAAATCAAAATGAAAGCCAAGAGTGTGGATATGAAAAAATGTACAGGTTGTGGTGCCTGTTCCCAAAAATGCCCGACCAAAAAAATCCCTGATGAATTTAATGAAGGCATGGGATTCCGTACTGCTATTTATTCACCATTTCCTCAGGCTGTCCCGAACAAACCAGTTATCGACCGTGATCATTGCACCTGGTTTACAAAAGGGGGGAAATGCGGCATTTGTAAGAAAATATGTCCGACCGGTGCCATTGACTATGACACACAGGATGAATTTATTGATGTAAAAGTAGGAGCCATTATTACTGCCACCGGATTTGATTTGAAACATGCCGACTTCTTTCCTGAATACGGTTATGGAAAATTCAAAGATGTGATCGACGGAATGCAATTCGAACGTCTGGCATCGGCATCCGGTCCTACTGCAGGTGAGATACGCAGGCCATCAGATGGAAAGGTTCCTGAAAAGATAGTTTTCGTTGCCTGTGCCGGTTCGCGTGATAAAGCAAAAGGAATAGAGTATTGCTCCAAGATATGTTGTATGTACACGGCGAAACATGCCATGCTTTACAAACACAAGAATCATGAAGGAAAAGCCTATGTGTTCTATATGGACATTCGTGCAGCCGGAAAAAATTACGACGAATTTGTACGCCGTGCCATTGAAGAGGATGAGGTTAATTATATCCGTGGACGTGTTTCACGTATTTATGAAAAGAACGGCAAGCTTATCGTAAAAGGCGTTGATACTTTAATGAACTCAGAGCCGGTAGAAATTGAAGCCGACATGGTAGTACTTGCTACTGCTGTTGTGGCGAATATCGGGGCTGAATCGCTTGCTCAAAAACTTCATATCAGTTACGATCAGCATCATTTCTTCTCAGAAGCGCATCCTAAACTGAAACCGGTTGAAACGAATACTGCCGGTATCATGTTAGCCGGAGCCTGCCAGAGCGCCAAAGATATCCCTGAAACAGTTTCGCAGGCATCAGCTTCGGCCAGTAAAGCAATTGGATTATTCTCGAGCGATGAGCTGACCCGTGAACCGATTGTGGCTGTGGTAAACCGCCAGGCACCGCCTAACTTTACCAGTTGTACGGGTTGCTTGCTTTGCATAGAAGTATGTCCGTATCAGGCTATCGAAAAAGAAGAAATAAAGGACCGTGCCGGAAATCTGATTAAAGTGGCTGCACGTGTCAATGCCGGACTTTGCCAGGGTTGCGGTACCTGTGTGGCCATGTGCCGCAATAAATCGATTGATATACAAGGTTTCACGAATGACCAGATGATGTCGGAAGTGATGGCACTTCTTAATGCATAATTTATAATTTATAATTTATAAAATGACTATCGGCTTTTGCACCCAACATTCAAATATACGTAAATTCGTCTTTTGTATAGAAAGTTAGATTTAAATTTGAAACAACAAAATCTATCACTAAAGAATCGATTATAGATTAATAAGGGAAATAAGGGCAGATTCGTGGGGTTTTAGGTTTTCTACTAAGCGAAAAAAAGGAGAAAAATAAGGTTTTTAATATAAGATTTGAAAGAATGAATTTAATATAAATGATTATTAGTAAGCTGCAGATCCTTTGCATTAGGTATGGAGTTTAATCCTATTTGTAGACCAGGATAATCTAATAAACATTAGGTACAGAGTACCGGAATATATTATTTGAAGCTATGGGGCTTTTACGGATAATCACAAAACAATAAAGTAAAAAAACACACATTGGGTGCAAAAGCTGATATTCATTATTTATAATTAGTTGAATGTGAAATATGAATCAGACAGAATGAAGATAAAAAGAGGAGAATTGATTATTATCGAAAAGTAAAGGCATAAAAAAACCCGGCTTCATCACCTGCATCTACTATCAGGGAGAGGAAGTACCGGGACGGCGATGCAAAGATACATCAGAAAGTTGAAAGTAAAAAACCAATTACATGAAACTGGAAATTTGTGATAAATGATTATATATTAAAATGAATAATATAAACATATAAAGATGGATTTTGA
>Ga0302200_10000846_pt1 | contig 29934 bp, 20 predicted proteins | sample II_Bog_N3_1_FD_194585 | JGI IMG/M metagenome (GOLD analysis project Ga0302200, IMG submission 194585) | Peat permafrost microbial communities from Stordalen Mire near Abisko, Sweden - II_Bog_N3_1 | ecosystem: Environmental > Terrestrial > Soil > Wetlands > Peat | place: Sweden: Abisko... | reverse complement strand
GGCCATTTTTCCGTCAGGGGCCCCGTTCACGCTCAAGGTAATGTCGTAGTCCTCCACGCGAGCCGTTGCGTTCAGGTCGATGGTGGGCTCAATGCGGACCGGATTGGTGAAATAGATATCGCCACGCTGAAGATCGTAGCGAGTTCCGGCGATCATGGCGGTGCCCTCGGTGATGGAGACACGACCCAACAGGGACGGGGATGCCACAGTGCCCAACAGGTGCAGGTCTACGTCGCCGGCGAGTTTGGCATAGGCATTTTGGAAGTTCAACTGCGGCGAAGAGAGTACATGCACGTCAAGGCGAATATGGTTTGACGGAGCATCCGGCGGTACAAAGGTTTGCGCGGCGCTGGTCTGGGCCCCCAGTGCCGCTACATCGAAATCAGGGTTCAATGTGAATCGAGTCACAAGTATGTTACCGCTGAGAAGCAGATTGTTCTGCGATCCCTGCAGGTGCAAAGTGGCGTCGGCCTGGGAGCTCACGCCCTGGGGATAGCGTATCCGAATTCCTTTTCCTGTAACCGATAAGTCGGCATAGATCCCATTCTGGTATGCCAGGGATCCGGAAACGCTCAAGGGGCCTCCGCCTGTCATCGCGGTCAGCGATTTCACCTCCAGCCGATTCTGGTTGAACACCAGGGTCCCGTGCAGTTGGCTGAGACCGTTGGGAATGTCCTCAAGCGACAGCGATCCATTCTGAAAATCGACGCGGCCTTCCATGTTGGGATTCGCCAAAGGCCCATGTGCTTCCACCTGGAAGGTTGTAGTTCCGCTCGTGCTGAGATCGGGGTTGATGGTTTCAGCCAGCTTCAAATTGATGGAGCCGCTTGCGGCAAGATCGAGTTGCCGGGCGCCCTTCATCGACAGGCTTCCCTGGGCGCGCAGATCCGTGTCTTCGCCGGTCACATGCACCGGGTCAAGAGTCACAAGCGAATTTGCCAGCGTGGCGTGCACCCCGCCCTGGCTCTGAAGATGAACGCCGGACAGTGTGACTGACAGTTGCTGCAGCCGGGCATCGCCACGCAATTGTTCCGGCTTCGCGAGCGGTCCATCGACGTCCACGGTGCCGGCCAGCGCTGACTCACCGCGGATACTCTCGATATGGGCCATTTTGAGGAGCGCGCCGATGTCGAACTGCGAGAACTCAACCTTGTTGTGCGTAGCAAAGTCACCGCTCAGCGCGGTCTCGCCGTTCAGGTCCAACGCGGCGCCAGCCAGACGAGTTGTCGCATCGTAGATGGCGGTACGGTTCGCGGTATGACCGGCGAAGACAAGCGTGCCGAAAGATTCTCCATCCAGAGCCAGCCCATTCAGCGTCGCATGCGCCTCGAGGTGCGGATCGTCGACCGTCCCAGAGCCAACTACGGAAAAACCGAGCTTGCCCGTCGCTTCCACGCTGTTGCGAAGCGTCTCGATCTTCGAAATATCGATGCCGGCCCCATTGGCGTCTACCTGGAAGTGGCGGGAACCCAGATCGTAGCTGCCAGAAGCCGAGATCTTCCCAGCCATATCGTTCACCGTCACCGAATTAAGTTTCACGACGTCGCCGGCAAGATTTCCCTGCGCGCGAAACTTGGCAATCGGCTCGCCATAAACCGTGCCACCATCCAACTCCACCCACCCTGAGCCGTTCAGTGCATGGACGGGGCCATCGACCTGAACCTGCGTGTCCATGAGGCCTGTGACGGGGAACTTCTGGTTCGCGATGGAGAGCAAATCGTTGACGCCGACCTTCGTGGCGCGCAGGTGGAGATGGAGTGCCGAGTTCAGGTCAAATGCCTGTACGGCAGGCTTTCCAGGCGCAGCATCGAGCGTTCCATCCAGGAACACGTCAGCATTTCCGCGGCGCAATTCCGCATGTTGAATGGCGATTCGATTCGCAGCATAACTCCCAGTGGCATCAACCGAATCCCAGGAAACGAATCCTGGTTGAAGCGCCTGAGATGGAGTGGCAACAGTAGGAGCGGTCGCAACAGGCTGCAACCTAGCCTTCAACGCAGGTTGAACGGGAAGTAACTCAATCGCAATCTGTGTCGCCTTGGCTTCGCCTGCCAGATGAGGATCAACCAGCGAACCTGTCCATGTACCCTGAAAGTCTCCCTGTCCACTAAGAGTCAATGGAAGGGCGGCGGTGCCAGCCATGCCAAAGCGGGTCAAGCCAAGATCGCGAAGCAGAGTGTCGAATTCCCAAAGATTTTTGGAGCGGAAGCTGACCCCGAATGCTGACGGACTGGTAAGGGGATATGCGCCGAGATGACCGTGCGCCTCCACCGCGCTGCCCGGTGTATGCAACTCCAGCTTGCGCAAATCCACGGCGCCATCATGTTGCGTGTAGGTTCCGTCGATCAACCCTTCGGCGGCAACTTCGCCGGGCACGGTCTGTCCGGTAGAATCAAGGCTCAACAGCGCATCCACAGAAACCGTCCCAGCATCGCCGCGGACCCAGGTTGCAGTCGCAGGTCCGTTGACGATGGTGTTCAGGCCCACGCGCATAAACGGCCGCTGGCTCACCATGTCCAGGACGGTGTCCAGGGCAACGCCTTTGAAGCGCGCCGTGACTTTGCCATTCACAGGAATGTCTACAGGTGCCGGCCGTTGAATCGTAGAAGGGTTCCTGTCCGCAGCGGCGCGTGGCACCACGATCCCTGAATTCCGCATTGCGGCCGCGGCAGGCAGAGCGGGCAACCACGGGCTCAGCGCAACGTCGCCCTCGAGTTGGCCGCCTTGGCGCAGGCGCGCGACAATCGACGAAACAAGCAACTGCCTCGGGTCCGCATGTACATGCGCATCGAGACGAATGCCAGTCGCAACAACACCGGTTCCGATGTACGAGCCTCCTTCCACATGAATGCTGCCGTCGGCGCGAAATTCACCGCCCTCACCCGCACTATCCATTTCCAGATGAGCGATTCCCTTGGGAGCGAACGGATATCCGAATACAGGGTCCAGCAACTCCATATCCATATCGCCAATCACTTTTCCCTGCCACCGGGGCCGTGCAAAGTTCTGCAGCGTACCGGAAACCTGCAATACATGGTCCGGAGAACGATCGGCATTGGCGCCCTGCGGCCTGGTCGTGATCTGCAGCGATCGCAGGTAGGCCGCCGTGCGCGTCAGGTCGATAGTCGTCTCAATTCGGCCGCGCGCTGGCTTATAACCATCGCGAGACAAATCCAGATCCGACGCACCCGCCTCGATGTGGTAACTCTCAGGCCACGTGGCAGACGCTGGAACATAACCCAACAGCAGCGAAGCATCTTTCGCCTGAAAGTCGAGCAGCGCAAACCGATTCTGAAAATCGAACGAAGCGGCTCGATCCTCAATGTCGAGCGTGCCCTGCCGCACCGCTACATGCCCCGCCTTAAGATTGAAGAGAGTATCGGCGCTCAGATCCTGGGGCTTTCCAGCTTTGCGCGGGTGAGGCTGATTGGTAGTTCCATCCGGATAAAGGATGAGATGAAATGCAGGTTGCGCAATGTCGAGTTCGCGCAGCAGAACCCGTGGGCTTAGGACGCCAAAAACGCTGAGCCCCACCCGCAAATGTGCCACTCGCGCATAAGGCTCCTCTCCCGGCGCTTCCAGTCCGTGAATCACCACACCGTCTGCATCCGCGTCGAGATTCAGCAAGTCCCAATGGAACCGTGCGATTTCAACGCGCCCGCCCACCGATTGCTGAATCTGCGCGATCAACCGCTGGCGCATAATCCCTTCAAAACCCGGGGAACTCGCCCAGAAGTAAAGCCCGATGGTCATCGCCACCACGGCAAGCGCGATCGCCGCCACCGACAGTGGAAGATGGCGCAGGAAAAAGCGCCGCATCCGACTCGTATGACCAGGTCGCCGGGGTTCAGGAGTGAGGGGCAGCTCGGATTCATGTTCGCTCATTGGCCTCCTGCTCCTGTTCCGGCTACGCCCTGCTTTTCTGGCGATGCGAGCGCGGGATCCAGCACTTCCACATCTCCCTGCTTGCGCAGATTCTCAAGCCAATCATCGAACAGTACATTCACTTTTTGCTGCAGCAGAATCTCCTGAATGCGGGGCGACACCTTGTCCAGCGCGGGGATCGCATCCCCCGGCGCGTATTGAGGCAGCAGCGTGTCGTGGTAATAGGTCTCAATCTCCTGCGGAGAAATATGGATGCCTTGGCGGAATCGCCGTTCGATGAAACGCAGAATTTCAAGGCGGTAGCGAAGATAACTCTCCACCCTCTCAGCGGACAGGTGGTGCTCGCTCAGGAAGGCTTGCCAGCCGGCGTCGGAGGCGCAGTTCTCACGCACGCAGGCGGGGATTTCGTGGCGAATCTCGCCCAGCCGGGCATCAACCTCGCTCTGTGGTGGATCGGTAGCTCGCTCGTCCTCCTGCCGAATCTGTTGCTGAATCAGTGCGCGGGATATCAACTGTTCCAGCGCCACGCCGCGGGTGAGTGGGCCCAGGCCGCCCCTGTTGGGATCGAGAACCGAAAGCCGAATTTCGTCGTCAAGATCGCTCGATAGAATGGCATGGTTGTTCACCACCGCAACCACGCGATCAAGGACTACCGCATTCGCGACGGGCTGGGCAGCATCCTGGGCCAGTGCCACTGAAGGCCTTCCACTCGTACATAACATCACGGCGCACAGGCAGACGATTCCTATAGAGAATCTTGCAAAACTTGTTGCGCGGATTCGGGCTCGGGTGCGCATCAGAACGTCTGTCCCAGGCTGAAGAAGAAATTGAAGTGGCCGGCCTCACCAACATGCGGATCTGACTTTGGAAAAGTGAGCGAGTAGTTGTAATTCACGGGATAGATAGGCGGATTCAGGTTATAGCTGAAGTCCAGCCGGATGGGCCCGACTGGCGTATGATAGCGCAGTCCCGCTCCCGGCGCGTGTGAGAAGTAGTTGAAGCTGCAGTTACCCTGTTGGCCGGTCGATGTTGTGGGGCCGCTCAAAACGTAGCTTCCAGGGTCCGAAACCGAGGCAATCACCTTGCAACTGTCCCGGTCAGGTTGCCGGGTTCGTAAAGCACTCGCCCAGATGTCGGACGCGTTCGTGAAGACGTTGCCCATATCGTGGAAGAGTACGAAGCTTAAGGCGTTCCCAAACCATGGCAACGTGGGGGGCGGCAGGCGCAATTCGGTGCTGTTGGCCAAAGCGCCCGCCCCACCAACTGGATAGCCGGTCTCAGGATCGCGTGGTCCCGCCGCGTTCACTGAGAATCCCCGCAACGCAGTGGGCCCGCCGGCAAAAAGCCGCTCCGGCAAAGGAATCAGTTCCTCGTCGGCCGTTCCGAACGCCCGCTCCTGCCCATAGCGTGTGTTGCGCGCCAGCACAAAACGGCCCTTGTCAAAGCTGTAGTAGCTGGAGTTCGAAACGTCGAGCCGATTAAACTGCGCCTGGGCGCTGAAGTACTTATCCGAAAGAAACTCCTGGAAGCTGGTGTATGTGCCGCGGTGGGCGTCAAGAGGCGAGTCGCGCGTATCGCGAATCCATGTTATCGCCGGCCCTGCGACGCGAACTGCAGTGGATTCCTCCGCGATCTCTCCCGGAGCCACCTGAAGGCTGTTGGCCTGCACCTTCACACGACGGAAATTGAGTTGATAAATGAACGTGTTGGCTTTTGAAAGGAATCCGCCAGGCGTGTTGAAATGCTCGCTCAAACGCATACTACCCTCCAGCTTCGAGGCCACATAGGTAGTCACGTCCAGACTGTTTGCGTAGCCGGCGGAGAAATCAAGTCCGAAATTCCGGCTGCTCCTCAGGTGCGGATCCTGAAACAAAAGGTTGAGCTTCTGCTCGAGCAAACCATAGGTGCCTTGCAACGACGCTGAAAGTTCCCTGCCAAACAGTCCATTGCGCGTAATGTCGCCCAGCACGCGTGGGCTCACGCCCGTCTTGCCATTGGGATTGCACGCCGCTCCGCTTGCAATAATGCCGCCGCAGTTGTATTGCGGGTTTCCGGTCTGGGCCTCGAATCCGAAACCGTATGTCAGCGACCAGCGCCGCGCCTCCGTGATCTGCAGCAGAACCGTCTTCTGCGTGTCGCCACCGTTAGGGTTCTCGACGGCCATGTTCACTTCGTTAAACAGTGCCAGTTCGTATAGGTTGCGCTGCGTGTCCGTCAGTGCGCCCTGATTCAGCGGATCGCCCGGATGCAGCGTGATGGCTCGCTCCACGGTTCCAGCTCGCGTGGTTTGGAGCCCCGTAACCAACACCTTGCGCACAAAGATTTGCGGCCCCTCGGTGATATGGAAAACTACGTCCACCTGGTTCGGATCGGCCCAGTCTATTTGTTCAGCCACGTCCACCTGTACCTGGCGGAATCCACGGCCCAGGTAATCGGTGAACAAGGCATCCCGATCGCCGGCCAGGTTATGAGGAGAAAGCAACTGCCCGGGGGCGGTATTCAGCAGGGGAGTGAGGGTGGCGTCAGCGACATTCTTATTGCCTTCAAGGCGAACCGAACCCACGCGCATTTGCCCGCCTTCGTCTACCTTATAAATCACGGTGAGCGGCGCCACTTCCAGCTTCTTTCCTGCTGCAGTTGCAGTTTTAACCTCGCCGCTGCCTGTCTCCTCTGTAACCTTGACCTTCGGAAATCCGTTGTTCTGATACACCGCCTGCAATGCGCTAATGTCTGCCGATACCAGCGCCTGGCTGAACGTTCCCTGGCGGTCCAGCACGTCCGCCGCGTGCACGCTGAGCAGTTCTTTCAACGTCGCTGAATCGAAGTAGTGGTTTCCCGTCACCGATACGCTTTCCACACGGCGTCGCGGCCCTAACTGCACCTTGTACAGAATCACCACCTGGCTTGCCCCGGATGCCTGTTGTTCGTGATCGACTTTGATGTCGAAATACCCCAGCCGCTGGTAAAAGTCACGCAGGCGGCGATTGCCTTCGTTGAGCAGATCGTCGTCGACCGTGCCCTCCTCGAAAATGGGAATCACCCGTTTGATCCGCTCCGGGCTCATGCTCACGCCTTGCACCAGCACTTTGACCACCGGGCCGGGGTTTGCAGAAAACCGGAAATCAACTCTCTTTGTCGCCGGAACATATTGCTGCGCTTCAAGCTTGATCTCGGCTTCCAGTCTCTCCTGGCCCTGGTAATGCTTCAAAATTCCCGCCAAAGCCCTGCTCGCGGTGTCATGGTCCACATGGGATCCGGCTCTCAAATGTGCACGGCGGCGAAACTCCTCCAGGCTCATTCCGGAGTCTCCCGTAACCTCTACGGACCCCACCCGCGCCTGCGGACCATTCACCACGTGGAATGCAATATCCACGAGCTGCTCCTGCGGATGGGGCGTGAGCGTCTGTGTAATGGTCGGCTCATTAAAGCCATTTGCGGCCAGGGCATGACGCATCTGTTCAATCGCGTCGTGCAGCTTGGCCGCGGTGTAGCGTGTGCCGGGTGTCAATTGGCTCGCATGCTGCAACTGCGTATTCAAGGTCGCGCCTTTGGCGCCTCCCACGCTGACCGTCCCAATAAACGCCCGCGGAGCGCCTCGAAACACCAGGTCCACGCCGTCCCCGTCAAGAGTGCCCTCCACCTGGATGTCTTCGTATAGCCCGGTGGCAAACAATTCGCGCAGACTGCTCTTCAACTTCTCCAGGCTGAGCGGTGCTCCTGCCGCCTGGGGCAGCTGGCTGGGCAACGGAGCAAGCCGGACGGGGTCCACGCCCTCAAAAGAAATCTTCCTTACCGGCAATCCTTCAAATTGATAAACAGGTTCAGCAATAGCGTCGGAAGCCAACGGCGATCCGTCCGCAAGATGCGCATTCGACAACGCCGGTGCAGCCTCCGCCACCATCGTGTGGGAGGCTTGACCAGGCTGGTTCTGGCTCCAGACAATGGTGCGGCTCGCGATTCCAAAGACGAGAATGCAGACGAGCAAGAAGCCGTAGCTGAATCGATTGCTTCTTTGCCCTATCGGCATTCTTTTCAACACCCTATCTCCAAAGCGTCAAACGGATAGCATCGGCACCGCCGGGGACACGAGCCTCTGCATATGATTGAACCCGACTAAGCTCTCCGGGTTTCGCAAAATGAACCGCTTCCCTTATACTAGCGGGGAACCACCCCGGGCGTAGCAGCACCGGCAACGCAAGTTGTTCTCCTCAAGGATGCGAATGCCTAGTTCGAGCCTCCCGATTCAACCCTCCGATCCCACCTCCGAGGCGTCCGACGCAAAGATTCCGGCCCGCGCACCCGCAGCCGGAGTGGGGCCGCCAACTCCGTTAATTCCCGCACAAGACGATACCCTCACGCGAGCCCAGAACGGCGATCATCAGGCTTTCGCACAACTCTACTCCCTGCACAAGCGGCGGATCTATTCCCTCTGCCTGCGCATGGTAGGCAATACCGCCGAGGCAGAAGACCTGACTCAAGAGGCCTTTTTGCAGTTGCATCGCAAGATTGCTACCTTCCGCGGCGACTCGGCATTTTCCACCTGGATGCATCGGCTGGCTATCAATGTCGTCCTTATGCACCTGCGTAGAAAAGGCCTGGCTCTGATCTCCCTGGACGAAGCCATGGACCCAACCCCCGAAGAGGGTCCTGGACGGAGCTTTGGAAGCCCCGATCTGAACCTGACAGGTGCCATCGATCGGTTGGCGCTCGAGCGCGCGGTTTCCGATCTGCCCGCAGGGTACAGACTCATCTTTGTGCTTCACGATATCGAGGGGTATGAGCATAATGAAATCGCTTCCATGCTCGACTGCTCGATTGGCAACAGCAAGTCCCAGTTGCACAAGGCGCGGCTGAAGCTTCGGGATACTCTGCGGAACAGCACCGGGCAGGAGACAAGAAAATGACCGACGATCGCAACACAATCAGTTGCGCAGAGTTCCAGGCGAAGTTGCCGGAACTTATTGGTAGCGGAGTAGATGTTTCAACCGATCCGCACCTGCAGAGCTGTGACCTTTGCCGCGCCCTTCTCGCGGACCTGGAAACGATTGCAGAGGCGGCACGCCAGCTATTTCCAATCGTTGAACCCCCTGAGGATCTGTGGGAGCATATCGAGTCGGCGCTCAAAGACGAAAGCGACGCCGTTGAAACAGATAAGAAAGAAGACAAAGACGACGAAAAGAAGGGCAGCTAAACGAAGGCCGATCCTGAACCAGCAATGTCCGACAGACGACCCGATTCCCTCCCAACCGGAGTCGGGCCGCCTGTGATTTTCCTTCATCCCCCCTCGCCACTCCTCACATTCAAAGAACTTTTGCCGATAAACTCTTCGATTCTGATTGCATCTAAGCCCTCAACGGGCTCGCAATCCGGCGTCCGTGGACCATTCCGCGGTCTCGGAACGGTAAATTTGTCTTCAGGGGAGTGTTTTCGGGCCGGGAACACCCGCGCGCACCCGTCCGTATAGAGAGAAGTGCGCACGAACCGGGTCAGGAGTGACGCAATTCCTGAAACTTTTCAAGGTCTGCGTTGTCTAATGAAGAAAAGTTGATACGAGGGCACTCAATGCAAAACGAATCTTCGAACTTGCCTTTACCCAAAAAATCTGCCGGGAACGGTACCCCCGTCCTGCGCAGGATTCCGGTTCTCCCGGTGCGGGATACCGTACTGTTTCCCCACGCCGTACTGCCTCTTACTGTTGGGCGTGAAAGCTCGATCCAGTTGATTGAATCGCTGGGTGAGGAACGCACCATCGTGGTAACAGCGCAGCTCGACGCCCGTCTGGACGCCCCCAAACCTACCGATCTGCACGCCATTGGCACTCTTGCTACCGTGCACAAAGTCGTGCGCATGCCCAACCAGAGCCGCTTCGTCTTCACTGAAGGTGTTGAGCGGGTTCGGCTGGTGCGCTACACACAGACCGAGCCGTTCATGATCGCCGAAGTCGAGTCCCTCGAAGAAGCAAAATCTGCGCCGACATCGGGAATCGAAGCCCTTGTCCGCAACGTAATTGAGCAGTTTCAGCAGATTGTCTCCGAATCCCAGACCCTCTCCGACGAGCTCAAGACCATTGCTGCCAACATTGAGGAGCCAATCCGCCTCGTCGACTTCGTCGCTTCCTCGCTGCCATTTCTCACCACCGACGACAAACAGCAGTTGCTCGAAACCGTCAGCATCGTTGACCGTCTGCAACTGCTCAACAAGCATCTGGCAAAGGAGATCGAGGTGCAGCAACTACGCACCAAGATCCAGAGTGAGGTGCAGGACCAGGTCCAGCAATCGCAGCGCGACTACTATCTCCGCGAGCAACTCAAAGCCATCCAGAAGGAGCTCGGCGACCAGGACGAAGGCCAGCGCGAGACCGAGGACCTGCGCCAGAAAATTGACAGCGCGGGCATGCCCGAAGACGTAAAGAAAGAGGCCCTCAAGGAGCTTTCGCGCCTTTCCCGCATGTCTCCCATGGCCGCCGATTACTCGCTCACCCGCAACTACATCGAGTGGCTCGCCGTCCTTCCCTGGGCAAAAAGCTCCGGCTCCAAAATAGACATCAACGTGGCCAAGCAGACCCTCGACGAGGACCACTACGAGCTGAAAAAGGTCAAAGACCGCGTCCTCGACTACTTGAGCGTGCTCGAGCTCAAGCCCGACATGAAGGGGCCGATCCTCTGCTTTGTCGGACCTCCGGGCGTGGGCAAAACCAGTCTCGGCCGTTCCATTGCACGCGCCCTGGGACGCAAATTCCAGCGCATCTCCCTCGGCGGCATGCACGACGAAGCGGAGATCCGCGGCCATCGGCGGACCTACATCGGCGCACTGCCCGGCCAGATCATCCAGAGCCTGCGTCGTGCCGAGGTCAACGATCCCGTCATCATGCTCGACGAGATCGACAAGCTCGGTCGCGACTTCCGTGGCGATCCTGCGTCTGCCCTTCTCGAGACGCTCGATCCCGAACAGAACAACACATTCCGCGACAACTACCTCGACGTCCCGTTCGATCTCTCCAAGGTGCTGTTCATCTGCACGGCAAACGTGCTTGACCCCGTTCCGCCCCCACTGCTCGACAGGATGGAACTCATCTTCCTCCAGGGCTATAGCGAAGAAGAGAAGGTGCATATTGCCTTCCAATACCTCATTCCGCGCCAGATCAAGGAGAACGGCATTACGCCGGAGCAGATCGAATTCCCTGAAGACGCCGTCCGCTGGCTGGTTCGCCACTATACCCGGGAAGCCGGTGTCAGAAAGCTCGAGCAAGTCCTCGGCACGGTCTGCCGCAAACAGGCTCGCCGCGTCGTTGAAGGCAAAACAGACAAGCTTGTCGTCACGCGCGACACACTCAAGGAGTTCCTCGGTGGCATCCAGGTTCGCGTTGAAACCGAAGTGGCGGAACGCGTCAAGCGGCCAGGCGTTGCCGTTGGACTCGCCTGGACTCCCGCCGGCGGCGACATCCTCTTCATCGAGGCCAACAAGATGAAGGGCAAAGGCGGGTTCACCATGACCGGCCAAATCGGCGAGGTGATGCAGGAATCCATGCAGGCCGCGCTCACGTGGGTCCGCTCAAACGCTGCCAGTCTCGGCCTTCCTGAGGACTTCACCAAGGATATCGATTTGCACATCCACGTACCTGCAGGCGCCATTCCAAAAGATGGCCCTTCAGCCGGAGTCACCATGGCGACGGTTCTCGCCTCGTTGCTGACCGACGAACCAGTCCGTCCGCTGACGGCAATGACGGGCGAAATTACGCTCAGCGGCAACGTGCTGCCGGTGGGCGGCATCAAGGAAAAATTCCTGGCGGCGCGCCGGGCCGGAGTGACAACCATCATTCTGCCCGCGGAAAATCGTCAGGATGTGGAAGAGGATCTGACACCGGAATTGACCGCGGGTGTAACCATCCACTACGCCAGCCGGATCGAGGATGTGTTGGCCGTTGCCCTGCCGCTGTTGAAGCCCCAGGCCGCCGTCCATTCCATCGAAGATGTCCAATCCATCGAGCAGGCGCAACCGGTCAGTTTCGCCGCTTAATACAGCACGATTCAACCACCAAAGGGCCGGCGACTCAGCCGGCCCTTTTCTTGCTTATAAGCCCATCCTTTGCCTCTCCGAAGGGAGGGTGAGGATTCAGCCTCACGAATAAAGCCCATCAATAGCAGGGGCTTTAACCTCGGGCCTTTCCTTTGAAGTGTGAAATTGACTTCGCCCCCCGCTGCGCCTGCTGCGAAAGAACACAACATTCGTTCCGTTGCCTGTTGGAAGCGGCGGAGTTGCCGATAAATAGGACAGAATCCAGTGCGCGCAAGCGCTCGAAAAGCGGTGACCATGGCAACGACTCAGGCGGGCACACATACGATGGTTCCGTTACACCTGTCAGGAAACACGACGGACCAGCAAAACAAGATGCTGCAGGATTTTCTCGGCGCAGCCATACAGGACGCCTACCGTTCCGCGATAGAACAGCTTGACCGGCAGAGCGCGGCGTCTGTGCTCGAGATGGACAAGAAGTTCAAGTCCGAGGTGACCGAGCGGGTGGTTGAAATCATCCATCGCCACACATTCAGCAATAAATACAAAGATGAGGATGTGGGCTCAACCCGAGGGTATCCGCAAACCTATCGCGTGCGTCCTATCGAGGGCCAGGTCACAGACCTGAGGAAGCTTTTCCCAAGTCTCGGAGCTTGCAATGAGAGGCTGGCGCGGTTGCCGTTGCCTGAGGGCGCCGAAGCCTGGTTTGCCGTTCCGCGCTGGCAGGCGCTGGCTCCCACATACAACGAGGCTGTAGAGATGCTCATCGGTGTATTGGCGTCGAAGCGCCGGTTCTCGAACCGCATCATCGGCAAACTGACCGACAAGTACCTGCGCCAGACCGAGCGGTCGAAGCTGGGGCAAAACATTCTGGCCGAACAGCAGGAAGGCAACGACATCCTGGTCGTGGCAGCGCAGGCAGGTATGCTCCATCGCGGATGTTCGGCGCGCAGGACGCGCGTCGCAATGGCGGGCAACGAATATGGATTGGGAATCTTCGCCTTCGGTTGCATGCTCATGATGCATCCGGAGCGCCTGTCCCATGCCGATTCGCTCATGATCGACTGCAGTGGCGACGAATACTCTGTGCGCGGCGACTATACCTTCGACCGCGTCCCACTCTTCGACTACGACATGTCCGGCATCGAGCTCAGCATCTTCTATGAAGACCGCGCCCGCAATCTCTGGGGCACCCCAACGGCCTTCCTCTACAAATTGGTTTAATGCCGGTCTCCCAAAACTGGCTTTGAAAGGGCGCGGCTTAACAGCTTGGTTAAAAACTGCACTCACGGATCGATGTGTGAAGGGGCACAACTTTAGTTGTGCCATAAAACCAAAAAAAATCAACTCCGGGCTTTACAGGCTGCGAAAAAACTCACTCGGGCGGTAGGCCGGGGATTTATCCCCGGCATAAAGCCAATAAAACCAATGTGGGCTTCAGCCCCTGAGGTATGCTTTTCAAGCTTTTCGCCAGAAATTTGGCCTTTTTCCGCAGCCTGTTTAGCCCGAGGCGATGCATCTGCAAATCCGGCATCAAAGTACGATTTTTTCACCAAGCCGTTCAGCCGCGCTGCAAAATGCCAGGGGAATGCCTGGCTTTAGCCACCGGGGACCCGACTCGATGCACCAAACACAGCCCAACGCCGCTTGTCCGCCAACCGCGTCTAATCCCCAGGCGGTATTCTGTTCTTCAATGATCCAGGTGCGGGTTATTCCCTTTGGCGTGCTGAAAGACCGGTTGGGCCACCTCGAGTTTCCCTTGGAAATACCCGAGGGCTCAAAAGTGTCTGATTTGCTCGATCTCCTGAGCGAATCGCTTAGAATAGTTGCCGAATTGAGTTCTATTCCATCATTCAAAGGGAATCCGGATTCCATCTTCCAAGGGATCGCCGTTAGCGTCAACGCCGAATACGCCCGATCCTCCCAAATCCTCCACGCCGGCGACGAAGTAGGGCTCCTTCCGCCAGTCTCCGGCGGAGCGGGAGTCTCTGAATCCGCCTCGACTTTTCTCACCCGCGACCCCATCGATGCCGCATCCCTAATAGCCGCCGCAAAAAACTCCTCGGATGGTGCCGTAGTAATCTTCGACGGCATCGTGCGCAACCACACACGCGGCCGGCAAACCCTGCACCTCGATTACGAAGCCTATGAAGATATGGCCGAAAAACAGATGCGGGATCTCGCCATCGAGGCACGCAAACAATTCGCCGTCCGCCACGTGACCATCGTCCACCGCCTCGGCCGCCTGCACATAGGCGAAACCAGCGTCCTCATCATCGCCGCCTCAGCCCACCGTGCCGCCGCGTTTGAAGCCTGCCGCTGGCTCATCGACACACTCAAAAAAACCGTGCCGATCTGGAAAAAAGAAACCTTTGTCGACGGAGCGGTATGGGCGGCAGGCGAGCCGTTTCCGGATGAACTGGCCGTCGTGCCACCGGAGTCTCCCCATGAGAAATAGAGGCGGCAACTCCGGATTCTCGCTCCTGCTCAGACAGCTGGGTGCCCCATCCATCGGACGCTTCTGTACTTGTCCGATGGGTGGGAAACCACAAACGCCAACCCTCGGCCATCGGGTCTTTCAGTCTTCCATTCTGTCCCTCTCTGATTGGCTAGGATGGGCGGGAGCGATTATGGTACTAGCGGCTGTGCTGGCTCCGTTCCTAGCAGCGCAGGACGTAACACTTCACGTCGACGTGAAACTGGTCAATATTTTTGTGAATGTCACGGACCGGCACGGGCTTGTCGTTGGCGATCTCACCAAGGACGACTTCGCAGTAACAGAGGACGGCAGGCCCCAGAAGATTCAGCTCTTCGAGCGCCAATCCGAGTTGCCGTTAAACGTAACCCTGGCCATCGACACCAGCGGCAGCGTCCACAAGGATATGGCGGAAGAAGCGGACGCTGCCAAACGATTCGCCCACACGCTCATGCGCTCGCAGGACCAGATGAGCCTCCTTCAGTTCGCCACGGACGTGAGGGAACTCACGCCCTTCACCAACAAGCTCAGCCAGATCGATCGCGGACTGGGACAGTTGCGCGGCGATTTCGCAACCGCACTCTACGATGCCATCGTTCTCGGCTCTGACCGTCTCGGGCCAAAGCAGGGACGCAAAGTCCTGGTTCTCGTCTCCGACGGCGGCGACACGGCCAAGAGCAGCACATACAATCAGGCGCTTGAGGAGGCGTTGCGCAATGAGGTCATGATCTACTCCATCATCGACGTGCCCATTGCAGCCAGCGCCGGCCGCGACCTCGGCGGCGAACACGCGCTCATCACCCTCGCTGAAGAAACCGGCGGCAAAAGCTACTATGTAAGCGAAGAAGGCCTGGACAAGGCATTTGCTCACATAAGCAGCGATCTGCGCACCCAATATTTGATTGGCTACTATCCCCAGCATCAGGAGCCGGGAAGAATATTTCATCACATACTGGTCACGGTGCCCCGAGCTTCAACCCAGGACTTCAACGTCCGCCACAAATCCGGCTACTACGTCGAAGCAGCCAAAGAGAACTAGGTCATAGCAAAAAACTGGTCATCCCGAGCGAACGGGGCCCCAAACGTTTTTCAGTTTGGGGGTGGTGAGTCGAAGGATATGCTTCTGTTCTTCGGGCGTGGCATTTTTCCCCACGGCCCTCCCTCTTCCAGCTTTAATGCATCTAAAATTGCATCATGACTCCACCACTCTCCACGCGCCGTCGTTCCAAGACCCCTCCGCCCGGCGAAACCGGCCAGGAAGCGCTCTACCTGCGGTCCCTCAGCGATCGTCAGGTGACCGTCACCATCAAGCTGCGCGATGGAGAAACCGTGCGCGGCTGGATCGAGTACTTCGACGACTCCATGGTGCGCCTCACGCGTGTGGGGCACCCCAACCTGTTCATCTACAAGCATCAGATTCGCTCCATCTCTGAAGCCGGCCGCAAGCGTGTTTCACCCTCAGAGAGCGCGGAAGGAATTGGTTCCGTGGGAGCCGGGGGAAGCTTTTGAGCGAATCTTCAGTTAGCGATTTGCAAAGAGATTTGCAGTGGGTCCCAAAGGCATCTTCCATCGCCAGAGAGGCGGGCGCAAGGCTGCGCGAGTTCTTCACAGCCGGCGTGGCCACTGAATACAAGGGCGATGTGGACATTGTGACCGTCGCCGACCGAACCGTCGAAAAGCTGGTGCGCACCAGGCTCGCAGAAGCGTTCCCGGACCACGGTGTCTACGGCGAAGAGGGCACGCGCGACCGCATGGAAGGCCCATTTCGCTGGTACGTCGATCCCTTGGATGGCACAACCAACTTCGCCCATGGCTTTCCCCAATTTTGCGTCTCGCTCGGACTTGAACAGCGGCCAGCCGATCTCAAATCAGGGCAGGATGGCACGCTCGTAGCCGGCGTAATCTACGACCCCATGCGCGACGAGCTGTTTACCGCCGAGCGCGGCCATGGCGCGTGGCTGAATGGCAGGCCAATGCACGTTTCGCGAACGCCCGATTTGGCCGAGTCGCTGCTGGCCACCGGTTTCCCCAGCAAAAAGCGGCACGACAGCCCGAACATCCACTTCTACCATGAGTTCACACTCCGCTCGCATGGAGTGCGGCGTGCTGGTTCGGCTGCGCTCGACCTGGCCTACGTGGCCGCTGGCCGCCTTGAGGCCTTCTGGGAGTTCAACCTGAATCCCTGGGACACCGCAGCGGGAATTCTGCTAGTCGAAGAAGCTGGAGGCAAAGTCACGGACTTCGCCGGAGGCCATTTTCAACTCAACAGCAACGAGATCCTGTCGTCCAACGGCCTGATCCAGGACGAGCTGATCGTCTTGTTCCGAAACATGTTTGCCGGCCGCGAACTCACTCCCATCCCCACTGCCCAGCAGTTTGCCGAGCTCCGCGCAGCGCGCGCTGCGGTAATCGGGTAGCCCGTTCTTCCAGTAGCGCCGACCTCCAGAAGCACCGACTTCGAGAAGCGGCGATCTCCAGTAGCGCCGATCTCCAGATCGGCTGTCCTGAGGGTCTCCTGGCCCTCAGAAACCCCGCCAGCCCGCAGCTTCAAGTCGCGACCGCCTGTGTCCAATGTGGGAAAGTGAGCCTCTCGGAATCGCAGCAAACCTCCCGATTCCCGCATCGCAAAACGCACAATCCCGTCGCGTGAGTCATCCCTTGGGGTCCTGTGCTACTATCAGCGTCGAGAGTACGTCTCCGCGGAGAAATCAAAGATGGCATACATCATTGCAGAACCCTGTATCGGCACCAAGGACACCGCCTGTGTGGACGCCTGTCCCGTCGATTGCATCCACCCCAAGAAGGACGAAGACGGTCACGCCGAGGCGGACCAGCTTTTTATCGACCCAGTTGAATGCATCGACTGCGGCGCCTGCGTTCCGGCCTGCCCCGTCTCTGCAATCTTCGCCCAGGATGACCTGCCGGAGAAATGGGCACATTTTACTGAGAAGAACGCCGCCCACTTCGGCCGCTAGTTCCTCTCGTTAAGCAACCACCCAAGGCGCGCTCCTCCCACGAGGATGCGCGCCTTTGTGCTGCGCGAAAACAGTGCAGGGATCTACGGGCGCGGGGATCTACGGGCTTGGATAGCCAGCTCTCAAACTACTGGCATGGGGGCGCAAATGCGAGTGTGATTACATAGCCAACAAATCCTGTATAAACCATGCATTATCAGGGGATTAAGCTGATATCTCCCGCGCTTTCAACGCGTTTTTCAAAAAAACGGCTAATTCTCCGCAATCCTGTTGCTCGTTTAGTTCAACTCTCTGTCACCGAAACACATCGAAAAGGCTGCCCGCAAGGTACGTGTCTCTGCGACTCGCAACCACTTCAGCAGTCTTTTCCCCTGTTTTGTAACCATTTGTGCACCCTTTTCAGCTAGGGTGCGCAACCCTATTGTTGAACCTTTCGCAGCGCGCAGCGGCCGGCCAGAATCGAAAGCGGCCAAGGCATTTTCAGACGCACTAAAGGCCAAGTGGATGTCGAACCATCCACTGACTGGCAATCTTAGTTTCTCTTTTAAGTTCGAGACCGCAAACTAGTAGACGCGGCTTGTTTCCAAGTTTTCGAACTCCGGCGCAGCGTACTTGGCGTTCCAGGCATCTGCATCATCAACAGGTTCAACACCCGTCACGATCGCAAACCGGCCCTTCTCGATTTCAACGAAATCGACGTTATCGCCAGTCTTCAATCCGAGTTCTTTTCGTACGTGGAGGGGAAGGGTAATGCGGCCATTGAACGTGACCATCGCGGAAGGCATTTGGTACCTCTTCCGCCATTGTACCCCGGAACCGGGGTCCCATTGCAATGCGATTATAGGAGAAAGATGAGCGTTTTGACCTCAGAATCCGTAGTTCTCCGCACCTGGCCCGTCCAGGAGGCCGACCTTGTCGTGAGCTTTTTCACACGGGACTACGGGCGTCTGAAGGGCATTGCGAAGTCTGCGCTGAAGAGCCGAAAACGCTTTGGAGGGGCTCTGGAGCCGATGACTGTGGCGCGCGCATGGTTTGCGGAACGCCCCAGGCAGGAGCTGGTTCGACTCGATCAATTGGAAATTGTTTACTCACCGCTTTCGGCTCCGGTGGATCATGTGCGCATGGCGGTCCTCAGCTTTTTTGCCGAGCTGTTGGATGAGGTGCTTCCCGAACGCGATCCGCAGGAGACGGTCTTCCGCCTGCTGCTTGCGGTTTTGGACCAGACCACAGTGGAGCAACCGTGGATGCCGCTGACCTATTTCTCTCTTTGGATGACAAGGTTGATGGGGCTTTTGCCGGATATGGGCCACTGCACGGCATGCGGAGAAACGCTGGTAGCCGGCGAGACAAGCTTCAGCGCCCAGGGAGACGGGCTGTTCTGTGCCGTTCATCGGAATGGAAATGCGAGTGTGCTCTCGGCTGACTCATGGCAATTGGCTCAGCGAATGCTGCGGGCGCCTGCCGCGGCATTTGCCGGCGAACCATGGTCGCGGCGGCGCGGGCAGGATTTGCGGAGGTTTACGCTGCAGTCGCTGGAGCGGCATTTGGAGCGCCGACTGCGTTCTGCCGAAGCGCTGGGACGGCTTTAGGCAAACGATGAATGGGATCGCTGATAAAATTGTTGCAGTTCCACCGAGAGAGAGCTTCACGTGCCTTCATCCACCGAATCGTCCTCAGGGGTTGCTTCCGCTGTGAAACCCGTCCCGCTCACTTTTCAGGAGCTTCTTTTCCGACTGCAAAGCTTCTGGGCCGCGCGCGGTTGCGTGCTTCAGCAGCCATACGACGTCGAGGTCGGCGCAGGAACCATGGCGCCGGAAACCTTCCTGCGCGTCCTCGGACCCAAGCCCTATCGCGTCGGCTATGCGCAGCCTTCCCGCCGTCCTGCAGATGGCCGCTACGGTGAAAACCCCAACCGGCTATTCCGGCACACGCAATTCCAGCTCATTCTCAAGCCCCCGCCAGTCAATGTGCAGGAACTCTATCTGCAGTCGCTTGAGGCCATCGGCATCGACCTCAGCAAGCACGACCTCAAGTTTGAAGAGGACAACTGGGAAGGCCCCACGGTGGGCGCATGGGGCGTGGGCTGGCAGGTCATGATGGACGGCATGGAGATCACCCAGTTCACTTACTTCCAGCAGTGCGGCGGCCTCGATCTTGACCCCATCTGCGCCGAGCTTACGTACGGATTGGAGCGCCTCTGTGCGTTCCTCCAGGATGTGGACTCGGTTTACGATGTCGTCTGGGCGCGCGACCCAGACACGGGCGCCGAAGTGACTTATGGCGATGTGCGCCACACCGAGGAGCTTCAATACTCGGTCTATAACTTTGAAGAAGCCGACGTCGACCGCCTCTGGTCGCATTTCAATAGCTACGAGGCAGAAGCTCAGGCTCTCCTTGCCAAAGCCAACAAACTCCTGGCCGATGAAAGCTCAACGATTCAGGAAAAGAGACGCTTTCCGCTTATCTCAACGTATGAGTTGGCGCTGAAATGCTCCAACCTGTTCAACGTGCTCGATGCGCGCGGAGCAATCAGCGTCACAGAACGCGTCGGCATGATCGGCCGCATTCGCAACCTTGCCATCGGCGTCGCCAAAGTCCACGTTCAGCAGCAGGTAGCATGAGTCCACCAACCGCTCGTCCCGTAGGGGACGAAACGAGAATAGCCCGGGATCGGGGTCCCCAACGACAGATCTTCGTCGGTGGGGTGGTGCGGAAGCGCAGCGCACTCCTGGGTATGGATCCACCAATTTCGCCACGCGTCCTGTAGGGCCGCGACGATTGCGCACCACGAATCGAAATCTAGAAAGCAACAAGCAATGGCAGATTTTTTATTGGAACTCGGGCTCGATGAAATCCCGGCCCGCATGATAGCCGGAGCCGAAGCCAAGTTAGGCGAGCTAGTCAATGATCTTCTAACTCGAGAGCGCCTGCTCGGTGCTGACTCCAAACTCACCACTTATTCCACGCCCCGTCGTTTGGCGGTGCTGGTGGAAGGTGTACTCGCAGGCCAGGCCGACACCGAAGAAAAGCTCACCGGCCCCTCTTGGATAGTCGCCTTCAAAGACGGCGTACCCACGCCCGCCGCCGAAGCCTTCGCTAAGAAAGCCGGCGTTCCTGTCGAGTCGCTCGAAAAAATTACCAATGCCAAAGGGGAATATGTCGGCGCAACCGTCAAGCGCGTGGGCCGCGCCACCACTGAACTTCTCGCCGCGGAACTGCCGAAGGAGGTCCTGAGTCTTTACTGGGCCAAAAATATGTACTGGCGTGCCGGCAAGCCCGAGCGCTTCGTGCGCCCCATCCGTTGGCTCGTCGCATTGCTTGACTCGGCAATAGTTCCACTCGAGATCGCCGGCATCGCCGCGGGTAATACCAGTCGCGGCCATCGCATTTTGTATGGAACTGCGCCAGTTACTGTCGGTGCTGCCAAGGAGTATTCGGATTCACTTCACGAAGCCTTCGTGAACGTCGATGTTGCCAATCGCCGGCACATCATCCGCAAGGCTCTGGACGCGGCAACCCGCACCGTTCCCGGCGCACGCTGGCGCGAGGACGAGCCGCTAGTCGAAACCGTGGTCCATCTCACCGAATGGCCCTCGGTAATCCTCGGCAATTTCGAGTCCGAGTACCTCGATCTTCCTGAGGAAGTCCTGGTCACAGTCATGCGCGACCACCAGAAATACTTCGCAGTGCAAGGCCCGGATGGCAAGCTCCTGCCGCACTTCCTCACTGTGCTGAACATCCAAGTCGACGAAGAGGGCAAAGCCACCATCCAGCACGGCAACCAGAAAGTTCTTCGTGCCAGATTTAAAGACGCCCGCTTCTTCTGGAACTTCGATCAGAAGATTTCGCTCGAAGATCGCGTAGAGAGCCTGAAGTCCGTAACTTTCCAGAAGGAACTCGGCAGTTACCACTGGAAGACTGAGAAAAATCTGGATATTGCGGTTGCACTCGCTTCGGCAGTCAAAACAGCTGGCATTCCAATTGAAGCGGCCGGCCTCTTGAGGGCAGTTGAGCTTGCCAAGACCGACCTGACCTCCGAATTGGTAAAGGAGTTTACCGAGTTACAGGGAGTTATCGGAGGCTTGTACGCCAAAGCACAGGGGTTGGGCAATACCGTTGCGAAAGCCATCTACGACCAATACAAACCTGCCTCGACCGAAGACGCGATTCCACGCACGATCGAAGGGCAACTTCTTGGCGTCGCTGACCGTATCCAGACCATCACCGCAATGTTCGGCATTGGCAACGCGCCCACCGGCTCGAAAGATCCGTTCGCACTGCGCCGCGCGGCCAACGCCATTGTGAAAATCCTCGCCGAGTCGGATTTACCACTGACGCTCTCCGATGTGGTCGGAGCAGCGAAACCCGATTCGGCTAACAACGACCAGGTGACAGCCTTCCTCCGCGAGCGCCTCCACTTCTACCTCAAAGACGTCCGCACCTTCCCCTACGATGTTGTCAACGCCGTCCTCGCCACCAACGCCGACGACGTCCGCGACGCCATCGCTCGTGCCCAAGCGCTCTCCGCTGCGCGCGAATCCGCCGACTTCGCCGCCATCTCCGCCGCCTTCAAACGCATCAAGAATATCCTCCGCCAAGCCGAAGAAAAAGGATTCGCGCTCGGCTCTCCAAACGATGCAACGCTCGCCCCGGAAGCCCAGCAACTCGCCGCCGCAACCGCCGATCTCGCTCCCGAAGTTGCGAAATTGCGCCAGGAACGCGCTTACGATCAAGCTCTCACGCAGATCGCCACCGTGCGCCCAGCCGTCGACGCCTTCTTCGATAAAGTCATGGTCCTCGACCCAGACCCGGCCATCCGCGGTGCAAACCTTGGCCTCATCGATGAAGTCCTGCGCGGCTTTTCCGGCATCGCCGACTTCAGCGAGATCGTCACAACCTAGCCAACTTAGCTGCACCCTCGGCTTCCGCCGCGCGTCTACAATCAATAGAGATGTCCGACACACTTTATCTGAGTTTGTGGTATCCGAATCTGCAGTTGGCAACGCTCGCAGACAAGTTGACAGCGGTGCTGAACGAGTTTGGCGCGCATGGCGGCAACCCCCGTGTCTATGCCGCGACCGTATGGCCCGTCAACTGGAGCGAACCACCCATCTTCCAGCGGGTCTGGGGCCGAGGACAATACGCATCCGAAGGCGGCGTTGAGCCCAGGCTGGCTGTTCAGGAGACGCTCGAATCGCTCCATGACGATTACGCCTACGAGTTTCAAATAGGCTGGAACCTCTGGGTGCTTGAATCTGAAAACGCGGAAACCCATCCTCCACCTCAGAGCGATGGTCCAACTTCAATCCAATCCAATCAAAGCGGCAACCATTCCGGGCATTGGGCGCGTGAGCCGCGACTGGTGCGGGTGACAGGCTACGGGCCGCTCTTCGACGAAGGAGCCTACGAAGCCGATGGTCACATTCGAATCGACTTTGGTCCGGATGCTCCCTTCCTCGACGAATGGGAAGATCACACGGAATTGAACGCTATCGCAGCACGCCACGTCGAGGAGAATATCCGCCAGCTGGTTGCGCTGACCGCTGCCGTCGAAAAAAGCTCAGGGGCAACTGCGCGCCTGCTATGGAGCGAGTTGGGAGAAAGCCTTGCCCAGAGGCTTGCCAAGCGTTTAGGAGTGGCAAACTGAGCGCGGGTTTCACCATTGAACGACTGCGGACCCTGGTGTTGGCTGCGGGGGTTCTGCTGGTTGGCTCACTCGTCGTCGTCCTTGCCGTGGGCAAGTGGAAGCGCCACTTCACACTTCGCGAAGTCCTCAAGCCGCTGGGAGCGGATATTACGCAAGAGGCCAACGGCTTTACTTTTTCACACGCTCTCGGCGCACACTCGCAATACAAAATTCATGCTTCTAAAGTCGTGGAGTTGAAGGACGGGCATCGCGTTCTGCATGACGTGATGATTGAGCTATACGGCGAAGATGGAAGCCGCGTGGACAAGATTCAGGGCAGCGAGTTTGAATACGACAAAAAGGGCGGAACGGTCAAGGCAGCCGGGGCGGTGGAAATCACGCTGATGAAGCCAGGTGTTGCGCCGGCGGTTGCGCCCAAGGCCACAGCTTCGCAAGTGGTAGGAGAGAAAGCCAAAGGCACGCTGGCCGCGGCCGCACAGAATGCTGCATCAGGCGAAATTCATGTGGAGACAAGCGGCCTCACCTACGACCTGAAGACCGGAATGGCAACCACCACCCAGCGTGTGAATTTTTCCACGGTCCAGGGCAGCGGCAGTTCGAGCGGCGCCACCTTCGATTCGCAACAGGGGCAATTGGTGCTCGATCAGTCAGTGGTGCTTGACACCGCGCGCAATGGCGGCTCCGTCCACATTCAAGCCCGGCACGGGGAGTTCGAACGCAGGAGCAACTTGTGCGATCTCCAGGGAGCGACGGCGGATTACCGGGGAGGGCAAGCAACGGCGGGCTTAGCGAAGATCCTGTTCCGCGACGACGGCTCGGCGGCGAAGCTGGATGCATCGGAAGGCTTTACGCTTGTCACTGCGAATGGCGATCACCTTGCCTCGCCAACGGCGGCAATGAATTTCAATGAGCACAATCAGCCTCAAAACGGCCATCTTGCGGGCGGTGTGGTAACGGATTCCGCAAGGCAGCGAGGGAATGTCAGCCAGCACGTTCATGGAACCGCGCCAACGATGGAACTTGAATTCACGCCGCAAGGGGAGCTGCGCCACACCCACATGGAGAGCGGCGTGGAGATGCACAGCGAAGAGATCACCCAGGCTGCGGTCGATTCAAATGACGCCCTGCGTGTGAACCGGACATGGCGTTCCCCCGTGGCCGATATGGAGTTTCGCGATGCAGGACACGGCAAGCTGGAACCTGCTTCGATCCGCGGGACTGGCGGCGTGGTTATAACCGGAGAGTCCCAGCGGGGCAAGGGAGCGATCGAGCCGTCAAGGCTTGCAGCCGATGAGGTGACCGGCGAATTCGGTTTGGGATCGCCGCACGTCGCAAACCAAGTCGCATCCGCCCGAAACTCTGCGGTTCAGTTGACGTCTATGATCGGTGTGGGACATGCAAGCCTGCAGGAGACCACAACGACGGGTACTCAGCAGTCCTCAACCGGAGACCGGCTCGAAGTGCATTTTCTTTCTGCGAACGCCAAGGCAGCGAACAGTCATAGCGGCACATCGCAGATTGAGTCCGCAGTGCTGGACGGTCACGTGGTCCTCACGCAGCAGTCCGCGCCGAAACCCGGAACGCAAACGGACAACTCGATAAGAGCTACAGGGGGCCGTGCGATCTATGAGGGCTCGGGCGGATGGATCCATCTGATTCAGAGCCCGCGCGTGGAAGAGCCCGGACTGCAGGTAACGTCTGAGAAGATCGATGTGTCGCGCGAATCGGGTGACGCCTTTGCGCGCGGAAACGTGAAGGCGACTTGGATTAACTCGGGTCCCGATCAGGTTCGCCCCGGTGGTGCGGGCCAAAAGAGTAACCCTGAAGGCGCCACGAATGAAGGCGCGCCTGTGGCACTGGGAGGGAACGGTCCCGCCCATGTGGTTGCAGGCGCAGCGGAACTGAATCATGCCAGCGGAGAAACAATCTTTCGCGAACACGCTCGGCTTTGGCAGCAAGGGAACTCCGTAAGCGCACCGCTCATCGTTCTGAATCGCGAGAAGCAAACTCTGGTAGCGCGGAGCGGAGATACCAAGGAGCCTGTCATAGCGGTGCTGGTCTCTCAGAATGGTTCCGGCGGTGCGAAGGCCGGCGGCATCGATTCCAGTCGGAACTCCAAATCAAAGCCGGCGACACCATCCGTGATTCAAGTGCACGGGGGCGATCTGCGATACTCGGCGGCAGAGCGAAAGGCTGTAATGCACGGTGGCGCTCTGGGCACCGTCGTTGCCGAGACTGCTACTGCGAAATCTGTATCGAACGAGGCCGAGCTCACGCTTTTACCAGCGGGAAACCACGCCGGCAAAGATAGCGGTCAGGGGCAGGTGGACCGTCTTGTCGCGATCGGCCACGTTACGGTAACCTCCGATGGGCGTCACGGCACCGGCGAACAACTGGTTTATACCAGCGAGACCGGGGAATATGTGCTGACAGGCAGTGCCGCCACGCCGCCGCGCATGACCGATCCGGCCCGGGGAGTCGTGACGGGCGAAGCGCTGATCTTCCATAGCTTCGACGACAGTGTGAGCGTCGAGAGCGGCGGGCGTAAGACAACAACTGAAACTACAGCGCCAAAGTGACGGCGAGAACGAGCCAGGGTAGATGGAAACACTAATTGCCGAAGGGATCGGAAAGAGCTACAAAGGCCGCCAGGTGGTTCGCGGCGTCGACTTGCGCATCTCTCGCGGTGAGGTTGTAGGACTGCTGGGCCCGAACGGCGCCGGCAAGACCACCAGCTTTTACATGATCGTGGGACTTGTGGAGCCGGAGAGCGGGCGCGTTCTTGTCGACGACACGGATATAACCCGTGTGCCAATGTACCTGCGCGCGCGGACCTATGGAATCAGCTACCTGCCGCAGGAGCCTTCGGTCTTTCGCAAGTTGACTGTGGAAGAAAACATCCTGGCCGTGTTGGAGGCGCAGCCCCTGGGAAGCAGGGAACGGCGCACCCGGACTGAACGGCTGATCAACCAGCTCAACCTCGGCCATGTTCGCACCACCAGGGGCTACGCGCTCTCGGGGGGCGAGCGGCGCCGTGTGGAGATCGCCCGCTGCCTAGGCATCCAGCCGAGCTTTATCCTGCTCGACGAGCCATTCAGCGGCATTGATCCCATCGCCGTGTTGGAGTTGCAACGGATCATTTTCGAACTGAAGGCCAGTGGCATCGGGATCCTGATTACGGACCACAACGTGCGGGAGACGCTGAGCGTGACTGACCGTGCGTACATCATCGCGGAAGGGCGCATCTTCCGCGCCGGAACCCCGCATGAATTGGGAAACGACGTGGAAGTGAGGCGCGTCTATCTGGGCGAGGGTTTCTCGCTGGGATGATGCTCCCAATTGCCCAGCCACTTTACCAGCGACTGCATTTTGGGGTTTTATCCCCGAGTCAAAGAGATGAGGTGGTTCCCGAGATCAGATCCGTTCGAGCTTGTCTTCCAAATCGGGAATAATGTCCCGGATTGAGGCGATTTGCTCTTTAGCAATTTTCGTGCCAGATTACACTTACATTCAGTTCGAAAGCGGAACGAGTCTCATTTATGCCACTTTTGCAACCACGATTAGGTCTTAAAGTCTCGCAACGCCAGGTTCTGACACCGGGCCTGATGCAGATGGTGAGCGTTCTTGCACTGAACAAGCTGGAATTAAAGGAGATGATCGATGCCGAGATGGTGGAGAATCCCGTCCTTGAGGAAATCGATGAATCGGTTCCGATGTTGGATCAGGTTGCGGGCCGGGAAGAACTTCTTGGACGCAGCGCGGAAGAGCCACCGGCACCGCCCAAGGATTCCTTCAATGAGATTGACTTTGGATCGTACTTCCAGGACTATCTTGATCCCGGGTACCGCACGCAACCGGAGTTCGAAGAAAGCGACAAGCCCTCGTTCGAGAATTTTCTCTCCCAACCTACGACTTTGTCCGATCACCTGGCGTGGCAACTGGGGGCATTGACCGTCGATTCGAGCCTTTTTTTGGCGGCGGAATTCATCATCGGCAATCTGGACGATGCAGGCTACCTCGTGGCGAGTGAGGAGGAGTTGGCGGAAGCATTCGTCCAGGTTCCAGGCAATCCGAGTCTGGAAGAGAAGTTGACTTCTGACCCGGTTACGCAAAACGGTCACGATCCCGAGTACAGTGCCGCGCTGGAAGTGATTCGCCGGGGAATTGACCTGGTGCAACATCTTGACCCCGCTGGAGTCGGCGCCAGAGATCTACGGGAATGCCTGCTGATCCAGATTGCTGCACAGCAGCATGAGTTCAAAGAGTTGCGCGCCCGCCAAACGCCGGACCCGGCCGAGGACCCGCATGGTCAATTTCGCGCCGAGGCTGAGGCGCAATGGGAAGAGCGTCGGCGCGCCATGGAAGTCGCCGCACTGATTGTCGATCAGCATTTGCAATTGCTCCAAAAGCGCGACGTGAAGGACCTTGCGCGGGCCGCGCACGTGACTCCTGCGGAGGCCGACAATGGTGTGGAGTTCATCAGGACCCTGGATCCACGGCCGGGAAGGCTTTACAACCGGGAGCAAACCCGTCTGATTGAGCCCGACGTGGTGTTCATCAAGCGGGGCGGGGAATGGATTGTTTCCATGAACGAGGAGGACCTTCCCAGTCTTCGGCTTAGTTCGCGCTACCGCAGAATGCTGGTGGCGGAAGGAACTGACAAAGAGGTCAAGGATTACGTGAAGGAGCGTTTTCGCTCCGCAATGCAGCTCATGCGGAACATCGCCCAGAGGAAGAGCACGATCCTGAGGACATGCGAAATCATTGTTCGCCGCCAGCAGGATTTCCTCGACATCGGTGTCGAAGGGCTGCGGCCCATGATGATCAAGGAAGTAGCAGAAGAGATTGGAGTGCATCCGTCCACGGTGAGCCGGGCGGTCGCCAACAAGTACGCGCATACACCACAAGGGGTCATCGAGCTGCGTTTCTTCTTTTCTGAAGGGTCGAACGGGCCGGAGGGAGCCGACACGCCCCTGTTGGTGCTGAAGCGAAAGGTGCGGAAGTTGATTGAGGACGAAGACGCGGGCCATCCTCTCACCGACGACCAGCTTGCCGCGATGCTACAGGCACAGGGGATACAACTGACGCGGAGAACCGTGGCCAAGTATCGCGAAGACATGAACATTCCATCAACCCACCAGCGCCGCCGCCGCGTATAGCATGAATGACGGCTTGCGCTATCTGTTGTCATGGATCAGATCGCTGCTCTGAACGATCCAACCTTCGCAGCTGTTCATGCGAATGCCCTGTACAAATAGGCCAAGGGCGACAACAGCCAATCAATCGCTATACAATCCGAAGTTCTCACCTCAGAAGTCGAATTGTGAGAACGAAATGCGGAGGCTGACCATGGAAGTGGAGTTCACCGCCAGGCAAGTGAGGATATCCAAAGCTCTGCGCGCACAGGCTGCGGAGGGATTGGAGCGAATTGCCCGAATCGTGGGCAAGAGCGCGCGCGCAACCATTACTTTTGGTGCCCAGAGACATATCCAGATAGTGGAACTAACCCTGCAGGCCCGGTTGCATACCATTGCGGCGACGGGCAAAGCCGATACGCTGGATGCGGCCTTGAAACAGGCGATGGAGCACGCTGAGAATCAGGCGCGCCGCCATCGGGACCGGCGGCTTGAGAGCAAACGGCTCCCGAAGGAAGAGAAAGTTCTTAGCGCTCCTCCCGTGTCCCGGACGAAAGCGCGCCCCGCTCAGCCCGAGAGCGTGGATGAAAACGGCAAACCGTCGCCCCCGGGAAGACTACGCAGTTCGATTGCGGTGCATTCATTCCCGTTCCGTGCCGCAATGGTGGAGCCGCACATTCTGAAGAGTGCCGAGGCCATTTCAATAAAGCCGATGACGATTGAGGAAGCTGTAAAGGAAGCGGAATTTCGCGACCGCGACTTGCTGATTTTCCGTAACCTGGCGGGTGACACCTTTGTGCTTCATCGTCGCCGGGATGGTCAAATGGAACTGGTGGAGATTCCTTAGAGAACCGGCACGCACCAATTCGGGAATGTCAGTCAAGTTGAATTCACTCTCTAACAGCTTCAGGGGATGGATGTTTGTGTGTGCGCCGCGTAAAATTTCGTCGAAGCAGTATTTGGTTGAAAAACCAAAGCTTGGAGGCCAGGAAAGCGATCGAGTCTGGAGCTTGCGCGAATTGCCTGGGAAATCGACAGCTTGAATCTTCCACAAAACTCGGACTCCGCGGAACAGCGTGAGATCCTCGATGCTTTGCCGGTGCTGGTCTTCCTCGAGCGCGATGGACAAGTTGTCTTTGCCAATGCCGAGGCAAGGCAGTTGTTGGGTGTCGCGGACTCGGATTGGATTTCCCGCCCAAGTGAAGAAATCCTGTGGGGGCTTTCTTCAGGAACTGCCGAGCCTCAGACCCTCGTGGCTGGTTCCAGCCTTGGAAGCCCGTTTCACGCCACTTTGCCATCCGCCACAGGGCAGCTATTGCCGGTCGAAGGTATCCGAAACATCCTGAGTACAGAGCCGCTCGAGGCGGTGATCGTGGCCCAATCCAAAGGCCGCCCAATCCTCCCCAGGCTGAATCTCATGGAAGATGTTCTCTCCAGCGTTCCCGAAGCCCTGTTGATCGTCCATTCCGGCCGGGTTCTCTACACCAATCCTGCTTTCACACGCATGTTCGGATACTCGGCCGATGAAGCAACTGAGGGCAATCTTTGGGAACTCATTGTGCCGGAGGGTCGCGGGCATGAGCATGCCATGCTCGAAATGACCGTGGACCAAAATGGCCTTGCGCGAATCGAAACAGTCCGGGTGAGCAAGGCGAGCCGCCAGATGGATGTGTCAATTTTGGCTGGTCCGCTGCTCGTGGAAGGATCCAAAGCTGGCTACGTTCTCAGCTTCCGCGACATTGGCGAACGGAAACTAAAGGAGGCCAGGCTACAGCACGATGCGTTGCATGATGTGCTCACCGG
>Ga0302200_10000842_pt1 | contig 29969 bp, 18 predicted proteins | sample II_Bog_N3_1_FD_194585 | JGI IMG/M metagenome (GOLD analysis project Ga0302200, IMG submission 194585) | Peat permafrost microbial communities from Stordalen Mire near Abisko, Sweden - II_Bog_N3_1 | ecosystem: Environmental > Terrestrial > Soil > Wetlands > Peat | place: Sweden: Abisko... | reverse complement strand
ATGAGGATCGATCCTGTCACCTATGTTAAATGCAAGTCTCGTGCCAATGTGCAATAGCCCGCTTTCCGAATGGTTTATGCCGATTTCGTCGTCGCTGCGATCGGATTCCGTAACAGGCCGGTAACGGAAAGGGAACGATGACGCACAAATTCGAACTTATTGAGGTCAAAGTGCTTAGCTTTATTGCCTTGAAGCATTTGGCACGATTCGTGCTTTGACAATGGACGAGATGCCAAAGATTCCACAGATCGCATTCGATTCTTTGTCGAAACGATTTGGCCATGTGGTAGCCAACGACAGCATCAGCTGTGAGGTTGCCACCGGCGGAATCCACGCATTTCTCGGTGAGAACGGAGCGGGTAAGTCTACTCTGATGAAGCTCGTGAGTGGCCTATACCAGCCTGACAGCGGTTCTATCTTGTTTGATGGCGTTCCGATTCGGCTTCAGTCGCCGTCAGACGCGCGACGACACGGCATCGGAATGGTCCATCAGCACTTGTCTCTGGTGTCCTCAATGACTGTCCTCGACAACATCCTATTGGGTGACAACCGTGTGCCGTTCCTATTGAATCGGCGGCTTTTGGCGGCAAAGGTTGCGGAGAAGGCCCAGCAGTTGGGCTTCGAGTTCGATCTCAATGTTCGGGTTTCTCGTTTATCCGTCTCAGATAGGCAAAAAGTCGAGATCTTCAAGTTGCTCTGGCGTGATGCCTCGGTACTGATCCTGGATGAACCTACTTCACAGCTTGCACCGTTTGAGGCTGATGAAATTCTGACTGTGATACGGAATCTCGCTCGCGCCGGAAGAGCCGTCCTATGGGTCAGTCATAACATCGGCGAAGTGATGCGTTATGCGTCGCGAATCACTATTTTAAACAGGGGAAAGTGCATTACAACATGTTCATCAGAAGCGACTCGGGCAGATGAAGTTGCCCGTTTAATGATTGGTAATCTGAAGATCTCAAACCGACCACGATCGAGGCGGAATCAGTTTCTACCGCTGATCTCAGTCCGAAACGTAAACGTTGCTGATTCGCACAGCTGCAGATCTATCAGCGACTTGAGTTTCGACATTTTTCCGGGCGAGATTCTTGGCGTAGCTGGTGTTGCCCACAGTGGACAAGCAGAAGTTGCAACACTCATGACAGGTCATCTCCGGCCGACCAGCGGATCTTTGCTGATCGATCACGTTGTTCAACCTTGGGACTCTTTGAGCCGGCGCAGCTCTTGCGCTGCCTATATCCCAGCCGACGTGAAGCGCGACGCCTCAGTGCAAACGCTGTCTATCGCGAAGAATCTATTCTTGAGAAAGATTTTCACAGAGAACGCGGTTGTTGGTCCTTTCCTGCGCAGTTCGTTCATGGAACGAGAGACGAACGAACGTCTCGCAATGTTTGACGTTCAGCCACGGAATGCTAAGCTTGACTGTGGTGCTCTTTCGGGTGGAAATCTTCAACGGCTAGTTCTGGCCCGGGAGCTTGGGCACGACTCGTCCCTGTTTGTAGCGGTGAATCCGACTGCGGGATTGGATGTCGCAACGGCAAGGATGGCAAGAGAGAAACTGCGCTCCCACGGAGATTGCGGCAAGGCGATCCTCCTGATCTCAAATGATCTCGAAGAACTGCTGACTGTTGCAGATCGCTTGTTAGTGCTGTTCGATGGGAAGTTAATCGGGATCGAATCAACCGATACACTCAGTGCGGAGTCAATCGGCTTGTTGATGGGTGGTGTGAAACCAGACATAGTTCGCGCCGTTTGCAATCCAGCTAACACCAATACCAACCACACCGACCAAGCTCGTGCTGCGCTGTGGGAATTACTTCAGAGCAACAGCCGCCCGCAAAGAGGACTTGCCGCGCAGCTTGGCTGGCGCATTTTTGTCGTGGAGGATGTTCCGCGAATTCGGGAGTACCTAGCGACTGAGACCTATGCCGAGGTCCGGCTCTGGCTTCGCATTGCACTTGCGAAGCTTGTTGGTGGACCCGAAATTGACGCTCTCGCCCGGGCGTTCGCCGGCAATCCATCTGGCTTCGCCGAAGCACAGCGGAAGATCTCAAGCGTGCCGGACTACAATACCTTGAAGGAACTTCTGCTGGAGCAATTAAACCGACAGAACGCTTCCTGGGAAAGAACCCTGGCAACACTCACGCTAGAACACCTGGGCAACGGAGCGAACCTCGAACCCCATTTTGATGCACTACCGCCCATTACTGCCTTGTCGCTTGAATGAGTAAACGGAAAGGAGCCCACGTCGAATGAAGGTGCAGATAACATCTGGACGTTCACGCGGCATCTTTGCCGCGGCGCTGGGCTCTTTGGGAGCCGTCATTTTGGCTATGGCGGTCCGTCGTATTGATCTGCTGTCCACTGCCATCAACCGTGACGCTCTGGCTCGCCTCGCCTACCTGCATCTTGAAATCGATTTGCGCCTTGTCTCCGACCTGAAAGACGATGTTTTCGCGGGTGAGCGTCTTGAATCCACTCGCCTGGACCGTGGCGTCATACTTACCTGGATCGATTCCTACAATGTGGTAAATACCATCGCCATTCGTGGTGGTCTGCCGGCGAATGCCGGTGCTCTGATTACGAAACTCCACGGAAGCCTTCGCAATGACGGCGCCGGTAGGATCTTGGACAGTACCGCCAACTTCGGCGGTTTGCGCGTACATGGCAAGGGGATAGAGACAGAAAAACAGCAGGAAAAGGCTGATGCGCTTCATGGTGTCCTTTGCGGTTCGGTGGAATTTGACTCCCCGGTGTCTCTATGTCGGTTGGGCGCCTCCTTTTTCCGGAAAAAATTTATCAATTCACAATCCGATTGAGATTATTGAGATCTGCAGTCAAATGCGACAGTCCCTGTTCGATTTGGGGGAGGGCTATGTCGGGCGTGGTGGGAGTTTGGCTGGTTGTCAGCATGGAACGCAGCAGATGATCTCCGTTGCGGGCAGTTTCCAGGGCTTCAAGCATATCGGATTGCCAGTTGATTGCAGCCGGTTGGGCCATCGATTCACTTGCCGAGACATGGAAAGCCGTGTTGAGCGGTACTAGTTGTGCTCTTAAAGTGTTGAGACTAGTTGTGACAGCCGCAGCATGATCTCGCACAATGGCAATGAGTTGCGCGCGCTCCTCTGGTGGCAGAGATTGCTCTTTCTCTGGTGGGAACTGCCCTTGCAAATTCCGCAATGCATAGAGATGTGAGAGGATGGCCGTGCTGGTGGCAAGCGCCTCGTCTGTAAATTTTTGCTCCTTCTCGACACTTCCGAATAGCTTGAGAAGGCGTTGGTCGTCGCCGCCAGATTCCGCAGGGATATACAACGGACCACTGGCCGCCGTTATGAGCGGTGCGATGGCTGGCTTTGAGATCGCACCGCTCCTTAGGGGAGCCGCGAGTTCTACCTCCACGCCTGCCTCGGGTTCGAGCGCTGCGCGAAGCTCATTCTGCCTGTCTGGAGGCAGTTGCCATAGACCAACCTGCACGGAATGGCTGGAACGGGTGACCGTCACTGGCTCGCCAAGGTCAGCGTTCAGGCGGTGCAGAGTCGCAAACACGTCCAACTCAGCATGATCCAGATCTATCAACGGCAGATGAATGAGGCTGGCTGTGGCTCCAGAAATCGGATGCATAACAGGCTGCACCAATATTTGCGGCATTGCTTCGGGTTCGAGGTACGCCAGCAGTTCCGGCGGAACAGCGCTCACCGGCACAACCGAAAAATCATCTTCCGTCACTTCAAAGGAAGCATCCGGGAATTCGAGCGTCATCTGCTTCACTTGCCAGGTTTCTGGCTGAATCAGAAGATTGACGTGCTCTACCGTCCCTGTGGTGCCGTCACCGGTCCCAGTGAAGCTTAAATCAACATCCGAACCTTGCTGGGAAACGATGGGGCTCCCTCCAGCAACCCTGCCCCACGAGTCGGCCGATGCGGCGGAGAGAGGCAAACCGATAGGAATGTCGTGGGCCTTGTACTGCGCTTCCAGCTCGGCGGCAACAGAATCGCGGTTTGGGGCATTCCAATATGCTGCTGTCGTAGACTTCCAGGTATCGACCTGCATCGATTCTGAGTGACTCTCGCCACGCATGGTTTTGCGGATATGGACCCGTTCTCGAATTACCTGGTCCTTGGTGATGGCGGTTCGGTTTGTATCCGCGTTTTGTACCCGGCGCATAACTTCTTTTGCGGAAACCGGCTTCGATCGGAAAGCAGAATAGGCTAGGATCACCAAAACGACGATAATGGCGGCCGACACCAAGGCTCGCGCCGGGCTGAGACGCGAATTCATGTGTGCGAGGGTTCGCGCCCAAAGCGGGACTTGGGGAGGGGGAGCTTTACGAGCCAGAAGCGTATTGAAAGACGGCCAGGGGCATGGCGGAGGCGGAAGAGCCGTGGAAAAGCTCTCGTTATGTGCATCGAGAATCATGGCGATGTCAGCTTTGAGGCGCTCGACTTCGCTGCGGCAGGTCCAGCAGGAATGCAGATGTTCCTTGGCATAGTGCGTCTCGGACCGGGATAGTTCTCCGTCGAGATAGGCGAGCATTTGTCGGGAAGTTAAATGGTTATTCATTGGCAGCACTCCGGAGGCGCTCGACTGCGAGGGAAAGCCACTCGGCAGTCGTAGACACGCTCACACCAAGCACTTTGGCGATTTCGCGGTAACGTAACCCCTGCATTCTCAAATGGATGCCTAGCCTTTGCTCTTTTGGTAAACGGGCCATTGCTATGGCGATTCGCTGCAAGCGTTCTTTATGCACGGCGACAACGTCTGGTGTCGGTTCCTTGGACAGCAGGCTATCGGCTATCGTCGGAAATGAATCAAGTTCGACCCACATGGGACGACCCTCGCGCCGCCAGTAGTCCACGGCGAGATTCGACGCTACCCCATATAGCCACGCCTGTTCCGATACGATTTCGGCGCCTTTCGTCATCGCAAGGAACAACTTGATAAAAACATCCTGCGCCAAGTCCTGGGCATTGGCCGGTTCAAGCCCCTGCCCCATCAAAAAGCGGTAAATTCTCTCCCGGTGGGCCTCGTAGAGCGTAGCAACGCGTTCGGCCGGCGTCAGGCTCGCGTGCATTACGGCCTCCTGGTCGGCTTGGGCGGAAGAAACGCAGATTTCTGCATCGGCCATAGCTTAGCTAGTCTTATGTCGGTTGAGGCCCCCAATTTTCCGGAAAAATTTTCAGAATAGACTCCTCCGGACGGCTTTTCCCTTCCTTATCTTGCTCTTGCACTATTTTTCACGCAATTCCTAGGAAATCTCAACCCCTGATTCGGCTTAAGAGGATACGACCGGAATTAGCATCGGGAAAGGCAGAGCATTTCTCGTGGTGCAATAAGGCGGAGCGTTGACGATAGTTGCAGCGCCGATCACCCTTGCCTGCGATGATCGGTTGCTGGCACCGCGCGCTTTTAGCTACCAATAGTGCCCCGACAGCCGTTTACTTGTGGCAGCAATGAAAAGCAGCTGTAAGTCATTAAAAACACGACCTAAGGCCATCGACCTGTTCAGCGGGGCGGGTGGGCTGACCTGCGGTCTCAGGCAGGCCGGATTCCAGGTTATCGGAGCTGTTGAGATCGATGACTTGGCGGTAGAAGCCTACACAATGAACCATCCGGCCGTGACGCTATTCCACAAGAACATAGAACATGTCCCTTCCAATCCCTTGTCGTCACCTGCCCCCTCTGTGGAGAGCGGCGCCGATACCTGCCCTCTGAGGTCCTGCTGGGGCGGCCGAATCACCTGGTGGCAGAGCAGGTGCGGGCAGGAGGGCGCTGAGAAGGAGTGCTCGGCTCTGAAAATGTCCATAGCGACTTTTGAGCGTAACTTCCGGCTCGATGATACGTCGGGCTATTCTCGTTAACCCAGGATCATCCCCGGGCAGATCGGCGAATACTGGCCGACATCGGGACTGATCCGTTTTCAATGAGTGACTCGGCGGAGATAACCGGCCAATAATTTGATTCCTGCCCTACGGCCTGTAGATAAGAAGGTATATTTTCTTTCAGTTGAGTTTTCTTCAGGAGGCGGGGTTCCGCTTCCGGCGATGATCTTGGCTGGTCGGAGGCGGAGGCGGAACCCCTGTGATGTACGATCCTCTTTATCCCAGTCCCCGCCCCACTGTGCAAGCTTGCCACCGAATGGGCAGAAGACTGCGACAAGATTATTTTACGCCGATGTCCGGTTTGTGAACGGAATTCGATCATCGGTCACGGTCGTCGCCGCAAGCAGGCGCACGACGCGCACCACGACTGGATCTGGATTCATCGCGGCCGTTGCATCGATTGCGGGAAGACCTTCACTTTCCTTCCGCCGTTCTCTCTTCCATACACGCATTACAGCTTGTTTGCGCGCTTCCAGGCGTTGTTGTTGCGTTTCGTGGAGCACTGCTCGTGGGAAGTGGCATTACCCAAGCTTCAAGATCCTGATCGGTTGCCTGATCCGTCCACCGTCCGTCGCTGGTGGAGTGACTTGGACTGTTCTCAACTGGTGCCCTCCTTTTTCAGCCAGACCGTTGCCCGCGTGGCTCACTGGCTAACGTTTCGTCATCAGGACGATGACGAAACGACGCCACTGTCCTGGATCACTCCGGTTCTGCAAAATCTCTGGCCGTTGCGTCTCTGAGAAAAAGCTCTTTCACCCACCATCCTTGCCTGGGATTGTCGGCATCACCCGCCTACGCTGGGCTCCAGAGGCGAAAAAACGCTGTGGGCGAAGACGTCGAAGCACTCAAGCGGCGGTTGCCGCTTCTGGAGTATCTGCGGCAGCATAACTGGGCTGGTCAGCCTGTGGGTCGATCCGAGTTTGTCGGACTCTGTCCGTTGCACGAAGAGACCCGTCCCTCGTTCTATGTCAACACGCGTAAAGATGTTTTCTACTGCCACGGCTGCGGGCAGGGCGGTGATCTGATTCGCTTTATCCAGTTGTCCCGCAATCTGTCCTTCCGCCAGAGCCTCGCATGCTTTGATCCCGAGACCACTCCAGAAGCCGATCCTGTCGCGGTGATTGAGCAGGCTGCTGCATTCTATCGGCAGCAACTGGATCAACACCCCGAAGCGATGTTCTATCTCAACCAGCGCGGGCTGCATGATCGCGCTCTGATCAGGGAACTGGAGATCGGTTACGCTCCCGGTGGAAGTCTGCGCCGTCATCTCACGGAACAAGGCTATTCCTTCGATCTGCTGCGACAGTCCGGCCTGCTGAACGTAAACGGCTCCGACGCTTTTTACCAGCGCATCGTCTTCCCGCTGCGCCAAGGCGAACACATCGTCAACCTCTACGGCCGCAGCATCGGAGCTGCCTTCGCTCATCGCTTTATGCCCGGTACCAAGGGCGGCTTGTATGCATGGGAGAAGGTTCGGCACTGCTCAGAGGTGATTTTGGTCGAGGGCCTGTTCGACTATGCCGTGTTGCGACAGGTTGGCTTTCACAACGTCACCTGCTCGCTGGGCACACATCTCAACACGGATCAGTTCCGCCAGCTGTGCGAGAGCTCGCGAACTGTTTATCTCGCCTTCGACGTCGATGCCAACCGGAGTGGGCAGCGGGCCGCCGAGCAGTTAGCCCATCGTCTTGGCGCTCAAGGTATCGCTGTTCGCCGCGTCCTGCTGCCGCATGGGCACGATCCAAACTCCTTCTTCGTCCAAGGCGGGGACGCGCGCAAGTTCCAGTCTTTCGTGGAGGCCGCCCTGCCATGAAGTTCCGCGTCATCCATCAGAAGACCCCATCGGGCGCACACAGCCCGTATCAAGTGGTCGAGCAATCTACCGGACGGGGCGTCGGCTGGATCAACCGCTTCTTGGACCGCGAGTATGTCCGCCGTCTTGCTGACACCTCCTTGTATAGCTACGCGCACAGCCTGTTGCACTTCGTGCGCTGGTGGGAGAGCGTCCACCACACCGGCGACATCTCCAAGAAGGACCTCACCGAATCGACCTTGCTCGATTACGTGCGCTTCCAGTCATGCCTCGAACCCGCGCCTTCTGCCGCCACCATCAACGACCGCGTCGCTTGTGCCGATCGTGCCATCCGCAACGAATTCCCGGATGCTCCCTGTCAGGTGGCGCTCGGCTTTCATCAGCCCTTCCTGCATCGCAGGCCAATGGGCCTGGTGGACTGAGTCTGATGCGAACCACTCTCTGCATCGAATTCCCTGCTAACAGGGAAAAATACAGGGAAATTACGCAAACATGGTATAAAAATCTGGCTATTCATTCCGTTATCAAGCTGAATATACACTGGTTATCCCCATCGATGTCCAATCCTCGCGTCGAACGGAACAGGGAAATATCACTTCGGTATCAGGGAATTGTAATTCCCTGATACGGGAGCGTGAAAAAGCGGCGGTGGGTTTGCTCCCGAGCAGCAATTCAGAGACGCGCTGGCGGCGGTCGTCGGCATCGTAGAGATAGGGCGTGAAGGGGTGTGCATCCCGCACCGCTGCAGCATATTCCTTCACTGTTTTGCGCAGTGCGCTAGACTCACACCATGCAGAATCGTATTTGGGTGCTTGCCGTAAACGATGGGGAGGCGGTGGAAATTGTCCGCCTTTTGCAGGAGGAACACAGAGAGAAGGTGTTGCGCTCACGGCAGCCGTGGGGAGAATCCTGGGCGGGTCTGGAAGAGGCGATTCAAACAGACTTGCGCCAATTCCGAGACACCAACCCCATGGGCGAGATTGTGGGCATTGAACTTTCAGGCGCAAACGCTTATGGGGCATGTAATATCGATCAGCCTTACACCCGCTGTACTCTCTATCGACCCCGACTCCCGGTATGCCTACGACGACGCAGAGGCATTGCTTGCCGGCAGTACCGAACAGCTTGCTCACCTACGCTTCACGATCATTCTCGTTGCGCGCTGGGTATCGTCCAGAAGCGTCACCCCGCAACGCCGCAAAGAACTGCGCACGGAACGGGCCAGGCTTCGCGGTCTCTACCTGGGAATGGTCGACGAACTGGCCATGGCCTACGGCGTCCATCAGGCGCTGATGACCCGCAACTACGTCGAACGCACGATCTGCGTACCCACAGGCATGCTGCCGCCGGCGAACCTGAGTTGGACCAAGCGCGTCAAGCATCCTTCGGAAATCGTGAAGAAGGGTGAGAAGGTGAAGGCTGTCGTGCTCGGCGTCGAGCCGCAGAATCGACGTTTGAGCCTCGGCATCAAGCAGTTGCAGCCCGACGTCTGGGAGAGCTTCTTTGCGACGCATCGCGTCGGCGACCAGGTGCATGGCAAGGTGCTCAGGACGGCACAATTCGGCGCCTTTGTCGAGATCGCGGAGGGCGTGGAGGGTTTGTGCCACATCTCCGAGGCCGGCGAAGACGCAGCCACCAAGCTGGAAACCGGCCTGGAGCACGACTTCAAGATCATCAAGATCAACGTCGAAGAGAAGAAGGTGGGACTGAGCCTGCGCGCCACTTCGGGCCACGAGGCCAGCCGCGCCCAGGTGGAGAGTTACAAGAAGGAGAGCCACAAAGCTCCCGTCTCCAGCTCTACCACCACTCTTGGCGACCTCATCAACCTGCGAAAGAGCGAGAAGAACGAAAAGAGCGAGTAGTAAGGCGCTTTTCTCAAGCAAGAAACAGAACGGCCATCGGAAACGGGTGGGTTACTCTTCAATTTGCCGACGTCTCACTGGAATGAGAGCGGACAGCAGATTTAGCTTCGGCGTCAGGGTTTTTGCCCGGCACGGATGCACCTGAGGGACCGCTTGGCTACGGTCTTCCCCTGTGTGCAAACAACAGGCGGCTTCGTCCTTTACGGAAATGCAGCCACCAGATCAAGCTCAGTTACTTGTCTCCGGCAGCGGCCAGGTCGGTCTCAACCTCGCGCACGGCCAGGTGGTCGAACCAAGTGAACTTGAGAATCGCGGACGTTCCCAGAATGACAGCAAGGGTGATGGCGGCGCGCTGGAATTCCTTGATAACGATGTAGAGCGGCAGTGCCACCAGGGCAATCTGCCACACGATACCGACAACGATGTTGAACATATCGCGCAGGAAATCCTTGTTGCGCTTGAAGCCAGGGTCTTCGGCCAGCACCTTCTTCAGCACGGGCCCCCAGAAACCCCACGGACGCACGCGGCGATAGAAGTCTTTCAGCACCTCGTCGGATTCCGGCTTGGTGAGCAGCGTGCCCAGCAGGCAGCCAATCAGCGATACCACAAATACCGCAGGAAAAGTGACTACAACTTCCAGATTGAAGGGTACTTTGTCGAGAAGATGTTGTACTGCCGGTATCTTTCCCATCACATTCGGCATCATTAGAATGGAAAAAATGATACCCGTGATCATGCCCCAGAAATAGCCATAACCGTTGAAACGCCACCAATACCACTTCAATGAATTGGAAGCGATGTAACCTCCCCACAAACCGGATACAATCCACAGCACGACAAAGTTTACCGAAGGCACATTCCATCCGATCAGCACACCAAGCACGACAACAACAAAAGAGCTGAGATAGGCCAGGCGGACATAGGTCTTGGGCGAGGCATTGGGATTGATGTAGCGTTTGTAGATGTCATTGACGAAGTAGGGCGGCGCGGCATTGACCGTGGCCGCGAAGTTGGACATGAAGGCGGCCAGCAGACCGGCAATCAGAAATCCTACCAAGCCGACCGGGACAAATTTACCAAGCGCCAATGGCAAAACGGTTTCAAAGTCCAGTTTTGTGCCCATCGCGCGCAGGTCCGGACCAAAGAAGGCCGCGGCCAGTACCGTCAATCCAATGATGAGGAAGTAGCGGGGTGGGGTCAGCACGATGTTGACCCATGCGCTCATCATCGAGGCCTCGCGTGGATTCTTGCTGGAGAGCACGCGCTGCATATCGTAGTTGGGCGCGGGACCGGCAGAGGAGATCAGAATGCCCTTGAAGAGCAGCATCATAACGAAGAAGCCAAAGAGTTCGTACCGGTCTTCAGCGATTTTGGCCGTAGCGGCGGGCAGTAGCGTTGTCCAATCCAGGCCCAGATGCCAGCCGAAGAAGAGACTGTCCCATCCCGCAGGCACAACTTTGTGCAGCATTCCGGGAGCTACTTTCATCATCGCGATAATGCCCACGGCAAAGCTGGCGATGGCCAGAATGAAGAACTGGATTACCTCAGTGATCACAACACTGACCATACCGCCCTTGATTACATAGATCGCGGTAATAGCGATAAGAATCAGCGCATAAATATTTGCCGAAGTGACTGGATCGGCCGAAAGATGCCAGGGCAGGAACTCGGCAGCAAATTTTCCGATGCCCTTGAAGCCGTAAGTGAAGAAGCCGATGATGCTGACAAAAGCGTAAACCACTACGATAATGTGCGAGAGCTGCGCGCCGCGCCCGGAACCGAAACGCGTCTTGATCCACTCCGCGCCAGTCATCACCCTGGAGCGCCGCAGCCACGCGGAAAGGTATACCATCAGGAATATCTGGTTGAAGGTCGGCCAGAGCCAGGGAATCCACACACTCTTCATGCCGTAGACAAACATCCAGTAAACCAGCAGCATGGTGCCGCTGATGTCGAACATGCCCGATGCGTTGGAGATGCCCAGCATATACCAAGGCATCTTGTTGCCACCCAGGAAATAGGCCTGCATGTTTTGCGAGGCGCGGTGCGAAACCCAATAGCCGATAAAGACCGTGCTCAGCAGATAAGCCACGATGATGACGATATCCAGGACGTGCAGATGCATATAACACCCTCAACTTTCGCCATCGGCATAGTTTCTCCGCACCTGGCGGAAAACTGCAATGCCGCTTTCCGGCTCAAAAACTTCCTACTGCAACTCGCCAGCCAATAAAAACACCAGCGATGCCTGCCAATTGATGCAAATCTCGTTGCTCGCGTATGAGGCTAACTGGTCGGCATAGCCCTTCGCCGGCGGCAAGTCCTTGGGAAACGCAGCCAGCACTTTGTCCTGAGGGCGTGCATTCGGCCCGCCAGACAATAACCCCGGCCAGGCTCCAGACTGCTTGCCGTCGCCGCTGGGCCGATGATGCGGATGCTGGAACGGGTGATCGCCTACCTGCGTCACCCAGGAGAGTGAAAACGTATTCCGCCCCAGCAGGTAGTGTAGATTGTCCCGCGCCGCATCCACAAAGCTGTTGTCCGGCTCAAACTGGTTGGCAATCAGCAGATACATGCCATATCCAGCCGCAACGCCGTTTGAACCCCACACATAGTCCCTGGCCTGCATGCTCACGCGGTAGGGATTGGAGCGCGTTCGCTCCACCACCGAGTGCGCCGCCTCGAGGGTACGCTCTCGGATCGCAGCAACCGCCTTGGGATCCGCGTCCTTGCGGGAGGACAGCGCATAAGTCCACAGCCCCATCGATCCAACCGAGCTCCAGTTCTCTGCTGGGGGCGAATCCAGGTTGGGAAGAAATTCGGCGAAATTTATCAGGAAAAAGTTGTGATATGCCGCCTCGCCGGTGGTGCGCCACAGTTCCGCCGCCGCCCACAGGCGTTCGTCCTTGCAGCTTGCATCGCTGTACTCGCCGGTTGTCACGCCCGGCGGATTTCTGAAGGTCACGTCCGGATTCTTCTCGGTCCATGCCCAGGCTCGTCGCGCAGCGTCTAACGCCCGCGCGGCAAACTTTGCGTCATAAGGCTTATAGACCCGCGCGGCGATCGCGCCCACGGCCGCCAGGTCCGCGGTGGCGCAGGTGCTCTTGTAGGGCGCCGCGCCGGTCCCGATCACCTCGCTGGGCAGCTTGTCATCCTCCGGCGCAACAAAGCTTGAAAAGTGCTCACTCGTTTGCTTGTGCCAGGCGCCGCCGTCGTCGTCCTGCATCTTCAGCATCCACTCCAGGTTCCACCGCACTTCGTTCAGGATGTCCGGCGTCCCGTTGCCCGACTCGGGAATCTTGAGCGGGATGTTCTTGAGCTTCTGCCCGTAAATCTCCCAGGTCCACAGCAAGGTGCCGGTGGTGATGCCGGAGTTGACCATGTAGCGGCCATAATCGCCCGCATCGTGCCAGCCACCAATGTTGTCCCGTGGCCCACTGGCACCCGAACTGGGGTGGAATTCGCCATGCTGGTGGCAGATGGCGTGTGCGTACCCAGGGAACTCTGGCCCCAGGTCCACCGCCGTCCCGCAGCGTTGCCCGTAAAAGGCGCGCATGGTCAGGTAGTAGGTGTGCTCGAAGACTTTCTTGCCTACCGTGAAGTTCCAGCTTCGCCCCACGCCGGGGACCACCAGGTAGAAACTTCCCGCCCGCCGTAATCCGGAAAAATCCGCAGCCTGCACCTGGTCACCGGAGTCTGGGTCTCTCTGCGGAGGCTCCAGCGTCCCACGGAAAACCACTCCGCCGACACTCGAACGCCTTATTTCGAAGATGGTGGCGGGGGCGCTGACCAACGCCACCTTGGGGCCGTTCAGCGGGTAGCCCACTTGGTCCACTTTAATGGCCACCCGGGCGCTTTCATCCCCCGTGCTTTCAGTTCCATGAACGCGTGCGGCGGGGCAAAGGAGAAGACCGGCAAGTAGAGCGGGCAGCAGCAAATCCCGGCCGAATCGAGAACTCAAGAAGGGCAGGAACAAAGTATTTACCATGTTTGCAGCTTCACCTCGTTGAAGCCCTCAGGATTAGCACAAAAAGATTTTGCGCCACATTTGCCTGAATCCCGGCAACGATTCCAAACACCGCGGCCGATTGCCTCATTTCTCTCGCGCAGATAGCTTTTCACATTCGCGCCGCGTTGCGCAAATCCACCCCGACTTTAAGAAATACTGCGAAGTGTTCTAAAAAAACGTTTGATTAGAATTCAGAATAGGGGCTATACTCCCGATACGGTTATCTCGAGGGAGCACGCGCCATGAAGTATGGGCATTTTGACGATCGAAACCGCGAGTACGTAATAACGCAACCGGATACGCCCTCGCCGTGGATCAACTACCTGGGCTGTCAGGCATATTTTGGAATTATTTCTAATACGGCCGGAGGCTACTCGTTTTATCGCGATGCCCGCCTGCGCCGTATTACCCGCTATCGCTACAATAATGTTCCCATGGACTTCGGCGGTCGATATATTTACTTGCGCGACGATGAATCCAAGGAGTTCTGGTCCCCATCCTGGCAGCCGACGCGCCACGATCTGAAGGACTACTTCTGCCGCCACGGCTTGGGCTACACCACCATCGGCTCGAAATACAGCGGCATCGAGGCGCAGACCCGCTACTTCGTACCCTTGGACGATAACCTGGAAATCTGGCAGCTCACGGTTACCAACCGGCGCGCCACCAAGGCTTCCATTTCCGCCTTTGCCAGCATCGAATTTTGTTTGTGGGACGCTCAGGACGATGCCACCAACTTCCAGCGCAATCTCAACATAGGCGAGGTCGAGGTCGAAGACGGCGTCATCTATCACAAGACCGAGTACCGCGAGCGCCGCAACCACTTCGCCTACTTTGCCACCTCCCAGCCCGGCAATGGCTTCGACACCCAGCGCGTGGCGTTTCTGGGCCGCTACCGCGGCTGGGACAAGCCCGCAACTGTGGAAGCCGGCCAGCTCACCAATTCCATTACCCACGGCTGGTCGCCCATCGGCGCCCATCAGGCCAAACTCGAGCTGTCCCCCGGCGAGAGCAAGCAAATCGTCTTCGTGCTCGGCTACCACGAGAACCCGGAATACCAGAAGTTCGATCCGCCCGACTCCCAGACCATCAACAAGAAGACGGTCAAGCCGGTCATCGCCAAGTATCTCGACCCCAAGCAGGCCGATGCCGCCTTCGCGCGGCTGCGCCAGTACTGGGAGAACGTGCTCGGCATCTTCCAGGTGAATACGCCCGACATCCACACCAACCGTATGGTCAACGTCTGGAACGCCTACCAGTGCATGGTGACCTTCAATATGTCCCGTTCCGCGTCCTTCTATGAATCCGGCATCGGCCGCGGCCTGGGCTTCCGCGACTCCAACCAGGACCTGCTGGGCTTTGTCCATATGGCGCCCTTACGCGCCCGCGAGCGCATCCTCGACTTGGCAGCCACGCAACTGCCCACCGGCGGCGCCTATCACCAGTATCAGCCGCTCACCAAGCGCGGCAACAACGACATCGGCAGCGGTTTCAACGACGATCCGCACTGGCTCATCGTCGGCGTCTCAGCTTATCTCAAGGAGACCGGAGACTGGAGTATCTTGGACGAAAAGGTTCCCTACGACAACGAACCTAGCTCCGAAAAGCCGCTCTACGACCACCTGCGGCGCAGCTTCTCCTATACATTGACTCGGCTTGGTCCACATGGGCTGCCCTTGATCGGTCGCGCCGACTGGAACGACTGCCTCAATCTGAATTGCTTCTCCTCGACGCCCGGACAGAGTTTCCAGAGCACCACCAACAAGGACGGTAAGGTGGCCGAGTCGGTCTTCATTGCCGGCCTTTTTGTATACACGGGCCGCGAGCTTGCCGCCATTGCGAAGCATCGCGGCCTGGATGCAGATGCCTCCTTGTATCTTGTCGAAGTTGCGAAGATGGAGCAGGTTGTCCGCGAACACGGCTGGGACGGCGAGTGGTTCCTGCGCGCCTATGACGACTTTGGCGCCAAGATCGGCTCCAAAGAGTGCGAAGAGGGAAAGATTTTCATCGAGTCCAACGGCTTCTGCGTACTGGCAGGCATCGGGCTCAAGGACGGAAAAGCCGCCAAGGCTATGGCCGCCACACATAAGTATCTGTCCACCAAACATGGAATCGTGTTGCAACAGCCGGCCTACTCCAAGTATTACCTCAACCTGGGCGAGATTTCTTCTTACCCGCCGGGGTACAAGGAGAACGCCAGCATCTTCTGTCACGTCAACCCCTGGGCCATGATCGCGGAAGCGCGGCTGGGCCACGGCGACCTGGCGCACGACTACTACACCCGTATCAATCCCTCGGCGCGCGAGGAGATCAGCGAATTGCACTGCTGTGAACCCTATGTCTACGTGCAGATGATCGCGGGCAAGGATGCGCCCACCTTCGGCGAGGCCAAAAACTCCTGGCTCACCGGCACGGCGGCGTGGAATTACTACGCCATCGCACAGTGGATTCTCGGCGTGCGCGCCACACTCGACGGCCTTGAGATTGCCCCGGTGATTCCCAAGAGCTGGCCGGGCTTCACCGCTACCCGTACCTTCCGCGGAGTGGTCTACAAGATTGCGATCGAACGGAAAGGCGAGGGCAATTCGATTACTCTCATTGTGGACGGCGTCCCCACCGAAGGGAATATTGTGGCTCCGCCTGCGGACGGACGAAAGGAAGTCTCGATCAAGGGTACTCTTACATAGGGCTGTCCGCAGCGCCTCTACTTTCGAACAAGGAGTAGCAACCATGTACCTGGCAAACGAACAACGCTACGACACCATGCAATATCGCCGCTGCGGGCGGAGCGGTATTCGCCTTCCAGCCATCTCCCTCGGTTTGTGGCATAACTTCGGTGGAGTCGATACGTTTGAGAATGGGCGCGCTATGTTGCGGCGGGCCTTCGACCTCGGCATCACGCACTTTGACCTGGCCAACAACTACGGCCCGCCGCCAGGGAGCGCGGAGAGAAACTTCGGCGAGATTCTGCGCCTCGATTTTGCGGCTCATCGCGACGAATTGATCATCAGCACCAAGGCCGGCTGGGATATGTGGCCCGGCCCCTATGGCAACTGGGGATCGCGCAAATATCTGCTCGCCAGCCTGGACCAAAGCCTGAAGCGCATGGGGCTGGAGTACGTAGATATCTTCTACTCCCATCGCCCCGATCCCGAAACGCCCGTCGAGGAGACCATGGCCGCCCTGGATCAGGCGGTCCGCTCCGGCAAGGCGCTCTACGCCGGCATCTCCAGTTACAACCCCGCCGAAACCGCCGCCGCCGTCAAAATTCTGCGCCAGCTCGGCACGCCCTGCCTCATTCATCAGCCCAGGTACTCCATGTTCGACCGTTGGGTTGAGGACGGCTTGCTGGACGTGCTCGGCCAGGAGGGCGTCGGCGCCATCGCCTTCTGTCCGCTGGCGCAGGGGCTGCTGACTGACCGTTACTTGCGAGGCATCCCAAGCGGCTCGCGCGCATCCAAGCCGCACGGATTCCTCAAGAAGGACGACATCGACGAACACCGCCTCGCCCGGGTGCGCAACTTGAACGTCCTGGCCGCCGAGCGTGGACAGTCGCTGGCACAGATGGCTCTGGCCTGGGTACTGCGCGACGGCCGCATGACTTCAGCACTTATCGGGGCGAGCCACGTCGAACAGATCGAACAGAACGTCGCTGCGCTCGCCAACCCCAGTTTCACAGCGGAAGAACTTGCCGGCATAGACGCGATTGTGAGTCAGCCTGCTTGATCCAGTCGCTGCATCATTGAACATTAACCGGTATCCCTGTCATTTGGAGGTGCTCTCGTGCAAGGCCTGCGGCAGAAGGTGGAAACGGAGTTGCTTTCCGATATCCTGCCCTTCTGGATCAACAACACCATCGACTACCAGTATGGCGGCTTCCGTGGCCAGATTGCCAATGACCTGACCATCGACCCGCATGCGCCCAAAGGGGTCATCCTCAACACGCGCATTCTGTGGACCTTCGCGAGGGCCTTCAGCGTCTATCGCGATCCGGTATATCTGGCTACCGCACGGCGCGCGTATGAGTACCTCACCCGTTACTTTTGGGATGCTGAGTTTGGCGGTGTCTATTGGATGCTCGACTTTGAGGGCCGCCCCATCGACACCAAGAAACGTATTTATGGGCAGGCATTTGCCGTCTACGCGTTGGCCGAGTATATGCACGCCAGCGGCGATCCCGAGGCACTCGCCATGGCCTTGCGCCTGGTGGAGCAGATTGAATCCACAGGCCACGATGACCTGCACAGCGGTTACTTCGAGACCTATGAGCGCGACTGGAAGCTGGCCATAGACCAGCGCCTGAGCGATGTGGACCTGGACGAAAAGAAGTCCATGAACACGCACCTCCATCTTTTGGAGGCCTATTCGGCGCTGCTCCGCGTCCATGAAAACCCGACCGTGCGCTTCCGGCTTCGGGAACTGATCGAAATCTTTCTCGGCCACATCATCGATTCCACGACACATCACTTCATCCTATTTTTTGACGAAGAGTGGCGCCCGCGGTCCACAAAGATATCCTTTGGCCACGACATTGAGGGAAGCTGGCTGCTCTGCGAGGCAGCAGATATTCTTGGCGATCCGGCGATTCTGGCGCGAGTGCGCGAGGCAGCGGTGAAGATGGCGCATGCCGTCTTCGATCAGGGACTAGACAGCGACGGCGGTCTGCTTTACGAAGTCCATCCGGCGGGCATCATCGACACCAACAAGCATTGGTGGCCGCAAGCCGAGGCCGTGGTCGGCTTCCTCAACACTTACCAGATTACTGGCCAAAGGAGATTCCTGGATGGTGCGGAAAGAAGCTGGGCGTTCATCGAGAAATACATCGTTGATCGCGAGCATGGCGAATGGTTTTCGATGGTGTCGCAGTCCGGTGTGCCCGCCACGGAACCCTACAAAGTCGACTCCTGGAAGTGCCCTTACCATAACGGACGCGCCTGCTTTGAGGTGATGGGACGGTTGGATGACGGGAAAGCCTCTCAAACCGAAGCTATGCAGCAAGCTCGTGTGTAACTCAGAAAGGGACCAGAGAACGATCATGACTCAGGCTGAATTCAAGAAAAGCGTTGAAGGCCTATTCAAGCAGCAGGAGAAGCTGCTTGCCCGCCGCAACCGCAAGTCGTCCAGCAGCAATGGCATCTTCGACCGTTTCGAGTTTCCTGTTCTGACTGCGGCGCACGCGCCCATCCCTTGGCGTTATGACCTCAACTGGAAATCCAATCCTTTCCTGCTGGAGCGCATGGGCGTCAACGCTGTCTTCAACGCCGGAGCAATTCTGCACGAGGGCAAGTTTCTGTTGGTGGCGCGTGTTGAGGGCGCGGACCGCAAGTCGTTCTTCGCCGTTGCCGAGAGCACGAATGGCATTGATAACTTCTGCTTTTGGGACTACCCCATTCTGCTGCCTGAGACCGTCGAACCGGATATCAATGTTTATGATATGCGCGTGGTCAAGCACGAAGACGGCTGGATCTACGGCCTCTTCTGCACCGAGCGCAAAGACCCCAAGACGCCGGAGTGGGACACTTCATCGGCTGTGGCGCAGTGCGGCATTGCCCGCACCCGAGACCTGAAGATATGGGAGCGGTTGCCCGACCTGAAATCCAAATCTCCGCAGCAACGCAACGTAGTTCTGCACCCCGAGTTCGTCAATGGCAAGTACGCCTTCTATACCCGCCCGCAGGACGATTTCATCCAGGCGGGAAAGGGCGGCGGCATCGGCTGGGGATTGGCCCCGAGCATTGAGCGTGCCGTCATCAACGAGGAAATAATCCTCGACAACCGTGAATATCACACCATCCAGGAGGTCAAGAACGGCCTCGGCCCCGCGCCCATCAAGACATCGCGGGGTTGGCTGCACCTGGCGCATGGCGTGCGCAACACCGCTGCCGGCCTGCGCTACGTGCTCTACCTCTTCCTTACCGAACTGGAACGGCCGTGGGTGATCACGCACAAGCCCGCCGGCTACTTCATCGCCCCCGAAGGCGAAGAGCGCGTTGGTGATGTCTCTAACGTTGTCTTCAGCGGTGGCTGGATTGAACGCAAGAATGGCGATGTGTTCATCTACTATGCCTCGTCGGACACGCGGATGCATGTGGCCACCAGTACCGTTCCCCGTCTTTTGGACTACGTGATGAACACACCGGCCGATCCGCTACGCACCCGCGCCTGCGTGGAACAGCGCTGTGCTCTCATCGAGAAAAACCGCGCCGTGCTGAAAGATTTGAAGGCGCCCGGCGTCCGGCAAGCCGGTAAGCATGCAGCCCCACCCCAAGAATCCAATTCGCCAATGAAAAGGAGCCGCATCAAGTGAGTCGAATGATAGTGCGCACTGTTTTGTTTGCAATGACGATGACCGGACTGGTTGTTCCAGCGCTGATTACTGCTCAGGAAGCGGGGAATGTGCCGGAAGCCAAAGCGCCGGCGGTTAGGCCGACCACGGGAATGGCGGCACCGGCAACAGCGCCGGCTACCGCAACGCAAATGACGCGCGAAGAGCAGCTAAAGAACGATTGGCCTTGGCTGGGCAGGTATAAGGAGGCCGATTTGGTGCTTGGCCCACCTGCAGCGGACGAAAACCGAGTGGTCTTCCTGGGTGACTCAATCACCGATATGTGGAATCTCAGCGGCCCGGAGGGCTCGTTCCCCGGCAAGCACTACATCAACCGGGGCATCGGCGGGCAAACTACACCGCAGATGCTCTTGCGTTTTCACCAGGACGTGATCGACTTGAAACCTCGGGTGGTAGTGATTCTGGCGGGGATCAACGACATTGCCGGAAACACGGGTCCGGAGACGCTGGAACAAATTGAGGACAATCTGGCTTCGATGACGGAGTTGGCTTCAGCTCACCATATTCGCGTGGTGTTGTGCTCGGTGCTGCCAGCCTTTGATTTCAGCTGGAAGCCGGGAATGACACCCGCACCCAAGGTGCTGGCGCTGAATGCGTGGATCAAGGCCTACGCGGCAGAGAAGGGCGCTGTCTATGTGGATTACCACACGGCCATGAAGGATGAGCGCGACGGGCTGCCGGCATCGCTGAGCAAGGATGGGGTGCATCCGCTGCCGGTCGGCTACGCGGTGATGGCTCCGCTGGTCGAGGCGGGGATCGAGAAGGCGCTGAAATAGCTGGATGCACTCATTGAGACGGCCAATGATACGTCGCAAGCAGTTTACCGTCGGTGCCAACCAGAAGCAGTGCGGCCCGTCCGCTTGGCAGCGTACCGGAAAACTTCCTGTCGCTACGCAGGTCTTGAAATGAAACGTTGCTCCGGTTGGACTCGGAGGCGAGAACATACAAGGTTGCCCTGGGAAAACGTGTGGGGCAAATGAGGATTCCAGGGTCCTTCAGCGTGGTGGAGTAGACCGGAGTGATGTTGGCAACCTTGAGTGCGTAGCTATAGACATCGGCCACGGCCTGCAGATTGCCACTCAACTCCAGCGGAAGCGCGGCGAAGAGGATCTTGCCTTTTCCAAGCGGTTTCTCAGCCCAATCTTCTCCATTGGGCAGAATGGCCCGGCTAAGGACCGTAGTCTTCATGCCGGGATACTCCAACACTTCTTCCCCGCCGGGGAAGTCGAAGAGATTTTCGCGGATAGTTAGAGGTCCATTGATATAGGGAAGCCCGACAGAATCTTGCCTGCCGGTCGCATGGAAATGAGCATCTTCGCCGAAGGGACCGGTGACCAAAAGAACCGCCCCGGCTCGCACTCTTTGCTCGATTGACTGCCATGCCTCATCCGTAAGTCCAAAGGGAGACGGAAGAAGAATGAGTTTTGGATTGCCAAGCAGTTGGCTCTGGTATTCGCCGACGGCGTAGGCCTGGCTATGTGCATAGTTAAAGAGAGCCCGCACGGCAGTTTGTTGCGCTTCAAGGCCCAACGAGTTCGACACGGACAACTGATAGGATTGCGGCAAAACAATGGCAACGTCCGGTTCGATGAGGGCATCCGCGAAGGGGGCGGCCTGGCGCGCAAACTCGCCCAGGTCTCGTATCATATTTTCCCAGGCTTTTTCCGAGCCGTCGCTGCGCTGCATGCCGAAATCGACTTCACGTTCCCAGTCCCATTGCATTGCGCCGCTCGTGCCAGCAGCAAAGCCCAGCGCCCATTTTCGCTCTGTCAGGCCCAAGCCGGTGAACTCATCGTAGCGCCAGCTTCCGTCGGGCTGCCAGGCTGGCTGGTATCCGGTTTCGCCCGTGATATTAGGTATTCCAGGCTGCTTGGCTACCACCGAGTCCCACAACAGTGAGTCGTCCTGCCAATAGGTGTGGTTCGTTGTAAATGACACGCCTGCTCTACTGTAAAACTGATTCAGTACGCGGTCAGTTACTCCGCCTTCGTCCTGTCCTACGTCAATCAGTTGGTTGCTTCCGGATGACCGGATGAGCGAAACCATGGACTTGACCCAGGCGCTGAACATATCCTGCGCGAACAAGTTATAATCGAGGGCGCGAACCTGATTAGCGTTGCCGTATCGCTCGTAGCGGAGATCTCCTATCGATGGCAATGGAACTGCATCGAAGCTGCCCAGATCCGCAACAGGCACTCGCCATGCGTCGCCTAACTCGGAAAGATTGCCATATTTTTGACTTAACCACTTATGCCATGCGGCTATCTCTGTAGGATCGGCATTGGGATAGTTGCCACTGAAGATTTTCCGGGGATTGGAGAAGCTCGGCTCGTTAATCAGATCCCAGGAGAGCCAGGGAACATCCTTGAATCGCGCCACCACGGAGCGGATATAAGCCTGTTCGGCATCCACTGAGACGGGGTCAGTGTATGGATTGGGTAAAGTTGCGCTGGCATCCATGTTCCTGAGAAATCCGCCCGAGTGCGGAGCAAAGGCAAAGAAGGTAAAGTTGATCGCGATGTTATGCCGCTGAGCGCAGTCGAGAAATGCTTCAAGATTGCGCAGAAATCTTTCGTTTACGCCGCCGGAATCACTTTCAATAAACTTCCCGTTCGACATCCAGACGCCGGTGCGTACAAAGCTGATGCCGTGGGCGGCCATCTCCGCGAAGTCCTTGTCCCAGAACCAAGCGTTCCTTGGGGCAGAGAAATCCCAGTTATTGTCTTCGCTGGTGAAGTAGTTGGTCCCCACCGGGAAGAAGGGCTTGCCGTCCAGCGAAAGGAAGTCGCCATGGACACCGAGAACGGGCCCAGAGGCAAGCGCGCCGCGCTCTGTGACCAGGAATCCGTTTTGATAGAACTCGCGGGCAACTCCGCCTTCGCTGTATACGGCGGAGACTTTATAGAATCCCAGCGGCAGCGGTTGATGGAATGGCGTATCGAGATCCGCAATTCCTTTGCCTGTGAAGGGAAGCGTAGCCGTTGCGATGACTTCTTTCTCAGATAGCAGCCGGAGTTGGATTTCGCCACTTACAGTGGCTCCGAGCTTCTCCTTGCACGGAATACGCAGATGCACGGTTATTAAGGGTGGCTCGCCGGGGCGGATGGCAGCGAAATGCGTCTCCACTGAAAATTCAGCGGCGCCCTGTCGCGCGTACCCAGCGGCCTGCTGCACGAGTGCGATGCCGTCCGCGCTCTGCCAGTAACCGGGCTGGGGATCGAAGTCGAGCGCTACGACACGGCTGCCGAGCATTCTCCGGTCCGAACCTCCGCCCACGTGGTTCGAAACAATCACCGGAGCTGCAACCAACTGGCCGGCTGAATCGGCCATGTACCCCAGGCCATCGAGGAGGCCTTCTACCGCGAAGAAACGCTGGGCCCGGATATCGAGCGCGGGCAGCCACGAATAGCCGTCCCTCCAGTGGAACGCGGCACTTTTGGCGACCGGCACCTCATAAGTGTGGCGAAACCCAAGCGCGCGGGAATAAGTATCTTGCGGCATGGCAGCCACATATTGGTGATTCACCAAACTAACGGGCACACGCAGCGGCTGGCCGCCGATTACCAACAGATTTCCGCCCGTGTCGAGGTAGCGCTCAATGCTCCTCCACGCCTCGACCGGGACTGCCGAACCATACGGCAGCACAAGAAGATCGACGTTCGAAAGCGTCTCAGGGGCGGCAAGAGTTGCCTCATCCTCGAATACCGGTTCCAAGCCTATAAGAGCTTTATCGAGGCTTGCTCGATCGATCGGCTGGCTGGCTACTGTGGGAAAGCCAGGTTGCCACAAGACAACAACCTTTGCCTGAAGCTGCAAAGGCACGAGTGAAACCGCAAAGAAGATCCATAGACGTCCGCGCATGAGCTGCCCCCGTTGATACTTAGACGAAACCTGTTATCCCAGTGCCACTGCGGCATACGCAGTGTAATTCATTGCTTCACCGCATACGGCCGTGTAGTAAAACGATGCAGTTGATGTTCGGCCCCGAGCGCGGATCAGGCTCCTGAGCCGCGCCGCCGACCATGATAGCGCGATCAAGCCTGTTTGAAAAGGTTAAACCATAAGATCTGAAAGAGTGTCGTGAGGTCGAATTAGCATCGGTCAAATCGCCATTGCCGGCAACCTCGCCGCCGCGCCCCTCCGGCTGGTCGCCACCACTGCGGAAGTCACTGTGTTGTACGGCTGTTTCCAGGCGTGTATTCTCAACGCCAGACGGTATTTCTATCAAACGACTCACTGCCAAGATCCAACATGGTAGCGAGCTGCGCGATTTTATTATTGAAAGGGCTCCCGATGCATTCGCTCCGCTTTATTGCCGCACTGGTTTTTGCAGGTCTCTTGAATGCGGCGTCCGGTCAGAGCACCGGACAGCAGCTCACCCCGGCTGCCAGCCCCGCATCACCCGTTTCGACAACGGATATACCGGTTCTGCGGACCAATGCCAATCTGGTGCTGATCGATGTGGTGGTCACCGAACACGGCAACGCCGTTCATGGCCTGGAACAGCGGCAGTTTCGCATCTTCGAGGACGACCGCGAGCAGACCATCATCTCTTTTGACGAACACCGGCCGCTTGCCGCAACGCCAGTTACCGTCAAGCCTCTCGCGCTTCCGCCCCACGTATATAGCAATGTCCCCGTGTACGCCGAGGCCAGCGCGCTCAACGTGCTGCTCCTGGATGGGTTGAACACCCCGTCGAGCGACCAGTTGGAAGTGCGCCGTCAAATGATTCAATATTTGGGCAAGATAGCGCCGGGAACTTCATTAGCAATCTTTACGCTTTCGTCACGGCTGCGACTGGTGGAGGGGTTCACAACCAACGTCGCCGAGCTGACTAAAGTCCTTCAAAGCCCAAAGGCCGGGGCACAGCCATCCATCGTGCTTGACCCGCAGAACGATAACAACCTGGATACCATGAACCTCGGCGTAGGTTCGACACCCTGGATGTCCCCAGATGCGCTCCCCGCCATGCTCCAGTTCCAGGCCGATCTGACTGCTTACCAGGTCGACCAACGGGTACGGATGACTATCGAGGCGATGGAACAATTGGCCCGCTATCTGAGCGCCATCCCCGGACGTAAAAACCTGATCTGGTTCTCCGGATCGTTCCCAATTGCGCTCGATCCAGACGACTCGCTGCGAAGCCCGTTTCAGGCCATGCGCAGTTACTCCGACCAGATGAAGCAGGCAAGCGAACTGCTGTCTGCCGCTCGGGTTGCCGTCTATCCCGTGGATGCGCGGGGTCTGATGACGATGCCTGCGTCTGACGCATCCTACTCCGCTGCCGCCCCCACGATGGAAAGCGGCGTCCGTACCCAGGGCATCAAGAATACCGCGGTCAGTCCGCCCTCCAGCGTGGCCAGGGACAACAAGAGTTTCCTGCGGCAACTCCAGACATCACAGGCTGGGATGGAGCAGCTTGCAGACGAGACCGGCGGCAAGGCATACATCAACACCAACGGCCTGAAGGAAGCGGTGGCCCAAGCCGTCGAGAACGGCTCAAGCTACTACTCCATCGGATATGTTCCATCCGCGAAAGATTTCAACGGGCAGTACCGAAAGGTCAAGGTCCACCTGGACAACGGCGGTTACCAGCTCGCCTATCGACAGGGATACTACGCTGACCCGCCGGACAAACCCTCCGCCAATCTGGCCGCAACTGTCGGCCCGATGACGGCCGCCACACTGCACGGCGCACCGCCAGCGACGCAGATTCTCTTCCAGGCGCGAGTGCTACCTGCTGCCAACCCGCTCCTCCAAGGCGCAAAGTTGCCGGATACCCCTGGAGAGATGGCCGCAACCCTGAAAAAGCCGGCGCATCGTTACGTGGTCGATCTGATTGTGGACGCGCGAACCCTGGCGCTCGACAAAATGCCTGATGGCACGCACCAGGCCAAAATGGAGATTGCGCTGGTGGCCTATGACGAGGAGGGCAACCGCGTGAACTACCTTGACCCCAGCTACGCCATAAAGATCAAATCCGAACAATTTACGCAGACCGTTTCCAATGGCATTCGCCTGCGCATGGCGCTCGATCTTCCCGCGGGACGCATCTCCCTGTGCATCGCGGTACACGACATTGCCGCAGGCCGTACCGGGTCACTCGAAGTTCCGCTGACGATTGCGGCAAGCTAAAGCAATTCACGAGCCAGTACTTTACCGATTAAGTTGACCATGCGGTTCCATCGTAGCCCAGTTTCAGTGGATATCGTGCAACGTATTTCCAGCTTTACTCCGCCGGATCGTCTGCCGTGAAGGGTGAGCAGCAAGGTTTTTCCGTGGCGTGGAAGTTCATCAGTTCCAAGCGGATACCGTCGGGGTCGTAGAGGTTGAACTGGCCCTTGCCGTCCTTGCCGATCTGGGTGTGCGCATCATGTACGCCGGTCAGGCGGTTGTCGGCCGAGAGCGCTTTGTAAGCTGCGTCAACCGACACGACGCCGATGGAGAGGTGGTCGAGCACGCCGAGTTGGTGCTGAGAGATGCTGGCCAGGATACCCGAGCCCGACGGGCCGCTGGTGAGCATGTATTCGAGCCAGTCATGGCTGTCCGGGGTCTGCTGGCTTACCCAGTCCAGTTTGCCCTCCACCATGCCGCCAAACCAGTAAGGGCGGAAGCCGAGCAGATCGCGGTAGAAGGTGTCCTCGACGGCCCGGCTGTGGACCAGGAAACCGACATGGATGATGTGGCGGCCAATGACGTTGGGAGCGTCGATGGCTTTGGGCAGGGGGGGAGGCTGGACGAACTCGACCTTATTGCCCTCGGGGTCGAGCACCATGAACCAGCGGCTTCCGTCGGAGCCCTTCTCCACCTTGCCGGGGGTCTTCCATGCCTTGGCCGCGAGGTACTTGCGCATTTCCTCGGCGTTATCGGTGTTGTAGGCGGTGTGGTCGAGCCGATTGATACCCGCGTCCGGAGGCAGCGGGAGAACCTCAATAAACTGCTTATCGTTAAAGGCATAGCGCACGCCATGCGGATTCTCTGGGTCGGGCTGTTTGGCCGCGCCGATGACCTCGCGATAGTAGTGATCGGCAGCCGCGGGGTCGGACGCATAGACGGCCAGGTGCGAGATGTCTGTAATTTTTGGCCGGATTGGCGCAGTTTGAGCAGAGACAGTGACGCTGAAGGCAGCGACACATACGGCGGCAAGAACCCTCAAATACATACTGCACCTCGAAAGTTGCGGCAAGCCAACGATAAATAGATTTCTGCCGGTGTGCAAATCAGGGCTTGGGGAAAAACCACCACTAGTTGTGTGCGGCATTCACCCTGGTGAACCAGTGCCACCGCCGCGGCACCCTAACGCTGCATAATCAGGCACTTGCGCAGAGATCCCCTGGGGTGAATCCTGCACTGCCAGGTCCGGATCACCATGGCGCTAGAACTGCAAGTAAAATCAGCCGCTTGAAGGGTACGCGGCTGGTCGCCCCTTCAGCCTACACCCCAGAGATAAGCCTCAAATTCCTGATGCTTTCTTTGCGATACCGTTTTCATCCCCAAAAATATTTTTATTTTCTGCTTGACACGCTTAACTAAAACGTTTAGGTATGGGTGTTAGTCGAAATGAACTCGCAGCAAAAGACGATGTTGTTTCGGCACGGCCCGAAGCTGTTCAAAGTTGTGCTCACAATGAATCAGGGGTGCTATCGAGGCAAATGGAACGTAGTTGGTTGACGGAGGGTATTCGCTATGAAGTCGTTTCCTAGGATCAGGCTGACAGCCGCGTTGCCGGTACTGCTTATCACCACGCTCTTGCTACTGCCGTCCCCTCTTTTTGGACAGGCGACTACCGGAAGCGTGACCGGCATCGTTGCCGATTCGACTGGCGCCGTCATTCCGCACGCGGCAGTCGTGTTGACCAACCATAATACCGGCATTTCGCGCAACGCATTCAGCAATGGCGCTGGATACTTCGCGTTCGCTTCCGTGGAGTCCAGCACCAGCTACACGGTTGGTGTTACTGTAGCGAACTTCCGCCCCTGGGAATCCCAGCCTTTCGCTTTGCGCCCCGGCGATCTGATCAACATCCAAGATATCAAATTGGCAGTGGGTGCGGCCACCGAACAGGTGACCGTCGAAGCCGTTTCCACGGGCATGAAGGACTTAGACACTGGCGAACGCGCCGACGTCATCACCTCGAAGGAGATTGAGACGCTCGCCGTAGTCGGTCGTGACGTAACGGAACTGGTACGTATGTTGCCCGGTTTCGATATGTCTTCGGGGAACAATGGGGTCGGCAACAAACCCGGATACAACTCTGCCGTCGTCGGTTTGAGCGGCCCTACGGGCAGCTTTTCGGCCAATGGCAGCGGCACGAACGGCATCACGGTTGTCTCCGACGGCGTCTCGCTCACGGATATTGCCAGCGACTCAGGAACGATCCAGAATGTGAACGTCGACATGGTCCAGGAGGTCAAGGTTTCGACCTCCTCCTATGGCGCCGAGAATGCCAAGGGACCTACGATTGTGAACGCCATAGGCAAGTCGGGCACATCGGCCTTTCACGGCTCGGCCTATTTTTACGCCCGCGACACCTTGCTGAATGCCAACGACTGGTATAACAACAATTTGCAACAGACCAGACCGGATGGACGGTATTTCTATCCCGGCGGCCAAATCGGCGGTCCGCTGCTTCTTCCTCACACCACATTCAACAGGAACAAAGACAAACTGTTCTTCTGGGTCGGCTATGAGTATTCCAACCAGCTCTACTCGCCTGAAACCCTGGGCAGTTGGGTACCCACCCAGGCGGAACGCAACGGAGATTTTAGCCAGTCATCGTTGAATGCCCAGCTTTGTGGCAGCCGCCCGGATGGCAAGGCCAACCCCAATGCCATTCTGCCCATGTGCCAGACGGAAAACTTTCTGCCCGACGGAACTGAGGTTAATAACGGCAATGTTGCCAATGCGGTCAATTTCTACGGTCAGCACGCGAAAAACGCCAGCGGCGTGGCATTGATCAACTGGTTGCCGCAGCCCAATGCCGATCCGTTCACCAATGCTTCCGGCTTTAACTACATCAAGGAGGTTTTGCAGAGCCAGAACGGCTCTCAACTCCATGCCAGAATCGACTATCACATCACCCCTAAAGACACGCTGACTCTGGGCTACAACCGGCAGTCGCAGATTGCGCAAGATCCCGTCAATTTCAACTATGTTCCCAACGCCGCCATCCTATACCCCGGAGCTGTGACCACCGGCGACATTTCAAACTCCCTTTTCGCGACCTACGTTCGCATCATGGGCACCTCCCTGACTAACGAACTCACGGCCGCCATGTCCTACGTGACTTCGCCGGGAAACATGGGAGACCCTACCGCCGTTAGTCGTTTCTACATGAACAACTATAACGGCGGCAAGGGCAACATGCAGTTTCTTGGCATGTACAAGAATGGCGGCGATTACTCTGTGCCGGCCCTGAACCCCGGCACCGGATTTGGTTTTCCGAGTATGCTGATGCCCGGCGGCTTTTACAACAACCAGGTTCGGATGAAGAAAGCGGTTCCCGACGTTCAGGATACGGTGACCTGGGTGAAGGGAACTCATTTGATCAAGATTGGCATCTACGCGGAAAAGGGCATTCTGAACGGCTTGGCGGACTACGGCGCTTTTCCCCAAGGAGAGTTCACGTTCAATCCCAACAACTCGTATTTCGAATATAACCCGAACAATACGCAAAACAACCAAGGTTCTTCGATCGGCACGACCGCCCAATTTACCGGTTGCGAAAGTTCCGATCCGGCGGGGAACAATCGTCTTTCCGGAGCCGCCTACCTGGGAGAGTGCATGAATCCGAACGCCCTGATGTACATAGGGTATGCGGATTCGTTCCAGCAGACGAACTTCTCTCCGACGGTCGATATGCAGTACACGACGCTCTCCGGTTTCGTGAATGATTCCGTGAAGCTGCGCAGGTTCACACTCAACATGGGTGTGCGGCTGGAACACATCGGCCCGTGGAATGATCGTCACGGCAACGGACTGGCGACGTTTTCTCCCAGCTTGTATGCCAGCGAGTGCGGCGGAACCGGCGCCACCGGCGCAGCCGCCCGAACGTGCAGCA
>Ga0302200_10000840_pt1 | contig 29983 bp, 23 predicted proteins | sample II_Bog_N3_1_FD_194585 | JGI IMG/M metagenome (GOLD analysis project Ga0302200, IMG submission 194585) | Peat permafrost microbial communities from Stordalen Mire near Abisko, Sweden - II_Bog_N3_1 | ecosystem: Environmental > Terrestrial > Soil > Wetlands > Peat | place: Sweden: Abisko... | reverse complement strand
GGCCAGCCAGCGACCGGTAAAACTGCTCCGCTTCTCCGGGATGGTTCAAGCGGCGCTCGCCATACTCGCCCGTCTCCTGGTCGACAAAGGCGATCTGCTGAAACCGCGGATGAAAATCACATCCTATAATCATCATGCTCGGCTCCTTTCCTCCCGAGCTCGTGGTCGTTTCGCAGCAACCAGTCTACTCAGGTCGAGGGAGCCGACGCTGTCATGTAATCAGCCTCCAGACCGGCTGTCGTGCGGGCGTCCACGCCCGCATTGGTCCGGGATCCATCACCAAATCACACAGACTGGGTACTAGTACGCCCTCGCCGATACGCAGGTGATCCACCGGATTTCAAACCCGGCGAGCAATCGAGCCATGCGGACGGTCGCAGAAACCGGGGCCACGGCGGGCTGCCGGGTGCTTCCACGAAAGGACATCCCGCCGTAAGACGCCGGCGGTGGAACGGCCGCTCGGACCTTTGGCCAACCTTCGCCTGTCCCGGTGATCCGTCTGACGGAAGGAGAAGAGTGCATCGCCGCCCGCCCGTTCCCAAGTATCATTAAGCTGTACAACCACACGCACACGGGCCTTGTACACAGCAAGGCAAAGCCAGACAGAGGTTGCTGGGGTGCCGCCCAGGGTGGACCCTTGAGGGGAGATTCGATTGCTTCAAAATGCCGTCAGTCCTCGGCAGCACGGCGGGCCCGCGCTGGAACGAAAACTTCTACGCCTTTCTGAACTGGTGTGGCTTCTGTCACTGCTGATTTGCACGCTCGCGGTGGCGCTGGCGTTCGTCTACCTCGATGTCCCGATCGCCCTTCGCGTCTCTGGGCTTCTTGGGGCAACTGAAAGCCTGGGGAGGGGATTTGCAAGTGCCGTTCTTCTCTCTATCGAAGCGGCTGTTGCGCTGCTGCTGGTTCTTATTCGGATAACGCGCGGACATTTGTCGCGTCTTGGTGAGGCCACCGCGCTCGCGTGTCTGACCTCCATCTGCGCTTTCGCAATCAACGACAGCACGCTGAAGCTCTTTTTCGGGGTTCAGAATCCTGAGACCGTGTTGCGCGGCACCCGGCATGCATTCGATCTCCTGACCGGCTCCTCGAACAGCAGCTTTCCTTCGGGACACATGGTCCTCGCCGGCGCCTTCGCGGGTGCCTTCATGCGACTCTATCGAACCAGCATCTTGCCGTTATCCGCACTGCTGCTCATTGCCGCAGTGCTGCTGATCGCGGGTGACTGGCATTTCCTCAGCGATGTCATCGCCGGAACATTTCTCGGTGTCTCCGCCGGCCTGCTGGCCGGCGAGGTCTGGCTCGCCCATTCAAAATAGGAGGTTATGGTGGGTGCCCCAGGTGCCGGTAGAAGTAAGAACAACCACTAAACCTGGGTGCCCTACCCTCGCCACGTTTTTGTGGCTAGTGCCCTGTCCCTGAAGTTCGCAACAAAACAAGGGTTGTCATATTGAGCGAACGGGGCCCCAAGCGCTTTTCAGCTTGAGGGCGGTGAGTCGAAAGCCTGCCCTGAGAGAAGCCGAAGGGGATCTGCAGTTGCTCTTCAGAGAACACCTGGGACACACCACGAGCGTGGGCTGGCAGACGATCAGATCCTGCAGAATGAAGGGCACGGGCTTCACAGCCGGCGGAAAGACTCAATCCGGAGGGAGGCGGGGGTTTCAAAGGCTGCGAAAGACTCAATTCAAGGGCAAGAAGTGTCAGGGCACGACTTTAATCGTGCCGAAACCGGCTTTAAAAGGGAAGGCAGGCTTTAAAGGCTGCGAAAAAGCTCAATTCAAGGGCAAGAGCTGGTAGGGCACGACTTTAGTCGTGCCGTAAACGGCCCAAAATGAGCAGGGCTTTAGCCCCTGAGGGATGTTCATGGAGACTTTCAGGCAGAAGCAGCCTTTTCTCCGCAGCCTGTTTTTGCCCCCTGGAGGGCGTCTCGGCTCAGCAAAGCAGGCCGGAGCCCGCGACCTCCTCGATGGCCAGCAGAAACTCCCGCGTGATTGCGGGGTCGGCTGTCACATTATCCGGGTGTAAGAGCATCACCACATCCCTCTCCGCCGCTTCGCTCAAAAGCCATTCGATGGGAAACTTCCTTGTGTCCCGCCACGAGGGCTCCAGCCAGAAAGCGGAAGGGAAGAATACGATCCCACCATCCTCGCTGGGCCGGAGCTGCGGATCTTCCAGGTTCCCGAAGAAGGCCTTCATCCCGGATTCCCTGCCCCATTCCAGGTATCTTTCCGGCTCATAGGGAGCAAAATGGTGCAGGCCATAGCGGTTCTGCCCCGATCCGTGTTTTGAAAACGTATCCACCGGTCGCCTCAGTTCCCGCTGAAGAGAATCCAGCTCCTCGTGAAAGCTCTCCGCGGTGCGCGAGTTTTCCAGGTGGAGGCCAAAGCGATGCCCTCCTGCCTCCATCAACGCACATATTTCTTTGGTAGGGTACGTGCACTTCCTGAAAAACACATAGGCGGATTTGCGATGGGCATTCAGGATGCTCAGAATCGTCTTCAATTCATCCAGGTAGCGCAGCCATTGCATGCGCGGCAAGTAGTAGTCCGAGCTGAGCCGGCTGGCAACGTGGCGCACCAGGCCTTGCTTCCCGTAAGGGCGGTCCACGTCGATCCGTACAATCAGCCCCATCTGCCCGTCCCTTCCGTCTTAACGCACTGCCGCTTTCGTGCCATGTTCCGCATCCGTCGTCACCGCCCCGCGCTTCCCGGTTGGCCAGTCGTCCACCACCTGGAACAGCCTCTCCTTGAGCGTTTCCCAGGAAAAGGCCTTCGCGAACTCCCCGGCCTTCTTGGCCAACTCCGCTCGTTCCCCTGCGTCGGCGTAGAGGCGGCAGAGGCAATCGGCCAGTTCGTCCACATTGCCGGGTTCGTAATACGCCACCTGGTCCGCCCTGAAGTAGTACTGGATCGTCAGCAGCTTGGGACAGATCACCGGGATACCCAGATGCGCATACTCCAGGAGCTTCACCGGCAGCATGTATTCGGTGGCAAGATCGCGCCGGTTGGGCACAATCCCCACCGACGCTCCCTGAATCATCTGCGCGATGTCTTCCACGCGAAACATTTTCTTGCTGAAAGATATCCTTTCCTGCACACCCGAATCCCCGATTTGCGCCAAGAGCAAATCCCCCGCGTCCCCATCGCCGTATATGTCGAAGCGAGCCTCAGGACAACGGTCGGCAGCCTTGGCGAAAGCGCGCACTGCCAGGTCGAGTCCCAGACGTTTGGCGATCGTTCCGTGATAGACGATTCTGAAAGTGTCCTGTGCTGGCAGCGCTGGGCCATCGTTGCGGAAGACCAGCGGATCGGGCACATTGGCAAGGACCGTGATCTTCACCCGCGGGGCGCCGCGCCTGCAAAGTACATCGCGGTGCGGGTCGTGAACGCAAATGATCTTGTCTGCCAGTCGGATGCTCAGTTGCTCCTGGAATGCGATCAGCCGGATAAGCGGGTGCTTTGCGGGAATCCCGAACTTTGACATGTACAGTTCTGGCATCATGTCATGGATGTTCAGCACAATCCTTGCCCCGAACATCTTCGGGATGAGCCCCACCAGCACTAGCAGATCGGGCATGGTATGCACATAAATAATGTCATATCTTTCCTTGCGAAAAAGACGTAGAAGCTTCAGCGTGGCCGCGCACACAAAGCGCAGGTAAGCAAATCCATAACTCAGGCCGCTGCCGCCGCGGTACTTTGACTGCCTCAAGTGAAACACCCGCACGCCCTGAACGGTCTCGACCGAGGGGCGATTCTTTTCCGCAAGTGCAATGAAATCCACCTGATCGCCCCTCCGCGCCAGTGTCTCCGCTTCCCGCCGTGGACGCGCGTCGGAGAGATAGTTCGTGTAGGCGACCATACAGATCTTCTTCATAAGGGGAGCAATCCTCATCTGTTAAGTGGAAGTTATGCCCTGTACCGCTCAGGTAAACGCCCGGGTAAATTGGTTAGGCCAACCTAAGCGGTTCCAGGCGCTCCGTCTGGCGCTGCTTCTCCTGCTCTGCCAGTTCCGCTTTCCGCGCTTCATTGGAGCTTTTCAAAACATCGAGAAATCTGGATTCAAAACGCTGCTGAAGCAGGGAGATATTTGGCATCACGCAATGGCCGCCGATAATCCCGGGCTGGAACAATACGTTGGGAAGATAGCCGATTTCGCGAAAGAACTTCCCAACCTCCAGATAGTCTGCATTTACCGTCTCGGCCAAGCGGTTCATCTCCTGGGCCCAGGCAATAAGCAGCCCGAAGTAAGTAGTCTCCAGGAGCTTGGCCAGTTCCAGAGCCTCAGGGGTCGAGAGAGTTTCCGACTTCAAACCGGCAGCTTGAAAATGCGCTCGTACGCGCTCAGTGGCCTCCACATCGGTGCCTGCGGCAAACTTGACGTACAGATAGAGGTCATCGACCATCTTGGTGTGCTTACCGCGGATAGGGCTATAGACGCATTTGATGCCGGTGTTGTTTTCGATCTTGCGGGTGGTGCCGGGCACGACAGTGCTGTTGATAACGATCACTTCGGGAGCGTACTTGCCGGCATAGCTGGCAACCGCGTCCTGAAACTGTTCTTCAGTTTTGAACGGGAAGCAGATGTGCATGATGCTGCAAGGCCTGTCGATGGAAACAGGCTCGATGTCAACGCCAATGACCTCTGGATATTGTTTTTGCAGGATGGCGTGCAGCGGCCTTCCCACTTCGCCCATCCCAATTACAAAGATGACTGCTTCTTCACCAATACTCATGGTTGCTCCCCACTTAGGTGCGCTAAAGGACGAGCTCCGATGCGTTAGTCAGGACAGCACCGGAGTTATCGACGAATTTGTCAAGACGCCAGTAGGAGGCAAGTATAACACGCGAGATATACTTGTCTCCTGCGCCGGCGTCGCCTGAGGGAAGGTGCTGCAAAGCGACGAAACGACAGTGCTGTGCTATCGCAGCGCTCCTTCATAAAAGGCCATTGAGGCCACGGTTACGAGAGGGTTGAGACGTTCCAGGAAATAGGTTGCGCGATAGAATCCGCTCTTTGGCACAAAGATGATCTCGCCCGGCTTCAGGGCCACTTCGAGTGACTTCACGGGGTTGAGCACGTCGTTGAACGAGAGAATGCGCGAACTGCCGGTGGCCGGATCGACGATCTGGATGTGAGGTTTGCTGCCGGCTTTGTCAGTGAAGCCTCCGGACTCAGCCAGAACGCTGGCCAGCGTCGAGTTGTGGGTCAGCGGAATGGCGCCGGGGTGCTGCACCTCGCCGAGGACTGAGATAAACCGCTCCAACGCGCTGGGCACATAGATAACATCGTCGCGGCGCAGGCGCAGGTCGGCCAGAGTGTTGCCCGATTCGACCAGTGCCCTCAGGTCCACCCAAAGTACTTGGTCGTGGCCGCGGTAGATGGCGCAGCGATCGGGAATCTGGCTGGCCTTGTTGGGGCCCGTCTGCACTCCGCCTCGGGCAATGGCCTCGAGCAAAGTCGGCGTGCCGTCGAAGGTAAGAAAGCCGGGATTATCTACCGCGCCGAGAAGCAAAACACGGTTCGCCGTGTATTTGGTGACGGAAACCTGAACGGCGAGGTTATCATAGTAGCTCTTGAGCGCGGCTTCGATGGCACCGGCCGCCTCGGACCGCGTAAACCCGGCTAACATCACTTCGCCGGCCAGCGGCAGAGAGATGCGCCCGTCCGGACCGACGATCTCTTTGGCCTGCATATCTGGCCGTCCGGAGAAATCAACCGTGATTTCGTCGCCTTTGCCCAGCCGGTACTCTTCATTGGCTTTCGGCTCGGAATTGCGCATCGTTTCGAGCGGGTTCGGCTTCAAGGCCGGTTCGGATGATACCTGCGGCGCCTCTTCGGGTGGAGTCGCAGCCGACCCTTCTGCCTTGAAGCCTGCGGGCAACGGGAGGGGCTGACTGCCTGCTCTATAGCATGTGCTGGCATTGAAGGTCAGCGGCCCCCCCGCTCCTCCATCCGTTCCGCCCATAACTTCGAAATAGCAGGACTGGGCAGGGTTTCCATAGCTGTGTCCCCTGGGGCCGGTCCCTCCGGTGACATCCGGACCAGTCGCTGGAAATGGCATGTCCCTCCACCAGGCCGGGCTGCCTGTTAGGTAGAACGATGCGGGCAACTGATGGGTAACGCCGGAGTCCCACGTAATCGCGCCGCCGGCGTTATTGTAATTACCGTGAAAGAAATCGGTGGAAGAAGTGCCTGCGAGGTGACAGGGAGGAGTCCCTCCGCTGCATCCTGTGCCAGTACCGTCGTCGCTCTCCTTCCCGAAGCCGAACGACCAGCCATAAGCAACAGCATCGTAGCTTCGAAGGGAAGGATACTCAATCGACGCCACGTGCGCCAGCGGCTTGCCGGAACCGATCAGGGACTGCATTTGCTCGCTGCCTACCACGTTCCCGACAAAGTTGTTGAGGGTTGCCAGGTAGGACATCTGTATCGCGCGAGCCGCCTGGGATCCGTAATGGCCGTTCGGTTCCGCGCAGTTCACAGCGCCCCTTCCGCTCATGGGGCTGCAGATTCTGTTTGTGCCAAGCACCCAGTTTCGATAGGCCGTCGTCTGACTGGAGGTTCCCCAGGTGGAATCCTGATCGATCTTGGTGATGACGTTGCCTTCGAGAAGATTGAACTGCGGATGCGCTCCGTGAAAAAAGATTCCGCCCAGAACATAGTTGGGCGCGCCGCTATCGAATTCCCCGGTCGCGTAGTTGTAGGAGATCACGTTGCCTGCCGCACCCCATTGCAACAGAATGGATTGGTGAGTGCGCTCGATGATGTTGTTTTCGACCAGGCTGGCGCTGGTCTTCAAGGCGAGCTGAATGTCGGAATCATGAGCTCCCGGTCGGTGTTGAAAGGCGTTCGAGAAGTAGCTGTCGCGTATCTCGTCGCGATAGCCCCATTGCACCTCGACGTGATCGCCGTCTGTGTAATTGGACTCAACTCCCTTGATCCAGCAGTAGGCACATGCGGACATGCCGAAGTTCGCCGCGTACCCGGTGTTGTTGGCATAGACCTGAAGATCCTCAACGCCCGCATGATCCACCGCCATGCTGAATGGTACGGCGACCGGAGCGTTGGTGTACGCTCCGTAAAGCCCGGGTGATATCGTGACGGCCGCGCCTCTTACGTCCGTTACCTCGACAATCTGCCCGCGCGCAAGGCTGCCTGTCTTTGTCCATTCTCCATCGCACCAGTTGCGGGTTCCTTCGCTGCCGGAGGACGATACATAACCCGGATTATTGGTTTCAGTTATAACGAGAAAAGTGCCCGTATGAATGCCAGATGCGCTGGCGACCGCAATGTTGGTAGATCCTGCGCTTGCCCCGCCGGTGATGCTCACTGGGTTGTAGTGCACCCAGCCTGAGCCCAGGCTGATTACGTCTCCTCCGCCCTTGCCGGTCGCATTCAATATGGTAAGGTTCGCACCCGCGCCGCGCAAGGTGACGTTCGACGGAATGTTGATCGTCCCCGCAATCGAATAAGTTCCGCGGGCGAGATAGACTGCCTCGCCGTGGGGACAGGAGGCGAGCGCCGCGTTGATCTGCTCGACTGTGGCTGTTGGCATAAGGCTGGCGCAGTATACCGCTCGCGCGGGAATTCCGCCCACACCCGAGTCCGTCCAGTCGATGGCCTGGCTTGGCTTCAGAATTTGTGACCATGGCTGGGCCTGGCCGCACAGCAAGAGCACATGCACCATCAGACTCAATACTATTGTGGCTCTGCTTCTCACATTGAACCTCAAGCGGATCGATCTCCGGGAAGTGCGAACCGCCCGCTATTGAGTTGCTAATCAGCCGGTGTAATGGCCATGGGAATTACGACGCCCGAATTGCGTTGCAGGGGGTAAGTATACCCAAGCTGATTCTGCCGGCAGGCGCAGTGCGTGGTTGTCTTATGAAGGATGGTGGCGTGTCTTTCCCAAGGCACGACTCTTCTTCATGAGTCTGGCCCGTTCCCATTCGACGAAGGCCCGCTCCAGGCGCGCCCGCACAGGCCCCTTGGTCTGACGCCAAGCTCCATCCATTAGGTGAATGCCGAGATCGCCAAAGCAGTTCCAGTTATTGAGGTCGCACACATCATCCGGAAACAGAACCGTCACTTGCCCGGACAGTTCCGGATTCTCGGCCAAGGTGCGCGAAACCATGCCCGGTCCAGTCGAGTACAAGATATAGAATTCATTGCGCAACAGGGGCGGCAAGCCCTGCATCATGGCCTTGACCCATGCGGGATCATTTTGGGCGCGAATGCAGTTGTTGATAATTGCCTCCATGAAGGGATGGCCGGCGGCTGCGCCGAATCCGTAGTTTCCGATCTCCCAGTCCATGTTGTACCGGGTGCGAAGAAAACGGCTGAGCGTCAGCCTTTCAAACGGAAAGACGCAGCCTAACTCCAGTAGCCCGGAAAGACTTGAGGAAAATAATACGTCCAGGTCGAAGTAGAATCCGCCGTACCGATAGACAGCCAGATAGCGAAAGAAATCGTACCGCTGAATGGGGAAGCGGAAGGAGTCGAACACTCCTCGATATTGCGGAAATTCCTTGTCGATGAACTGCTCTCTCGCGTCATGGTCGAAAAACATATACTCATAGTCCGGGTGGAGAAGCCGGATGTTCGACACCATGGCCCGCGCCCGCAGCGACTGCGGAACCGTGTTGGCCGTCTGGATGATTCGCTTGGGGATTCGGTAGTCCTGCTGGCGCTTGTGTTCCGCCAGGGACCTGGATGTAACTCCGTTCGCCATAAGCTTTTCGGACCTCGTCTTAGTTAAGGATGTGTTTGTTCGGGTGCGTCGGGGCGCGCAGCTTCAAGACTGTGAGTGCTTTCTGGATCCATGTGCCAAGGCATCAGCCCGATGTCTCAAGGAAGAAGCTGAGAAGATAGTCGCTCTCTAGCCTGCTTCGGCATGTGTGGATGACTTCCGCAGACAATCCTCGGCCGCCGCCCAAACCAGAGGGCGTATTGCGTCCCAGGTCCATTTCTCCAGGAATTTGCGCCAAGCCCGCTCGGCCATTTGCGCCGCGCTTTCCGGTTGAGAAATGACGTTGATACAAGCGTTGGCGAAGTCTTCAGCGGAGTCTGCCAGGAACATTTCCCGCCCGTCCACCGCTCCGTATCCGTACGCTCCGAACGTGGTAGACACGACTGGGCACTTTTGACTGAAGCCCTGTGCGATTTTGATTCGGGTACCCGCGCCAAGGCGTATCGGCACAACCATCGTGGACCATGTCCCGATCTCATCGGATGGATCAGCAAGCCAACCAAGCACGTCAATGTCCGGCAGGTTGTAGGACTTGAGAAAGCCGCCTGTGTCTTCGCCGGCAACTCGTAACCTCACATTGGGTATCTCGCGCTTGATGAGCGGCCAGCATTGGCTCACAAACCAGTGAATGCCGTCACGATTCGGGAAATGATCGAACAGCCCGATGAAGCCGACTCTGGCCGGCTTCACCGGACTATAAACCGGTTCGCGCTGGGGCGTTTCAAAGCCGTTCTGGATCACGTAAATCGGCGCCTTTACCCCAATTTGCTCAAGATATTGCCTGTCATCTTCACTACAGACCGTCAGCACAGTGAATCGCTCTCCGAGCAACCGTTCTCTGCGGCGCCACGCAAACAGCCTCCGCATTGCAGATAGACGCTCCGGCGCGCTTCCTCCCTTTTGCAGGACCGCACGCTGGTAGGTGGTAGGCAGGTCGTCGATGTCCACCACAGAGCGCCGCCAGGATGCGTTGGGAAACATCTCCGGCGCGCGAAGTGTAAAGAACCAGATCAGGTCATAAGACTCTGCGCTGGCTTGAACGCGGCGCATCGCGTCGGGCCCTACACCGCAACCCAACGGGTAGTTGCTGTTGCGATCGAATGTCCACCTGATCTTGTCGGCCAGAGATTCATTAGGTCGTTGAGTGACATCAAGGCCGTAGGCTATTGGGAACTCTGAATCATCTGTTGCGATCAAGTTACCGTGCTTGTTTCTTTCGTTCAAAATCACTGCGTCAACGGGACCAAGATCGCGCAAGGCGCGGGCAATGTTAAGGCAGCGCATCTCTGCTCCGAAACTTGCCTTGCGCGGTACGATCTCTGAAACATAGAGAATGCGCGGGGACCTGCTGTTTGAACTCATGAGGAGATGTCCTGAAAGCACGGATGGGTAAAAACCCGCGCAGCGGTTGGAGTACGGGCTGGTCCCGACGATTGCTTGCCCAATTCATTCAGGCGTTGTCAGTCTAGGTGGTGCGAAGCCTAATGCGGAAATCAGTTTCCTCACCGGGCGCGGAATCTGGTTCCACGAAAGCAGCTTCAACAGAACTCGAACTGAATAGATAGCGCCCCCGAGCGTCGCGAGTCCTCCCAGGCCGTATGCAGCAAGCCCAGGAAGCAGACGGAAACCGCCACACACTGCCGCGATCAGCACAAAAAAGCACAGACCCGTGCGAATATTCTCACTTGACCATCGGAAGCCGCTGACACTGCGCACAATCGGGTAGTGTAGAAAGCCGTGAAAGACGCAGTAGGAAAAGAACGCGATCCCGGCGCCGTTGAGGCCAACATAGCTGATGCATAGCCACGCGAGACCTGCGTACACCGCAGCGCAAGATACTTCGCACCAGAAGAAGACGGCCCGCAGGCCCTTTGCTACGATGATGAAGCCCATGGGCCAGGTAAGTACCTGGAGCATGGTTCCCAGGCATATCCAGCGAAGCACTCCGACAGCCGCAGTGAATTTCGCCGTATAGAACAATGTCATCACAAGCGGAGCGAAGGTTAGCGTGGCCAGAACGCCGGGGCCTGCCAGCAACAGGCCGACTCTTGCCTGTTCATTGACCAGACGATTGCATAGAGCGTTGTCGGTGGCGTTGGCGGTCAAGCGGGGGTAGAAATCCGCAGCCATGGCCTGGATAATGAAACCGACATACAATCCCCCCAAGGTCCATGCGGACTGATACAGCCCTGCGGCTTCAAGACCAACCTTGCGAAGTATCAGAATTCTGACCAGGTAGGCCACTGTCGTTAACAGCAAGCCGCCCAGCATGAAAACCGAGCCCAGCTTCAGCAGGGCCGAAGCTTCCTGCATGATCTGCGAAGGTGTTATTGATGGAACTTCGATTGCTATCTTTCTGCTATACCACCAGGAAGTAACAATCGTCATGGCGGCGACGATCACCAGCGAAGGTACAACGCCCTTGTCGCGCAGAAAGTAGACTACCGGAAGGCTGATGATAGTGCCGAAGAGCGTGCCCAATACCGCCATCTTGGCGAGATCGCCGATCCGCCGCATTCCTTGGATCAAGGCGCCCTGCCCCGCGGATGTCAATTGAAAGAATACCGCGAGTGATAACAAGCATATGGCCGCGGTGTGTTGCGTGCTGCCAAAGGTGAGGCGCGAAACTTGCCGGGAGAACAGGATAAGCAAGAGAGCCCCAAGTGAGCCCAGGACGATGGAGGTGCGCCGCAGCACAGCCGCCGTTTGCGCAATCCGCTGCGTGTCTCCCGATCCGACAGCTTCGGCAATTTGCCGTACGCCGCTGCTGTTGACGCCCACTCCCGCGACGCTTTCGGCCAGGCTCTCGACCGCACCGTACAAGCCAAAGAGCCCAAAACCGGCCGGTCCCAGCAAGTACGCCATCGCTTTGGTGCGGACGATGCGGATCGCGATGCTGATCACCGAAGATCCGCCTACCAGAACAGAAGACTTGAGAATCTGGCCATAAGTCCCGCTGCCAGAGGCCGGCGATGCTGTCAGTTGAGTTGCTCTTGGCATAGGTTCGACAATGGGTTGATTCTAGCAGTTCATAGCGTAGGTAATGGAATTCGAGAAAGTCCGGCAACGTGAGGCGCCGTCCGACAAATTGGGGAAGAGCAGATGCGGTCCGCGAATCCTCGCGTTGGCGCAGCTGTGAGCACCGATTACGCCGATTGCCGAAGCTCTGTGAGCCGGATCAAAGCGGGTGGGACAACCCCACAACGGACCACTTCGCCAGCACTCGTGGAATCGGTTCTACTGAAGGACCCGGAATCGATTCTTGAGTACGCTCTTGTTCGAAGGTAACTTCAACGTTTCCTGGCCCTGCTTGGATTGCAAGCCCAGGGGAATGCCTGAAATCGCCAGCAGGAATGCAAACCAGATGAGATTCATCATGCGAAAGCCGGCTTCGCTCAGGCTGAAAATCAAACCCGCAGCGAAAAATGCCAGAGCGAGCCGGCCGGCCTCCGGATCTTGGCGAAAGACCGCGAGCGCGTGGCGATAGCCGGTTACGGCCAGCCCCCCCAGCAAGATCACGCCAATCCATCCCAGATTGATGTAGATCTCCAGGTAACCGTTGTGCGCCTGCAGGATTCCGACATCGCTGGCGCTCCAGACGACTTGCAGGCGGCTTCCAAGCCAGAAGCTCTCAAACCCGGTTCCAACCAGTGGGTTTGTATGCAAGGAGAGCACCGCCTTCCAGATAGCGGTGCGCCCAGTCAGGGTTGCATTTCTACCCAGCGAATGAAGCAGCGAACCTGCCGAGTCAATAAATACGGCGAACACCGCCAGGCCGACCGCGCCGCCGACGATCGCGTTTATGCCGCCGGGCCGAGCAGCAACCCATCGCTGTGTCGCCATGATCATGACCGCTCCTGCCAAAGCAAGGCAAGACATCGAGGTCATGGAGTCCGCTTTCACGATGAGCCAAACGGCGCTGGCAAGGATCATGCCGTGCGCGGCGAGATGCCGAACTCTATGCGGCATTTTGCGGTTCTCAAAGGCCGCGACAAAGGACCAGAGCGAAGCCAGGCCGCAAACCATACAAGTTTGTCCAAGAGTATTCTTCTGGGTCGTAACCCCGGAATAATATGTGACACCGCTGCTCGAATCGTAGAAGCTGCCCAGAGTGGGATACTGAAGGATGAATAGAACCGATAAGGGCAACAACACGAAGGCAAGCCGCGCGAAAAGTCGCCTTGTCGCTGCCAGCGGGTTTTGATCGGTGAGTACAACGAGCAGCATCACCAGATCGCCAACAGCTTTGACCCAGCGCTTCGCTGCAATCAGGGGAAAATCCGACCAGGCAATGCTGAGGGCGCAGTAGGCAAAGAACAACAGGAGCGGAAAATTCCCCTGTAGGAACCTCTTCACCTGAACCGACCTATGATTCAAGACGAGAACGCCGGCGCCAATGAGCGCGGCATACAATGCGACATCGAGCGGGCTTCCCTCCGAGATGTGCGTCGTACTGGCGGCTGCCTGGTCCGACAGAGACCACTCGGAGACGGCGCGTGACCCATTGATCAGCAGCCACACGGTCGGAATCCAAAGCGCTTTCGAGGTCCGAACCTGGCGATCGCGGTCCAGATAGAACAGCCAGAGGATAACAGCGACTGCGACGATTGTGGCAATCAGTCGAATCATATCGAGTAGAGTAGCATTTGACCTGCATGCGCAGCGGGCGTCTGCGCTGGATCCGAAGTTCGGTTGCGTTAACTTTGAGGTGGCGAAGATCCGTTCAAGTCAGGAATTGTCATTCCCACAAGAGGGCGTCAAATCTGCTCTCCCAGGCCAGCAAGATAGTACCTCCACGAGGCTGAAACGCGCTGAAGATGCGAATTTGTTTGAGGTCGCCGATTGTCTCACCATTCACGCTTGTTGACTTCCAGCGTGCAGCCGGCTGGAGATGAACTCGGCGCACATCTGTTTGAGCTTTGCAGGGCGTTTCTTGAGCACGTCGGCGATCTGGATCAGCGTATGACCAAGCCAATCTGCGTCTGCATCGAATTTACCCAAATAGTAGACGTCGCGGCCATATTTTCCCGCCAGGTCCCTTTTGAAGCGATAGGTCCCCGGATTCTTCTCTGGGTTGATGCCGTTCAAGTTGTAGATTGATATGCCTAGCTGCTGAAGCTTTTCCAGCAATCTCCAGCGAAGGAGATAGGACCCGCAGGTTTGAGTGCCAAGATTGCTCGTCGCGGCATACAAATCAATTGCATGTTCGCCCATGGCGCTCCACACCAGGCCGGCGCAAATTCCTTCAGGGGACCTGCAGAGCATGATCTTCATCTTGTGTTCGGCTGGCAACTGCTCCTGTAGCTGTTTGAAATAGCCAATTCCCTTCGACGCCTCAAATAGCTTTCTGGACACCATTTCGCTGTATATTGCCTCAAACTCATCGACCAGTTCCTGTTCCGATCCCTCGACGACAACGAGGTTGTGTCCTTCGGCCTGACGCAGCTTCTGTTTCCATTTCCTTCCCACGGCACCATGCAGAACATCGAGCGGCAGCGTCAGATTGATCAAGAGAGTTCTGTCTTCAGCCTCTTTGCCGGTCGCCGAAAAACCCTCCTCGGCGAGAATAGTACTCAAGCCGTAAGGATCGTCGTCGAATGCCAGGGGAAAGACTCTCAGGGTCAATCTGCGTTTGCAGGAAAACTCGTTGCGCAGCGCGCGAACAGCCTGACGAAAATCCTCCAAGTTCGCCTCTGCGCCGGTGCGGCGCCACATCGGCCCCCACCCAACGTAGGCGATACCAAGGCCGAGAACGGGCAGCCGCTTCAACCTGACCTCTGCGATGGCGACGACAGCTCCGTTCAATCTCAGCACCAAATGGCACATATTGCGCCGGCCTGCTACCACGGCTGCATAGGCCCATGTTTGATTGATGCTGCTGTCAGCGAATCCCTGCAGAAGCTGATTCCACCTGCTCTCGCTCATTCCATCAACTTCGCAAGTGTACCCGGCAGCCAAGGGGTGGATGTGTGGTCGAGACATGCTAAGAGCCTTTCCTTATTGCCATCAAGAACCCGCAAACTCAAGCTATGAGGATGATGCCGCTGTCGCCATTCCTGGCCGGAAGATGACGCCAAACACCGCGCGCAGAGCTCTCGGCAATAAAGGATTCAAAAGCGCTTGCATCTCTCCAAAAAGCGGAATGATGACGCGACGTGCGAGGCATGCGCGTCCTTTCTCCGCAAACTCTCCGCTAATCTGATATATATTCCTCGCGAATTGGATTTATACCAATCGACATAAGGAGCTTGCCGGAATGATAGAAGAGCTTCTCCAAAAGCGTCATGAAATGCCGCTGTCCAAACAGCAGCATGACTGGCAAAGCAACCGCATAGAGAGGAACAGCCACGATTGACTTCCCAATGCTCGCGGCCCGGCATCTCGGCAACAAGGTCTCGCAGGCACCCTGAAGCAGAGCCCTCCTCAGCAGATAGCTTCTCTTCCAGCGGGCCGGAGGAATGACTTCATACACAATAGCCTCCGCAGACCAGATGAACGCGTGTCCATCCTCGGTCTTCCTGCGAAAGAAATCCTGGTCTTCTCCGGCTCTGAATTCTTCCCGGAATGGGGCGGGGTCGCCGAGAATGACCTTACTGCTCAACAAGACGTTCGAGGTCCGCGATTCGTTCCAATCAACCCGCATCCCTGTTGGGCGCACCGGACGGACATAGAAATCGCTCTTTTCCAGCCACACAGGTGGAACTTCGTCGAAATAGCGCATCACGGGGCCAAGCACGCCCTCCACCTTGTAATCCTGGCAGACCTTCAAAAGGGTCAACAACCACTCAGGAATCGGGAATTCGTCATCGTCGATCAGCGCGAGATAATCCCCCTCCGCGTTCTCCAGAACTTTATTGCGGGTCAGCGCGATGCCCCGTCTCGGTTGGGTGCAATACTTCAAAGGAACCGGGGAGGTCAGGCTCATCTCGGCGACCGTGGCCTCGGCGGACATGGCCGCATCGTTGTCCGCCACCACAATTGAATATGTGAACATATTGTCTGTTCGCTGCCTATTCAGTTCAGACAGAAGACGTTTGAGTGGCTCCGGTCGCTTGTAAGTACAAATGCAGACGCAGATGTGCGGAACGGCCTTCTCCTGTGGGGAAGTCGTAGGATCGATGCCTTCCGTTGTTCTCATGCAGTTCGGACCTCCGTTCGACAAGGTTATCCATTCTTCTGACTGTTAGAGAGACGGTCTCGCGAGCGCAGGAGATATCCTCGTGCCACCGCTACATCGCCGGCGAGAGTTGCAAACTCTCGACCGACCAGAAAACTGAATTCCTCGTCCCTGATGGGATGTGTCTCGACTTCCACGTCGAAGCGTCTCCCGAGCTCACACATATGCCCCAGCCGCTGGCGGGACTCAATCTTCGTCAAGTCGAAGAAAAAGTCCGCAAGCCGGTAGCGCCGAGCCAGAAAGGAATCCTGCCAGCGCCGGTAGGAACGATTCAAGAGACCCTTTTCTCCCGGTTCAAATGAGAAATTCCTGCGGACAATGATACCGTCCGGAAGAAGCTTTTGAAAAATCACATTGGCGCAAAGATGCACGTGGTGGTGGCCATCCACGCGATGCGGCGGAGCGCCATAGAGCCGCTCATATTCCTCCTGCTGCGCCTTGACGACATAGTCGAAGGAGGCAGCAAGCCCTGGGCGATATAGCACGGGCGCAAGGCGACGTGATAGCAGGAACCGAGATAGCCTCTCCTGGTGCTCGATCAGCCGAGAAGGGCAAGAGGGCTTTGAAAAGGGCATCGTCAAGTTCAGATGAAGGCCCGTGTCGACGTCAAATTGATGAGCCAGGTCTGCCGCCCGTTCAGAATCCTCCGTGAACACCATCGCACTGACAGAGGAGACTACCCCGCGAAGGACGCAGTCGAGAGAGCGGTCGGTTGTAGGGGCATTCAGCGCCCAGTCATCCGCATTCAAGATGACTCTGGCGCCCGACCCTCCCGTCGCTTCGTTTCCATGACGCATATTGACTTCTGGTTCTTTGCAAGCAGAGGCTTCATTCATTTCGTACCTTCATGCTGATGTCGATCCATAGAGTGAAGACGAATATCTGTTTGGAGCAACGTGATAGCCCGGCTGTGGAACAGGCCATGTCCGCGCAAACGCTACCGCGGTTGTCGCGCCTCGTCCTGCGGGACCGGGACGCTATTGCCAAATAGCGCCTTCAAGGAGAAGGCCTTGCGCAGTCGTTGCATCTCCTCCCGCCGGTGGAATTCCAGCAACTCGCGGGACACCGGTCTCTCCCGGTGCTGGATGAACGCCCACAGATAGCCTGCCCCCATCGCCAGACCGCGAAGCACGTAGGGCCTCTTGGTCATTTGATAGCAGGTTCTGAACACCTGCCAAAGTGGATGGTTTCCCATGGCGTAGTCCATGATGCCGCAGGTGAATTTTGCGCGCATCGGTCCGCACTGTGCGGTCCCCATTTGGCGATGGTGCAGACACACCTTATCGACGAAGGTGCGGGTCTTCCATCCTTTCAGCCTGGCTGTAATGACGGCTATACAGTCAATGGCCCCAACCTTGACCGGCGCATAGCCGCCAATCGCCTCATAGCATTCACGGCGGAACACCTGACATGCTCCGGAAACATGCTCAATACTCACGAATCGGTAGTCATAGGGTTCAGTGGTTGTCTCCACGTATGGAGTTCCGACGAGTCCGAGCGTCGGATCCGCCGCAAGTTTCTCAAGCAGAAAGGAGAAGTAGTCACTGTCGAAGGTGATATCCGCATCGAGGCTGGCGATCACCTCATAAGGCAACCCTTCGACTTGCGCCTTGCCGCTGTTGAAGGCGTAAACCTTGCCGGCGAAATGGCGCTCTTGGCGCTCCGGCATGCGGACCAGTTCTATCCACTCATGCTCGGCTGAATACTTTTTGACGATGTCGTCTGTGCCGTCCGTTGAACCATCGCTCACGATGACCCACCGCAGCGGGAGCACCTTTTGAGCAACAACCGACTGGATCGTCAATTCGATGAACTGTGCTTCATTGCGTGCGGGAGTGATAAGAACGTAGGACGGTAGTTTCAACACAAAGGTACCTCCCAAGTATTCAGGCGCGGCTAGGCGCTGGGTTCGACAGGTTGCTTGGCGAGTCGCATGGCAGCTGCTGCCAACCGCCGCAGAAACTCATTGTCAAAGACGTAGGTGTCGCGCGCTTCCGCGAGATGGCGCCGAACCGCGACCTTCAGTCGATAAGAAAGCGGATCGGGGCTGATCGAGGAATAGTCCTTCGTAAGATACTCGCAGCTTATCTGGGCTGAGCTTCTGGGAGGTACGCTCACGAGGAACCGTATGCACCCATCGGCATATTGATAATCCAGAGGCCGGCAGTCAGCTGTAACCGCCTTGAATGCGAAGATATCTGGCTGCTCCTTGAGAACAGTGAACTGTCTCGTAGTTTCCTCGATGTTCTCGATGACCATCTGTTCCGCAAACATCCTGACTTGGGTTATTCCAGCGCAGTCCAGCATGCCATAACTGCGAAAGACCGCATTTCCGAGAGTTCTCCAGTTGAGTTCCCAGCTTAGGGACTTGAGCTGGTCGAGGAAGACGATGAGTGCCTTGCCGTCGTCGCGAAACAAATCGTGGTGCCCGGCTATAAAGCAGGGCTTTCCCAGCAAACCGTCAAAGGCGAAGTTTTCGATTCCGTGGTCCATGTAGCGGCGAGTGAAAATCGGGAACCCTCCGTACCGGAGTACGGCAATGCTCCAGAGATCGGCAATTGTCGTTTCATTGAATGCCAGATTGCTGGGCGCTGCTTCAGTATTCACTGCGGCGGCAAGATTGTTGTTCTTGAGAGCCAGGCCCAGCTCGGGACAGAACGCGCCCCGCGGGAAGACCTGGATATTGTCGTGATGAAGCCCGGTTCTTTCGAAAAGGGACTTCATGCGACGGTTTGCAATCTTGAGCTTTCTGTCGAGGTGCTCGATCGAGCGAATTGCGAACTCGTCTCCATAGTGGTCGCAGCCGTGCATGCAAATAGACAACCGATCGAGGTTGTCCTGAATAATCGCCACCGTGCCGCGACTGGTTCGCTTCCAGTTCCAGGGAATGAATCCGATGGTCGCGGTCACCCTTTCGCGGTCAATTAGGTGCAGCAACTTCCCATAATCGAGGAAGCCATGCTTGGACCTCAGGGGCGGATCGTCAATGATAAGGCAGGCGCTTGTTTCCGAGGGCTTCCAGAGAAGTTCGCGGAACGACCACTTGAGATACATCGCGATGGGAACCGCCCCGGCAAAGGTCCTCTTCACATCGAAGTAAGTGGCGGATCGTTGATCGATATCGATTGTCGTTTGCGAAGCATCGACAAAAAAACGAACTCCGGCGTGGGTGAACCTTGCGAACAGGTGTCCATCAGGCGTGTTGACGATGCTTTGAAAGTCGTCTGCTGTGCGCCGGATGACAAGCACAGAGTCGGCGGCGCCCGCTTGCAATTGCATTTCGAGGCCTGACAACGGGCCGCACATCGCCGGAAACTCCTGTGTAATCGAAGCGTTTACCGGCTGGGATCCCAGGCTGCGGACCTCCGCCTGCGTATCCTCCGCTATCTCCCGAAGCAGATCACAGCAAATCTCCGTTGTATGAAACCCATAAACGAACACGGATGTCGCGGCCCTTAATAGACCCAGGAACGCGCGGGCGGAATCTTGTTGCAGACACTCTGAAAGAGTGGTAGCAGACATCAGGATGGAGAACCGGGAGCAAGTCTTCCAAGGCGCAGTTGCGCTCTCCCGCAGCGCTTCGCGGAGCGTCGGCGCAATCCACGGGATGCCAAAGTGATCAAGCATCTTCTCAATGCAGTGACAGTCGTGCGAATGCGCATCGCTGCAAAGAAGAAGCGCGGTCGGCGACATCGAAGCCTTGGAGTTATCCACCTGTGTCCTCTAATGTCCGGGAATCTCTCTTGCAATTCCCCTACTCAATGTGCAGGCTTGCTGGATTTGCGGCTAATGACAAGCGATCTCATTGCATGCCGCCTTGCCAAGCCGTTGAGCAGGGGGGTCAGGAATCTCATGGTCGTCGTGAGTGCGTGGCCTGCGGAATGCGGAATCCAGCAGAAGTTCTCCTTGCGAAGGATTTCCAACCCCGCGGAGGCAAAGGGACGCGCATATTCATCCAGTGACGGCAAATAACAGGATTCGTCTGGCTTTGTCATCAGGTTGCGGAAGCGGCTGCGAAAAGCGGGAAACCCGCTGTTCATGTCGATGGAGATACAGACCCCTCCCTCTGCAAGGAGCTGAAAGACTCCATCCGCACAATCCTGCTCGTTTTTCAGGCGGTGGCAGTAGCGAACGGTGTTGACGCCAAAGATCAGGTCGAAAGATCCCGCCTGCGATTCAATCGGGAGGCTCAGCTCATGAGTGATATCTGCGATGAGAGCCTCGTTCCGCGCCACGCAGAATTGGACCTTGTTCATGAGTTGGGGCGCGAGGAAGTCCCTGGCCTCGGCCCTGGCTGACTCGACCAGCGCTGGAGAAAAATCGGTTCCGAGCGCATAGTCTACCGCAATACCGCGCCGCTCCAGCAGGGAAACAAGATGGAGGAGGTTCATCCCTGCTCCACATCCGAACTCGATAATCCGCAGCCCCTTGCCCGTGCTTTCCTTGGGAAGGTATCGCTCAATGGCGCCAAAGTAAATATCGGCGTAATCGTGTTCCAGCAGATAACGGATTCCGTGGCCAGCAGTCCTCGTCATATACCGGCGAATATTGCTTTCCGCACTGTATTCTGCGAGAAAGTCTTGCCGCATATCGGTCGCCGAGTTTTCGTTGGTCGACATTGTTTCGCCTCATGCTCACAGCCGGTTGGCTGGATAAATGCCAGTCGCGCGATGGTTGCAACTTACATCCGATTCAAGCGCGAACTCTGAGAATGAGCCGTCGGTCCCTTGGTGGGAACCTTGGTTGCCGACTGCTTCCGGGGGCTGTTTTCTCAAGACGACACTGGCCCGCAGGGATCGCTTTACCGAGGGCTACACTCTCTCTGCGTCTTTGGTCGCCTTGCTTGCCCCTTTGGATATGAATGCAAGCGTTTCTTCGGCTACTCTGGCCTGTTGTTGCTCGGTGAGCTGCGGGAACATCGGCAGGGAGACGATCTCGGCAGCAAGGCGTTCGGCAACAGGGAAGTCTCCAGGGCTGTAATGCAGCGAGGCATAGGCTTTCTGCAAATGCAGGGGGATCGGATAGTGAACTCCGGTGCCAATGCGCGCCTTCTTCAAGTGTTCGATGAGACCGTCGCGGTCATTGCAGCGGATCACGTAGAGGTGGTAAATGGCGCGAGAATTGGATGACTGCTGAGGAAGAGTGATCGCTGCGATTTCCCCGAACAGACGATTGTATTCGGCGGCGTGGTCGCGGCGCCGTTTGTTCCACGCATCCAGATAAGGAAGCTTCACGCTCAGAAGGCCGGCCTGAAGTGCATCCATGCGTCCATTGTAGCCTTCCACATCGTGGTAGTATTTTTTGGCCTGGCCGTGATCGCGCAGCATGCTGACGGTGGCGGCCAGAGCGGCGTCATTGGTCGTGACCGCACCACCCTCACCGCATGCTCCAAGGTTTTTGCCGGGATAGAAGCTGAAAGCAGCGGCACGCCCCATGGACCCGGCCTTCATCCAGCGGCTGAGTTTCTTGGAGAAGTATTCGGCCCCGTGCGCCTGACAAGCGTCCTCAACCACTGCTAGTTCGTACTGCTCTGCCAAGCTGAGAATCGCATCCATATCGGCCATCTGGCCGTAGAGATGCACCGGCACCACTGCGGTTACGGGCCGCCCGCTGCGCTTGCTGATCAGCTTTCCGGTTGCGTTTCGCGTGCACTGCTCCTCCAGAAACTGGCGCAGCATCTCGACGGAAAGGTTGGAGGTGCGCTCGTCGACGTCGACGAATTCCGGGAACGCGCCGGCTTGAGAAATGGCTTCTGTGGTGGCAATGAACGTGTTGGGAACGGTCAGCACCACATCGCCGGCTTGTACTCCGGAAGCCATGATGGCGAAGCGCAATGCGTCGGTTCCGCTGCTGACGGCTACAGCGTGACCAACGGTGCAGAAGGTTGCAAACGCTTTTTCAAATTGCTCCACCGTCGGGCCGCCAACGAATCCGGCCGTAGACAGCGTCTTGTGAAAGACCTCTGTGAGTTCGCGCTCAAGTTGCAGATGGGGAGTAATCAGGTCAAGAAAAGGAATGCTGTCAGGCACGCCGATCTCCTTAGGCTGTTGATGGATAAAGCGCAGTACCTTGGCCGGATTTCCGGCCACAATGGCGTTTGGGGGGACATCCCTGGTGACGACGCTGCCAGCACCCACAATCGCGTTCTCGCCGATGCTGGTGTTGGGAAGGATCGAGGCGCCCGTGCCGATGGATGCACCCGTTCTTACCACCGTCCGCTCGACCTTCCAGTCGGCCTCGGTTTGCAATCCCCCTTCGGAAGTCGTGGCGCGAGGGTAGCTGTCGTTCATGAACATGACTCCGTGTCCGATGAAGACATTGTCCTCGATGGAGACGCCTTCACAGATGAAGGAGTGGCTCGATATCTTGCATCGCTTGCCGACGCTTGAATTCTTCTGGATCTCGACGAATGCGCCGATCTTTGTCTCGTCCCCGATCTCGCACCCGTACAGATTGATGAACTTCGAGAGCCGGACATCTTTTCCCAGTTTGACATCGCTTGAGATGCTATTGAATTCGTTCATAGATAGACCAGGGAGCCTCTCTTGCTGAGCGATTCGCTGGCGGCTTCCAACATCTTGACTACCCGCAGCCCAGCGCAACCGTCGTTGAACGGATCTTGCCCGGTTGAAATGCAATCCACAAAGTACGACATTTCCTGACGCAAGGCCTCGACCTGCCCCAGTTGCGGAGCCCACATATCGCCGGAGCGATAGTTCACCAGCAGTTCGTATACGCCGTCCTGGCTGGTGATATTCACGCCGCGATCGTAGACCTTCAACTTCTCGTCGGCTTCGAGGTCGTTCCAGACCAGCATCTTCTTCTCTCCGCCGATAAGCGTGGTCCGGACCTTCACGGGGGAAAGCCAGTTGACGTTGATATGCGCGATAACCTTGTCAGGGAAATAGAGGGTCATGAAGGCCATATCTTCGAGAGCGTTCACATGACCTTGCCCGGTGGCGACGACTGCCTCGGGAGTTTTCTTGATGAGGTAATCCATAATGGAAAGATCATGCGGCCCCAGGTCCCAGAGAACGTTGACATCGTGCTGGAAAAGGCCAAGATTGACGCGGGTGGAATCGTAATAGTAGAGCTTTCCCAGGGCACCTTCGTCGAGCAGTTGCGAGATTCTCTGCACCGCGCCGGTAAACAGGAAGGTGTGGTCAACCATGATCTTCAGGTTCTTTTGCAATGCGAGGTTGATCAGTTCCTCCCCTTGCGCGGCATTGCTGGTAAATGGCTTTTCAACGAAAACGTGCTTCCCGTTTTCCAGCGCAGCCTTGGCTAACTGGTAGTGCGTCCACACCGGTGAAATTACGGCGACGGCGTCGATTTCAGCCGACGAAATCACGTCCATGGCGTCCGGGGTTACCTTGATTCCCGGATAGGCCTTTTGGGCGCGCAGGCGCGCTGCCTGACTAAGATCCGCAATGGCGAGAACCTGGGAACCTTCAAGTGCGGTAAGGTTCCTCACGATATTCGGGCCCCAGTAGCCGTATCCAATGACGCCGAAGTTCACGGGGTCTTCACCTTTCTTCAGCACTGCCGATGTTTGTGATTATTCGTTGGGGGAAGAGCAAGGTCAGCACCGAGCAAGCGGATGCAAGACCGGTCGAAATCGAAAAGACAAGAAGAAATGCAGGCGTCAATACGCCCCGGTACCTCTGATAACTGCAAGTGGAGTACGCAACAGGATCTTGAAGTCGAGCCAGGGAGACCAGGTCATGGCGTAGCGCAAATCCATGCGCACCATGTCGTCGAATTTCACCCGGCTTCGCCCTGAAACCTGCCATAGCCCGGTAATCCCGGGTTTGAATTCCAACACGCGCCGACGGTGCCAGGTCTGGTAGGCGGCCACCTCGTATCGAACCGCAGGACGAGGACCCACCAGGGACATTTCTCCGCGCAGGACGTTCATGAATTGCGGAAGCTCGTCCAGGCTGGTTCTGCGCAGGATTCGTCCCACGCGCGTGATCCTCTTGTCGTTCGTTAGCTTGTAGACCGGTTGTTCTTGCCCATTCGACTGGTCGCAATCTGCCTTGTCGTTGATCAGCGTAGTGACATAGTCCTTGTGCACGTTGCGATCGATGTTGACGTACATTGTGCGGAATTTCAGGAGTATGAAGAGTTTGCCGTGTTGTCCGACCCTGGTTTGACTAAAAAGCACAGGGCCTTTGGAGGAAAACTTAATTGCCAGCCCGATCAGCCACAGCAGGGGAAGGCAAAGGAGCAACGCCGTCAGGCTGCCTACAATGTCGACCAATCGCTTGGTGGCCAGCAGAAAGCGCCTGCGCTTTCCGGGGCGCGACAGTTCTGGATACAGGATGAGATTAATCGGATGGCCGGATTTGCCATGATCCCATTCATCAGGGAAGAAGTGGAATGAAATGCTGACTTGATCCAGCGGGTCGAAAACCAACTCATCTCGGAGTATGGTTTCAACCCTGCTTTGGATCGTGTTCAGGGTTGAGTCCTTGTCGATGGCCGCAAGCCCGGAAAAAATAACGCCTAGCGTTGCGCGGTCCTTGTACCAGCCGACCAGGTCGGTTTCCCGGTTGGATGCCATCAGTGCACCCGCAAGATTTTCGAGAGCTGTCGCGTGAAGTTCCGAGTTGTGAAGTTTGCCAGCCTCCAACAGCATGAGCAGGAAGGGTTCCTTGGAACGTTCGGATCTCTTGCGTTCGATGGCGATCATGCGCTTGAAGGTCCTTTCGTCCAGGACCTCACGCTCCCCAGCCGAAAGAGACTCGATGGGCGAGCCACCCGGGCTCGAATTATCGTTCTCGCGTAGCGACCTCACAGCGTACTCCTCTCTCGACAATCAAGACTCACTCCGGAATGAGTCAACTGATCTTGTTGGCTGTGCACCCAGAAGGTTACTGCGAATCGTGCAGCGGCAGATTGAAGGGAAGTATCGTTCTCTGCCCCTGTCGGTCCGCGCAATTCAGAACTGGAGGCCCCGATATGACAACGACTTGGGGATGGTGTTGGCTGCCGCGTACTCCGCTGCATGGTTAAAGAAGTATAACGGGTGTCCTTCTCAAATCTGACAGGTTCTTTTTGAACTCATGGTTCCTGTTGGCAAGCACGAAACACGCTTTGCAAGAATCTGCCGACACCAGCAGACTACTTGGCCGGGAATCTGCTTGGCAAACCTTATGCCGCCGGTTCCACATCCGAAGCGTCAATTTCCACGCCCACCGACTGCGCCAGCATGTCCACGGAAAGAACCAGGCGATCCTGATTCTTCTTGCGAACGAGGATTCCTTCAATGCCTTCGAGAGTGCCTCGCTTCACTCGAACCCGTTCGCCATCCTTCAGAAAGGGATGCGGCTCTACCTGAAATGGCCCATCAAGTGTCTTTCGAATTGCCTGAATCTCAGCTTCGGGAACGATCGCAAGGTGTTCACCGTTGCATAGAATCGTGTAAACCCCTGGAGTTGTCACAACCTGCAATTGGCGATTGTGCCCTCCCTTGATGAATAGATAGCAGGGGAAAAGCGGCAGGGAAAGCATCTTGCTTCTGTCTTTCCAGCGGTGGGTTGCCTCATAGAGCGGAAGAAAGACTTCAAAGCCCTTTGCCGACAGCATGCGCGCGACCATCTTCTCGTGCTGGTGGCGTGTGTAGACCGCCCACCAAGCCGGGGTTTCCTCGATTCTGTCGTCAATGCTCTGTGAAGCCGGCATGTTTTCTTCGCCTTTCCTGCGATCGGTGAATACTCCTGGCGCCAGTTGAGCAGATATAGCTCCGCCCTGTGGGTTACACCCAACATCTTACGCCCAGCATCGTTTCGCCCGCGGCCCGTGGCTCAAGTACCATTCTCATCAACACAATGCCGCAATGACCCGTTCGCGAGGTGCACCGATACTGAGGCGAATCATAGATGAACCCCGCGGCGGGGGCAATGACCAAAAAGTGGTGAAGCAATGGCCCCAACGGTCCAATAATCAGGGGATCCAAAGCGTCGCCCGCACAGGCCGATGGAAGCGTTACGAAGGTATCTGAAAGTGTGGATAGAAAACGAACTGAAGTGCAGCGAATTGATTACCTGCGTAATTCGCAGGTAACATGTATGCGGCCATGGTGGAGATGTGAAGGACACGAGGCCAATCTGTCAGACGAGGCCTGGGTTGTCGTTGCATGGTGTGGCAATGCGCCATCGGCTGCGCGCCGAGGCAGCCTGTCCGCCAACTCCGCGGATTTGAAGCCGGGCAGGCACCATGGCCATGATTCCGAAGCCGCAGCGTTCTTGATTCCGGCTCCCGGTGACGGTATCGCAGCCTCCCAACCGTCTTTTGCGTGGACACCGCCGGTTGAGGAAAGAATGCTATCTGGGCCGAACCAGTTCGACGCGATCGTGGGTGCGGACCCAGGTGTTGCCGGCCATGCGGCCTACGGCGTCCAGGCCGGCCGGATCGACGCGGAAGTCTTCCAGCAGGTCTTCGCGCAGGTGAATGCGGACCACCTCGCCCAGCACAATGACGCCCGCGCCCGGCTCGCGGCCGACGTAGATAACCTGGAGCAGCCGGCACTCCATCTGCGCCGGCGACTCGGCCACCCGCGGCGGGCGCACCACCGCACTGGCCACGGGCGTGAACCCGCCCAGGGTAAACTCGTCCACCTCGGGCAGCACCTCGGCGGCTGTCTCATTGGCTGCCGCCGCCATTGCCTCGTTCACAACATTGATGACAAATTCGCCGGTTTCTTCCACATTGCGCAGGCTGTCTTTGCGCATATCCCAGTAGCGGCCCGCTTCGGCCACGCCCGCGGCGCGCAGGGCGGGGCAAAACAGAACCGCGGGTGGGTTCGAGCCCGCCATGGTGAAGGCGCTGAAGGGCGCCAGGTTGACCGCGCCCTGCCGATCTATGGTGGAGACCAGGGCCACCGGCCGGGGCACGATGATGCCGGTCATCAACTTGTAGATCTGGCGCAGTTCGCAATTGGCCGGGTTGAGGGTGACCATGGGGCGGTCTGAAGCGCTTGCAACGTTCATGTTCATAATCTAGTACATCTTGCCCGGTCACGATTTTTTTGTCCGCCAGGTGTGACGGTTCTGGTGCCTGCCCGGAAATTCGTGCTGTGGTAACACAGCATGATGCACAATCAATGGAAGGGAGAATCTGTCTTGCCGCGAATTCACTTTCAACTTCAGCTTGCCGAACTCAAGGACAAGCTCCTCGCCATGGCTGCCTTGGCGCAGCTGGCCGTCGAGTCCGCGGTGGACGCCTACCTGCAGCGCGATGAGGGTCTGTGCCAGTACGTCAAGCAGAACGAAAAGGCCATCAATGCCGCGCAGCGGGAACTGGACGAGATGGCCTATGAACTGCTGGCCAAGGAACAGCCCATGGCCATCGACCTGCGCTTCACCCTGGCGGTCATCAAGATCAACGGCGATCTGGAGCGGATCGGCGACCAGTGCGTGGGCATCACCCGCCGCACGCGCGACATTATGAGGACCGGCGATGTGGACCTGCCGGTGGATTTTGCGGCCATGGGCGAGTTTGCCGCCCGCATGATCCGCTCCGCGGTGCAGGCGCTGCTCGAGGGCGACGCCCGTTTGGCCGACACGGTGCGCGAGATGGACGACGAGATCGATCGCATGAACCGCCGCGCCCAGGCCGACCTGCTCATCCTCATCCAGGAGAAGCCGCAGTTTACCCAGCAGGCCATGAGCGGCATCCTGGTGGCGCGCAACCTGGAGCGCATTGCCGACCACGCCTCGAACATCGCCACCGACGTCATCTTCTGGATTCGCGGCGCCGATGTGCGCCACCAGTTGAGCATGTCCCTGGACTGACGCCGGCAGGCCGTAGATGGCCCGTCCACGACGGCGCAATGGGCCCGGTACAAAAGATCAGCCGCTTAATGAGGCGATTGCGCGTGAACAGGGCTATTTGTGCCTGATTCGAGTATCTTCTCGACCAGTTTGTAAAGGGTTGTCCCCGGCTTGCGGGGCCAATCTGTGCACGGAGGAGTGTCGCGCTTCCTTGCTCTCTCGGCAGCAGTGCGAATCAGGTCGGGAGTAAAGTGTCTGGAATCAACGTGCTTGTCGTATCCGGGCAAGTGCTTGCGAAGCCTTCGGTCGCACTCGTCGGCGGTTGCCACGCCATTTGCATTTTCAAAATGCAAGAGCAGCCAGTACTCGAACTTGGGGTTGCTAAGGGCGAATCCATAATTGTCGTGGCCATCCGCCCAGGCGTGTAGCTGTTGGAGGTGCTCTTCGAGCCAAGAGTCTTTATCGACGACCACCCAGGCTTCATCACCCTTGATCAGGCGCTCCTTTCGTACATACTCCCTTGCGCATTTCAACGCATCCTTGGGGGGAAGATTTGTTTTATTAGGAAGGCACTTCACGCGGACAAGCGATCCTTCGACCAGCGACTCGTCCTCGAATAGGCGGAAGTACTCCTGTTCTGTGACCGTACCTTCAGCAACAATGACAAACATGCGTTTGTAGCGCCGTTTGCCTTGAGACCGCCTGAACTGGGAGGTCATCGCACTTCCACCTCGCCTTTGCATACAGGAGCAGCGCTTCTTATGTGAGGCACTCCGCCCATCCGGCCCTGCAAATAGCTCTTGCGAATGTCCTTATCCTTACGCACGTCCTTGAATTCGCTAAATGCAACCAACTTCGATGCTCCAGACCTGTCCCGCTCTGTGAGCCAAATCTCATCTCTGCGAAAAATGTCCTGAGTCATCAATTGGGTGTCGTGCGTCGTAAAAATCAACTGTGATCGCGATTTATCTGTTCGCGGTTGCGCCAAGTAATGTTCGAGGAGGTTTCGGGTCAATAGGGAATGCAGGCTTCGATCCAATTCGTCAATCACAAAGACGGGTGGAAAGCTCCTTTCCTCGAGCAATAAGAAGGCTGGTAAGAGGTCGAACAACCGGCGTGTACCGTCGGACTCGTCCAAGAAACTGAAGAGAATTTCCTCACCGCCTTCGCCCACATGAACTGGCGCAAGCCGTTTTGCAATGATTGTGCCCTTCTCCTTGCGCAGAAAGACTCCCTCATCCCAAGGCAAGCTAAGCGGAAGTGTCTGTCCTTCCTTTAGGTCAGCAGCAACCGCATCAAACAGCTCTTTAGGCAACGTTCCCTCCGAGGAGATTTCCACTTGTCGAAAAGCAGCAATTCCGGAGTCGAGGTCATGTAGTCTGCTTTTCATCTTCTTGAGATGCGGATGGTGATCGTCCGTGATGTCGGACAGTTGTCCAAAACGCGTGTTTGGGAGAATCACAATGAGGCTTTTATCAAACCAATCAAAGATCGGCTTGAATTCTACGAGTCTTTGGGAGACAGAGTTTGTCAAATAGAGCTGGTTGTCATGTGTCCCACGAAATGCAAAATTCTGCTCATCCTTCTCCCGGATCTTCGGAGAAAGATAAAAATCCTCTGTATCTGACCGCCGAAATAATGTTTCCTCTGAGGTCGCATTAATCCGCTTCAGTTCTTCATGAGTAACGCTCTTTGCTGTCACAGAGAACTTGTACTCGTAGGCTGTCACTCCGATCAAAAGCTGAAAGCGGAATGTCGTTGGTAGTACAGAGCAACCTTTGCTCAGAAGGAACGGCTTGGTGGAAATTGGGGCATCGGCCTTAGGAGGCTCAGTGATGAACTTCCTAGAGAAATGCAAGGCCTTGATAAGATTGCTTTTTCCGGAGGCGTTTGCCCCATAGATTACGGCCACAGGCAGCAATTTCATGTTGTATTTCTCAGCCGTAACAATGTGGTCAGAATGTTGCTCCTCTTGCGTTGCTACCATATCGAGGGTTGCCTCATCCCGGAAGGACATCCAGTTCTCAACAGAAAAGCGAAGCAGCATTTCGGCACCTCAGGAGACAAATTCTCTCAGTTCTGTAAATATAGACGCATTCGTCGTAAATTTATGTCAAGTTGAGAGATTTTTTCTCTCAACTTGACAATTAATACTGTCATTTTAGAAATATTGCCCAACAGTAGTGTCCGGCTAAAACCGGGTCGCTCGCTGTAACGATCACATATTACACGGGATAGAGTATAACTCGCATTTTTCGATTTGAAATTGATGGCGGC
>Ga0302200_10000839_pt1 | contig 29991 bp, 22 predicted proteins | sample II_Bog_N3_1_FD_194585 | JGI IMG/M metagenome (GOLD analysis project Ga0302200, IMG submission 194585) | Peat permafrost microbial communities from Stordalen Mire near Abisko, Sweden - II_Bog_N3_1 | ecosystem: Environmental > Terrestrial > Soil > Wetlands > Peat | place: Sweden: Abisko... | reverse complement strand
TCCAGCGCCTTCTCGCCCTCGGCCACGCGGTATTCCCAGACGACCTTGCCGGTCTGCGGATTGAAGATTACCACACCGCCCGGCTTGACGAAGTCAGCCACGATGATGTTGCCATCCGCCGCTGCCCTGGCGTCCGATGGATAGTGCAAATGCGGCCCGCGGATGCTCCAGACCACATGACCATCGGGGCCGAGGCGGCTGATCCAGGAATCGGGGATTTCGGTCACCAGGAAGTCGCCGTTATCGAAGTAGTTGATGTCGTTGGGGTAGGCGAAGGTGGCCGGCGGCGCGTGTTTGCAGACGCCGGGCTTGCCCCACTGCGTCAACGTTTTCCGAGTCTTTGGGTCGATGAACAGCAGGCGGCAGTTGCGGATGTCGGCAACCATCAGCCGCCCATCCGGCAGCAGACGCGCGTCGTCGGGAAAGTTCAGGTAGCCCTCGCCGCTGCCGCGCGTGTCAGGCACGCCATAGCTCCACATCAGCCGCCGCGTCTCGTAGTCGAGCATATGAAGGTCGAAGTTATCTTCCTCGTTGACCACCATGGTCTTGCCGTCCGGCGCGAAGTTCACGTCGTCATTGCCGCGATAGATCTTCAGCGAGGGCGAGGGGAACTCCCAGACGATGCGCTTGTCGGGGGTCACTTCGAGCAGCCGGTTGTTGCGCCGGTCGGCGATGACGATCGGCCAGGGCAGCGGCTTGCCCCAGGACGAAACCGGGTTCTGCCGCGTGCCGGTGGCTGGCGGTGGTGTCGGCAAGGTCACGCCGGATGAGACAATGCCGGCGCCGATCATCTCCGGTGTGACCGTGACGGGATGGCCCTTCGGCTGCTCGGGTTTGCCGACGGGGGTCTCTGGCGGCGAAGCGGCGCTCGGGCCCAGGCCGATGGCAATGCAGGCGATGGCCAATAGCGCTGCGCGCCACGGCATGGCGGCAGTTACGCGAGTCGACATGATGGATCTCTCCTCGGCTGCCGCCGAATCGCTGGCGACTTCAACGCCGCCACATAATCGTCATGCTGCGCAGCAGCAACGCTTCACTGCGTCGGGGGTCGGGCAGTCCGACCGAGCCGTTTCCCTCGATAATGGTGGCCGCAGCACGCCGCGCGCCTTCGCACCGATGCCGAAGTGTCGCAGACGACCACGCCCGAGAGCCTGTCCGGTCAGATCAAGGCCGACCTGGCGGCGATGACCGGCGCTCCGTCATCGCCGCCAGGCGCGACGCAGCCGCAGGAATGCGCCATAGCCCAACTCGAGGGCGATGCCGACAGGCCGCCATGACGCGATAACCCCCAGCATTGAAAGCCTCGGCAGGTTTCGCCAGATCGCGGCGAAGGCTGCCGTCCCGTCCACCAGCTCGCCGTCCTCACGGCGGACATGCAGGCGCGCGAGCGCGCGGTCTCGGTCAAGCTGCGGCGCCAACAGGCCGGGATCGCACGTCGCCACATCGACCCACTGATGTCATCGGCGCCAGCCTGCCTTTGGTAGAAGCCCATTTCGCGTGAACAGACTGGGCAGGCGCCATCGTAATAGACGGTGAGCCGCGTTTGACCGCTCATGGCGTTCCTCTGGAAGCGTTCGCACCGGTGATGGGCCTTTCCGGTGTGCCCGCTACTGCCAGCCCAAGCTTGGGTGCGTCCTGCGCCAAGATCGCTTCAGTCAGCACACTGATGGGCCAGCGTGGCTGATGCGGATTCGTCCTGCCGGCCGTAGAGGCGGCCGATAGATCATCGGTGGGCGGATCCCGGACCGCAGTTGCGCTTAAGTGCGGCTGCCTTCAGCGCGCTGATCGCAGGTCTCGAAACGGACGCGCGACGGCCATTCCTCGCTTTCCGGGCCGGGGTCGTTCTCCCCCAAACGGGCGCAGGTGTCGGCCATGCACTCGGCTGCCGCGGTTGCCCGTTGGCATGCAGCGCAGCGAGAGTCAGTTATTGTAATCAAACTCCGGAAGGCTCTTCAGTGACTCTTTCGTAGCGCTCCGGAGGATTATTCCCTTGTCGCTTACTTCAAATGCCGCCCAGGACAATACAACATATTTCGGGCGCATGTCCAGGAAGCCGCCGGCCGACAGCATGCCCAGGAAGCCACCGACCGATAACACTGCGAAAGGCTGCTTTCCGTTCGGGATGACGATCAGATCCTCGACCGTTCCGACTACCTCGTCGAATTCGTTAACAACGATGTTTCCCACCAGCTGTGATGTCCGGTAGCCGTTGGCGAGCGAGTTCGAATCGACTGGCATCAGAGGTGCGGTCGGCGGTGCCGTCTGTGAGATGGCGCCACTCAGAGTTGACACCAAAATGACAACGCCTCCTACAAGTGTCACCGAACGGGTCAAGATCGTTCCTTTCCAACTGATTTGATCTTGGTCAACGGCAGCTATGACGCAGACATGCCCTTGCCGTCGTGGACCTAGCTGAAGGGAGATCGCCATGCGCAGACTCGGAAACTACTCAGACGACGCTTCATCAACCGGCCGTTCCGTAGCCGTAATAGGGCTGTGATAGAGTAGCGCTCAATCCGCAGACTCATCAGATACGGCCGAGCCCCCACCTCAGGCCAAAATGGCCCGACCGCGATCGAGCCAGCGCCCCCAACCGGAGCCGGCCTCTCCGCGCGGGCAGGGCGCGTTCCCGATCGTCGGAATCGACGCATCGGCGGGGGGCTTGAGGCCTGCCGGACATTCCTGGCGCGCTGGCCCCCGGGAACGGCATGGCTTTCATCCTGATCCAGCATCTCGATCCGAACCACGAAAGCATGATGATGGATCTGCTGGCCGGCCACACCCCTATGACGGTGCAGCAAGCAACCGACGGTGTGCCGATCGAATCCAATCACGTCTATGTGATTCCGCCAGGCACCTATCTGTCCGTCAGCAACGGCGCCCTGCACCTCTCCCAACCGCAAGCGCGCCACGGTGCGCGGCTGCCGTTCGACTTCCTGCTGTACTCGCTGGCGGAGAACTGCGCTCCGCGCGCCATCTGTGTGGTCCTGTCGGGAACGGGCGCGGGTAAGCCTTGGGCTGATGGCTGTGAAGGAGAAAGGCGGGCTGGTGGTCGCGCAGGAGCCTGACGAAGCCGCCTATGACGGCATGCCGCGCAGCGCGATCAAGACAGGCGCGGTTGACCTTCTTCCGGCGGCGAAAATTCCGTACGCGCTGGTCGAATACGCTCAGCGACAGGCGCAGAGCGGTTCACCTCCGCAGGCGGCGGCAGGGCTCCCGCTGCCCGAAATCATCGAGCTGCTGCGGACGAAGTCGGCCCACGATTTCAGACTCTACAAGCCGGGCACCCTTCAGCGCCGAATCGAGCGGCGCATGGCGCTGGCCGGGATCGCCACGGACCACATGGCACGGGATTAGGCGATGCCTGCCGCGATGAGTTTGTCCGGGAAGTCATCCGGGGCATCCAGCAAGGTGGTTCCGGCGATGTCGCGGAACATCCGGGCCAGGGGCAGCGTGCCGCTGATATGCTTGGGTACGACTTCGCAGATTCCCATGCCGCCTTCGATCTGGATGGCATCAACCAGCATCTTCGAGCCGAGGCGACCGACGAACAGCTTCACCATCGCTGCTTCAGGCTCAAACGGTGAATCGTGCTCGATGAGTCTCGCAACGTGTTGGATGCCGAGCCACGCCATGTGGCTGTCAGTCACAATCTCAGCCAGCATTGTCTGGATCACTTGCAGGCTGGCGATCGGATGACGGAACTGCACGCGATGCTTGGCGTATTCCGCGGCATGCGAAACCGCCGCCTTGGCGATGCCGACGGTTTGCGCGGCCTCGGCCACGGCGCCGACCGAGAGCACCTGACCGGCGATCCCGGACGCGCAGTTTTCGGTACCCATGACTCCAGCCTCAGTCACCGAGACGTTCTTGAAGCTGAGATGAGCGACTGGACAGGCCCTCAATCCCATGGTTTCCAGCCTGGGCCCGACGCTCAGGCCACTTGTCCCGGCGTCAACGATGAAAGCGGCGAGCCGGATGTTATCGGCATCTGGTCGAATGGTGGCGAATACCAAATAAGTATCGGCCGCGCCGGCGTTTCGCACGAAAGTCTTGGTCCCGTTGAGCGTAAATCCACTTCCCTGTCGGGTAGCGAGCAGTGCGTCGGGACCATTCCCCAACGTCGGACCTTCTTCCTGGATGGCGATCGCGCCGAGCTTTTCACCTTTGATCAGCGCGGGCAGATACTGTTTCTTCTGGACGTCGCTGCCCCAATGGGCGATGGCATAAGCGAACAGGGCGTGATTGTTGAGGATGGAGGCGATGGCAGGGCAGGATCGCGACAACGCCTGAACGACCTCGATGTGGCTGATGAAGCCGGCGCCGGCCACATCTGATTGTTCGGGTACCGCGAGGCCGAGGAAGCCCTGCGCCGCCAACCGGGCGATCAGCGCCTTGGGGACCACCCGGCCGCGATCCAGTTCCGCGGCGACCGGACCGAGAATTTCATTGGCGAAGTCATGGCCGCGTTGCCGGAGGATCTTCTGTGCATCAGTCAGAGTGTGAGTCATTTTGCACCTGCCGTCATTGCCGGAGCCGCGACCTTGGGTCGGGCGAGAACCGAACGCGCGATCACCAGGCGCTGGATTTGATTGGTGCCCTCATAGATCTGCATGACTTTGGCATCACGCATGAACTTGCCGAATTCCGAGGTGTATGCGTGCGATCCCATCAGGCGCATCGCCTGCGTTGTGACGCTCATCGCCACAGCCGTGCCTAGCGTCTTCGCGACCGCCGATTCCATCGAGAAAGGAAGCTTCGCCTCGCGCAGCACCATGGTGTGATGCTGCGCCTGCCGCGCAGCTTCGATCTGGATCTGCATGTCGGCGAGATCGAACTGCAGCGTTTCCCCCGGATAGGACGTGGCGGGATAGCGCTCATGCAGGTGCTTGACGCATTCATCGAGGCACCGTTGCGCCAGTCCGATGGCGAGAGCGCCGATAGACGGCCTGGCGATATCGAGTGTTTCCATGGCGATTCTCATGCCGTCACCCTCTTTGCCTAGAAGATTGGAGGCGGGGACATGAAGATCCTTCATAAAGAAGAACACCGTGTTCGAGCTGCGCAACCCAAGCTTGTCTTCCTCATCGCCCATGATGAAGCCGGGCAGGCCACGCTCGACGATAAAGGCGCTGAGACCCTTCACGCCTTTCGCCGGATCGGTCGCCGCAAAGACCACGTAGACGGCAGCCTTCCCGCCATTGGTGATCCAGCATTTCGGCCCATTCAGGATGTACTCGTGACCGCTCTTGACCGCGGTCGCCACGCCCGCTCCGGCATCCGAACCGGCGGCCGGTTCCGTCAAGGCAAAGGCTCCAATATCGGCGCTAAGCATCGGCTTGAAAAAAAGGCGCTTCTGGTCGTCGTTACCCGCGATCAGAACCGCTTCCATACTGAGGATGCTGGCGGATAGTGTGGTTCCCATAGCGGCACAGCCGTATCCCCATTCCTCCAGCACCAACGCCTGAGTCAACGGGCTATAGCCAAGGCCGCCGTACTCCTTCGGTACTGCCATCGCGAAGATCTTGCTCGGCTGCGCGGCCTCCAGGAGATAGCCATGGAATTCGCCGGATTTATCGTACTCCGCTGCATGCGGAATGATGTTCTTGGCAACGAAGTCCTTCGCAGCCTGCTTTATAGCAAGTTGGTCTGGATTCAGGGGAGTCATGATCTGCTACCTTTCGTCGCCTTCACCGGGCGGTCTGGGCGACCTTGGCCTTCTTCGCATCGAAGCTGGCCCGCGCGGTCAGCGTATCTTCACCCGGACAACCTCCTCCCCGGCCGGCCCGAACACATGCGCCGCGCAGGCCATGCATGGATCGAAACTGTGAATCGTCCTCAGCACTTCCAGGGGCTCATCCGGAACAGCCAGGCGATGTCCATCCAGTAGCGCCGCCTCGTACGGCCCGTGCTGACCCTGGCCGTCAATTGGTCCGGCATTCCATGTCGACGGCACGACGGCCTGATAGTTGGTGATCAGGCCGTCGTCGATGACAACCCAGTGCGCGAGGGCGCCCCGTGGCCCCTCTACCGTGCCTATCCCGCGGCTGTGGCGGGGCCAGGTGTCCGGGTCCCATTTCGTACTGTTGAATGTCCGCACATCGCCACTTTCGATGTTCGCCATGAGCTTGTCATGCCAACCCGCCATGCGATCAACCACAAGCTTGCTCTCGATCCCGCGTGCCAGGATTCGTCCGAAGGTCGAATAGATCGCCTCGAACGGCAGGGCGAGCCGCGCAAGCGCCTCCGCCGTCAGAGCCTTTGCGGCGTCGTTCCCGACGGCGTGCAGCATGACCAGGCGAGCCAGAGGGCCCGTCTCCATCGGCTTTCCGCGCCAACGCGGCGCCTTCACCCAAGAGTAGGTACCAGCTGCATCGAGATGGTCGAAGGGTGGCTTCGGCCCCGTGTAGTCGAGCACTGTCTCACCGTGATAAGGATGCAGGCCGACGTCTTGGCTTTTGCTGTATTGGTACCAGGCATGGGCGACGAATTCCTGGATCTGCGCCGGATCCCGTAGATCGACCGGTTCGACCCGTGACAGGTCGCGGTCAAGCACGACGCCACGTGGTACGCCGAAGCCATTACCTGCGGCGTATCCTTCGAAGTCGCCGTAGGTCATGAAGTTACGCACATTCTCGCCGCGCGTGAACCAGTCCTTGTAGCTGCCGCCGATCGCGATCAGGTCGGGAAGATACACACCGTCAATGAAGCCCCGCATCGTCTCGATCAGTTGCCGGATCCGAATCAGCCCGGTCAGGGAAACCGCCGTGGCATCACCCCCGCCCGGCAACTTGCTGTCGCCCGCGATCGCGCATGGTGCGCCGCCAACCGCGACGTTCGGATGCGGATTCTTCCCGCCGAAGATGGTCAGCACCTCGCCGATTTCGCGCTGCCATCCCAGTGCCTCGATATAATGTGCGAGGGCGATCAGATCGATTTCCGGCGCCAGCCTGTATCCAGGATGATCCCACCAGCCATTCGTGAAGATCCCGAGCTGACCGGACGTCATGAGACCCTTCAGCCGTGCCTGCGCTAGGGCGAAGTAACCGACAGAGGTTTCGCGGTAACCGGCCCGTTCGGCGGTTTGTGCGGCGGCTTCCGGATCCGCGGTCAGCGCACGCAGGGGATTGACCCAGTCGAGGGCTTGCAAATGATAGAAATGGATGACGTGATCCTGCAGCAATTGGGCGCCGGCCATCAGGTCGCGAATCAGCTCGCCGTTCGGCGGCACTTGAATGCCAATGGCGTCCTCGACGGCGCGCACCGAGGCCAGGCCATGAACCAATGTGCAGACGCCGCAAATCCGCTGAGCGAAGGCCCAGGCGTCGCGTGGATCGCGGCCGCGCAGAATGATCTCGATGCCTCGTACCTGTGTGCCAGCGCTTAGCGCCTGAACGATCTTGCCATCACCGTCAACCGCCACTTCAATACGGAGATGGCCCTCGATGCGAGTGATCGGATCGATCACGATGCGTCGGCTCGTCATGGCTCAATCCTTGAGATTATCAGCGACGAGTTCCAGCAGGCTCGCGACCGTCTTGTTCCAGTTTCTGGCCTTGCCGCCGTGCTCAAGCGTCTGCCGGCAGCCGGAGCAGCTTGTATAGATGGTCGCCACACCGGTCACCTCGATCTGACGTTGCTTGATTTCGAAGGCCTTGTCCATGAGCGGCTGTGCCCGCTTGATTAGCGCGACACCACCGCCGCCGCCGCAACACCAGTTCGTGGCGCCGGCATCCTCCATTTCATGTAATTCGACGCCAAGGGCCTCCAGGATAACCCGCGGTGCCGCCGTGGCGCCCCCCCGGCGGGAGAGCTGGCAGGCATCGTGATAGGTCGCGCTGTGCGGTACCTTGTTCACGCGAATGCGGCCAACGGAAAGGCCCTCTGCGATCAGTTCCGTGATCTGCAAGACCCGGAACGGTAGGGCCTCGCCAAAAGCGTTCGCTGCCTCCCACCGCATTTCCGTGAAGGAATGGCCACATTCTGGCATCACAACTGTATTGGCGTCGCAGGCCAATGCCGCCTTGACGATGCCTAGCGTGATCTTCCTTTGTCCGGCGCGGTCGCCGGCAGTCAGCGAGACATTGTCCGCGTCAAACCCATCGGTCCGGAATGTCCACGACGCGCCCATGTGGTTCAGCACCTTGGCGATCGCCGCCATTGAGGCCGGATACATCTTCACATCGATCGATGACACGGTCGGGACGATATCTGCTGTCCCCTTGTCCACATTCATGACGACACCGTGATCGCGGCCGATGGCGTGCAACATGTCCTCGAACTGAGACCTGACCAGCCCGAACGGGCTGCCGGTCGCGTGTTCCTTTTCCGCCAAGACGCCGAGAAAATCGGCCGCCGCCAAGCCAGCCGCGAACATCCCATGACGGGCCCGCTCAACCAGTTCCGCGATGTCGATCCCCATCGGACAAATCAGCGAGCAGCGCCCGCACATGTTGCAGGAGTCGTAGATCAGCTCCTGCCAGCGCGCCAGTTCGTCAGGGGTGATCTTCGGCGCCAGGCCGAGCAAACGATAGGCGAAGGCGAACGGCCCGACCTCGCGTTCATAGGCCCGCCTGAAGGGCTCGACCTTGTGGATCGGCGTATAGCGGGGGTCTCCGGTCTGCACATAGAACTGACAGGCTTCCGCACAGCGCCCACAATGCACGCAGGATGACAACGCCAGCGCCACGGTCGGACCGATGTCGGCGATGAAGCCGCGCACGGCCGCGGCAACCTGGCCCGCATTTGGGACCTCAGCCGGAGGTGCCGCTGCCTTCGCGTCGCTGCTCATGTCGCGGCACCCTTGCGGGCAAAATTCATCCCCATACCCCAGCGCCCGGCGAACACGAGCGCGCCATGCATCAGCTTGCCAAAGGGCAACCAGACCATCATCAATTCCACGCTCAGGATATGCAGAGCCAGCAGCGTGCCATAGCCGCCGATTGTCTCGCCCGCCAGCAGAATGCCTGTCAGAACGGGCAGAAACACGAGCAACCAGCTCAGATAATCGTCCACCGTCGAGAGCATCCGCAGCACCGGGTGGGTGATGCGACGAATTAACAAGACGATCATGCTGGCCAGGGTCAGGCCGCTGCTGATGACGATCAGTCCCTTTGGCAGGCCGGGCCAGGTCAAGCCAGTGACCTGGTGGATCAGCAGGATATGCGGGGCGCCGCCGAGCAGGATAATCGCGAGCCCGAGATGGAAGGTGGTGCTTAGCACCACACTCATAGCGACCCTGGGCCAGAACGTGTGATGCGGAATGAACCGCGACACGATCATCAGCGCTCCGCCGCCGATACGTCCGGCCAGGGAATGCCGTGGCGCTGCATGCTGCGCGCGCGGCGGCAGCAAAAAAATGCCTGCGAGTCGCCAGAAGATTCCGGCGATCATGATCAGAAGGGCGGCCTGCAGGGCTGGGCCGCGGGCGAACGCCAGCAGCGTCATGGCGTTTCTTCCGGGCTGGGGCCGGCCTTATGCCGCGCGCTGGCGGCCCTGCCGCGTGCGGCGAGCGCAGCCGCAGCGCCTGCCGCCACGCCGACGGCAGCGGCTATGCCGGCATTCCGCCACCCAGGGGGACTTCCGCCGGCGAGCGGGGTATAGAAGCCGCCAGCGTCCCAGAAATCCGGTTCCGAGCAACCGAGGCAACCGTGACCGGATTCGATGGGGAAACTGGCGCCACCATTCCATTTCAGGCTGGCACAGGCGTTGTGCGTCGTCGGTCCCTTGCACCCGAGCTCGAACAGGCACCAGCCCTGACGGGCACCCGCGTCATCGAAGCTCTTGGCAAACTTGCCCTGATCGTAGAACGGCCGACGGTAGCACTGGTCGTGGATTGTGGTGCCGAAATATGCAAGCGGGCGCTTGCGGTCGTCGAGATCCGGCAGACGGCCGAAGCTGATGAAGTGGACAAGCACGCCGCTGAGCACCTCGGGCACCGGCGGACAGCCGGGAATATTGACGATCGGCTTTCCCGAGACCAGGTCGTCGACCCCAACGGCCCCGGTCGGATTCGGATATGCCTTCGGGATGCCCCCGTAGGCCGCGCAGGTACCGATCGCCAGCACCGCCCTCGCGTTGGTTGCGATCTCCGCCAGCATTTCGACGTTGCTGCGTCCGCCAGTGAGCGAGTAGACGCCGCCGTCCTTGATCGGGATCGATCCGTCGATGGCCAACAGATACTGGCCCTTGTTCGCGGCCACCGCCTCGCGCAACGTCCGTTCCGCCGCGTCGCCGGCCGCGGCCATCAGAGCTTCCTGATAGTCGAGCGAAATGAAGTCGAAGATCAGCGAGTCGATGGTCGGGCTGGACGAGCGCAGCAGCGTCTCCAGGCATCCTGTGCATTCCTGGAACGAGAGCCAGATCACCGAGCGCCGCGTCGCCTTGGCCAGGTTGGCCGCCATGACCGGCGCGACGGAAGGAGGCAGCGCTAAACTGGATGTCATGGCGATCGCGAACTGGAGCAGGCTCCGCCGTCCGAAGCCACGGCGCGCGAGCATGGCGCACAGGGTTTCTGTCATTGTTTCGCGGTCATCCATCAGGCAACCGTCCTGCGTGCGCGGCGCGCGGCGTTGGTGGCACCGGGAAGGCGTTGGCACCCGCGCGCCACGTCGTCGATATCCGCCCGGACGATGTGGGGCACGAACGCCACCTCGATCAGCATCGCGATGACGCGCCCTGTGTCGTCGGCATGCGTCGTCCACCAAACGCCGGGAAAACTCGTCTCGCGGATCGTGCTCCGACCGGCGGCATCCAGCAGACGGGAAGGTGACAAGGGCAGGCGGAGCGGATCGGTGCTACCCGCCTCGCCATGCTCGATGAGCCGCCGGAGGAGGTCGGCGATCTCCATGATCAGCGCGTCGACCAGGCCTTCATCGGGGAGGTAGGTGAAATCGGTCATGCCGCCTGCCAGGCCAGCACTATCCGCACGACCGCTTGGCAGGCGGCCGGAACCGCCCGAGCCACCGGCTCACTGAGCCGCTCACCCCAGTTGATGCGCTGTGGCTGGATGCCCAGAAGCGCCAGCCGCACCGGCGCCCAGCCTTCGAGCCATGCGAGCGTCAGGAGATCCGCAAGCCCCGCCTCGTGAGCGCTTTTGCGGCCGCCTCGGCTGACATGGTCGGCGAGCGCCTCCTGGTCGAGCAGGCGCAGGGTGCCAGCCGGCTCGCCGAGCTGCGCGGCGTCGATGAGGATGACGCAGTCCGATCGGGTCAGTGCGTGCATCAGCCGAAACCCCAGTGTCCCGCCGTCGAGGGGACGCAGGCCTGATGGCGTGTCCGGATCACTGGCAAGGTGGCGGACCACGTGCACGCCGACCCCGTCGTCGGCCAGCAGGGTATTCCCCAAGCCAAGCACAAGAACGTCTCGTGCGCCTCGCGTCGCCGGATCGAACGACATCACGATTAGGAATGCCTCATCGCCCATCCCGTCTTCCTTGGAGCAAATACAGCCGACAGCAGCAATACCGCCGCACAAGCAAGATGCTCCAGCGTTGGCTCGCCTAGCCGGAGCGACACGAATTTGGGGCATTTACCATAACAAAGGTCCGCTTCAACGCGCCTGCAGGCGGCAGCCAATCCTAATCCCAGATCGGACCGTCGGCGTGCTGGCCGGCCCCAAATGCTGCTGTCATCCGCAGTCGTGTCACCGATACCACCCGTAGCCGCGCGATTCCCCGCCGCCGTACTAATGTCCGTAGCCGGGATAGGCTGGATAGACCACGCAGCCGCCGAGGAGCGCCGTCAGTCCTAGGGCCGCGCCGGCCAGCAACCCAGTTCGGCGAAGCGCGCGGAGCATTCCATTCTCCGGTGGTTGCCAGGGTCGGCGATCGCACGGGGTTGGCGGGGCATGCCGATTCTGCCGCCGCGACGACGGCCGGCATGCCCGCTTTCGGCTTACTGGGCCGCGGTCACCCAGCAGTTCAGGCCCGCGGCACGCAGACGCCCGCAGAATTGCGTCGCTTGAGCGGTGTCCTCGAAGCCGCTCGTGCCCAGCCGCCACGAGGTGTGGCCGGCATGCACGTTACTGGTGATGTCGGGCTGGCGGCTGCCGAGCAAGCCGGGGACACGCTTCTGCAGACGCAACCACTCGGCCTTTGCCGAGGCCTCGCTGGGAATGGAGGCAAGCTGGACGGCGGCAATGCCTATCCTCCCGACGCTGGCCAGGCTGACCGGTGCGCCCGTTGCGGATGTCATGGGCCCGGCGGCCGGCGGTTCCGGCGCCACGGCGACTGGCGAGGGCGCCGCGATATCGGCAGCCGGCGGCTGTGGTGAGGCGGCCTGCGTCCCAAACACGGCCAGCGGCTGTTGCCTGGCGAAAAGGCTCGCCATCGCCTCGTCGAGCGTCGGCTCCATCACGACGCTGTCGCCGGCAACAGCGATCACACGCTTCAACTGGGGAAAGTTCTCCCCCGCGGCCTGGAGGTAGATCGGCACGATATACAGAAACGAGTTCTCGATCGGAGTCACGATCAGCTTGCCGCGAATCACGTGCGATCCCCTCTCGTCCCAGAGCGTGAGCTGCTGGGAAATCGTCGGGTTCTGATCGATCATCGCTTCGATCTGGTTCGGCCCATAGATCAGCTTCTCCTTCGGCAGCTCATAGAACAGCTTTTTGCCGTAATCCGGGAAGTCGCAGCGTGCCGCCATCCACGAAATCATATTGTCGCGGTTTTGCGGCGTGAACGGAGTCATCAGCAGGTATTCCAGCGTGTCGCTGCCGGGAAGCTTCATCAGGATGTAATAGGGCTGCATCGGCTGTTGCTCGCCGGCGTAGGTCTCCTTGGGAGCCACCCACAGATCCTCCCGGTTATAGAAGACCTGCGAATCGGTCATGTGGAACGTCTTGTACTCGTCGGACTGAATGGCGAACAAATCCTCCGGGTAGCGCAGATGGGACTTCAGGTCCGGCGACAACTGATCGAGGCTCTGGAAGACGCCGGGAAATGCCCGCTGATAGGCGGCCAGGATCGGGTCCTTGGGGTCCATGACGTAAAACTGGACCGTCCCGTCATACATGTTGGCGACGACCTTCACGGAATTCCGAAGGTAGTTCAGGTTGTCCGTGAAACCGGCCCGATGGGGATTGGCATAGGGGAACTGGTCCGACGTGGTGTAGGCATCCTGGATCCAATACAATTTCCCTTCGCTCAGCACCGGATAGGGGTCGCTATCGAGGCTGAGGAACGGCGCGACCTTGGCAACCCGCTGCTGAACGTCCCGCCAGATCTGGATCCGGCTCTCCGGCTTGATATAGGTGGTCAGGAGAATGTTGATGTCCTTCTGCGTCCAGGCGAACAGCACCCTGCGCCAAAAACTGTCCAGCGGAATACCGCCGGTGCCGCCATAACTGGTGTAGACGTTGTCGTTGCCTTTCGGATAGTCGAACTCCTTGGTCCCGGTCGCAACAATGCGGTACCCGGGCATTGTTTCGCCGTAATAGATCGCCGGCTGAGTGATGGCCAGGCCCTCTGTGGACGTGGCAGGTACGTTCTCGAGAAGATATTGCGGAAATCCGCCGCCGACGGTCTTCGACACGAAGTTCATCACCAGTCCATAGCCATGCGTGAACTGCAGATACTCGTTGACCCATGTTTGCGCTGCCGCGGGGAGGTCTGGCGAGAGCTCGCGGGTGGCAAGCATCACCTGGTGATAGCCATCCTTCAGGTGATACCGGTCGACACCGACGTTATAGAACTGATAGTACAGACGGATCGCCTGGGTCTGCTGGTACATTTGCAGCAGCGGCCGCGCGTCCCACAGCCGGATATTCTCGATCGTGTCCTGGTTCCGTGCCAGCACGGCGGGCGTGAGGTCGGCCAGGGCCGGATAGGAGGTCTCCTGGATAGCCTCCAGGTCATAGGCCTGTCGCGTGAAGTCGATGTAGTGCTTCAGATAAGGCGTCTCGAACGCCAACTCGCTTGGTTGCACGATGAATTTTTGGACGATGGCCGGCAGCAGGAAGATGCCGACGACATAGACGGCGAGGTAGACGCCGGCTCCCACAACCAGCGCCCGCAAGCGCGGGCGGAAGACATTCAGTGCCAGCAGCGCACAGGCCACCGCCGAGACGGCGACCATGACCCACAGCGCGATCCTTGTCACATGATCGGCGGCAAATCCGGCGCCATAGACGACGCCCAGAGTCGAGTAGACGAGTTCATAGTGATCCAGGCAGAGCCCGAAGGCCCAGTTGGCAACCAGGATGAAGAGCAGAACCGATATATGTGACGTGGCACTGCCGCCCGCAACAGGAACACTGCCGCGATCGGCCTGAAGCAATCGGAAGTATCCGTAGACCAGGCTGACCCCGACAATTGCCAGGACCGTTACCACCGCCAGACTGGTCTGCAGCAACTGATAGAACGGCAACTGAAACACATAGAATCCGACATCGACCCCAAAGAGCGGATCGGCCACGCCGAATGACCCGCCATAGCGGAAGCGCAGGTAGGCATCCCATTGGCTGAAGAAACCAGCGGCTGCCAGCCACGCGAGCACCAGGCTGGCGATGACCACTCCCGACCGAAGGAGTCTCGGCGTGAGATCGATGTTGATCCGGTCAGCCGCGTCCGCGCGGGATAAAATCGCACCCTGCGCTGGCGCGCCGCCAACGGCGAACGCGCCGCTGTTGCGTAGAGCTTGGCGAAGATTGACCCACATGAAAAGAAACACGAAGACGAACGCCGCGGCGAACATCGTCCACTGGACCGAAAGTAGCGTCCAGAAGATACCTGTGTAGTGGAGTTGGCCCATCCACAGCCATTTCTGCAAATAGCCGGCGACCATGGCGACAGCGATGAGGAGCAGGATCGCCAGTGGGATCAGAAGCTGCAGCAGGAACCCCAGCCTGGAATTGCTACTCTGCTGGCGAGGACCTTCACCCGAAGGCTGCGGCGGATTTACTGGGTCCGGCGGCATCCTATCCATTGTTTCATCACTCCACACTTCATCCATACTACAAGCCCGCGGGAGAAGTTCGCCGCTTCACCCGCGTTCCGCGCGTGGTGCGCATATTCGAATGCCGCCACAATCAGGACGCTAGCGAGAGCGGGCTCGGCGAAGGAGCCTCGGAATCTACTCAAGTCGCTCACGTTAAAGGCTTACCCGGTGTCCCCGGTCCGCCCGCCGAGACCGCCCTCCTTGGCGATTGTAGCCGTGGTAGCCCCCCGGCGCCCAGCGGCATGTGGCTGGCCAGTGCCGCCGCGACGATAGACCGAGCTCGCCCGTGGGCCCGGTCGCCCCATGGGGTCTGTCCCCATGCAGCGGCGCTGAATCGGTGGTCCGTGACATTTCCCCAGTCTGATCTGAGTAGTTTCCGGTGCTACCGCCGCCGTTCGCTGCCGACTACGGTGACGCTTCTGTCACGGACAATCAGGCAGAATCAGGGAGTCGGGCGACAGCGTGTTCGCAGGCCTGTATGCCAAGGCCGGCATTCAATATGCCGCTCGGCGACGTGGTCCTGGCGGAGCCAAGGTGCAGTACAGGACGTTGCTGGAAGAGCACGTCGCGAAGCTCAGCGCGATGCAGCAACTCCACCACGCGTCCAGTCGGCCTGAGCCCGCGCGGCCAGCAAGATAGGGTTACCGGCCAGGACGATCGCTGTGCGCACGTCTTTCCTGAAGGATCCGTTGGGAGATGAAGATGAAAAATGAGCCAATAGCCAAACCGGCATCGGCGCTGAACCTGTTCGGCCTCCAGGTGCCCGCGGGTGCGAACCCGTTTGCAGCGTCCGCCGGCGCCGTGATGACGAGTTGGCCGGACTATCTGGTCGATGCATTCCAGCGCAGCGTGCTGTTCCTTGAGCTGCTTCGCGAGCGTGGCAACGAACAGGCCGAGATCACGTCGCGGCCGATGGCGACCGTGCTTCTGTTCGAGCACGAAATCCTGGTGAGCGGCCGGGCGCTGCCGCGGCCGATCAACTACTGGCTCTCACGCATCGTGCCGCCGCCAGGGGTTACGATCGACCCGCGCAAGCGGCCCGTCGTGGTGGTGGACCCGCGGGCGGGCCAGGGGCCGGGGGTCGGCGGCTTCAAGGCGCAGAGCGAGATCGGCGACGCCCTGCGTGCGGGCCATCCGGTCTACTTCATCGGGTTCGACGCAATACCGGAGCCTGGTCAGCAGTTCCTGGACGTCGTCGAGGGTCAGGTGACGTTCTTCGAGCGGGTGGTCCAACTGCATCCGGACTCGCCGCGACCGTTTGCCATCGGCAACTGCCAGGCCGGCTACCAGACGCTGATGGTCGCCATGCTGCGCCCGGACCTGTTCGGGCCGTGCCTGGTGGCAGGCTCGCCGATGTCGTACTGGCAGGGTGTGCGCGGCAAGAACCCCATGCGCTATTCCGGCGGCCTGCTGGCCGGCAGTTGGCTGACCGCGCTGACCAGCGACCTCGGCAACGGGAAGTTCGATGGGACTTGGCTGATACTGAACTTCGACAGCCTGAACCCAGCGAACTCGCTGTGGGGCAAGCAGTACGAAGTCTATACCACTGTCGACACAGACTCGCAGCGGTACCTCAAGTTCGAGGAGTGGTGGGGCGACTTCATCCAGCTCAATGGTGACGAGTTGCAGTTCCTGGTGGACAATCTCTTTATCGGCGACAAACTGACGCGTAATCAGCTGCGGTCGAGCGATGGCACGATTTTCGATACCCGCAACATAACCTCGCCGATCATCGTGTTTACCTCGATGGGCGATAACATCAGTCCGCCGCAGCAGACCCTCGGCTGGATCCTTGATCTGTATCGCGACGTGGCCGACATCCGCGCTGCGGGCCAAACGATCGTCTACTGCCTGGGGCAGAAGGTCGGACATCTCGCCATCTTCGTCTCCTCCAAAGTCGGCGCGAAGGAGGACGAGGAATTCGTGGAGATGATGGATGTCATCGACTGCCTGCCGCCTGGCCTCTACGAGATGGTCATTTCGCCGCGACCCACCGACCTCCCCGTGGGCGGCTTCGTCACCGGCGACTGGATCAGCCGCTTCGAATCCCGCTCGCTCGACGACATCCGTGCGCTGGGACGCAACAGCGCCGAAGACGATCGCGCTTTCGCCGCCGTGGCCCGGCTATCGGAACTGAACCACTCGATCTACACGACCCTGATGCAGCCGCTGGTGCGTGCGCTCGCCAACCAGCCGGCGGCGGACCTGGCGCTGAAGCTGAACCCGCTGCGCCTGAGCTACACGATGTTCGCCGACAGCAACCCCTGGATGAAGGGCGTGCAGAAGCTGGCAGCCGACGTGGCGGCGGCCCGCCAGCCGGCGGCGCCCGACAACCCGCTCCTCGCCCTGCAGAAGCAGATCTCGGACCAGATCACCGCGGCGCTGGACGCCTATCGCGACGCGCGCGACAAATGGGCCGAGGAGGCATTCTTCAGCTTCTACGGTTCGCCGATCGTGCAGGGGCTGCTCGGCCTCAACGACGGCAGCCCGGTGCGGGAACTGCCAGGCACGTCGCCGGAAAAGCGCGCCGCGCAGCAGGCCCGGACTGACGCCTTTGCGGCGAAGCTGCGGGTCGGCGGGTTTGACGAGGCGCTGACCCGGGCCGTGTTGTACGTCATCGCCGCCGCGCGGGCGCTCGACGAGCGCAGCGCCTTCGCGCTGAACGTGGTGCGCCAGCGGTTCATGCATCTGTCGCTCGACGGGTTTAAGGCGCTGGTGCGCGACCAGTTCTTCGTGTTGCAGCTGGAACGTGAGCGCGCGGTCGAGGCGCTGGCGACGCTGGTGCAAGAGGCGGACGCGCGGAAGGAACTGCTGAAGCAGGTGGAAGCCATCGTCGCCGCGAGCGGTCCGCCGGCCGCGGCCGAGCGGGATCGTCTCGCCCGGCTGTCGCAGGTGCTGGCGGTGCCGGCGCCGAAGGTGGTCGCACCGACGCCGCCACCGCCCGCGCGAACCGCCGCCGCCAAGGTGGCTGCCCCGGCGGCGCCGGAGGCGCGCTGACGGGGGACCATCCAGCCGCGGGCGCCGCGACTCCCCCGGCCAGCCCGGCGGCTGTCGATGGTCGTTCTGAACCCTCGGAGACACTCACCATGCCGTCTATCGAGAACAAGACGTTCGACGAGATCCGGGTTGGCGACGCAGCATCGGCGCAACGCAGCTTTCAGGCGGGCGACGTGCGGGCGTGGGCCACGGCGTTCGGCGATGCCGGGCTGCTTGACGAGTCCGGCCACGGCCATGGCGCGGCGGGCATCGTCACCGCGCTGCTGACCTCGCTGGTCGGCTCCGCGCTGCCTGGCCCGGGATCGTCGGTCCGCTCGACCGTGGTGCAGGTCCACGCCGCCCTGCCGATCGACGTCATCCTGACCGCGAAGGTCGTGGTGCGGGAGAAGCGCGCGGGCAAAGGGATCGTCATCCTCGACGGCCAGTGCACGGACCCGGCCGGCCAGCAGGTGGCGACGGCGGTGCTGGAGGTCCTGGCGCCGACGACGCGGCTGCGGCGCGACGTGCCGGAGCATCGGTTGGACGGGCTGCTGGAACGCTGCCGCGGGCTCAAGCCGATGCTGACCGGCGTGGTGCATCCGTGCAGCGAGGACGCCCTTGCCGGCGCCATCGAGGCGGCGCGGGCCGAGCTGATCGTGCCGGTGCTGTTCGGGCCGGAGGCCGAGCTGCGTTGGATCGCGACCGCCGCGAAGCTCGACCTGTCCGGCTGCCGCATCGTCACGACCGAGAGCGCCGAGGACTCCGCGGCGAAGGCGGCGGCGGCGGCCGGCGCCGGCGAGGTGAAGGCGCTGATGAAAGGCAGCCTGCACACCGACATGCTGCTGCACGCAGTGATCCAGAAGGAAGCCAAGCTGCGCACCAGCCGGCTGCTGAGCCACTGCGCGATGGTCTCGGTGCCGACCTATGCGCGCCGGTTCGTCATTACCGACGCGGCGCTGAACATCGCGCCCGACACCGACCAGAAGCGCGACATCTGCCAGAACGCGATCGGATTTGCGCTCGCGCTCGGCATCGAGGTGCCGAAGGTGGCGGTGCTGGCCGCGGTGGAGACGGTGCGCACGAAGATGCCGGCGACGCTCGACGGCGCGATCCTGGCCAAGATGGCCGACCGGCGGCAGATCGTCGGCGGCATCGTCGATGGGCCGCTCGACCTCGATGCCGCGGTGGACGCCGAGGCCGCGCGGATCAAGCACATCGAGTCACCCGTCGCGGGTCTCGCCGATGTGCTGCTGGTACCGAACATCGAAGCCGGCAACATGGTCTACAAGAACCTCGCCTTCATGGCGGACGCGCAGACCGCCGGCCTGGTGGTGGGCGCGCGGGTGCCAATCGTGCTGACCAGCCGCGCCGACACCGCCGCCGCGCGCCGCTTCTCCGCCGCCGCAGCCGTGCTGTACGCCGATGCGCTGGCGCGCGATCCCGCCAGCATCCTGCCCGAGCCCGCGGAGTAGCCCGCCATGCCCAATGCCATCATCGTCGTGAACGCCGGCTCCACCAGCCTGAAATTCGGCGTCTATGGGGTGGATGCCGCCGGGACGCTGCCGCTGCTGTGCCGCGGCCAGGTGGACAGCATGCAGGGCGATCCGCACTTCATCGCCAAGAACGCCGCCGGCAAACCGCTGGACGCGCATGAATGGGGCGACGGCCACACGATCGACCACAAGACCGCGCTGAAATTCGTCATCGCCTGGCTGGAACGCAACATCGCCGACCTGAAGGTGACGGCGGCCGGCCACCGGGTGGTGCTCGGCGGCACGCGCTTCGAGGTGCCGGTGAGGATCGAGGGTGACGTGCTGGACTATCTCGACTCGCTGGTCGTGATGGAACCGTCGCACCAGGCGTTCAACGTGCTCGGCGCGAGGGCGATCGCGGAGGAATTCCCCGGCCTGCCGCAGGTGGCCTGCTTCGATACCTCGTTCCACCGCACGATGCCGGACGTGGCGCAGATTTATGCGCTGCCCAAGGACGTGCTGGACGCCGGGGTGCGGCACTGGGGCTATCACGGCATCTCGTATGACTACATCAGCCGGCAGGTGCCGAAACACGCCCCGCAGGCACGGCGCGTGATCGCCGCGCATCTCGGCGGCGGCGCCAGCATGTGCGCGATGCTGGACGGGCGCAGCATCGAGACCACGATGGCCTTTGCCGGCATGACCGGCCTGCCGATGGCCACGCGGTCCGGCGACGTGCCGCAGGACGCGCTGTTCTACCTGCTGCGGCGCAAGCTGTTCGACGAAGCGGGACTGGAGAAGCTGCTGTACCAGCGCTCCGGGCTGCTCGGCCTGTCCGGCACCAGCGGCGACATGCGGGTGCTGCAGGAGAGCAAGGACCCGCGCGCGGCGGCGGCGATCGACTACTTCGTCTACGCGATGACGAAATACGCCGGCGCCTATACGTCGGTGCTCGGCGGCCTGGACGCGTTCGTGTTCACCGCCGGCATCGGCGAGAACGCGGCGCCGCTCCGCGCGGCGCTGTGCCGCAAGCTGGCGTGGCTCGGCGTGAGGCTGGACGAGCAAGCGAATGCGGCAAACGGACCGCGCATTTCCACCCAGGACAGCGCCGTGTCCGTGTGGGTCATCCCCACCAACGAGGAGCTGATGATCGCGCAGCATACGCTCGCGATCGTTCGGCCGTGATCGGGCGGGTACGGATGGGTATGGTGATGCCTGTTGCCTTGGTCCCCGTGTCATCGGGGACCCCAGCGACGTCGTGATAATGGCCGACGCCAGGGCTGGTCGGCTGCTGCGTCTACCAGTTCGGCCGCTTCCGTATCGAGCGCGCGCAAGCGGGAGATCGCCGAGAAATTCACGGCGATCAAGCAACAGTTCGAGGAGCAGCGCTCAAAATACATGGCAAAACCCACGGAGTTCGAGAGGGAGTGGAAAGGCACAGAAGCTGCAGAGCACGCCGTCGTGGCATTCAGGACGCTGTTCGACTGAGCTTGGCGCCGGCATCAGACAAGTCATGTCATCGAAAGTGCACGCGCTGGAGATAGGCGTTTCAACCTAATCATCCCGCGCGCGCTATGTGGAGCGGTTGTCCGCCAGGGCTGTTCAACGCTCATGACGGGTTGATGTGAGTCCGAAATGCAACACCTGCGGGCCAAAATGAGCCCGTCGGGCAGAAAGCGGATTCGCGAATCAAAAAGCCTGTGATTCGTGACGCGGCAACCGAGTCGGAGGTTGCCGTGACCGCGTTCGCACCGTTGCTGGACTTGCTGGAAGATATCGCCGATCCACGCCGTGCCCAGGGCAAGCGCTACCAAGTTCAGCACGTGCTGTTATTCTCCATACTCGCCATCGTCACCGGCGCCAATTCCTATCGTGGTATCGTCACCTTCATCGATGTGCATCGCCGCCTTTGGCCTGAACTGGTGCCGCGCGCCCGCGCATACCGCCATCCGCTATATCCTTCTGGGGCTTGATCCGACCGCACTGGAAGCTGTCTTCCGCCGCCATGCCGGCCTGCTTCAGGCCGTCCTTGCGAAGGCCGGGCAGATCAGCCTCGCCCTCGACGGCAAGGCCCTTCGGGGCAGCTTCGACAACTTCAAAGACCGCGCCGCCGCGCAGATCCTCAGCGCATTTGCCACACAGACCGCTCTTGTGCTTGCCCATCTCGACATCGACGAAAAATCCAACGAGATCCCGGCCGCGCAGCTCATGCTCGCTACGCTCGGTATCCCCGCGCCCCTCGTCACCCTCGATGCCCTGCACTGCCAGAAGAAGACCTTTGAGGCCGGCGCCACCGCGGATGCCACGCTGATCGTCCAGGTGAAGGACAACCAGCCCACGCTGCACCAGCAAGCCCAGGACATCTGCACAACGGAAGCCCAGCTCAGCCAGGCCAGTAGCCGCGACAAAGGGCGTGGCCGTGACGAAACGCGTGTCGTGACCGTCTTCGATCCAGGCGAGATACTGAACGGCAGCGAATGGCAGCCACACGTCGCCGCCATCATCCGCGTCGAACGCACCGTCTATATCCGCAGCACCAAGACTGGGCTACTGAACCGCACCAGCGAGACCGCCTTCTACGTGGCCAATGCGATGATAACCGCTGCCGAGGCTGCAAATGCCACCCGCGGCCACTGGGGCATAGAGAACAGTTCCCACTACACCCGCGATGTCACCATGGGCGAAGACGCCTCGCGCATCCGCTCCAACCCCGGTGTTTTCGCCCGGCTGCGTAGCTTCGCCTACAACATTCTCAAGGCAAACCGGATTGGTACCCTTGCACAGGACCGCTACCGCGCCGCACTCGGCGGGCTCGGGCGACTCCTCAAACTACTCGGCGTCGGACAGCGTTGAACAGCCCTGGGTTGTCCGCCGGTCAGAGCGCCCGATTTACCGAAGATCCGCAGCGTCATCGGCGGCCCCGACTCCAGCGTCGCATCGACGCTGTCCTGCGCGACGCGAATCGCCAGCGACCGGCCGCGCCATCGGCATTTGAAGGCGAGGCTCTTCCAATCAGGCGGCAATTTCGGATCGACGGCCAATCCGTCGGCCGCCAACGACAGCCCCGCGAAACCGAACACGGCCGTCATCCAGATGCCGCCCAGCGCAGCTATATGCACGCCGCCGTCGCTTGTCACATGGGTATCGCCAAGATCAATCGCCGCCGTCTGGCCGAAAAACGCAAGGGCCATGCTGGTCAGGCCAAGACGCGCTGCGACAAGACCATGCATCGCCCGGCTTAGCGAACTGCCATGGCCGCAACGAGGCTCGTAGTGATGGAAATTCGCCGCCGCCGCGGCGCCGGAGAACTCGCCGGGGAGCAGCCCCAGGAGCGCCACGACATCGGCCTGCTTGACTACCTGCGACCGCTGAATCCGATCGTGCCCGAGGACGACATCCATCGGCACGGATCGTCCCGCGTATGTCGAAAGATCGATCTCCTCAAGCCGGTTAAAACCCGCGAATTGCTCGAACAGGCCCGTTCCGGGATCGAACCCATCCACGATCGTGTCGGCCGCGTCCGACCAGAGGGCGAGTTCGGCGTCATCGATGCCAAGGCAGGTTGAAAGGCTGATCCAGCGGGCGGGCCAGCGCTCGCGGAGCAGCGCGGCCACCTCGACCGCGCGCCGGATGTTCCAGCGGGCCATCACGTTTGTGAAGGCGTTGTCATCGATATTCTCGTGATATTCGTCCGGCCCGATGACGCCGCGGATATGCCGCCGGCCATCGGCCTCCAATCCGGCGCGGCTTGCCCAAAAACGGCCGGTTTCGAGAATGATCTCGGCGCCGGCGTCGCAGAGGAATGCCTCGTCGCCGGTCGCTTGCCAGTATTGCCAGACGGCGTAGGCGACGTCGGCGCTGATGTGCTGCTCCTGCTGTCCGCACAGGATAGCGACGACCTTGCGGTCGGGACCGATGACGTGCTCCGGCGTCGTTTCGTCTCCGGTGTCGGCCGACTCCCAGGCGTATAGCGCCCCGCGCCAGCCCATGCTGGCGGCTTTCGCCCGCGCGCCGCCGAGCGTGTGGAAACGGTACATCAGGAGCGACCGCGCCGCCTCCGGCCAGGTCATCGTATAGAACGGCAGCAGGTAGATTTCGGTGTCCCAGAATACGTGCCCGCGATAGTCGGCGCCGGTCAGCGCGCGTGCGCCGATCGAGACACGCTCGTCGGCGGGATTGGCGGCGCCGGACAGGTGGTAGACGGCGAACCGCAGTGCCTCGAGCGCCTGCGCGTCGCCCTCCACCTCCACGCCACCGCGAAGCCAGCGCTCGGCCCAGGCGGCCTCGTGGCGGGCCGCCACGCCGCGCCAGCCGATTTGCAGCGCGTCGGCGAGTTTCGCGCGGGCTTCCTTGCCGGGATCCTGGTCTGGCGTGTCCGCGCGCCCCACGGCGACGAAGCGCTTGAAGAACACGATCTGCTTGGCGGTGCACGTCCAGGTCCAGGAATTCGTCAAGTCCCCGCGCGAAGTCGGGGGCAGATCCCGGCCATCGACCTGCAACGATGATGCGGTCGCGATCGCGAGACGCTTGCCGGTTCCGCGGGCGCGCCACAGGCCGAGATCGTGTTCGATCCGGTCCGCGATCAACCCGAGGTCCAGACCCTCGAAGGAGGCTTCCAGGGTCATTTCGGCGTCGCCCGCGTCGGTCTCGAATTGCAGCAGTTGTAATCCGATCGCGCGGTCGGCGAGCGACACGAGGCGCAACGTCGTCGCGCGGCCGGACATTTTCGGCGTGCCCGCTCCCAGTGCCTTCAGGCCGCGCGATTCGCTATGCAGCGCGCCGCGCTTCATGTCGAGCGTGATGCGGTGCGAAGTCACGTCGCCCGGGTGATGAACCAGCGGCCCATCAGGCAGCTTGACGCTGACCTGCAGCCAGTCGGCGGCGGGGATGAGTCCCGGCTCGCCCGGCCCCGTGCCGGGCGTACCGAACAGTCCGGCGACATAGGTGCGCGGCGGTAGCGCCCAGCGCGCGCCGCGGGTGATCGCGCGGGTGGCGCGAATTCCCAGAAACCCGTTGCTGATCGCGAACCGCGATTCGATCGTGGCCTCGCGCAGAGCGTCGAAGCCGTCGGCATGGAGCAACCAGGCGACGTCGGTCGTTGGTCGCGCCGGGTCGTCGTCCATCGCCGCGTGGTCCATGATCGCCTCGTTCATGCCGCGTTCCGCTGGAGCCGTCCTTCCTTCAATGCATCGATCGAGACGCCGTCCAGGCTCGTCACCACCAGCGCCGCTCCCGCGGCGCGCAATCCCGCCGCGTCGTGCAGACGGGCGACGCCAAGACCACTCATGCCGCCGGCGCGGGCGGCCTCGATTCCCGCGGGGGCGTCCTCGGCGACGAAGCAGTGCGCCGGCCCGGATCCCAGCGCCGCCGCCGCGAGCAGGAAAATCTCCGGATCCGGCTTGCCGCGTTTGACGTCGACACCACAGACATTGGCGGTGAACATATCGAACAAGGTTCCGCCGCCATCCATCGGAATCGTCTTCATCATTGCATTGGCGTTCTTCGACGATGACGCGACCGCCATTGGCCAGCCCAGCGACTTGATGGCGAGGACGAAGCGCAGCGCGTCGGGGAACGCCTCAACATGGCCGGCATGGATCAATTCCTCCAGACGCTTCTGCTTCGTCACCGCGTAGGCCGGCGCGCGTTTCGCGGCGTCAGGCACGCCCAACGCTTCCAGGGCGGCGAGCGCGGCGGCGAGGCGTGGCTTGCCCGCGACATCAGCCTGATACATCGCCGTGGTGAAGCTTGCCGGGTCGGCGATGCCTTGGAGCGCCTCCCGCCAGGCGGGTTCATGCGGGGACGCGAGGAGCACGCCATCGACATCCATGATCGCCGCCGTCAACACGTTTGCTTCGTGGCGCGTCGATACTTCTCTTCGTGGGTTCATGGCGGATGGCCTACTCATGACTCCCCTCATTTCGTATTTCGGCCTCCCCGGCCAGGACTGTCAGGACGCTAGCGAGAGCGGGCTCGGTTCAGGAGCCTCGGAATCTACTCAATCCCATTCGCTCGTTGGGTGGTTTAACTCCGGGCTCTATTGCTTGTACCATTCAACCGGCACCAAAGCGCAGCGGAAGCATGGCTCTGGCGGCCTGCGGCATAGGCGGCCGGCGCGCGCACGGACCGCACCGGCCGCCGTGCCACCGGCCTACCCGGCCGCGACCACTTCGCAGCCGGACTTTTTGGCATGCACGCGCTGGCAGAACGCGGCCGCCTGGCTCTGGTCCGCGAAGCCACCAGTGCGGACCAGCCAGAACGCGCGCCCACCTCGCTCCGTCCTGCTAACGAGCGGCTCGCGGCTGCCCAGAAGATCTGGCAGGCGCTTTTGCAACCGGTGCCACTCATACGTCCCGGCCGCTTCCGAGTAGACAGTGGCGAGCTGGACAGCGGCCTTGCCGGCGGCAACGACCGTTGCCGCCGGGGAAGCGGGTGCGGGCACCGAGCCGCCGGGCGCCACGGTCGCCACGGCCGAAGGCGGCGCGGGAGAGGCCGCCGGCGGATGAACAACAGATGGCGCCACGGTCTGTACCGGCGGCCTCTCCGGCGCTCTTGCCGGTTCGCTGATCTCAGCGGCCGCAGCATGCTCGTCCCTGGCGCCGGGTTGTGTGGCCGGTTCAAGCAACGCCAGATCCGATTGCAACCTGCCCAGCACGGCCGGCCCACCGCCTTCGCGGTTCAGCGTCCAGTAGCCTCCTCCCACCAGCAGTGCCAGCACACCCAGCCCGGCAGCCGCCAGCATGATCGGCTTCGCAACCGGCCCGAGCAGACGATGTCCGGCGCTTCGCAGGGCGTCACCCAGGGAAGCGGTGGCCGGATGTCGCAACGCCGGGGCGCTCACAGCACCGCTCTTCACCGGATCGATAATCCGATACGCGAGCAGCTTCACGGGGTCGGTCACCAGGAACCACGCCACGGCGTAGCTCCAGACCAGCAATGCCCAATACCAGCCGAGCGGCGTTACGAGCCCAGCGCCGTACACCGCAATGAGCGTCGCAATTGCCTGCGTGCCGAACACGGCGATCAGCAAAATCGCCGCCGGCCGTATCGACCAGAACGGGCCACGCGTGCGCGTCTGGAAAATCGTCAGATGCCCCGCGACCGACAGCATGAGATACATCATGGTCTGAAGATGCGGGCGGTCGAGACCGAACACGCGGTCGCCGAGATAGAACAGGCCAAACGCCGCGATCGGGCCGACGACGCCCAGCACCGTGGCGATTCCCAGAACCAGGCGCATGTTCCAGGCTTCGGGCGCATCTTTGTAATGGACGTTGTCGTAGGCGATGGACAGGATGGCGCCGTCGTTGAGCAGCGCCAGCATTACGATCATCACCGCCGTCAGCGGGTAGAAGTTGAAGATGACGATTGCCAGCGTCATGAACAGGAGCACGCGCAGCGTCTCCGCGATGCGGTACATCGCGTAGCTGTTCATGCGCTGGAAGATTTTCCGGCTTTCCTTGATGGCGTCGATGATGACCGACAGTCCGGGCGTCATCAGCACGATCGCCGCCGCCGCGCGCGCTGCGTCGGTCGCCCCGGAAACGGCAATGCCGCAGTCGGCCTTTTTCAGCGCCGGGGCGTCGTTCACCCCGTCGCCCGTCATGCCCACCAGGTGGCCGTGCTTCTGCAGCACGTCGACGATGTGGAATTTGTGCTCCGGGAACACCTGCGCGAATCCGTCGGCCTGCTCGATGGAGCGGGCCACGGCGGCGCTCTCATCCGTCTTGGAGTCGCCCAGCGTGGCGCCGTCGAGGATATTCGTGCCCATCCCCAGCGCTTTGGCGGTCTCCCGGGCGATCGCCAGCGCATCGCCGGTCACCATCTTGATCTTCACGCCCATCTTGCGTGCCGTCGCGATGGTAGACTTGGCGTCCTCGCGCGGCGGATCGAACAGCGGCAGCACGCCGAGAAACTGCCATTTGCCGTCGCCATCCGCCCGGGCGACGCCGAGCGCGCGAAAGCCCTTGGCAGCGAAGTCGTTGACCGCCTTGTCGACGGCGTCCTTGACCGCCACCGCATTGGCCGCGAGCCCCTGGATGACCTGAGGCGCGCCCTTCGTCACCTTGAATGTGCTGCCGTCCGCCGCCTTGACCGTGGCCTCGGTGCGCTTGTGCACCGGATCGAACGGCTGGAAATGCGTGACCTGATAGGGCTTCAGTGCCCCCTTGTCCTTCAGGCCGCCCAGCACGGCGAGATCGATGGTGTCGCCGTTTTCCGCGCGCGAGGCCAGGGCACCGGCGAGAATAAGCTGATCGGCGGTGACCTTATCCAGGCAGAACGGATCGCCGAGGGTCAGCTTGTTCTGCGTCAGGGTGCCGGTCTTGTCGGCGCACAGCACGTCCACGCCGGCAAGTTCCTCGATGGCGACCAGCTTGCTGACGATTGCCTGCTTCTTCGCGAGCAGCCTGGCGCCGACCGCCATCGTCACCGACAGCACCGTCGGCATGGCCACGGGGATCGCCGCCACCGTCAGCACCAGCGCAAACTGCAAGGTCGTGAGGATCGGGTCGCCACGGTAGAGGCCGATGGCGATGATCACCGCCACCAGAACCACCGCCAGCATGATGAGATAGTCGCCGATCTTCAGCACGGCCTTCTGAAAGTGGCTGACGGTCACGGCCGTTTCCACCAGCTCCGCCGTCTTGCCGAAGTAGGTCTTCACGCCGGTCGCATAGACCAGCGCACTGACCTCGCCGCGACGGATGATCGAGCCGGAGAACACGGCATCGCCGGTTTTGCGCGACGCGGGCAACGACTCACCGGTCAGCGCCGACTGGTCCACGGAGACTTCGCCGCCGTCCAGCAGACGAGCATCCGCGGGGACGATATCGCCCAGGCGCACGCTGATGACGTCACCCGGCACCAGCTCCCGTGCCGGTGGCGCGATCCACTTTCCGTCGCGCTTCACCCGGGCCTTGATCGCGAGCTTGGCCTTGAGGGCTTCAATGGCGTTGCCCGCCTGGCGCTCTTCCCAGAACCCGATGGTTGCATTAGCGAAAAGCAAGACAAGAATGATGAAAAAGTCGGGCCAGTGGCGGACGACACCGGACAGGACGACCGCGACCTCGATCATCCATGGGATCGGACCCCAGAAATAGGAGAGGAATTTCAGCAGCGGATTGGTCTTCTTCTCCGCGATCTCGTTCGGCCCGTACTGGGCCAGCCGCTTGATCGCCTCCGCTTGGGTAAGGCCGTCCGGCGACGAGGCAAGCTTCTTCTCCACCTCAGGCAGGGGGAGGGTCTCCAGATCATCTTTCCCACTGGGCGCCGGGACGGCTGGCTTGGCCTTGTCCGCGGTGGCACTCATGGGTGGTATTCTCCCGACACGATCATTTTTGCGTTTGCTCGGCGGTCTGCGCGATCGGCGACGTTACCCCGGCGGTGGGAATGGGCGCAAAGATCGTGCTGGCCGCCAGCACGCAGGCGAGACCGACGTAGAAGACTGCGATCGGAGCCCATCGCGGAACCGTCCAAGCACCAAGCGCCAGTCCGGCATCCTGCGGAGGCGGCCCGGTCTGCGTGGGAAGCAGCAGAATGAGCCGCGAGGCGGTGGCGACGGCATCGGCCAGAGCCTGCCGGCCCAATGGCATCCGGGAGATGCACTGGGCCAGACAGTCGATCCCGGCAGCCTTGGGCAATTTGGCCCATCGCGCTGCTTCCGCCCAGGGGTCCTGATCAAGCCGCGGCAGGATCGACAGGATCGTCAGCGCCGAGCCGTTGGCCTCGGTGCCGACTTCGGCGAAGAGGAATTCATCCAATCCCAGATTCCGCAAAGCGAACGCGTCGTGATTTGCCACGTTGACCTCCTGTCCCTGGGGGCATCGGCGGACTGGGTGCCGGTGCGGTCGGTAGCGCTTATCGTCAGGCGCTAATGCAGCGCGCCGCTATTGGGAGAAGCATTCCACAATGCGATCACCGGAATCCCCGGATGAGACGGATTGAAGCTGAGAATGCCGAGTGACCCTGTGCCAAGCTGGAAGTGCTGTCCTTCGACCACCGGCAGTCCGATCCATCGCGCGGCCAGCGCGCAACCGAACTCGCCGTGCGAGAAAAGTGCCACATTCCCGTCCAGCGCGTGAAGACGTGCGATGAGCCGATCAGCACGAACCGAGATCTGGTCAGGCATCTCGCCACCAGGACAGCCATGCCGGAAGATATTCCAGCCTGGACGCTCCTTGCGAATATCGATGGAAAGCTTTCCCTCGTAGTCGCCGTAGTCCCACTCAGCCAGGTCCGGTTCTATCTCGGCCGCGGACTCCAAACCGGCCAGCGCGCACGTCCGCTGCGCGCGTCGCAAAGGGCTCGTTAGCACATGGGAAAATTGTACCGTCTTCAGCCATGGCGTCAGTTTCCGCGCCTCCTCCTCGCCGTGCGCGGTCAACGGAAGGTCCGTGTGCCCGGTGTGCTGACCGGTCAGCGACCACGCGGTTTCGCCGTGCCGAATCAAGTACAGCCGCAGTTGCGGGGTCCGCGTTTCGGCGCTGTTGGGCTCCGTGCTCACGGTCGCTCCATCGCGGCGCTGTATTCGCCGCGGAGCGCAGCCCGATTGCACCAGGCCCGGTGATACAGCGCCTGCTGCGCGGCCGCCTTGTTGGCGTCCT
>Ga0302200_10000833_pt1 | contig 30069 bp, 29 predicted proteins | sample II_Bog_N3_1_FD_194585 | JGI IMG/M metagenome (GOLD analysis project Ga0302200, IMG submission 194585) | Peat permafrost microbial communities from Stordalen Mire near Abisko, Sweden - II_Bog_N3_1 | ecosystem: Environmental > Terrestrial > Soil > Wetlands > Peat | place: Sweden: Abisko... | reverse complement strand
GCTGTATCCCGACAGAATAATCCCGCCGTTCCTAGAAAACTTTACGACTTACCATGCTTTCAATCAACCACAATCGTGTTTACTACTCTGGCTACGCAGGAGAGTCATCGTTTTGCACGCTCCCAATACACCTTCGCCATATGTGGATCGCCCGGCCAACGACTGTTTTCGATTCCAGAAATATTTGTTTCCGCTGAATTCATGCGCCCTTCGTTGTGGGAATTCATGCCGTGTTATTGACCAATACCAATACCGCCTCCACCCCCCAGTCCGCCCACAATACTCAACAGCGCTGGAGCCAGCAGCACGATAAAGATGCAAGGGAAGATACACAACACCAGCGGAAATATGATCTTGATCTTGGTCTTTGCCGCGGCCTCTTCCGCCCGCTGCCTCCGCTTCATTCGAATGTCTTCGGAAAAGCGGCTCAACGCTCGGATGATTGGCGTGCCGAACCGGTCAGTCTGCGTAAGCATGCTCACAAAGGAAGTAAACTCCTCGATCTCCGAGCGATCGGCCAGGTTCTTCCAGGCTTCCAGCCTCGGTCTTCCGGCGCGCTGCTCCAGATTGACCTGGGTAAACTCCTCGGCAATGTCCGGATGGCTTGTGCCAAGTTCCTGTCCGATGCGAATCAGTGCCTGGTCCAGCCCAAGGCCCGCATCGACACAGATCACCATAAGATCCAGAGCGTCTGGCAGGCTCTTGCGGATGCGGTTTCTCCTGCTGCTCGTCTTCCGCTTTAGCCACAAGTCCGGGGTCAGATAGCCGACGCCTCCCAGCGCCACAACCCAAAAGAGCGAGGCAGAGTGCAGAAGACTGCCCACTACCGCTCCCCCCAGCGGCGCTAGAAACTGGGCCGCAAAATAGATGTCAACACTGTTGCTGGAGTGGATGCCGGCCGCAACCAGTTTTGCCTTCAGATTTGGGTCTTCGGCCAGCCCCACGCGTACACGCAGTTTTGTCGCTATGCCCACCAGTTTGTCCTGCACCCGTTCTTTGTCGCCGATCGTGCGCCGGTCCACCCGCGTGCTCGTCACTACGTCCAGGATGCGCTGAGCCTCGGGAGACGGACGAAAAAGATCGGGCGTAAGTAGAAGCGCAACCACGCAAAACGTGATCAGCCCCAGCAGAACATAGAGGACGACATTCATTGTCCCTATACCTCAATCCCGTTGATGATCTGCCGAATAGCCATGGCCCCGATGCCGAGCAGGCCTATCCCCAGATAAATCAGCTTATGACCGATGGGCGTGTTGATCAGAATGTTCGTGTAGCCAGGATTGATGAAATTGATCATGAACAGCATCACAATCGGAAGCGAGCACAGAATCCATCCCGTCAGCCGGCCCTGAGCGGTATGCGTTCGAATCTCGCCCTGGATGCGCAGCCGCTCGCGGATCACCGATGCCGTGCGGTCCAGAATTTCGGCCAGATTTCCACCCGTTTCCTTCTGCACCAGCATGCCCGTGACCAGAACCTTGAGGTCTTGCGAGGGCACGTGATCCAGCATCTGGTTCAATGCATCTCGTAATGGCATTCCATAGTTCTGCTGCCTGAATACCTCGCCGAACTCCGTTTTTACTGGTTCCGCGCTTTGCTCGGCAACCGTGTTGATCGATGCCACCATCGAATGTCCCGCGCGCAGGGCGCGGCCCATCATGTCGATCGCTTCCGGAAGCCCCGCATTGAATGCAGAAATCCTGCGCGAGCGCTTGATCGAAATAACCACAAACGGTATATAGCCAACCACACATGCCGCCAGCGCCTGCACGGCAAACATGGAAAAACACAGGTAGAAGATAATAAATCCCACAATGGCCATGCCAACGCTGGTCACCAGAAGAGTGGCCACGGACATTGTGCTGTTCGACTGTACTATCCTGGCTTCCAGCTTGTGCATAATCGGATATTTTTGCAGAACATTATCCAGCCAGCCGAACTTGTTATCCGGATTCACCTTGAGAATCTGTTCTATTAGTATCTGGCTTGTACTTGTTCCAGTTTTCGGCGCAGTTATGCTTGCAAGCCGCCGGTCCGCCATTTTTTCGCTCGACGATGAGCCCGAAAGAAAGGCCATGACTCCAAAACTGATCGTCAATATTACTGCAAAAGCAATAAATAAAAACATTGGCCTCCTTCCACGCTAGATTTCAACTAAATGATCGCTCATGCCTGCGGGAACCGGGATTCCAGCGGCAGTCATCTTCTCAACACACTTGGGAACAATCCCTGTCGATATAAAACGTCCCTTGACTTTGCCGTTCGGACCAATCCCATTTTTCTCGAATAGAAAAATGTCCTGCATGCTGATGACATCGGAAAACGATCCGGTCAGTTCCGTGATATGCGTGATGCGGCGAGTGCCATCGCTCATGCGGACGACCTGCACGATCATGTGGACAGCCGAGGCGATCTGCGACCGCACCGCCTTCTCCGCAATTCGTACTTCGCTCATCATGGCCATGGTCTCGAGCCGGGCCAGCGCGTCGCGCGGGGTGTTTGCGTGGATGGTTGTGATCGACCCGTCGTGGCCGGTATTCATGGCCTGTAGCATGTCCAGAGCCTCCGCTCCGCGGACCTCTCCAATCACCACACGGTCGGGGCGCATACGCAAGGCGTTGATCACCAGCTCTCTCTGCTTCACGCCACCTTTCCCCTCGACATTGGGAGGCTTGGTCTCCAGCCGGACCACATGATCCTGCTTCATCTGCAATTCAGCCGAGTCTTCGATGGTAACGATCCGTTCCCGCTCGGAGATGAAGCCGGAGAGAACATTCAGCAAGGTCGTCTTGCCAGCACCGGTTCCGCCAGACACTACAATATTCATTCTGGCTTTCACCGCCCCGCGGAGAAGTCCCAACATCGGCGGCGTCAGCATCTGGTTGCGCAGCAGATCCTCAGCTTCCAGCGGGTGCCTTCCAAATCGCCGAATCGAAAGGATAGGCCCATCCACTGCCAGAGGCGGAATGATTGCATTCACGCGAGACCCGTCGGGAAGCCGCGCATCCACCATGGGCGACGATTCGTCCACCCGCCGCCCTACCGCGGAAACGATCTTGTCGATGATGTGCAACAGGTGCCGGTTGTCCTGGAACGTCAGGGTCGTCTTCTCCAGCACACCGCGCCGCTCCACATAGATCGAGTTATAGGTGTTCACCAGAATATCGCTAATGCTGTCGTCCTTCAGAAGTGGTTCCAGTGGCCCCAGGCCGAATACTTCGTCCACCACCTCTTGCGCAAGATGGTCCCGCTCGGTAGCGCTTAACGGAACGCCCTGCTCGCCGATGATCTGCTGAATCACAAAAAATAGCTGCTGCTGCGCGGCCAGCGTCTCCTGCATCCCGGCCAGCTTGTCGAGATCGACTCGCTTGATTAGTTCTTTATGGACTGCAGTCTTGATCTGTTGCTGTACACTGTCGCCAACCGTTCGCATCATGCGCCCTGTGCGCTCGCCGGATTGGCTCGAACTTGACGAAATTGTATTGATATCGGACATATCGGCTACACCCTGGTTCTACGAGGAATGCTCGTTGACAATCACTTCCAAAGAGAAAATAACGACTTCTTGGGCGCGGCTTCTTCCGTTGGCATGACGCTGCCCACTAGTGTATTGGCCCACTTGACAATCGGCACCGAAAAGTCTGTCTTCTGCTTCGGGTTGATCGGCTCGCCCAGAATCGCCGAGCGCGTCACCTCCGCGTAACCGTTGGGCAGCTTGATGGCAATCGGCAGTCGTATCGCTTTTTCAATCTGCTCAACCGTGAGCGCGTGTTGTGAGGAAAAACGGTTGATCACCACCTTCACTTTTTCAATGTCATGATCGCCCTGCGACAGGCTGTCCACGTATCGCGACAGGTCGCGGATCGCTGCGATTTCTGGCGTGGCCACAAGATAGAGCAGATTAGAGGCGTCGATGACCGCGAGATTTGTATCGTCCAGGGAAGACGGCCCGTCGACTATGACGTAGTCGTATTCGCCGCGCAGAAAGTCGAGCGTTTGTGCAATCGAGTTGGAATCCAGTGTCTTCTGGCCGCCGCATACGTCAGGCGATGCCAGCACCTCAAGACCGCTGGAATGGGTCGCTATGTAGCCCCGCAGCAGATCGCTGTCCAGCCGGCTCAGGTTCCGAACCAGCTCATTAAAGTGGTAGCGGCTGCCATCGATGCCAAGATAGATGCACGCATGGCCCAACTGAGGATGGTTGTCGATCAACAAGGTCTTCTTCTGATGGCATAGCACCAGATACATGGCCAGATGCACAGCGAGCGTAGTGGTCCCTACCCCCCCCTTGGCCCCGAAGAATGTTACAACTTCCCCAAGTGCGTTGTTTCGCGCGGACTTCGCAGACCACTGCTGATACAGTCGAACCAGCATCTCGGAAAAATCAGCTTCGTCGAATCCCCCGCCGATGAATTCGTTGCAGCCGGCACGCATCGCTCGCAACATGAGATCGGGGTCACGGCTTGCCGACAGGGCGACCATCGCCGCATTCCCTGAGAATAATTCCTGTATATAGGCGGCCGAGGCAACCGCCTGTTCGACGTCCTCGTCGAAATTAATCACGGCGATGCAGGCCGGAGCGGATTTTACCGGCTGTGAAAACGGAGGCCGCTTAACCGCGGATATGTAGCCCTCGCAATCGGCGCGATGGACCGCCCACGACATCTTCAAAACGGAGTCGGCAATCTCATCGGCCAGTCTTGCGTCGAGGCTCACGGTAATCAACGCAACACTTATTAGCCCGGAATTATATTGAATTGGTATCACTGCCTATTTCCTCATTGCCCTTGGTAACTTCGGTTTGTACGCCGGAGTGTTGATAATAACTACCGTCGCAATTTATCTGACGCTCGCATTGTAGCCATCGCTAAGTAGCCGTTGACGCATCGCTTCCGCATCGGTCTTGCTTGCGAACGGCCCCACTTCCAGATGTAAGAGTGAGTCCTGGGGATCGTGATTGACTGCGACGTTATATCCGTGGCGCTTGAGTGCGGCAGCCATGGATTCAGCATCATCCTTGTTCGCAAGCGTCATGATCTGGACCATCGATCGCGACGCAGTATCCGGCTCCACAGCCGGTTTCCCACCTGTTGACGGTGTTGCAGTGGGGTTGTCGAAAACATATCTTCGAGGGCTCTCGGGCGAGGCGACAACCGGCGGAGCGGCAATGCCGGAGGCTGGCGCGCCTGCAACGCTGATGCCACTCTCATGCGTAGCTGGCTGACCCAATGCAGCCTTCGATGCCGCATTCCCTGCACTGCCTTTCTCCGGGTTGGAAGCCGAGGGCGCTGCTGTTCCGTGGTGGGCCTGCGCTGGCGTGGCATTCTGGGCCGTATCGGCCACGGGCACCGCCACCGGAGCAGGCGACGGAGTCGCTGCAGGAGCCGGGGATGAAGTAGCGGCCGGAGCAGGATTGCTCACAGGCGACTGCTCTGGATTGATCGGCGGGGCCAATGGATGAGGATTCAGGTCCTTCCCCAGCGACTTGTCGAACTTGCCCGGATTCAGGGTCGGTATCGGAAGATCAGGCTGGGCCGGTTCGCCCGTTTCAGTCAGCGGATCAACCAGAGTGGGAGTGACGATGACCACCAACTCAGTGGTTGAGTGGTTGACATTCTTCGATTTGAAGAGCGCTCCCAGAATCGGAATATTAGCAGCGCCCGGAGTCTTGCTCATGATGTCCGTGGTCTGCTGATCCAGCAGCCCGGAGATCGCAAAGCTCTGATCGCTGCGCAACTCGACCTCGGTCTCCGCCTTGCGCGTGGACAGTGCTGGAACAGTAAATCCGCCGATCGTAGCTGCGTTGGTATAGTCCAGTGAACTGACTTCCGGGGCCACTTTCAGACGAATGGTTCCGTCGCTGTTCACAGTGGGCGTGAATTCCAGCTTGACGCCATACTCGCGAAACTGGATCGTGACCACGGAGGCGCTGCCAGTTCCGCCAGGCTGAACCATCGGGAAGGGAAACTCGCCACCGGAGAGAAAATCGGCCTTCACGCCGCTGATCGTCGTGATTGTCGGCTCCGCCAGGATCTGTAGCACCTGTTTGCTTTCCAGGTCCTTCACCGTCGCGCCCAGATTCAGTTTTGAGCTGTACAACAGGAAGTTCAGCGGGTCGGTGGTCGTCAGCGTGCCGCTGCCGGTGCCATTTGGGCTGTACGTTGCGGTCGAGGCGTACTGCGCTGTCGTTGTCGATGCCAGGAAGCCGGTGTTTCCGCCAGGATTGAATAGATTGATGCCGAACTGATCGGCTTTGCTGCGATCCACTTCCAGTATTCGCACCTTCAGCCGGACCTGTTTCGGATGGTCGGGCCTTACCGTCAGCGCATTCGCCACTTCTTTTGAATACAGCCCGGCCAGCTTGTACGCGGCATCGGCTTGCGCGTCGCTGTCCACCTTGCCGCTCAGCGTTACGCGGTCTCCACTTCCCTCAATATTGACCGTGTCCCCGTGCATCGCCTGCGACATGGCTGTGCGAAGCCCCGCAATATCCAGGTCGGAGGAGACAACATAGGACTGCGCCTGCCCAGCCTCGTCGAGAATCACCAGCGAGCTGGTCCCCGAGCCCATCGCCGTCACCACAATCTCGTTCGGACTCAGCGTCACGCTGTTGAGCATGTTGGGATCAGACAGATACACGCGATGCAGGCGGCTCTTGGTATTTAGAAACAGGGAGTGTCCTACCGTCACATGAAGGATCTCGGCCCCGGATGTCACACGGCTGATGCTGGCCGAAGCACCCGGTATGGGTGCCGCAGCCATGTTGGATACTGCCGCCATCTCGGAACCCGTCGCGACTTGCGCAGCGCAAGCCAGAGTCATCGCTACCGTAGACAGTGCGACCGCAGCAGCAGCAACTCCTGCTCGCGCAATCAAGAATGCCGGTTTTTTTTGCTCCTTGTACATTGGGTGTCTCACTGGAATTCGTCCATCCTCTGTGTTTTGCCCTGGATGGTTTCAACCGAATATGTCTTGACTACAAGCAGTTCCGGAGGCTTAGGTGCCACCTTCACCGGTGCTGGTGGTGCGATTCCAGACAGTTGCGCCAGTAGCGCGGGTGGCCCCTTGTACTCCTCTCGGTCAGCCCCGTTTCTCAGTACAAAATGTACCGTGCCCTGGTTGCTTGCCAGAACGACGCGTTCCGCATCTTCCGGCTTTACCAGCAGGGTCACCACCGATGTAATGGTAGCCTTGCCTTCGGGATCGGGATCGGTCTTCTGCCCAGCCGACAATACCTCCGCGTCCTGAAGCACCGTGAACGTCAATGGGTCCGGCGAGCTGCTCGTGTGCATCGTCACCAGAACGTCGACATGCGTTCCGGGAAGCAGAAAGCCGGCGACCCCGATCACCTCGTTGGTGCTCAGCGCGATCAGCCGCATGCCATTCGGTATCTTCGCCGTTATGCCAATCCCGGACCCCGGACTGGACAACTGACGCTCCAGTATCGGTTCCCCTTCAGAAAGCGGATAGAGTACGATTCGCCCAATCAGAGAGCCGGGGTTGTTGAATGTCCCGTTCAGAGGCACGGATGCCGGCCAATCGATCATACGAAGGTTCTCCGCACGAATCACCTGATTGGCCTGAAGGTTCGCCGCAGCAGCCACATACTGGCTCTTCGCCGGCGGTGGCGCAGGTGCCCCGCCTTTCTTCGAGACCTTCGTGCTGAGCCACAGCGTAAATACGCCAGAGACCAGCAGCGCGATGATGAAAGCGGAGGTGAGTCGACGATTCATTTCACTGCGCCTCTGTTATCCAACATGAAAGTAGAGCGTTAAAATGCACCCGCCGGCGATCGCCAACGCATAGGGCAGCCGCAGCGTTTGAGCATTCGAGATGTTCAGGTCCGGATGCGGTTGCAGGCCCTTGCTCCGGTGGTGCGTAAACAGTTCGCCAACATTCAATAGAGTCTCTTGTAGCTTTCCGCGGGCCAGCGCCAGGCCAACCGCCATCACTCCCCCGGAAATCGCCGTCAGCGCAAGGATGTACGCAATGTGCGTCATGCCGGCGATGCATCCCACCGCCATGATCAGCTTCACGTCCCCGGCGCCCATGCCGCCCGCCAGATAGAACACCAGAAATACCAGTCCGCATATCACTCCCGCAGCCAGAGAACTGAGCATCTGCCGCCATCCGCCAAATCCGAGATGCAGCATTAGTCCAATCAGGAATGCCGGAAACGTGACAAAATTCGGCACGCGCCTGCTCTTCACATCGAAGACAGAGCCCACGATGGCGCACGAGGTGGCGATTGCCGGATATGTCAGTTCCGATTGAAAGAGTGTCATCGTGCGTTCCTGATGCAGACCTGAAATTGTCGGGGCTGCATCGCAAAAAATGTTATGGTGATACGCCGAGGAACGTGACAATGCTTGCAGTCCCGTGATGGTCTACTTCCCCGGCGCATTCCCTGTTGGCCCGCTTGCCTGCAACTGTGCTTTGGTTGTAAGGCCTGTGTGTGCAAGCCTTGTCATGGTTAGACGGCGTTGGTGAGCCCGTTGCCCACGCTGTTGAAGGATTTCCCAATGGCATTCGTGAGGCCGCTGAGCGCAGCAATCGAGCCAAGTGAGACCAGGGCCGCAACCAGCGCGTACTCGATCAAATCCTGTCCCGAATCCTCTGCGATCAGCTTCTCGAAAAGCAGCTTTACGTTTTTCATTTACCTTTACCCTCTCTGTTTGTATTTTTCTCGAAACATACGGCCTGTGAGTGCGACGACATTCGCAGGGCTATGGAAGTGAGCCAATCCGACGTCAGACCCAATCTGCCAGAAAGCTGCTTATGTGAGCGTTGACGTCGGACGCTCACATAAGCTTTGTCCGAGCTAGACAGCGTTGGTGAGCGCGTTGCCGATGCTGTTGAAGCTGGTTGCAATCGAGTTCTTCAGAGCAGTGATGGAGGCGATTGCGCCCAGACCTACCAGGGCCGCAACCAATGCATACTCGATCAGGTCCTGACCAGAATCTTCCGTCATCAGGTTCTTCAGAAGCTGTTTCATGTCTATTTCTCCTCATTCGGTTTTCCTGGCACTCAACCTTGCAAGCACCTTGGATAAGCCGAGACTAGGGCCGTTGCGTAAGATTAGAAATCCCCAGGAAGTGTCATTCAGTAACACTTAAGTTCGCCAAGCGTCTTCGTATCTTTTTGTATCTAAATGTATTTATCTAAATCTTCGAGAACGAAAATGATCCACCCGTCCGGAGATATTGCATCCCCGTTCACCGGGCGTAACGCGGCTGCTTCCCTACCTGCACTGAAAGGAAGGCAGCAGTCACTGCACTGGATAATTTTGTCTGGTTGGTCCTGGAGCCGCTCTAGACCGCACGGTCTTGTCGCGCCTATTGGATGATTGGCATCTGAGACGTGCTCTTCAGAGTGATGGAGTTCTTCGGCACAAACGGCATCGTAATCGGAAATACATACGTAATCTGCACCACCACAAAGTCGCTCACAATGTTTGTGCCCACCCCGCCTGCGGGTGTCTTATACGTTGTACTCACGGTCATCGTGCCGCCTGCCAGATTCGGCCAGCCAAGCCCAGACACATAACTGTTCACCTGTGCTGCCGTGGCCGTGCACGTGGCCCCGCTGGAGTTTGTGCAGGTCGAACTCAGCAGCATCGCATGGCGGGTCCCTTCCCGCGCCGATTCGCTGATCGTGTCATAGCTGTAAAACGCCAGGCAAAGTTCCATGAAGCAGAAGAGCAGCGTGAACAGAACTGGCAGGCTCACTGCCGTCTCAATTAACGCCGACCCCTCCTCGTCTCCCGTCGCGTCTCTGCTTCGGCCCTCCGCCACTGCGCGATGACAGTCGCGCCGCAATAAAGCTCGCAGCAGCCCGGCGCAGCGTCTCCCTGTCCCATTCGCCTGCCGCCGAATTGCATTCATCAAGACCATGGCTACTGCTCCACTTCCATCACAGACGTCCCGCCCAGCGTGAATGTCTTGGGCAGTCCGGGACAATGCACCGGTGGAGTCGCCGTGGCGCTGCTCAGCACCTGGATGAACTCCAGAGCGTGGTTGCCCGTCCCGGTGCACTTCGCCGTAGCCTGCGCCTGGGTATAACTGCCGGTGCTGTATTGCGTCCCGCCCACCGCGCTGGTGCATACATAAAACGTCGTCGGCGTCACCGTCAGGTTCGTGCCGAACTCCGGCGCTTCGGCCTGCGCCGCTGTTGTAATTCCGGCGCTGCTCGCCGCGTCGGTTGCGTTCTGCATCCCGTAGAGTGAGCCTGCATTCGCCGCATTGGATATCTCCACCGAATCGTAGACCACATATCCCATCTCGACGGTTCCCAGCAGCAGTGGTATCCCAAGCAGAGAAAACGCAAGCGCCAACTCCACCAGTGCATTTCCGCTCTCGCCGCCCAGGCCACGGCATTGCGCCATCGGTCTCCACCGTCCCCGCAAACAGCCTGATTTGGCTTGGCTCATCGCTCTCATCTCTTACTGCACCAACTTGGGCTTTGACGAGTACACCGCCAGACTGCCCTCATTCGTGTCCAGAATCGCTTTCACCACCGCGCCCCCGGTGAGCGTCAGCGAACTCACCGAGATTCCCCCCTCCATCACTGCCGTGCTGCTGCCGTTGCTGGCTGTCAACGCTGCATTCGGCGCGATAATGGCCCCATTCATGTAGGAGCTGGACCCTCCGGAGAGCGTAATCGCCGACGAGTCGCTTGGGTCCTGAAACACCACCACCCCGTCGTACGACCCAACCACCGGCGCCGTGCCTCCCCCATTCTCCGTGGCGCCGCCCGACACCAGGTTCACATTCGCACCGTTGTCGATCACCAGCGACGCCGTCCCCGTCAGATAGAAAAAAACCCCGTTCCCTCCCTGGTTGGAATAACCGCCGGCCCCGCTTTCAAAGTGCAGCGCCCCGGTCGTGATCACGTAGATGCCCGGCTTCAGCGTGCATGTCGAGCTGTTCGCACCCACCGTCAGCGCCTTGTAACAGATCGTGCTGCTGGCCGTGGCTGGGCCAAACGTAAACGTGCCAGAACTGCCGCCAGGGTCCGCTACGCAACTGGAATAGCTGGGCGCCGCAGGCAGCGTAGGAGTGCAGCTCGTGCTCACTCCCTGCACGATGGCGGCCGTGGGCACGTTGATCGTGTCACCGTTGCCGGTAATGTTGCCGGGGTACCAGCCCGTCGATGCGCCGCCCAGCGACGACGCATTCAATGTCGAGCCGCCACTCATCTGGATCGAGCTCGAACTCGATGAGTTGTTGAAGATCCCGCAGCCCGGCGCGTTCAGCGTCGAGCCGCCCGTAATACTGAAATTGCCCGTCGTGCACACGCACGTCTGTGTGGATATTCCCCCGCCCGCAATCGCCGTCGCAGACACCGGAACCGTAATCATCCCGTGACTGATCGCGCCCAGAAACGTGGTATGGATCGGCATTCTCACCGTCGCCTGCACATAGCTCCCGGTAAAGTTCCCCGTCGTCGGCACCGTCAGCGTCACCGTCGCCGGATTCGTCCCCAGCGTCGTGTCGAAGCCATTCAGCTTGGCCGCCGCATTGGCCACGGCCTGTTCATTCGTCGTATTGCCGTAGCCGGCCTCTTCCGCCGCAGCCACTGCCGCCGCCTGCGCCGCCGCCTGCGCCATCCTCTTCTCCCGGAACAACACTCCCACGTCCAGCGCGAACGCAACGAAGCCCAGCGCTAGCATCGCCATGAAGACGGCAACGAACACCACCGTCTGTCCGCTCTCGTCTCTCAGCTTTTTCATCGTTTTCTCGCTATATCCATGAAATCCCGGCTCCGGCGGCTCTTTTTCTCTCGCAGACCGGGGATTCGCCTTCGAGCGCAGCCCGCCGCATCGCTCCTGCACTCGGCAGGGTGGATGCGCCGCTGCGCACAGAGTCCCACAGACTATATCGGGCGTTTGCCCCGCGAAGAAGACCCATTCCGCCAAAGAAATCTCCCGCTCAGGGCGCAATCGCATCCGCACGGCCATGTTTACCGTTTGGTTAATAACACTAAATAGGGATTATCGGGGCCATACCCCCCCCGTATGATGCCGCTAACGAGGTGGTCTGTTTGCAGTTAACAATCCATGCCGCAGCGTCGCCGGAAGTTGCGCAGGATCCCTGCTCCGAACCAAGGCAAATCCGCGTCCTCCGATGCGCCGGCAACGAGGATGGAAGCTCGCTCATCGAGTTCGCCTTGTGCCTGCCGCCGCTGTTTATCTTATTGACCAGCTTCGTTGCCTTGGGGCTCGCCTTCATGAACTATGGACATCTGAACAATGCCGCCGACAGCGCGGCCACGCAGCTCTCCCTCAGCAGGGCCGGGGTCCCCAACACGGGAACCACATCCAGTCCCATCTACGATCCCTGCGCTTTTGTGGTCACTCAGGTCGAAGCCGCGGCGCCCACCCTCAAGCCGGCCAGCCTGACCTTCTCCACTGTGATCAATGGAACCACATATTCCGGAACCTCATGCTCCAGTACCTCGCTAACCACAGGGGCGTCAGGCGTTCTGTCGAATGCCTTCACCAAGCCCGTCACCGTCACCCTCACATATCCCTGTGAAACCACGGCCAAAATTTACGGAACCAACTCCCTTTTCAACTGCACCCTGAACACTTCCATGACGGAGGTCGTCCAATGAACCGTAACAACAATTCGCTCCTCGTCCGATTGATCGAAGACCAACACGCGCAGATACTTCCGGTCATGGCTTTCATGGTGATCGCCTTTATGAGCATCGCCGCGTTTTCGCTCAGCATTGGCACTACCGCTATTCAGCAACACCAGCTCCAGGCCTCAGCCAATGCGGCCGCGTTGGCCGGGGCACAGCAGTTGCCCAACTCCACTGCGGCAACCGTCGCGGCAACTTACAGCTCAGGGTCCGGGGATAATAACAGCAATTCCAATCTTCCCGGCGTGACCATGGCATCCGGATACCCAAAGCTGGAGTGCCTCACCACCCTCACCAACGAGGGCGTCCTCTGCGTCGCTCCTGCCAACGCCAACGCCATCCAGGTTCAGCAGCAGATGACCGTGCCCATCCTCTTCGGTGGCCTCTTCGGCGGTAAGGCGACGACCACGCTCACCGCAACCGCCACCGCCTCCGCCAGGGGCACGGGTGCCACGGTCGCCCCATACAATGTCGCCATCATCCTCGACAGCACCGGTTCAATGAGCAGTGACGACTCCGACAGTCTATGCAGTTCCACGAGAATGTCCTGCGCCTTGCAGGGCATCCGCGTCCTCTTGCAGGCCCTCTCGCCCTGCAGCATGGCTTTATCATCCTGCGGCACGGTCACCGCCGGCACCAACGGCAGCGGCAACGTCGTCGGCTCGGTGGACAGGATCGCCCTCTTCGAGTTCCCTAACGTGCCAACCTCTACCGTCTCGGATGTATACAACTGCAACGGCACCAATCCCGGCTCCAATGCGTACACCTTCCCCACCGCCGGTGCCACCTCATACACTCCATTGGCCAGTTCTACCTATGAGCTCATCGGCTTCTCCAGCGATTACAAGACCTCGGACACCGCAAGTACCTTGGCACAAACCCCCACCAAAGGCACCTCCGGAAACAGCTTGGTTAAGGCGAGTGGTGGCATCACCACCGGTTGCACCCAGATGACCAACGTCTCCGGCCAGGGGACATACCTCGCCGGCGCAATCTATGCCGCCCAGTCCGCCCTCGTCGCCGAACAGGCTGCCAATCCCGGCTCCCAGAACGTCCTCATCCTCATCAGCGATGGCGACGCGTCAGCCTCATACTCTCAACTGGGGTTGTTGTCGACTAATACTGCGACTACTTACCCAGGGTTAAAGCAGCAATGCGCCCAGGCAGTCACCGCCGGCCAGAATGTAGCGAAGGCCAATTTGTATGGCAATGGGGCCATTCCAACCAAGGTCTACTCGGTCGCCTACGGCGCAGCGTCATCGGGTTGCAGCACGGACACCAGCCCATCCATCACCCCATGCCAGACCATGCAGGGCATCGCCTCCTCGCCGCAGAACTTCTTCTCCGACTACACCGCCTCCCAGGGAGGCGGCTCATGCATCTCTGCCTCGCGCCCAACCACCGGCATCCCAGAGATCTTCACCGTAATCGCCGGCGACCTCGCCGTCGCCCATCTCATCCCCAACAGCACCACCTGACAGGCCAGACCGCCGGAAACCCGGCATCCAATTCGCCGCATCGACTCCATCGACTCTCCCAGGCCCGAATCCACGGTTCTGGGAGAGTTCCTGTCTGATACCATCGCTCTGTCACCCCAGCGTCCATCCATGCCATGACAGATCATCCGCCTCCGGATCTCCACGCACCATCTTCCGCTCCAGACTCGCGCGCGCGCCTCCGTTCCCTCCCCGTCATCCTTGGCGTGGCGTTGCTTGGCCGTCTCCTGGTCCTGGCCGATGTCGCCTTCACCCATCCCCACAACTGGCTCTTCTCCCACCCCTACGAGATGGGATTTCTGGCCAGTTCGCTCCTCCATGGCCACGGCCTCAGCTCTCCCTTCGGCGTCCCCACCGGCCCCACGGCCATGATCGCGCCGGGATACCCCATCCTCATCGCCGCCGTGTTTTTCGTCTTCGGCACATACACCTTCGCCTCGGAGATCGCCATCATCGCCCTGCAGATTCTCGTCAGCCTCGTCACCATCTGGCTCATGATGCGCCTCTGCCGACAGTTGCTCGACGACCGCACCGCCATCCTCGCTGGCGCATTCTGGGCCGTCTCCCTTCCCCTGCTCTGGATCCCCACCATCTTCTGGGAGACCAGCCTCTCCGCCTGCGCGCTTCCCGCCATGCTTCTGCTCGCGCTCTACTGCCACCGACAGCCCACCATCAACGCCTGGCTTCTGCTTGGCGTCTCCTCCGCAATCGTTGCCCTCGTCAATCCCGCCCTCCTGCCCACGCTCCTCGCCATCCTTGCATGGTCAGCCTGGCAGACGCGCCGCATCTCCCGCACGCGCCCGTTGGTCGGCCTGCTCGCGCTTCTGCTGATCTTCTCAGTCTGGCCCATCCGCAACGCCTGCCGCTTCCACGCATTCATCCCCTTGCGCAGTACCGCTGGCATTGAGTTGTGGATGGGAAATCGTCCCGGCGCCACCGGCTTCCTCGACGAGTCCATCTTCCCCATGTACAACAAGTCCGAGCTGGCCAGCTACGTCACCATGGGAGAGGTCGCCTACACCCGCGATAAGACCGCCCAGGCCTGGGACTACATCCGCGCCCATCCCGCTATCTTCCTCCGCCTCACCCTACGCCGCTGCTTCCGCTTCTGGTCGGGAACGGGCAGTGCGGGCGCCCCGCTGATCTATGAACTCCACGCGCTCCTCACTTCTCTGCTCGGTTTCGCCGGCCTTGCCTTCCTCTATCGCAACCGCATGAGGGCCTTTGCCGTCCTCATGGCCCTCCCCCTGCTCCTCTTCCCGCTTCCCTACTACATCACCCACGCAGAGTTCCGTTACCGCCTCAACATCGACCCCCTCCTCACCCTCCTCGCCGCCTACGCCGTCACCCAACTCGCCACCCGCTGGCCGCGCACGAGCCCCACACCCTCTACTCCGCCACCACCGGATTCCTCAACTCCCCAATCCCCTCAATCGTAATCACCATCTCGTCCCCAACCTTCAGCCAGCGCTGCGGAGTCCGTCCCATCCCCACCCCGGCCGGCGTTCCCGTGCTGATCACATCGCCAACCTGCAACGCCACAATCCCCGACAGGTACTCGATCAGCGCCGGAATCCTGTAGATCATCTGGCTCGTATTCGAGTCCTGCAACCTCTCCCCGCCAATCGTCAGCGAAATCCCCAGCCGATGCGGATCGGCAATCTCGTCCTTCGTCACCACCCACGGCCCCATCGGCGCGAACGTCGGGAAGCTCTTGCCCAGCGACCACTGCGTCGTCGCCCGCTGCACGTCGCGCGCGCTCACATCGTTCATCATCGTGTAGCCGAAGACGTGTTCCTCCCACTCGCTCGCCGCGATCCTGTGCCCCGCCTTCCCGATCACCACCGCAAGCTCCGCCTCGTAGTCCACCATCGAACTGTTCGGCGGCAGCACCACATCCGCCCCCGGCCCCACCACCGCCGACGACAGCACGATAAACACCGTCGGCACATCCCGCGTTTTACTCCCCGATTCAGCCGCATGTTCGGCGTAGTTCACCCCAATGCCAAAGATGCGCGGCGGATTCGGCACCGGAGCCAGCAGCCGCACCTCCTCCAGAGCAATCCTTGTCCTCGATCGCGCCGCGGCCCCTGCCACATCCGCCTGCACGCTCACCGGCGCACTCATAAACGCAATCGCGTCCTTGAACCCCACCGCACCCAGATCGACAACGCCCCCATCCACCACCAGCCCCGGCCTCGCCGCCTTTTCCCCCTCCACGAACGTCACCAGCCTCATCCCAAACTCCTCCCTGCCCTGGTCTATTCAACCAATAACCAGCAACTAACAACCGTCTCTAAGCCGCCGTCCATCCACCATCAATCGCCAGCACCGCGCCATTGATGAACTCCGCCTCCCTGCTGCACAGATACCGCACCAGTCCCGCAATGTCTTCCGGAGTTCCCATTCTGCCCCCGGGCTGTCGCGCCACCAGTTCCGCGCGCGCCTTCTCCTTCTCGTGCTTGTGGTACTTCTCCAGATAGCCCTCCACAAACGGCGTCTGGACCGTCCCCGGCGCTATGCAGTTGCATCGGATCTGCTTGGGATAGTCCACCGCGATCTGACGCGTCATCGCCAGCACCGCCCCCTTGCTCGCGCAGTAGGCGAAGCGTTTCTTCACCCCAACCATTCCCGCCACCGATCCAATATTCACGATGCACCCACGGCTCATCATCAGCATCGGAAGCATCGCCCGTGTCACCAGGTAGACCCCGTGTACATTGACCCGCATCAGCCGCTCGAAGTCGTCTTCGCCAGTGCTGGCCAGGTCGCCCACCATGCCGATCCCCGCGTTATTCACCAGAATGTCCAACGTCGATATCTGGTCCAGCGCCGCCCCAATCGAGCTAGCCTCGGTCACATCCATCCGCACCGCGCGCGCCCGTGGCATCTCTCCGGCCAGCCCCTCGGCAGCCTCCAGATTCACGTCGGCGATCACCACTTCCGCCCCTGCGCGCGACAGTTCCCGGGCACTCGCCGCGCCGATCCCGCTCGCCCCGCCCGTCACCAGCGCAACCTTACCATCCAACCGGTACGGCTGTTCCGCTTCACTGCTCATCGCGTCCCAATCCAATCTCCCCACCGCTTCTCTTCGGGAGAGATACTCTAGCTCGCCAGCTTCTCGTAGAGCGCGTGGCTCGTCTTCTCCCGCCTCATCTCCTCGCGAAGCCGCTCCATCCCGCCATCCTTCGCCAGCCGCTCGCGCAGCGTCTCGTAAGGCTCGCGCGTCTGCATAGACAGCATCAGCACCTCGCCGTTCAGCTCATCGTCGCTCACCGAAACATTCTCTGCCTCGGCGATCCGGTCCACGATCAGCGAAGCCTTCACCTCGCGCTCCGCCTCGTCCCGCTGCACCGCACGCAGCTTCACGAAGTCCAGCTTGCGCATCTCCTCCGCCTTCATCCCCTGCTGCGCCAGTGCGCGCAGTCCGCGCTCCAGCCGTGCGTCCACCCTTTGCTGCACAAGCGATTCAGGCACCGGGAAGCTGTACCGCGAAATCACCTCATCGATCATCTTGTTCCTCGCGCCCGCCTCCAGCGACTCGCGCTTCCGCGTGCCCACGCGCTCCCGCAACTGCTTCTCGAAATCCTCCCAGCTCTCGCTGTTGCCAAGCTGCTTGGCCAGCTCCGCGTCCCGCTCCGGATACGTCTTCTTCTTGATCGCCTTCACCGTCACGTCGTAGCCCACGGTCTGCCCCGCCAGCTTCTTCTCCCCGAAATCCGTCGGATACGCCACCTCGAACTTCAGCTCCTGCCCAACCTTCGACCCGCGCAGAGCATCGTTGAACGCAGCCAGCGTGTTCTTCCCGCCAATCTCGATCAGCACGTCCTCGCCTGTGATCGGCGCCTCCGCCGGAGTGGCCGCCGTCACGCCCTCCTCGGTCACCGTCTCGGCCAGCGGCTTGATCTCCCCGCGGAACTGGATCTCCGCCCAATCGCCCTCGGCCAGCGCGCGTTCCTCCTCCACCGTCTCCACCGTCGCATGGCGGTCCAGGATGTAGTCCAGCTCGCCCTCGTACTCCTCCTCCGTCAGCTCGGTCTTGGGCCGCTCCACGCGCACCGTCTCATAGCCCGCCACATCGAACTCCGGCAGCACCTCGAACGCAGCCTTGAAGCGCAGCGGTTCGCCGTCGTTGAGTTGCAGATCCAGCAGTTGAGGCTCAGAGATCGGCCGCAGCTTCTGCTCCGTAATCGCCTTCCGGAAGCGCGCAGACACCAGCGCCTGCAGCACCTCCTCGCGCAGCTCCCGGGCAAACTTCGACCGCACCAGCGACTCCGGAACCTTGCCCGCGCGGAAGCCCGGGATCCTCGCCTGCTTCTGGTAGCGCTTGATCACCGTCCGATAGGCCTTCGATACCTCATCCGCCGGCACCTCCACCGCAATCTCGCGTGTCAACAGAGGATTCAGCGAAGGCCCGTGATCGTGACCGTGCTCGTGGCCGTGCTCGTGCTCATGATCTCCGCCGGCTCCAGCCTCCAACTGCTCATCCCCGGTCTTCTCCGTCTCCGTCTCGCCCGTCGCCGTCTCGTTTATTGCAGTCTCGTTTATCGCCGTCTCGTTCGTTCCCGTATTCTCAGTCGAATTCAATTCAATCCCTTCCACTCGATCAGTTTCACCGCACCCGCTATTGCTCTTTCGCAGACGCCCCTCTTCCACTCTACGGGTCTTGTTTGTGAAGGGTCAAACCACCGGACCCGCTCCATCGCTCCCGCACGCCGCTGCTCTACTTCGGGTTGCCCGCCAGCGAGTACAGCTCCAGCCGAACCTCCCACTGCGTCGACTGCCCAGGCTGCAGCACCACCATCCCTGTATCGGTGTCATTGCTCCACTCCCGCCCGAAAGGATCGTCGTAGTTGAACTGCGGCCCAATCGACACATAGTCCGCATCCGCCGGCGCAACCACACGCATCGCCTTGATCGTCGGGCTCAGCGCCGTCAGCCGCACTCCGTAGTCGTTCGCCGGGTCGCTCAGCTCTGCCACCGTTGTGTTGGTTATCAGGTCCCGGTGCAGTGCCACGAAGTTGTCGTCCAGGTTCATCTTCCCCAGCGCCGCCCCGCCGCGCATCGTAAAGTCGTAAGGCGTTCCATTCACTGGAAGCAGAACGCCTGTGGGCAACCCGCTCTCCCGGTCGCGCACCTCCTCCCGCATCTCGCCCGCAAGCCGAAGCCGCAACTGTTCCCGGTTTCCGTCGAAGATTGCAAACCGGGGGTGCCATCCGATGCCTACCGGCTCGGGCGCATCCCCCGTGTTGCGCGCCACCACTGTCAACTCGATCCACTGGCTGCCAAGCAGCACAGTCACCGTCACGTCTGTCTTCGACGGCCAGTGCGCCCCAAAATCACGGGCATGGAAGACAGCCTGCGCCTGTCCCCCATCGGGCAGCCCCGTCGTCTCCGTGGAGTCCGCCGCATTGGCCAGCAGCAGCCCATCATGCGCCACCCCTCCAGAACCGCCGGGCAGCGTCATCGTATGCCCGCGCCACACTGAGCTCACGCGCCCCGCCGCCACCTGCGACGCCACTCCCCCGATCCGACCGCCCCACGGCGCCTCGAAAGCTCCGCCCATCGCCAGGCTCGCTGCACCATCCGCATCCTCGCCCGTGCCCGTCATCGCGCTCTCCGCGCCCTCAATCGACGGAGATGCCAGCAGGTTCACCTCTCCCTTGCCTGGGATATAGGCCGTAATCTGTAGCACGTTCATCCCCCGGCCCGGAAGCATCGTCACCGAAAGAAACTCCGGCATTGTGCCGCCCATCAAGCGCATCCGCGTCAGCTCAATCGCCTCCTGCCCGCCCGGCAGTGGCACCGCAACATCCGTCCGGTCGGTCGCAATCTTCGCTTCCAGCTTGTGCAGGTTTCCACGTCCCCGTTCGCGGTAGGCAAAGCTCAACACCCCCACCAGCACAGCAAGTATCAGACCCGTCACCATCCCCGACCGCATCAAACCCCTGCGCCACACCCGGTGAAACAACGATGCACACCACTCCTGCAACATCGCCAGATACATTTTGCTCATCCGTGGCTCGTCCAAGTCGCCCGTCCCGTCTTTCTCTCTTCTTGGATGTATTCTATCCACCCGATAGCCACTTCCGTCTATCCCCTAATTTCTAAAATCCTGACCCCGTTGGCATTTGTTTTACAGACGCAACCAATCCGCACCCCACTGAATCTCACCCTCAGGCGGTTGGTATCTTCCCGCCGAGGAGACATTATGAGTGCAAAAGGAATCTGGATCGCTTTTGGCCTGGGCGTTGCCGCCGGTGCGGCCGTCGCGCTTCTCTACGCCCCGCAACCCGGCGTAAAAACCCGCCGCCAGTTGCGCCGAAACTTCGACGACGGCGTCGACTATCTCGAGGATGCCGCCTCCTACCTCAAGGAGCAGGCCGAATCCCTCAGCAAGGAAGCACAGAAGACCTTCAAGCGCACCCGCGGCCAGGTCGCCGATGCCGTCGAAAAGGCCTCCGATGCCGTCTCCGGTGCCGTCAAAGGCGTCCAATCCATGCTGTAGCCCCCTCTACTCCGGCGGTCCCACAGTCACCACAAAGTACGCCAACTCCGTCTCCCCGGCGTTTGCAATCCAGTGCTCGTCGCCCGCGCAGCAAAGCCCCACATCGCCTGCCTCCATCCGGTGCTCCACCCCGTTCAGGTAGAGCGTCGCCACGCCCCGTTGCAGCAGCCATATCTCGCTGTGCTTGTGCGTCCCAATCGCCTCATGCGGGGCCCCTGCCTGCTGCACGGACTCATGCATCTCCAGGCGGATGTTGCCCGCCTTCAGCATCCCGGTCAGGTACGAGTGCGACTCGTGCCCTCCCTGCATCCCGCGCCCCGCAATCGGCTTGAACACGCCCGAAGCCAGCTCCCGCATCGCCCCGCCCGCCGGCCTCGCCCCTGCCACACCCTGCGCCGCCCCCGCCGTCGCGGTTGTGCTCCCCTGCCCAGCCGTCCCGGCAGCCTGCCCCTCGGCCTGTGCCGAAAACCCGCCAGCAACCGCCAGCAGCCCCGCCACCATCCCCGCAAAATCCCGCCGGTTCATTCCATCCCGATTCATCCCATCCATGGCGTCTCTCCTCCGTCAGATTCAGTAACAATCGCAACCCGAAACCGCTCCATCCTACACGCATCCATCGCCTCCCGTCAGCCGCCTCGGCGAAGTCGTATGGATGCTGAATCGCGGAATCGGAAGGGCACGGCTTCAGCCGTGCCGAATAGCGTGCTTTTATAGATGCGCGTCTCTTGATCGCTTCGCGATCAAGAGACGCGAGAGCAGCACCTGCGTAATTTGAACTTCCACTGCCCCGGAATCGGAGTTAGACTGTCGCCATGGGAAACAAAGACAAAGGCCGTAAAGAGAAGAAGAAGCAGCCCAAACCGAAGGCCCCTCCCGCGCCGCGCCACGAGGAGTTCAGCCAGATCGCCACCCGCATCGTCAAGGACGCAACCGAGAAGAGCAGCTAGCCCGTCGGCTTCTCCATCGGCAACATCGGCCGGCTGCCGCTGCTCTCCATCTCGACGCCGCTCGCCACTTCGCCGGCGGGTTGCTCTCCCGCCTGCAATCCTCTATCCTTGAAGAGTTGCAGCCGAAGTCTCTCTTCGCCGCAATGTGCGCCCGTAGCTCAGTTGGATAGAGTATTTGGCTACGAACCAAAGGGTCGGGAGTTCGAATCTCTCCGGGCGCACCATCCCTTCCTTCCCTCACCTCAAATATTTTTCACCGCTCGATCAAACGCCTGCTGGCTAGTTCTGCGCCTCCACCCGGCAAACTGCATCCAGCCCCGCGAACCTCGAACCATGAACCTCGAACCTGTCCTACAATATCCCTAGCCCTATGAACCTCTATATCCTGCGCCACGCCAGCGCCGGCGTGAAGCGCGCCAACCCGGTCCTCGACCACAAGCGTCCCCTCGACAAGGACGGCAAGCGCCACTGCCTCCAGCTCGCCCATGTCCTCAACGCCATGAAGCTCCAGTTCGACCTCATCGTCTCCAGCCCCCTGAAGCGCTCCATGCAGACCGCCTCGCTCGTCGGCACAGAGATGGGCTACGAGGCCAAAATCCTCTCCTCCGCCGCGCTCGCTCCCGACGCCACCTTCGCCCAGTTCCAGAAGCTTCTGCGCGAGTACTCCGGCCACGAGAACCTGCTCGTCGTCGGCCACAATCCCAACCTCAACGCATTCCTCGGCTCGCTCCTCGTTCCCGCCGCCGCCTGCCCCGCCAGCGGCCTCGACGCCTGCGCCGGAGCGGCCTGCGTGCGTCTGCGCAAGGGATCGCTGGCCCGCGTCAACCTGGCTCGTGGCCCCGCCGCCCTCCACTGGCTGCTCGATCCCCGCACCGTCCGCGCGCTCTACGCCACATCCACCGCCAGGTCTCGCCGAAAGACCTCCCGGAAGTAGTCCGCCGCTTTCCGCAGCGACCACGCCTCCAGCTCCGCTCCCCCCGCGTCCCGGTACCAGTTCCAGCAGCACCCGCTTCGGGTAAACGTGCGTACGCATCCGCACGATCGCGCTGGCCCGGTCCTGGTTCAACTGTCTATAGCAAAATAAAAATTCCCTCTCCCCCCTGCCGCAATACCCCACCCGCAACATTCCACCACGTATGCTGTTAGAGCAAGTAATTCTCATGTCAACCACCGTCTCCGCCGAACCCGCGACCACCCCCCACGCCGCCGCGCAATCGCGACACGCCCGTGTCCTCTCTCTTCTCACCGCGCTCTGGTTCATCCTCTTCTTCGCCTCGCTCTTCGCCCCGTCCGTCCTCGACGACGCCGACGGAACCCACGCCAACGCCGCCCGCCAGATGGCGCTCTCCGGCGACTGGGTCACTCTGCGCGTCAACAACGTCCGCTATCTGGAGAAGGCCCCCCTCCCCTACTGGATCGTCGCCGCCAGCCTTCGCATCTTCGGCGTCAACGCCTTCGCCGCGCACCTCCCGCAGGCCCTATGCGTCCTCTTCCTGATGCTCCTCGGCGTCCGATGGGCACGCCAGGCCTTTGGCGAACGCGCCGCCCTCTACACCGGCCTCGGCGTGCTCACCAGCGCTGGCGTCTTCCTCTTCACCCGCGTCTTCATCCCAGACGTCCTCCTCTCCCTCCTCCTCGCCTGCGCCCTCTACTGCCTCCTCCAATCCCTCACCCCAGCCACACCTAATGAGATTGTCATTCTGAGCGCAGCGAAGAATCCCCGCATTTCGCCCGTAGCTGCAACACATTCGGGTGCCCCACATCTCGATTCTGAGATGTGGGATGGAGCGCCACAAAAGTCCGCTCAGTCGAACCTCTACCCCTACCTCCTGTGGACAGCCCTGGCCCTCGCTGTCCTCACCAAGGGCCTGGTCGCCATCGTCTTCCTCGTCGCCACCGCCTTCCTCTACCTCGCCCTCACCGGCGAACTCCGCAACTGGCGTCGCCTCAAACCCTTCACCGGCGCCCTCCTCTTCCTCGCCATCGCCGCCCCCTGGCACATCCTCGCCGGCCTGCGCAACACCGGAGCCGCCGACGGCCACGGCTTCTTCTGGTTCTACTTCATCAACGAGCACGTCCTCCGCTTCCTCGGCCGCCGCATCCCACGCGACTACAACAAGCTCCCCGCCTCCCTCTACTGGTCCCTCCACCTCGTCTGGCTCTTCCCCATGAGCCTCTTTCTACCGCTCGGCGTCACCGCTGTCCATCGCCGTTACCTGTACCAGACCAAGACGCTCACAGGCCACATCGGACGGCTCAGATTTACGTGGAAGAGTTACTTTGCCAATATTCTGCTCTTCTTCCTTGTCCTTTTCGTCCTTCAGGATCACCTTCATTGCGGATTCATCGAAAGCATCGGCTCGTTAATGATTGGCCTGTTCGGTATGGAGATCGTTCGTCGCCGCCGACACGCGGGACTCTCCTCATCGCCCTTTCACAACCTCGACGCTGCGCAACACACAACACTGCTGCTGAGTCTCTTCTCCGCTCTAGTTCTCGTCTTCTTTTCGCTCTCGACGAATCAGGAGTACTACACCTTCCCCGCCTACCTCCCGCTCCTGATGCTCCTCGCCGCAGCCCTCGCCCGCGCCGAACAACACGCAAGTCAACCAGCAACCAACAACAAACAACCAGCAACCTTGCTCTTCGCCCACGCCGCCTTCACCGCCATCGGCCTCGCCGTCGCCGCGGCCCTCGCCTACGGCCTCTACACCTCGCGCCATCTCGCCTTCGTCCCAGACATCGGCGAACTCCTCGCCCATCGCGGAGTCGGCGACTACACCCTCTCCATGTCTTCGCTCTTCGACCTCACCGGCCCCAGCTTCGCCGCCCTCCGCCTTCCCGCCAGTCTCGCTCTGGCCGCCTTTGCCGTCGGCCCAGCCATCTCGTGGATTCTCCGCGTCCGCCGACGCCACCTCGCCGCCACCACCGCCCTCGCCCTCACCGCCGCCGTCTTCCTCATCGCAGCGCACATCGCCCTCGTCCGCTTCGCCCCCATGCTCTCCTCGCAGGACTTCGCCGCCCGCATCCAGCAGCTCGAAGCCTCCGGCGCGATCTCCCGCGACAACACGCTCCTCCTCTACGGCGACCAGGCCTACGGCTCCTCCATCCCGTTCTACTTAAATCGCCCCCTCGACCGTCCCGCCCTCCTCGTCGATGGCCGCTCCTCCTCCATGCTCTTCGGCTCCACCTTCCCCGACGCGCAGTCCCTCTTCCTCACTCCCGCCCAGCTCTCCGCCCAGTGGGGTTCAGGCCCGCGCAAGCTCCTCTTCGTCCCGCTGGAACGCCGCGACGATGTAGACCGCCTCCTCGGCCCGCGCCAGTTCCTCCTCCAGGAGACCTCCGGCAAGGCCCTCCTCACCGACCGCCCTTTGAATTCCGATCCGGCCCGCCACCTCGACCCAACTCCGCAGAAAGATGAGACGCGCCGCAGTGAGTAATTCCCCACTCCAATCCGCTTCCCGATGGAACCCCCGCTCCATCGCCCTGATTGTCCTCGCATGGCTCATCCTGCACATCGGCTGCCTCTTCACTCCCGGCCTGCTCGACGACGTGGACTCCATCTACATCGAGATCGCCCGTTCCATGCTCCTCCGCCACGATTACGTCACCCCGTACATCGACGGCATCCGTTTCTTCGACAAGCCCCCACTCATGTACTGGCTCGCTTCCGGCTCGATGGCCGTCTTTGGACAAACCGACTGGGCCGCCCGTCTGCCCCTCGCTCTCCTCACCCTCGCCCTTCTCGTCGCCACCTACGCCCTCGGCCTCCGACTCTTCGCGGCCATCTCTCCCGCCAACCACCCCGACCGCGCCGCCCTCTACTCCGCCCTAGCCCTCGCCACCTGCATCGGCCCCTTCCTCTACACCCGATTCTTCATCCCAGACATCCTCATCTGCCTCTGGATGACCCTCGCCGTCCACGCCTTCCTCATCGCCCTCGACCGCCTCCACACAACCAGCAACCAACAACCAACAACCAACAACTCGTCTTTAATTCCTTGCCTCGCCTTCGCCGCCGTCACCGCCCTCAACCTCCTCACCAAGGGAATCATCGGCCTCGTCTTCCCCATCGGCTTCGTCGTCCTCTACCTGGCTCTCACCCGCCAGCTCCGCCTGCTCTTCAAGCTGCACCTCATCCCATCCACCCTGCTCTTCCTCCTCATCGCCGCCCCCTGGCACATCCTCGCCGCGCTGCGCAATCCCGCCATCGCCCTCCCCGCGGGCCTCGGCCTTCCCGCCCGCGCAGGCTGGGCCTGGTTCTATCTCTACAACGAGCACATCGCCCGCTTCCTGCAGCGCCGCATCCCGCACGACTACGGACAGGTCCCTGTCCTCCTCTTCTGGCTCCTCGCCGCTCTCTGGCTCTTTCCCTGGACGGCCTTCCTCCCCGCCGCAATCCTTCGCCACGTCCGCGACCTCCGCAACGGGGGACTTTTTTCCAAACAAAAGATTGTCATTCTGAGCGCAGCGAAGAATCCCCGTATTTCGCCCGAAGCACCACAAAAGCCGGGTGCCCCATCCATGTCGCAGTCTCATCGCGACATGGGTGGGATCGACCGCCAGACCGCCCTCACCCTCCTCCTCTGGGCTGGCCTCGTCCTCATCTTCTTTACCTTCTCCGCCCGACAGGAGTACTACTCCCTACCCGCAATCCCCGCCCTCGCCCTCATGGCCGGTGGCCTCCTCGCCCGCGCCGACCGCGACCCCGCCGGTCCCGCCGCGCGCAGCGCCCTCCTCGCCCACCGCTGGCTGCTCGTCCCGCTCTGCTCGCTCCTCGCCGCCATCGCTCTCTTCTTCGCCATCACCGCGCCCCACACCGACCCCGGCACCGACATCGCATCCCTTCTCTCCCAGGGCGGAGACTACAACCTCTCCCTCAGCCATCTCTTCGACCTCACCGGCCGCGCCATGGGCCTCTTCCGCGCCCCGCTCACCTTCGTCGCTCTTGGCATGATCGTCATCGGCCCGCTCAGCTACATCCTTCGTCGGAAGGCCCATCTCTACGCGGCAAATCTGACCATGGCCGCCGCCGCCGTCTGCCTCCTCCTCTGCATGCACGAAGGCCTCGTCCGCTTCTATCCCACCATGGGATCAAAGGGTCTCGCGGAAGCTATCCTGCAAGCCCAGCGGGAATCCACCAACAACCAACAACCAGCAACCAGCAACCGTCCTCCAGACCTCATTCTCATCGACGGCGAGCTCACCTCCGGCTCCACCCTGCTCTTCTACACCCGCCAGCCCGCGCACTTCGTCAACGGCCGCGTCAACGGCACCTGGTACGGCAGCTTCTGGCCAGACGCCCCCGCCGTCTTCGATGACGACGCATCCCTCGACCGCCTCTGGTCTGGCCCCCGCCGCATCTTTCTGTTGACCTACACCCCCGCCGCCCGCACCATCAGCCTCAGCCCCTTCGGCCCGGTCCACACCCTCGCCGCCGCCGGCGGCAAATCCATCCTCACCAACCAGTAATGATTTCTATTGTCGAGTGGTTGGAGAAGTATGTACTTTGTATTGCATGGCACTCGATAAAGAAGAGGAAGTACTCTTGGCCGAAGCGAAAGACCTCGCTAAACGCTATCGCAAACGATATAACAGGCCGCTCGGAATAACTGGTGAAGTCGCGGAACTCGAAGCAGCACACCTTTTGCATCTTAAATCTGATGCCTGCTAGACAACCCGGATACGACGCTATTGAAACTGTGAAGGGCATTGAGCGACACCTACAGATCAAAGGTCGCTGTCTACTCAAAGATTGCAACCCTGGTCAGAGAGTCGGCTCAATCAATATCAACAAGGAATTCGATGCAGTCCTTCTAGTGTTACTCGATGAAGATTTCAACGCACTATCCATCTACGAGGCCACACGTGTTGCTGTGAAGAAAGAGTTACAGACCATCCGGCCTAAAGCGAAAAAAATGCGTACCGATATGAGCGTAATACGATTTAAGTCAATCAGCACGGTTCGATGGACAGCCCGACCTCATAGACCTTCGTAATTCGCAGATCACAACCAACAACAAGCAACCAACAACCAACAACCAGCAACCATCACTTCCGCTCCACCGGCTCGAACCGCCCGTCCACGCCCAGCGAGTACGATCCCCCGTGGTACACCATCGTGCTCCCCATATAGCTCGCCACCCACACCGCAAACCCCAACAAATCGCGCAGAGGATAGATCGTCGTCGGCCAACCCGCCTCCTCGTCCTCAATCGCAGCGAGCACCACCGCCGCCATCGCCCAGCGATTCACGCACGTCCCCAGCAGCCACATCACTCCCACCGCCGGATGCCCCGCCAGAATCCCCCACACCATCCCAATCAGCCCGAACGGCACCGCATACGTCAGCCCCGTCCCCAGGTGTCCCGCCGGCCGCGACCGCCGTGTGCTCTTCATCCATCGCAACTGGTCGCGGAACGACGCCCGCAAGCCCTGTGGCAGAACCATCAGCCGCACCACATAGTTCGCCATCCTCACGCCGAACCCCGCCTCCGCCAGCCTCTGTCCCAGCACGAAGTCCTCGGCGTAGTACTGCCCCAGGTCCTCGTATCCTCCAGCCTTCTCGAACGCGTCCCGCCGCAGCACCATGCTTACTCCCAGCGCGAACCGCGTCCCACCCTCGATCATGTCGGCCACCAGAATCCCGCCCGTCATCTCCACGCTCTTGCCCACCGCGTCCAGTTGCGCCGCCAGCCCGCCGGTCGTCCGTCCCACATACAGGCACGACGCCAGCTCGCGCTTCGGATCGGCCAACTCCTGCACCATCCGCCGCAGATAGTCCGGCGACACCCGCGCGTCCGCATCGCTCGTCACCAGCGTCTCGTACTCTGCCGCCTGCGCCAGCATCGCCATAGACCACATCTTCGCATTGGGAAATTGCGGCTCGCCGCAGGTCAGGAACCGCGCCCGCACCCCAGGATGTTCCGCCGCAATCCGCTGCGCCATCTGCAGCCCCGCGTCGTCCGCATGGCGCGCGCAGAACAGCAGCTCATACTCCGGATAATCCAGAGCAAAAAACCTCCGCAGATTTTCTTCCAAGTCCGGCTCCGTGCCATGCAGCGGCTTCAGCACGCTCACCGGAGGCATGTACTCCACCGGCGTCCGCTCCTCCCGCCGCTTCCGCCGCGCAAAGCGAACCGCCCCCACCATCACCATCGCGCAGTAGATCGCCGACGTCACCGTCCCCGCCAGCGCACAATAAAAAAGTATCCTCAGCAGCAAACTCATCGCACCCTTCAGCCGGATTCACCCGCGCTTCCAGTGTAGTGCGGTTCTTGTCTTTCGGAGGGAGCAGGGGGCTTCAGCCCTGAAAAAAGCCCGCGAATTCAAAGGGCTTTAGCCCTGGGCCTTCTAGTCGCAACGTCTAGCCACAGAATTCCTACTTCCCCTTTGCCGCTTTCCCCGCGCTCTTCGCCCCCACAACCGCGCCCTTCAGCGCCGCGGCCTTTTCAGATAGAGCCGCGGCCTTCCCCGGCAAAGCCACAACCTTCCCCGCCGCCGCTCTCTGTGGCACAAACGCCGGCCGCGGCATCGGCACCAGCCCCGCGCTGGGCTGCTGCTGTTGGATGCGGCTCAGCATCTCCGTCCGCACATAGTCCACAAACCCCTGCATCTGCCGGTTCATCTCCTCCATCCGCTCCCGCATCTGCAGCACAATCGCGATCCCCGCGATGTTCACCCCCAGATCGCGCGCCAGGTTCAATATGAACTCCAGCCGTTCCAGGTCCTCGTCGGTATACAGCCGCGTGTTGCCGTCGCTCCGGCTGGGCAGCAGCAACCCCTCGCGCTCATACAGCCGCAACGTCTGCGGATGGATCTCATACATCTCCGCCACCGCCGAGATCATGTACGCGCCCTTGCTCTTCCTCTTCGTCGCCATCGCCGCCCTTAACTCGCCTTCTGAAAATCCAGCGCCCTCTTCGCTACCTTAATCAGTAACCGCAGAGCCTCATTGACTGACTGAGAATTCAAAAAGACACCAGCCACATCGGGATCGAGGGCCACCATAACAACCCGAGGCGTACCGTCTTCTTCTTCAATTCCCTTATCCGTATTGATCGGTTCCATCGGTGTCATCGGTGTTAAGCCTTTGCCTTTGTTCTACACCTCGCCCAGCAGCTCCGCCCGTGGGTCCTCCGGGTTCAGCTTCGCCAGCTCCCGCAATATCTCCTTCGACCGTTCGTCCTGCACATGCGGCACCACGATCTTCACCTCCACAATCTCGTCGCCGCGCATCCCTTCGCGCGCAGCGCTCGGCACGCCCTTCTCCCGCAACCGCAGCCTCTGCCCGGTCTGCGTTCCCGGCGGAATCTTCAACTGAGTCCGCCCGCCGCCATCGTGCGTGTCGATCGTTGGCACGTCGATCTTCGCCCCCAGCGCCGCCTCCGTCATCGTCACCGGGACCGTCACATAAATGTCGTCCGCAACCCGCGTAAACACCGGGTGCGTCCCCACCTTCACAATCAGAAAT
>Ga0302200_10000824_pt1 | contig 30268 bp, 20 predicted proteins | sample II_Bog_N3_1_FD_194585 | JGI IMG/M metagenome (GOLD analysis project Ga0302200, IMG submission 194585) | Peat permafrost microbial communities from Stordalen Mire near Abisko, Sweden - II_Bog_N3_1 | ecosystem: Environmental > Terrestrial > Soil > Wetlands > Peat | place: Sweden: Abisko... | reverse complement strand
AAGGCGCCGACGACGTCGACTACCAGCACATGGTCGCCGTCCTGGACACCCTCCAGCAACTCGACATCTCCAAAGTCGGCCTCGCCACGGAGTAAAAATTCCATGCATCGTCGATTTCATTTGTTAGTTTTGCTTTGGTTGGTCTGGTGGAGTGCCGGATGCGCGAGCCACAAAGAGTCCATCGATTTCAATGACAGTTTCACAGTGGCTCCAGAAAATCCGGCGGTGGTTGTTCTCAAGGAACCAAGTCTGACACAATCTGAATTAGAGCAAATCGAGATGGAGGTTTTCAGTTATTTGTTGTCGCGGCCCGCGGGTGAGGATGAACAGTGCTCGGCGATTTTTATCGCGGCGGAAGAAAGCCGCACGGAGGCGCTCAGCAAAAAATTTCCCCGCCATGTCCCGCCACTCAAACCTTGGTGGCACTTGGACCAACAACCCGGACAGTCGCCGCGGGATCTGGATACTGGCCGCCCGGCGATGGTGTTGAGCGCCGACGTGGCCGATCCAGAGAATGGCGTGGTGACAGCCATTGGCAAATGGTTTGCCGGTGATGCCGTGGCCGGTCATTGCACTTTTCAATTCACGAAAAACGGCGGCATTTGGAGCATAAATTCAATGCAGTGACGCCGGCGAAATGGACGCGAGCGTGAACATACGCAAAATCAGGTTTTACTTCGATGGCTTTAATGTAATCGGTCAGCGCATCGTCAAGATTGTGTCTGGCACGTCTCAAATGACCGCGTTAACCGAACGACAAGCTCATTAGTGAGTCACGGCCAGAACACGAACGATGCGCGGTGTTCAGGCATCTCGCCAAAAAAGTATCTCCCAACGTCTCTGAAATGGATGGACTCGTTAGCGGTTAGTGTTAGCAGGAAGTCTTAATGGGAGCGATAAAATGGCAAAAGCACCGCTTTAGTTGAATTTATGAGAATGGAGCGGGTGAAGGGAATCGAACCCTAGTCTCGTTCCCGCAGGCCAAATATGCTGTTTTATTGGCATATTATGGGTGTCTAAACGTAGTGGACAAGGCTGGACGTTAGCAGTAAGATTAGCAGTCTTATGGCAAGCGTTCATCGTCGACCGAAGTCTAAGTTTTGGCACGCGGCTTATTTCGGGCCTGACGGCTGTCGGATGCTGCGCAGCACCAAGCTGGCAAACCGCCAAGCCGCATTGGCCGTGGCGATGGAATATGAGCGCGCCGCAAAACTCGCCCGGCGTGGTGAACTGGTGGAAGCCCAAGCTCGCGAAGTATTGAAGGACATCATGAAGCGGGCGGAAATGGGCGAAACCTTGCAAAGCGTTTCGATCAAATCGCATTTCAATACTTGGCTCGCCAGCAAACGCGATCGCAGGTCGGCGGGCACCGGGGAACGTTACGGAGCTGCCGTGGCAGGATTTCTGGAGACCTTGGGCAATCGCGCCGGCAAAAACCTGGCCAGTCTGACCCTGACGGATGTGCAGCGATTTTTAGATTCTCGATTGGACAAGGGGCTTGCGCCCAAGACCGTCAACGTCGATGTGAAGATCATTCGCGGGGCTTTGAACGCCGCCCGTCGCCAGGGGCTGATCCCCACCAATCCCGCCGAGGCTGTAGAATTACCCGAGGGCAAAGGGATGGAACGCGGCACATTCACCCCGGCGGAAGTGAAACTGCTGGTGGACACCGCCGAAGGGGAATGGAAACTATTGATCATGTTTGCCTATTTCACCGGCGCGCGGCTATCGGATTGTTGCCGCATGCAATGGGACGGCGTTGACTTGGCGGCGGGAACGTTGAGCTACACGCAGATCAAGACGGGTGCCAAAGTCACGGCGCCACTTCATCCGGATCTGCTGGCACGCTTGAATAAGTTGGCCGGGACAGACAAAGCGGAAGTCTTTGTTCTGCCCAAACTCGCGTTGCAACGCACGAGCGGACGACGTGGGCTTTCGGAAACTTTCAAGAAAATCATGCGGCAGGCCGGTGTGGATTCACAGACGGTCAAGGGCGCGGGCAACCAGATGTTCTCCCGCCGGTCCTTCCATGCGTTGCGTCACAGCTTCACCTCCGCACTGGCCAATGAAAATGTCTCGCAAGAACTGCGGATGAAACTGACGGGGCATACGACGGAGGGCGAGCATAAGAAATACACCCATCACGAGATGGACAATCTCCGCGCGGCCATTAAAAAGATTCCGTCGCTTGGGGCAAAATGAATTGGCCGAATAAACGAATTTGTTCGAGTCAGTCATTTGGTAATATAGTCAGGCGACCGGTCGCGTTTGGTTGGCTATTTGCGCCTTGGCTCGGGCTGGAACTGACCCACAGTAATCACGCGGCAGCAACGGCATTTGTAAAATTTGTGCAGAACGGCGTCCTGGTATGGTTCACACCCTACGTCGGCTGAACGGATTGAATTTTGCAATCAATATCGCCCTTGGGAAACCGGGCAGCCGTCAAAATATCAGGACTACTTCCAGCCGTGAGCTTGCGGAAAACTGACCCAGCTGGACCGGAACATCCGGCCAGCGATTACCACACAAACGGGATGAGTCGGTAGGGGGTGCGTCCGCAGTATTCGCAGTAGCCGGGCAAATCGCGGTGTAGAACCTTTTCCTCGTTGAGCAGCCGCCAGACAATCAACGGCACCATGAGCGCGGCCACGGGCAGCGCGACGAATGATCCCAGCGCCAGCGGCCCCCAAAACCATTGGATGAGCGAGACGGCATACATGGGATGCCGCACCCATCGGTTGGGGCCGCGGTCGGCAACCGTCTGGCCGGCTTCGGTTTGGATTACGCTGGCGGCAAAACGGTTGGACTTGAAAACGGGGATGAACAGCAAATAACCGCCGGCGTAGCCAAACAGCGCCAGCACCGTCAGCCACCACGGCACCGGCGTTAGATATTCTTGAGACCAGCCCAGACGATGATCCAGGCCGCACAGCACATAAAAAACGACGGTCACCAGTTTCATTAGGAAGATGATGAATCGCTGGGCGACGACCTTTTCCTGGCGCAACAGCCGGCGTGCGAGCAGTTCGCGGTCGTATTTGTAGAAGTAGGTGCAGAAAACCAAAATGAACACGAGGTTCAAGCCCAGAAACGTCCAGCCCTGCCAGTAATGCCAGGTGCCGGGAACAAACAGCAGAATGAACAACACTGTTTGCTGGAACAGCGTCCAGCCAGCCAGTCGCGCCAGTAGATTTTTGGCCAGTTGAGTTTCCAATCGCTAGACATTGCCACGTTTGAAGTCGCGTTGCCAGCCGCTTCAGATGCCGGTGCAGAGTGAGCGGGCGGCCCCAGACAAGCGCATCACCTGCTGGACCGCTCCGGCGATCAGCACACGGAATGGTTCCCAGACGCGTGGTCCGCCAAGCCTTGATGATTTAGGTGCGTTCGTGTCGGAGCGTCACTCCCGGATTCTTTTCGTAGGCCGAACCCATGCGGCAGAGTTCATCCAGCGTTTCAGCAAACAGGTTGAACTGAAAACCGTCCGGATTGACATAGGGCGGGCGCATCCGGGTGTAGGTGACGGTGGATTTGCCGGTGGAAACGACATAAGTGTCCAGCGTGACCATCCACTGGTGCGGCGTTCACCTTCCTGCCAATGCTGCCACAAAAGCTTCCTTCAGTCATGGTGCCGCCCACGGCAGCGGCCACCTGCTGCCAGATTACATCGCGGCTGGGTCCAAATAGATTGCGGAGAATGCTCATAATCTTGGTGGCGACTTTAGCCACTGCGCCGGTTGGTCGTCCATGATAATTAATTGAAAACATTGGAACCGTGCAATTCCATTGACATGCGTGGTTGGCGACATGACTCTGCGCAGTCAGCTAGTCAAAAAATCAAAACAAAACAATGAGCTTACCGACTACCTTCGAACTCTCCATAATTGCAGCTACGCTGGCAAGAAATTCAAATGTCGCACCGGAAGATCTGTCTGAAAATGCACTCAAACTATGGTATTCAGCAGAAAAAACAATTCACCTAAACCATATCGGTGAAATTCTCTTTGAAGAACAAGAGCTGCCCCCGATTCCCAATGATGATAACTGTCCATTTGCTCCAAGTGAACCACTTTTTTTCCCGCCGATCCAAGGCGAATCAACTATTCCAGTGATTACTCGTGATAAGTTCTTGGAAACAGTGCTGCCACAATGGGCGGACCGGCCAGATGAGCTCAAGCGCTTTGCACTAATATTTATTGGAGATTATCTACGAGCCAAAAATAGGAAGGATGTAACTCAAGACAAAGTCGAAGCAGCCTATACCAAATGGAAAACGTTTGAAAAGATTGAGAACGCTGAAGCATTTGCAAGAGAATTTACGTCATGGTTTAAACAATACAAAATTAACAACAAACGTTTCGCGGGAAAACTTTCTGCAGCAGCCAGAGCTGAGAAAAAATCTAAGAATGCGAATGGTGCAACAACTTCTCCCAAACCTAAAAAAACTCGCAAGGCCCGCCCGCCATTCGACCAATTTAAAAATGTCCTCTTGACTTTAGATTAACGAAATTAAAACTTGCCCACCGTTCACGCCGCCTTGCTTTTCGTTTGGCGGCCTTTGTTTTTTGTTCAAATTGTGCTCTTTTATCGCGGCTTTTTGTTCGTGGTGCAAATCACGAAAGGGGAATAAAGAAAAACGTTCGTGGTAAATCTTGTGGGCCGAGGTCAGCAGCCTCCGCTCACATGATTAACATAAAACAAAAAGGCAGCGATGCCCCGGTTTCCAACCCGGCCAAGTTGGCTCACAACGCAATGCAGCCCGTGTCCAATCGGACCCGCGCAATCTTTGAGATTCCTAAATCTCACCAAACTACGAGGCCCGTGCAAGCCAGGGCGCGCGAACTTCTGCAAGATCAATCCAACGGTCTTCCAGTATGGATTCGACCACCCAAGTCGGGTGTAGAGTTCTACTGCGGCTTCAGCCGGGCCAAACTATACGAAGGCGCGGGCAAAGGGCATTTCAGGAGCGTTTCCATCCGTCAGCCTGGTCAGATCAAGGGGACAAGGTTGTTCCATCTTCAGTCAATCTTGGATTTCATCGCCAAATGTGAGCAGGAAGCCATCCAATGAGCACCTTAACCGACCTCGAAAAGGTCATCAGACGCGGGGAGCCAAGTCGGCCTGAAGCTCGCGACGCGCTTGACCAAGTCATGAAGCGACAGCTATACCGTGAACGCGGATTTGGGAGTTGCGCGGAGTATTGTGAGACTATTTGGGGATTTAATCCCAATCGTGATTACCAGCCGGCTCGACCCAATGAAGTGGCAATCGAAGTGCCAGCTCAAGTCCCAGTGCTCGCCGCTGTGGTTTTGGCACCCGTCACAACCTCAAACTCACGGCCCGTGCCGACAAAGCAGTCGGCGGTCAAAATAAAATCCAACCTTGGCGCGAAACTTAAGCCGGCGGCGGTCATCAAGAGGACCAAACAGAAAATTGAAAGTATTCAGTTCGACTTTCCATTCGTTTCTGCGCCCACCTTAAACCAAAAACTTGGAGGGGTTTCTCCATGAATAATCACACCTTAAACCGCGCCCGCGCCTACATGGCCAAGTGTCCGCCGGCGATCAGTGGGCAGGGTGGTCATAATGCGACGATTTATGTCGCGTCGTCGCTGGTTCATGGTTTCGCGCTTGGTGATGCCGACGCGCTACCTCTGCTGCGTGAGTTCAATCAGCGATGTGAGCCGCCGTGGAAGGATGGTGAACTGGTTCACAAAATCATATCGGCATCCCACTCCGTGCCGCTGAAGCCATACGGCCACTTGTTGGGTGCCAAGGCGAACAGTAACAATCTGACGCCGACAAAATGGCTTGCCCCGCCACCACCGAAACCAAAGTTTCAGAAGGATGTTCTGAAGCGCGTTGCGAAGGTAGGCTCGGCCATCACGGACGCGGTGAGTTTCCTTGCCCAAGTTTCACCGATAAGCGTGGCCAGCTTGGATTCGGCGGATGTGTTGCGGCATCTCTACCCACACGGCACTGGTGAAAAAGTTTTGGTGTTTAACGACATGAAATCGCAAGGTCAATTGCTTTGGGAGGCCGATAGCAACCCGATGCAGGAACACTTGCCAACCGGCGCGGACGGCGTGTGGTTTTTGCCGCAACCGGTCTGCGGAGAATATTATCCAAACCCACGTTTGGGCGGCAAAATGTCCCGCCGTTCAGAAGAAGCGGTGACGGCGTGGCGCTATGCGGTGCTGGAAAGTGACGAGGCGGACGCCGATGACTGGCTGCGGTGTCTGGTGCAGATGCCGCTGCCCATCGCATCGATCTGTGAGTCTGGTGGCCGTTCCGTCCATGCGCTGGTGCGGGTGGATGCGGCGAGTAAGGCAGATTGGGACTATCTCATGGGCAAAATCAAGCCGGTGCTCATCACGCTGGGAGCTGACCCGGGGACTTTGACGGCCATCCGGTTGTCACGACTACCACAAGCCATGCGCGGTGAACGCCGGCAAGGGCTGCTGTATTTAAATCCGCAACCAAGTGCAAAGCCGATTTATCAGCCGCCGGTGCAACCAGTGGACCTGAAGGGATCAACGATATGAGTGAAACAGAAATTGGCATTATGAAAGCATGGTCGCAAACCAACGGTGTTGTTATCGCACCAGCGACTGCGCTGGTCACGCCCACACCAGATACGCCAGTTGCTTGGTTTGATGCAAGGTTTCCAGGCTTGAAAGAGAGGCACGGCGACCCGGTGCAGGAAGTGTCGGCGGGGAATAAGAAGGAAGATCGTCCTTTTGTCAAAGACCTGTCCGAAGATTTTCTGGCGGCAACGCTTGGAGAGGCCGGCTCGCCGGAAGCTCCAACGGTGTTTGTGACCGAGGAGAATCGCTTTTACACATATTCACAAGAGAATGGGATATTCAGCGAAAGGCGGGAAGCGACATTGGCCACAATGTTGAGCGAATTACTTCTGAAGTGTGCGCGTGCCTGCGAGGTGAAATTTGACACTCGCAGTCTGGAGTTTCAGTTCCGGGATTCTTCCAGTCTCAAAGGCGTTCTTTCGCGCGCACGCGGTCTGTTGGAAGTCCCGCCTGGTTATTTTGAGACAGATCTGATGAAGTTTGTGCCGTGTAATAATGGTATGTTACGGCTAGCGGACAAGGTTCTGCTACCATTCAGCCCCATTCATCGGCGGCGAAACAAGCTGGCGGTGGCTTATGATCCAACCGCTACGTCTCCAATGTTTCTTGATGGGTTGCTCCGCCCTGCCTTGGACCCCGATGACGTTGAATTATTACAACGGTGGTGCGGGTTGGCCTTGATCGGCACTAATCTGGCGCAACGGCTGATCATCCTCACCGGCACGGCCGGCGGCGGAAAGGGGACTTTCGTGCGGGTGTTGAATGGTATCATTGGAGCGGCAAACGTCGGCACAATACGACCGGATTATTTGGGAGAGCGCTTTGAGCTAGGGCGGCTGCTCGGCAAGTCTCTGCTGTATGGCGCAGATGTGCCAGAAAACTTTCTGAATGGCAAAGGCGCGTCGGTGCTCAAAGCGCTGACAGGCGGTGATCCAGTGACGCTGGAGTTCAAGGGCAGTAATGAACGACCGGAGATAATTTGCCGGTTTAATGCGATCGTGACATGCAATTCGCGGCTGACCGTTCACTTGGAGGGAGACACGGATGCGTGGAATCGTCGTTTGATAATTTTTAAATATCAAAAGGCAAAACCTGCGCAAGTAATTCCTGATCTAAGCGAGCGAATCCTATCCGATGAAGGTGCTGGTGTGCTGAACTGGATGCTGGAAGGACTGGAAAAAATCCGTGCAGACGACTGGCAACTCCGTTTGACAGCAGCGCAACAAAAGCTAGTGGACGATCTGTTGCAGGAATCCGACGCGGTGGCCGTCTTTGCAAAAGAGCACCTGCGTAAGGATGAAGCCGCATCGCTTTCTGCTGCGCAATGCCATCAGGGCTATGTAAATTTCTGTGACTCACGGAACTGGACGGTGTTGCCGAAGAAGATATTTGCGACCAGCATCACAGAAATGATCACACGGCAATTTGGGCTGGCACAGCGCAACGATATTGCTGATGAACATGGCAAAGCGCAGCGCGGCTGGAAGGGAATTAGATGCCTATGAAACGGGTAGCAATTGGAAAAAGCAATCAGTGCAAAGCTGCACCCAAGTTCTGTTTCATCATCCCGACTCCGGTTTCGTCCTTAAGATCGCTCCAAGTGTTGTCAGGGGGAACGGACGCGGTAGAAGCGGTTGGCGATGTTGGTGGCCAGATCGGAGAACGGGAACCGGCCAGACCCCGAGGGAAATTCGGTGATGCGACCAAGATTAGACCATAAATCGGGTGGCAACGCCACGTTGGTGCTCGTCAGCACCGAGAAGCTGGCACCCGTAAGGTTGGTGAAATTAAATCCAAACACGTGGTTGGTTTTCTGGGTCAGCGCGGCCAACACGGGCGGATGGTTGGTAATAATGAAAAGGTTCGTTGTGATCGTGAACGCATCCACCAGCACCGTGCTGTCCTGACCGGGAGTTAGGTTAGCCAAGACCAAGGCGGCGGTGGTCCCGCTGGCTGTGAAGATGCCGGAGTTGGGATAATACGAGTTCGAACCACCCACGCCTGGGCTGGCAGTGAAGGGAATGAACGGACCTCCATTGAGCGACCACGAGGCATTTGGATAACTCCCATAGTTTTTTCGGCAGTTAGCGTAGAAACTCACCTCATAGGCCACGCCCGGGGTCAAGCCCGAGATGGTAGTGGCAAGGGTGTTGGACTGGCCCGGACTCTGAATGAACGCCACGTTGGCACCTTGCGGAATCGCGCCATTATCTGCAAACGGGTTGGAGCCGGCGGCGGGATTCAAGCCGATGTAATTGGAGGGCGATACCGTCCAGCCGGTGATGCCACCGCCATTCTGGCTGGCATAGCCTACCCCGTTGGTATAAGTGTCCACCTCAAAGCTGGCATTGGGAATGGAAGGCACTAAAGCTTCGACCGCGCCGAGGTCCGCATAAAAATTCATTACACGCGGGAAACCAGACCCACGCTGGTCGGTGGTGAGGGAGGTTAAACCGCCGGCATCAATGGCGGGCGAACCGGGCATCGGTGGCATGGTCTCAGTTGGACCGCCGTAATTGCCAAACGGAGCCAGCAGTGGATTGGCGGAAAGCACGGTAGCTGAACCGTTATTGGTGCCGCCGCCATTCACCAACGACTCCACTATGTTCGATCTGCCGGCGTTGATAGTGCTGCTGCCCCAATTGTAAATATCCTGGTAGGCGTTCACGGCAATGATGCTGTTGGTGAGGTTCAACGTGCTTAAGTAATTGTCAATTCCGCCGCCCAAGCCACCGGCACTGTTGCCGGAAAAAGTGCAATAAAGCAGGTTCAATGTGGCACCGAAGACATTATCAACAGCCCCGCCGTTGTCCGGCGCGGTGTTGCCGTAAAGGGTGCAGTTCTGTAGCGTGCAGATGGAATCGTTGCGAATGGCACCCGCAAACCCGGCGGAATTGCCGGACAGCGTGCAGCCCGTCAGGGTCAAAGTTCCCTCATTCTCAATAGCTCCGCCGGCCCCGCTGCCGTCCACCACATTGCCCACCAGCGTGCAATTGGTCAGCGCGAGCGTGCCGCTGTTAATGATGGCACCACCCCAGTCATTGGCATCGCTGTGCGCGTTCGTCAGTGTGAGCGAATTCAACACCACATTCGCACCACCTGCGATGGTGAATATTCGCGAGGCAAAACTGCCGTTCAAGACCACTGAACCAGTCCCGGGGCTGATGACCGTGGTGGTGCCGGCAACGGAGAGCGAACCGTTGGTAATAATAAATGTCGCCGGACCGCCGCTCGAAAGTGCGGATGCAAAACTGATGGTGTGCGCACCGGGATGCGTTGCGGCGTAATTCACCGCTTCCCGTAAACTCAAACCCGCGCCGACGGTGGGATCAATGGTGCCGTTGTCTTCGTCCACCGTGGTGCTGACGGCGAGTAGCGCCACATTAACCAGCGAAATGGTATCGGTCACGACCGGGGCTATGGACGCCGTGACTGAATAAGCGCCGGCAGTGCCATTGGCCGTCAACACGGCGCTTGCCGTGCCGGTGCCATCCGAGTTCACATTCGTGCTGGACAAGCCGCCAAAGCTGCCGCCGCCGGAAGACGCATTAACTTTTAGCGCCACCGGGTAATTAGTGACGGGCACGCCGGCGGAATCCAACACGGTGAAAGCCGGGGCTGGCAGGAAGGCTTCGTTCACCAGCACCGCCAGCGGCCCGTTGCCGGTGAGACTGGTGACGACGCGAATGGTTGCCGTGGCAGAATTTTGATTGTAGGTCGCCGGAAGTCCGTTATAAACGAGGACCCAGTAGCTCGTGTTCGCGCTCAAAACGGGGGTGGTGAAGCTGGAAGAATCACTGCCCACTGGCGTGCTTGTGTCGCCGGCAACACCTTGATACCACTGGAAGTTTGGCGATGTGCCCGACACGCTGACGGTGAGCAATTTGGTTTGGCCTGAGGCAATCACGCTGCTGGTTGGACTGGTCAGGATTGCAACGGGTGTGAATGCGCTGACCGTCGCGGTCGTGGAATCGGTCGTGTAGGACGTGTTGGTCGAGCTGATGGCCCGGCAAAAATACTGGTGCGTTGAGCCGGCTGCCAGACCGCTGACGGTGTAGGACGCGGAGGTTGCACCGGAAATCGCGGTGGCCGCGCCCGGATTCACACTCGTTCCGGCATACCATTGATAGTTCACCCCGCCGCCGCCGCGAATCGTGGCCGCGATGGACATCGTATAACTGCTGCCGGCAACAATGTTGCTACTGGCCGGTTCGACTGTAATGAGCGGATACGTGCTGAAGGTATATTGCTGTCCCGTAAACGAAGCTGGCACGGCAGGCGATTCGCTCACATGGCCGACATAGCTGCAACCCAACAAACCTGTGCCGGTGCCGGTGCTGGCGGCCACTACCCAGTTGGAACCGGAACCAGTCACGCTGGTGATGGTGGCCCCCGACAGACCATCGGGATTGGTCAATATAAAGTTAGCCGCCGTGACGCCAGAGATGGCCGCGCTGAATGTTACTGACCAATGCACTGTGGCCGCTACCGTTGGCGAAGGGTCGGTGATGTTGAGGGCGGTCACGTAAGGCGCGTTAGCCACGGTGATATAAAAGTAGTAGGGGCCATTCCCGGGCAGACCGACGGCATATTGGACCGTGATCAAAGTGTTGACGGGCAGGGAGCCGGCAAAGACACGGAGGTATTCATCCGGATAAATCCGATCAATGCTGTAATTCGGATCCGCAGTGAAATTTGCCGCGTCGGGCCAGGTATAAACGCTGACCAAGTCGGAGGACACGCGCGCCATCGATGAGCCGGCTGGCGTCGGGGCACTGAAAAAATACCAATCGCTGCCACTGTTGTTCTGGATGTCCACCGAGCCGCCAGGCGCGACGACGTTGGTGATGTTTTGGGCTATGCTGTAGCTACTACACAGCAGTTGAATCAACAGCGCTGCGAGCAAAGGCACAGCAACTCTACCGCCACCGGCGAAGCGGCGTGCACGGGGAATTTTTTTTCTATGCATAATGGTTTTTGGCAGGCTATGGATCGGACGAGGAAGTCAATTTTTAATCTTGGATTCAATCCGCCTGTTCGATTCTAAAAATCGTAGCAGCAGGTAATTTTAATGGCAATTAAATTCGTTATTAAACGGGCTCAATATTGTAAAATATGGTTGGCTGAAAACTGTAATATCTGCTTGCCAGAATTCCCACTCTGAGATTGATCTTGCCAAGGACCATAAAATGGTTTCTCGGACAATACGGACACATCTTTTCTATACCTTGGAGATTATATTATTTTTTAAATTTATGTTAAGAAGTGTGATAGATGCGTCCGTTTTGTCCGAGAGTTAATTTTGAACTGTGCCCCACTGGCCCGTTCACCGCTCCAGCGGTCAAACCTCTACGAAGGCACCTCGATGGGACGACTGGTTGCCACAGCCAACCCGGGCCACGAACTGAGGTCGAGCCTCACCGGAAACAAGTCGCAAAAACGTAGTCTTCGTTCCACCACACTGCTCAAGTCCGATACAATCAATATGTTTGTTGCAGGCTGTATCTCCTTCACAAGAGAGTGACAGCGCACAATAGCATGTGGCGTGATCAAAGCGATGGTGACGCGGCCTAGTGTTGCCGTTCGAGCCTAGCGGCAGTTGGTCGCACCGTTTGCCAAAAACATATCGTCAGCTTTTAGAGCCTTCGTCGAATGGTCGGTCCCCTGTCTTGACGTTGGCGGCATGCTCCTTGGCTCAGCAGGATAGATCACCATTCCAACGGTCACACTCACCAAATTGGCGTCTGATTTGACAACTTGGTGCCGCAACCAAACCAGCCCAGGTAATGCAAGGCCAGCCTCACCGGAAATGACCGGAAAAACCGCAGTTTCCACACTATCAATTTACTCGGGTCCAATAGAATCAATATGTCTGTCGCTGTCTGTCACCCTTTCGCAGAAAAGTGACGGCCACCGATAGCAATTGGCGCGGATCAGCATGGTGGGATGGTGGCCTGAGGATTCATTTCAAAATGACACACCGTGGGTCACGCATTTTTGGTAAAAGATTTCGTGCTGGAGGGCTACCTTGACCAGCCTCCATCCGGTTGAACTTTCTGTTTCAGACGATCTACCTGTCACACTTGAGCGCCAATGCTCAAAAGGTTACACCGTGGTGACACCCTTATTAGGGAGTGTTACGGGCATACTTAAGTCGTTATCATTCACGCCACGAGCTTGGACCATATGGTGAAAACCACTGCTTTTAGCGCGATGCTTGTTGCTTTATTGATTATCAACGATTTACACGAAAAAAAGTCTGCAAGTGTTACGCGACCGACCCATCCACCCTGCGCCAGTCCCTGACCAACCGCTTCACGCCGGAAGTCTGGAACTGGTTCATGAAGTCCCTGGCGTTCAATGACCGGTCCCACTTCTACGCACCGGCCCAGGGCGACATCAAGCCGCTGGCGAGCCGTGGGAACGTCATCAAAGCGTTTCAGGCATCCAATGACCCGGTGACATTCGCGGAGACACTGGCCCACCTCGAAGGCGGCAAGGCCGATGGCGCGTTCGTGGGTGACACGCTGGACACCATCCAGAACTTCCATAACCTGCTGCGGACGATGGTGGGGGATGAAGCCGAAGCCATCCGTGGCGGTTCACCGGCTCCCAAGCGGTTCATCGTGGATGCGCGTCACATCGAAGCGGCGCCCAAGGAATGGCTGGAATATCTCCAGAACGATCAATACACGATGGAGAAGATCATCCATGGGCAGGCGTTTGAGGCCGGGTTCGGTCGGAACGGAGCCACGATGGATAAGAATCTGGCCACGGCCATCAACGAACAGCAACGGGCGGCGGACACGATGGCCGGCTGGCGGGCGGAAATTTTAAAAGAGAATCCCGGCATCAAGGAGAAGTTGATGCAACAGCAGATCAAGGAGCGGGCTGACCGTGAAGGTGTGAGCTACACCGGGTTGAAAGAGGCGCGCGGTCATCTGATGAACTTGAACAGCGTGGCGCAAAGTTTCTCGGCCATCAAATCCATGAATAATTCGGGGAAGATTCCGGAACTGTTGCCCTGGGCCCGGTTATTGCGGTCCATTGGCGGCTGGACGGTGTCGGGGGCGGGAACCGCGCTCACGGCGCATTCCGTGTTCCTGGAACAGCCTGTGCGGTTGCTGGGGCTAAATTCACGGTCGCTGGCGATGACGGGACGGTCGGTGGTGGACTTGGGCAAGGTCATGGCCAACTCGATGCTTCAGGCGTTCGGGCGGGAGGTGGCTTTTGAGTCTGACCGCATGTTGGCCGCGAACAATGCCGGGCTGTTTGACGCCATCAACACCAACCGGCAGCGGTGGACGTCGGCGTGGAGCCATGCGAACGTCGCGTATCAGAGTTCCAACCGTGTGGGGCGGGCGGTAGGTCGCACGGCGGATGTCGCGGGGGCGGCGTTGCAGACGGATGTGTTCGCGCCGGGGGCGCGGGACAAGGCGCTGGCGAACCAAGCCGCCGGCAAACCCATTGCGCCGACACTCAAGGTGCTCTCCCCCTTCCATTTTGTGGCGGAGTGCCTGCAAATCTCGAACTTCATCACCTGGCAACGACACATCGAAGGCATGGTGACGGGCGGGGCGCAACATCTGGAGCTGCATCCCGATCTGGTGGACGACAAGAATTTTAAAGTGACACGGGAAATGTTGGGCGGCTTCGGCGCGGGTGAACGTGAGTTCAACTTCCTGTCGCAGCGCATGAATGATTTTGGGTTCAGCCTCGAACAACTGGTGAGGGAGGCCCACGCCAACAAGGGGACGGACAAGCCCATCCTGCGGCCGGAAGTGGACAAGGCCATCCAACAGCTCACGCTGAACGAAATCACGCTGGAGAGCAGCCTGACGAGTCGTATGCCGGCGTTGCAGACGAGCGGGCTAGGTGTGGCCATGAATCCCTTCCTCGGCTGGCCGCTGCAAAAGACCTATCAGGTGTTGCGCCAGTTGCGGGAGCCGAACGGGGAAGCCACCAGCAAGGCGATGCGGAACGGACTGGCGGCGTATCTAGCCATCCTGCCGGTGGGCATGGCGGTCGCGTGGCTCCGTAATAAGTTTGATGAGGATGTCCTTGGCCGGAAACAGAACATCTCCGACCTGAGCAACATCCATGACGTGAAGTCCGGGCTGCTGACCGCGCTGGACAATGCGAGTCGCGTCGGGACGTTCGGGCTGATTGGTGAAGGTGCGAACACGTTCTTGAACGATGACAATGTGCGGCCGATGTCGCTGGACTCCCGAGTATTCTTCCTGAACACCCTGGAGAATACTTACAAGGCGGTGGACTCCCTCTATCACCAGACCGGGCCGCAGTTGTTGCGCGGGGACTTCGATGGGGCGGCGCAGACGGCGGCGGATTATCAGACGGTGGTGCGGCCATTGTTCCAGACCCTCGGCGGGAATTACTGGAAGATTCAACAAGGCTCAAGTTTAGGGAAACAAAGGTCGCACCGCTTCCACGCGGTAGAAACGGATCGGCGCATTCGTATCGATGAAACTGCCGCTGGTCGCGCTGCCCGCCGGCGGGATCAATCCGAGTCCGCTGTCGGTCCAGACGTTGGTGTTCAACCTAAGAGTTTTTTGAAGATAATAATAGCGGGTATTCACACTGCTCCATGTCACTGAAACATTCGTGCCACCGCGCGCAAAGTTGTAGGCGGTGATTTTCAGATTGCTGCTCGCGTTGGTCGGATTAGTCCCCGCTTCGTATTCCGCCCAGTTGGGATAACCGTCGCCGTCCGCATCGGCATAGGCACTCACGTTGGTGGTGCCGAAGTAAGTCAGCAGCCAGGCGATGGGCAGGCCGTCGGGCGCAAGCGCGCCGGGCTGGATGGTGTCCGTCTGCACCGAAGCCATGGAGTTGCTCAAGGAAATCCAGCCGCAGTTGGCGCTCCACACGTAACCGCTGAGCTGGCCGGTGAGCAGATTGACCGCCGGTGCGCCGGTGTTCTCAAAATTGATCCAGCCTACATTCGCGGAGTAGGCATAGCCGCGTAGATTGCCCAAGCCATCCTGGTTCACGCCATAGTCGGTGGCCGAATTATTCTGATACTGGATCTGGTTGGCGGGTGCGCCGCTGCCGAGATTGATCCAGCCGACGTTCGCGGAATAGATGTAGCCGGAGCAGACATATTCGCCGATTACCGCGCCGCTGGCGCTCTGGCCGGTCCCGCCGGACCAATCCATCCAGCCGAGGTTCGCGCCATAAGCATATTTGTTCACCGCGTCAATGGTCGTGCCAGCGTGGGCGGGCGAAAAGACCAAACTAGACGATGCAATAACCGCCAAGATGATGATTTTCATTTGGATGCCTATTGGAAATTCTGCCAAGGATTGGTGGATGTATTGGGTGAGCCCAAGGGCGCATAGTCGTTGTTGCCAGTAAAGTTGTAGTAACCGCCGAGAATATTGCCGGGGGCAAAATTACGGGTGATGTTATTATCAACATTGTTCGTGGCCACACCGATGCCGTATGAGTTATTATTGGCGGCATTGTTGCCATCAACGCGATTCTGGTTTCCTAAAAGATAGATACCATAAGCGCTGTTGCCGCTGCAGGTGTTGCCAAGCAACTGACAGTCATATCCCGGGACGTAAATACCATCGTTCAAGTTGGCATTGGCGGTGCAATCTTTTACCAGGTTATAGTTTCCCAAAATATAAATGCCGTGACTATTGTTGCCGCTGCAATCATCCCCAATGATCTGGCAGTTATAATTTGGCACATAAATGCCATAGGTGCCGTTACCACTCGCGATGCAATCCCTCACGGCGCAGTTATTCCCGGGATAAATGCCAATGGTGCTATTGCCGCTGGCATTGCAATCCTGAAGGGTGCAATTGTTCCCGGTGGAAAAGCCGCCATTGTTGCCGCCGGCATTGCAATCCTTGAGGGTGCAATTGTTCCCCGCTGCAAAGCCGCTAGCATTGCCGCTCGCGGTGCAACTGATAACCGTGCTATTGTTTCCAACTCCGATGCCACCACTACTGTTGGCACTGGCAAGACTGTCTTTAATGATATTGTTGATGCCGCCACTAATGCCAATAAATCGATTCTGGCAGGCCGTGCAGCTTAATACAACACAATTAGAACCAACATAAAGGCCATCCAGATTTGCAGAGGAACAAAGGTGTTCAAACTGGCTGTTGTAAGCATTCACCGCGACAACTCCGACTCCCGCCCAGGAATCCAATGTCCCGTTGCGAATGGCCAAATTTTTTGCCGGATTCACAACATTAATCCCTGCCCCGGGCCCAGCTGCTCCATGGAGCGTGAATCCGTTCAAGTCCAGAATGACGTCATTGGTCGTGATGTCAATGCCGTCGGAACCGGCGATCCCGGTCAAGCTTGCCGTGAGATAATAAGAACCGGGATTGGTGATGCTATAGGGCAGGCTGCTAATGGGCGTGCGCGGTTCAATTTGATCGAGCGTCTTCATCGTCGGTGCCGGTGCGCCCGGCGGTGTCAGGGCACCTTGGGCGAAGATGATCGAAAGATGCTGGCTGAATGTTGCAAGCGCCAGCAAAGTCAGGGCGATTAGTTTGCGATTGTGTCTGGTTTTCATTTGTATGCCTATTGGAAATTAGCCCAGGGACTGGCGACCGTGTTGGTGGGAGACTGGATGGGGGCGTAGTCTTTATTGCCGGGAAAACCGCCGTAACCGGGGCCGGCTGAGAAATTGCGGGTGATACAGTTGGTGACGTTCAAATTATCCGCATTGATGCCATAGGAAGCATTATCGCTGACGACGTTGTCATCAACGCGATCGGGGTAGCCAAAAATTTCGATCCCATACTTGCCATTCCCGCTGGCGGTATTGCCAACGACCTGGCAATCCTGACCAAGCATAATAATGCCATCATTAGTATTGCCACAAGTGTTGCAGTTCTTGATGGTGCAGGCGGTAAGCACAGAGATGCCATTCGTGTTACCTGTTGCCACACAATCTTCGATTATGGAGTAGCTTGCGAGACTGAAACCACCGAGGCTGCCACTGGCGACGCAACCGCTGATGACGCAATTGAGTCCACCAGCAACTATTCCGGCGTTCCCATTGTTTTTGGCGTTGCAATCCTTGATGGTGCAATTATTTCCAACATAGATGCCTTGGTATGTGTTGCCGCTGGCGGAACAGCCAAGCACGGTCCAATTATCACCGACGACTAAACCCAATGATGAGCAGTTAGAGGCGCGGAGGCGTTCCAATTCGCCACTGTTGCCATTGACGGCATTCACGCCGTATGCGCCCCAAGTTTCCACGACACCGTTGCGGATCGCCAAATTCCTCACGGGATTCAATACATTGATTCCGTTGTCCGAGCCGGCCACTCCACGCAGGGTGAACCCCTTCAAGTCCAAGGTCACGTCATTGGTCTTTATAACAATGCCGTCAGAACCGGCGATCCCGGTCAGGTTCCCCGCGAGATAGTAAGAACCGGGATTGGTGATGGTGTAGGGCAGGCTGCTGATGGGCGTGCGCGGCTCGATTTGATTGAGCGTCAGCATCGTCGGCGCGGGCGCGGCCGGCGGTGTCAGGGCACCTTGGCCAAAGACGGAGGATTGGGGTGCGGCCAGCAATAAAAGCAATCCCAGCCGTAAAAACATTTTGCGATAGAATTTTTTCATGGTGGATTCCTTGGCTGCTAAGTGACTCTACTTTGAATTAAGCACGATTGCCTTAGAAATACAACAAATTATATAATTAGGTGATTTCCCGATTTAAATTTTTAATTTTGGAAAACCTTATTTAAGCACTGAGGCCAATCCCTATTTGTCGCGAAATCCCGCCTTCAGCAACGACTCGTGAGTGCCGCTCGCGGTTTCCCCGCGCGCAACACGCGCAACGAAAACCCTCGTCCATTCTCAAACGGCTCCACCGTCGCCATCACCTCAAGCACGGGATAACGCACCGTCGCCAGCCCATAGTTCTTGTAGGTCTGCGCAAACAACTCAGTCTCCACGATGCCCGTCCAGTCGGCCAGCGTGAGGAACTTCATCGGTTCGCCGGTGATCTGATGATGCGTGCGCTGCTCCACGACCAACCCGCAGGCCATCACCGTTTCGCCGACGTGTTCGGCGAGGCGTGCGACGGGGCAATAGGTGTCCCACGCGATGTCGTCGAACAATTCCAACGGATGCCCGCTGACGGCGTAGCCGAACAATTCGGTTTCGGCTTCGAGCCGTTCCCGGCGCGTCGGCTCGCGCATCGGCACGCCGGGAAAACGATCCAGCGACGGCGGTGCCAGCAGCCAGCCCTGATTTGAATCCTGCCCGCTGCCAAAGGCGCGGTGCAGATATTGTGCTTCCCAAAATTGGCGCGTGCGAGTCTCGCCAAATTCATCGAAGCCGCCTGCACGAATCATTGTTTCCAATTCCTCCGGTGACGGCTGCACCCGCCGGTGAAAGTCCGCCAGCGAAACAAACGGCCCGCGCTCGCGCTCGGCCAGCAGTCGTTTAACGGTGCGTTCCGCCAGCCCTTTGGCACGCGTCAGCGGAACGCGAATGGCATTGCCATGCACGGTGAACGCTGGGCCGGGTTCGTTGACCGTCGGCGGCAAAAATTTCAAACCCAGCCGGTAACTTTCCAGCACATACACGAGCGGATCATAAAAACCTTTGCCGTTGGTCAGCACGGCGGCCATGAACTCCGCCGGGTAGTTTCGCTTGAGCCACGCCGATTGATACGCTTCCACCCCATACGCGGTTGAGTGCGCCTTGCAGAACGCGTAGCCCGCGAAGCCCGTGACCAAGCCCCATACTTCTTCAATCTTTTCTGGCGTGTGGCCGCGCGCCGTGGCCGAGGCGACAAACTCCTTTTGAATTTCCGCAATGACGCCGCGCTTCTGTTTGTTCAACGCCCGGCGCAACACGTCCGCGCGACCCGGAGGCAGTCCGGCAAAGGCCTCGCAGATTTGCAAAATATGTTCCTCATACACCACCAGCCCGAACGTGTCGTTCAACACGGGTTCCAGCGACGGATGCGGATAAGTGATCGGCTCCAGCCCTTGATAGCGGCGCGTGAACGCCAGTTTCTTGCCCTCGTTGGCCGCACCGGGCCGGATGACGCTCACGATGGCGATGAGCGTGTCAATGTCCCGCACGTTGCATTGGCGGCACAGGCCGGTCATGGCCGGGCTTTCGATGTGATGCACCGCCCGCGCGCCGCCGGAGATCAATTCCCACACGTCCGGGTCTTGCCACGGTTCGAGCGCATTCAAGTCCACCGTGACGCCGCGCTTGGCCAACATCTCTTTCACGTCGCGCATCGCGGCCAGCCCGCCTTGCGCCAGAATATCCATCTTGACCAGGCCGATGACTTCGACGGCGTCCATGTCAAAGTGCGTCGTCGGATAACCTTTGTTGGAAATAAACGTCGGGGTTAGTTCGTGCATCGGCTGGCGCGACACCACCACGCCGCACGGGTGCATCTTTGGATAACGCGGGAAACCGTCCAGAAACTCCGCCATGTCCAGCGCCGTCTTGAACGGCTCTTCGTTCAACGGCAGGTCACGGTTTTCCGGGCTGGCCGCAAGCAGGTCGCGCAACTTGGCCCCGCCGCTCGGCGTGGGTTCATCCGGCACCCAGCCGCCGCCAAAACTCCACGGAAAGTGATCCGTAAACCGTCTGACTTCACGTTCGCCGACGCCCAGCACCTTGGCCACGTCCGCAAAGGCGCTGCGTGCTTGAAACGTCGAGAAGCCGCCGACCACAGCGCAATGCTCGCGGCCATACTTGGCGAAGATGATATTCACCACGTCATCTTTGCGGTCGTGCGGAAAATCAATGTCAATGTCCGGCAGTTTGTTCAGCGCCATGCGTTCCTCATTCAGAAACCGCCGGAAGTAGAGGCCGAAGCGGATCGGACAGACATCACTAATGCCCAAGCAATAACACACCAACGAATCCGCCGCACTGCCGCGCGTGATCCATTCAATGCCGTTCGCGCGGCAGTCTTGCAGAATGTTCCACACGACGAGAAAGTATTCTTCGTAGCCGACCGCCGTGATGATTTTTAATTCCTGTTCGATCTGCGGACGCATGGCCTTGGCCCGTTCGCCGTAACGACGTTGCAATCCATCCGCGACCAGCCGGTGCAAATACTCGTGTGGCGTCGAGCCGTCCGGCGGCACGAACGCCGGAAACTGCGGTTTGCCAAACGGCAACTCGAAGTTGCAGCGGTCGGCAATTTCCAGCGAGTGCGCCAGCCATTCGGGATGGCCTTTGCAGGCGGCAATCATCTCGGCAGGCGTGCGAAAGTGCAGCCGTCCGTCCAATCGTTTCTCCGGGTGTTCCTGACGCAGCAGCGTCAACGTGCGGATGGATTGCACGATGTCATATTTCAGCCGATCGCCGGGCAGCCCGTAATGAATCGCCGGGCACGCCACGACCGGCGAGTGGCCAGTGTCGATTTGCTTCGTCGCCATCTGATAAAAGCGACCGGGAAACAATTCAGCAATGCTCACGTCGGGACTGACCGCGATCAAGCCGTCCGTAAAGCCATCCAGTTTTTCCAGTGCAATGGGCCGGCGTTCTTGATCCGCCACCGCGCCGTCGTCGTCGCTGGCGGCTTGTGCTTTGGCCGACAGCACGCGGTTCAAATTGTGATAACCGCGCGCTGACTCCACGAACAACAGCAGCGGATGCTCGCCCGTGTTTAGTTCAGTGCCGAAGATGGGTTTGATGCCCGCGCGCTTCGCCGCCTGCACGAACTCCACCGCGCCGTGCAGATTGCCGAGGTCGGTCAACGCCACCGCGCTCATGCCGTTCTGCTTCGCCAGATGCACCAGCGCCGTCGGCGAGAGCGTCGAATCCAGAAACGTGAAATAGCTCCGGCACCGCAGCGGAACGTAAGTGGTGATTTTGTTCGGCCGGCTCAACGACGGCAGTGCTTTCACTACGATCTTGATCTGCGGTTTTGCGCGTTCCTTCACGATGTCTCTTGGCGCATCCCGCAATCGCAAGTCGTGCCCGCGCATGACCGTTGACCAGCCTTTCGTCCGGCGCAAATCATCCAACACCACGGCCAGCCGTTCGCGGGCTTCATGGTTCCGGGCGTTGCTTTCCAGCGCCAGTTCGCTGCGAAACACCCCGGCATAGACGTTGGATAATTTTAGCGACACCATCCGCAGGCTCACGCGCCGCTGCCACGCTTCGCGCAGCAATCCGCGCAGGCGTCCGTAAACGTCCGTTTCCAAATCGGTCGGCTCCCGCAAACTTTCCGCCCGCTGGTTTTCATCGCGGTCATTGTAGCGCACTTTCACGGTCAACGTCCGCACGCTGCGGCCTTCGGCGCGCACGTCGGCAAACAGATGATCGGCCATCCGGCGCATGACCGCTTCGACATATTCCTCGTCGGTCACATCCTCGTTGAACGTCTCCTGCTGGCTGAATGACTTCTGCGGCTCGCTGGCCGGCAGCAGCGGCCGTTCGTCAATCCCGTTGGCGAACTGCCGCACGAGCGGTGCCTGACCGCCCAGCAGCAGCGCCAGCAGGTCGGTCGGCGTCGCGGCGATCTGCCCGATGTCGGCCAGTCCCGCCGCGTTCAAACGCAGGGCCGTTTTCGGACCGACGCCCGGCAGCCATTTGTTCGGCAGCGGATGCAGGAACAGTTTTTCGTCACCGGCGGCGACGGATTGAAACGCGGCGGGTTTGTTGAGCTTCGACGCGATCTGGCTGATGAGTTTGTTGGACGCGATGCCTTCGCTGACGTTGATCTTCAACGATTGCCGGATGGCGTGGCTGATCGTCCGCGCAATTTCAACGGATGGTTGGCTGCGGTTGGCCGTGATGTCAAAATAACCTTCATCAATCGAAGTCCGCTCCACGTCCGGCGTGAAGTCGTAGGCATAGCCAAACATCCAGTTGGAAAACTGTTCGTAACGGTCGTAATCGCCCGGCAGCACGATGAGCTTCGGACACAACTTGCGGGCCCGCGCCGTGGGCATCGGCGTGTAGATGCCAAATTTCCGCGCCTCGTAGGAGGCCGACGCGATGATGCCCCGGCTCTCGCCACCGACAGCGATGGGTTTGCCGCGCAGCCGTGTGTCCGCCGATTGTTCAACGGACGCGAAGAACGCATCGGCGTCCAGATGAATGATGGTCCGCATGACATGACTTCTATCAAACCGGCTGGGACAATCGCTGTCCGAGCCAGCTAGTCTTTGGCCCGGCGGATGAGCGCCTTGAACACGCCTTGGATCATCAATTCCTGCGCCGGGATCAGGTCGGGATATTTCGGATTCTCGGCGCGCAGAAACGGCTTGCCGTTTTTAAGAACGAAAGTTTTAAGCGTGCTGGCTCCATCAATGAGCGCCGCGACGATCTGGCCGTTGCGTGGCTCCGGCCCGTGTTCCAGCACGACAAAGTCACCGTTGAGAATATGTTTTCCAATCATTGAATCACCCGTCACGCGCAAGGCGAAGGCATTGCGGGTGGGTTTGTAACCGATGCTGGCCACGTCCACCGTGACACAGCCCTCGGCGTCCTGCTCGCGCGGTTCGGCGAAACCGGCGGGAATCGAGCCGTAGAGGGGGATGTCCACGATGCGGCTCCGCAGCTTGGCCAATGGTGACGTGATTCGCAGTGAACGAGCCTTGCCCGGTTCGCTCGTGATGACGCCTTTTTTGCGCATCAGCCGGAGATGGCCGGTGACGGCATTGGGGCTGCGGAAACCGAAGCGCGCGGCAATTTCCTGGCGCGTGGGCATGGCTCCATTGGCCTGCTGGAACTTTTGCAAAAAATCCAAAATCTGCTGCTGCGGTCTGGTCAACGTTTTCATAGTGACTCTTTAGACACTATATCCGAAAACCTGGGTGTCAAACCGGAATTGTTCACAAAAAATCCGGTTGGGCTGGCAATTCGGAACCGGCTGGATTAAACATGCAACCCGCATGGCGCAACTGCTTCTCCTGCCCGATCCCCGACCGCTTGTCCGGCGGCTGGGCGGAAAGTTTTTCCGCAATGCTCCCCGTCGTCCCGGCGTTTATTTGATGAAGGACGCGCAGGACCAGATTCTTTATGTCGGCAAGGCCAAGGATTTGAAACAACGGCTAGGCAATTACCGGGTGGCCAATCCCGACCGGATGCCGCGCCGTCATCTGAAAATGGTGAACGCGGTCGCCCGCATTGATTTTCAGTTTTGTCCCACCGAAGCGGCGGCGCTGCGGCACGAAAAGAAATTGATCCGTTCGCTCAAGCCGAAGTTCAACCGGGCCGGGGTGTGGCCGGCCAAGCCGAGATTCATCGTGTGGCGGGTCGAAAGCGATCACCTAAAAATCAGCGTCATGGAGACACCGGCGGCGGGCTGGCAACGCTTCGGGCCGTTGGGCGGAGAGGCGGCCCATTTGCAGCGCATCCTTGCGCGGCTGCTCTGGCTGGCTCTGAATCCCGCACGCCCGGTGACGGAATTGCCGGCCGGCTGGCTGCGCGGGGACTTCATGGAGACCGTCTCGCTCAAATGCGGCGGCGCGGCCGGGGAGGCCGGCGGTGCCTTGGAAAATTTCTTCTGGCAAAGTGCGCATGAATTTATTTTGTGGCTCGGGGCGCGGTTTACACATCGCATTGTTCCCTTCGAGCGCCGCATCATTGAAACGGAACTGGAAAGCCTCAAGGAATTTGGGCTGAAGCCGAAGCCGGATGCAAAATGCCGACGGCAAATGGCGTTGCTCTGAAGCTGTTTTATTCAGCGCCTTCAATCATCGCCTCAATCGTTTCCAGTGCATTGCCTTCGAGCCGATTGTTGACGTAAACGTAAGTCTTGCGCGTTGGTCCGGCGGCTTTGCCCTCGGCGATCAACGCCATGCCTGCCGCTCGCGCATCCGGGTTCGGCTCCTGCACCTTGGCGTAAGGTTGAAAAGTTTTCACCGCTTCTTCATATTTTCGGCCCGGCTTCAGCAGGAAGCGCGCGGCGGTGAGTGCCGGGTTGGTCCGGCTGCCAGCCAGCGCCATCTGTTCACTGACCGGCGGCATCGCCTCCCACGAATTAAAAACGTGCGTGACGCCGTGCCGGGCCAGGCAATCGAAATAATCCGGCCGGAGCCAATTTTTATTTCGCATCTCCACGCCGTATGGCCAGCCTTTTGGAAGTGCGCCGAAAAACTTGTCAAGTTCAGCAACGAAGTCGCGGCCATGTTCATAGTCGCTCGGATAAAACCGCGAGAATTCAAACATGAGTAGCCCGATGTTTTTGCGGAACGGCCCGCAGGGGTTGAGAAATCCGTTGGCGAAGGTTTCGGCGTTCAGAAAATGTTCGTTGGCCTGCCCGGCGCGGTGGCCGTGACGTGGGAGATTGTGAAATCTTTTGATCGTGATTTCATCCGTCACCTTAAAAGCAAATTGAAAATCCGCTGGCACCTGCGACACCAAGCCGGTCAGATATTTTTCATCCGGGAATTTATAAAACGCAGCGTCCACGCACACGGTCTTGAACACCTCGCTGTATTCGCTGAGGCAATTCTTCTCAAACCGGGACTCGGCGAATTTGCCGCGATAAACGTAACGCGCTTCGTCGTAGAGCATCCCGCGCCAGCCGGGATATTTCCACGATGAAGTGCCGATGAACACACCTTGGGCGGCCAAGTCGGCCAGCTTTTCCGTCATTTGAACTCGATCAAACATCGGCGTCAAACCTGGGTGGAATCGCGGCCAGTGTCAACGGTCATTGCCTTTCAATCTTGGTCAGATGCCATCATTTTCCATCCAGGACCTTACACTGCCCCGAGTTTTCCAAGATGATCTTTGGTTTGTTGCGATACTCGGTGATGTTGCCGCTGATCTCCACGTTCTGATCCTTGAATTTTTGCAAATCCCCGAACGGCGCAGCGTTGTCGGAAAATACCATCGCAGTGAAAGGCGCGTTCGGTAATGTTGACGACATTGAAGAAGAACGGCGCGTCCTCTATGTCGCGTTGACCCGCGCCAAGGACGAGCTGATTATCAGCCGTCGCAGTTTTGCCACCCATGCCATCAATCCGTCCGTTAAGGCGGAATCTCAGAATGCGGCGACGGCATATTTCTACCGGCCAGCTTGGTGGATGAAGAAATCACTGCCCCGCGCGGCTGGCAGAGTAATCCCAACCCGAGCCAAATTGTAGTCGCCAGCAACCGGCCAAAAGTTGGCATCTTGTTCGACTAAGCCGTGCGAACGTGACGAAATCTGCGTTGGTAGAAAAGGCGATTGAGGATGCTTACGTTAGTCAGCATGTGGCTCTGGTTCGCTTGAAAGATGTAAGCTTTTCCAATTTTCTTTTTCATTCCGTCGTTAGCCATGCGTGCCGACAGGATTTCTGAAAAAACTCTCAAAGCCCTAGTTTTTCAAATTACACTACTAGGAGAGTCGTAATAGTATCTGTTTCATTCGCCCCGTCAAATTTGATAAAAAATCAATCGTCCGCCAAAAAAACACTAAAGCAACCATTCAGTGCCTAAATTATATGATAAAGAGTGGAAAACCACGCGTAACCGGCCAAACATTTTTTGCAAAAAAACTTCTAAAAAAGGTTGACAGGCCGCCGACATGATTTATTATACGACCAAGATAGTCGTGTTTCGTCAATATTTGATACGGTTTTGCGAGCCGCTGATTCTCAAGCTCGCAGCCTATTGGTGCCAGGTTTAAAGCCTGGCTGGCAAGAGAATCCAGCTCGACCCGTCTTCGGGAGATCTACCAGAGCTGACCAGTCCTTCTGGAGGTTCATTAACCATGAATACAGGCAATAACCAGAGTGACTTTAATCTATCAAGTCCAGTCACCCGGCGCCGGGAATAGTTTCCCGACGACAAAACCGGTGTCTTTATCCGGGCTGACCATGCTCGCGCCGATTGTATTGGCGCAGAGCAGGAAGTGCCACTTTGTGTTTGCAGGACATAATCAACCCACATTTGAACTATGAATACAGCGCAAATTATCGAAGATGCTTTTAATAGCAAAGCTTTTGGAGCCGCTCCAAAATCCGCCATTGTTGAACCTTCAGAATTTCGGCGGCACGCCTTCGCACCCGGCCGACGGAGCCGCCAAAGCGGGTTCACGCTAATTGAACTGTTGGTGGTCATCGCGATCATTGCGATACTTGCGGCGTTGTTATTGCCCGCTCTGGCCAAGGCGAAGGATAAGGCCAGAGCAATCAATTGTGTATCCAACCTGCATCAGTGGGGCATCCAATGGAATATCTATGCGGGTGACAACGCGGACTCTTTTCCCACCGGCCTGGGCACGGATGGCCAGCCGGATCCTAATGCTCGTTCGGCCTGGTTCAACTCACTTCAGTTGAACAATTCCCAACGCAGACAAATTGCCACTTGCCCGGCGGCAGTTTCGACTAATTGGGATCTGACCACGCCTGCGGGGCAGGGGCAGTTCGGTGGCCTGGCGACAGCCTTTGCCTTTCCGACGACCACCACGGGCGACGCCTATGAAAATGGGGAGCCGGGAAGTTACGGGGCCAACTTATGGATTTATCACACCTCGGTTCCCATTCAAAACCGTGATGTAGCCGACCATTGGGGCAAACTGCAATCATCGCCAGTTCCAACACAAACTCCTTTAATAGCCGACAGTATGTGGCGCGGCGGCGGCCCCTGGTATGGTGCTGACCGGACGACTTATCAAGCAGCAACAGGTCCAGGCGTCTCTTCCGGCAATGCTGGCTATGAGATGGAGCATTTCAATGTTCCACGCCACGGATCGGGCAAGCGCACCCAGATTGTCTATTTTGACGGTTCCGTGAGCCCCATTAAGATCAAAGATTTATGGGGACTTAAATGGAATCGTAGTTGGGATCAAGGTTATCAGGCTAACAACTATGTTTTGCCGGCGTGGATCCGGTCAGAATAAATCCCCAAAAAATACTAGCCTGAATAAATCGCAGAAAATCTATTTTTAATGAAAAAAAATTTATTTCGCACGCTGCTCTTGACTTTGGCACCGCTTTTAATTTCTGCGGACAAAAGCCACGCGGGTTCAGCCTATCAATATCTCTACACAGGTGATTCCATCGGTTCGCAGCCGTTGCAATTCCGCGAGAGTGTATCCACGTTGACCAACAATTCAAGCTACTATCTCTTCCCGGACAACCCGCAATTTGGCCAGCAGTTGGATGATTGGTATGTCTTTGCTGGCACCACGCCGACTTTTGGCCTGCAAGGTTCATCCCAAATCGAAGGACCGCAGAACGGCACCGATTATGGAACTTGGCTTTTTGGTTATATCGAGGCACCGCTTACCGGGCAATATACGTTTTACATCGGCAGCGCTGACAACTCGGTTCTATTATTGAGCACTAACTATAATCCTGCCAACGAAGTGGAAATTGCCTATGAACCGGGCTCCGGCGATCCACTGTTTACCGGCAACAACCTTGCCACGAGACAATCTGCACCAATCAGCCTGGTGCAGGGACAGAAATACTATTTTGACGTATTCCAGCAGGTAGGCCCTGGACCGGGATATGTCCAAGTAGGCTGGGTTCGCCCTGACGGTGTGCAAGAACTCATACCCGCATTACATCTTGCCCAGTATGAAGGCCAGAACTTTTATAACGGAGCCGCCGCAGTGACGGCACCTGTTTTCAACGTGGCGGGTAACGGTAATCACGGCGGACTGAACGGCGGCGACATCACTAATCAGGCGAATTTGACGGAAGGCCAGGAACTGTTGTTGCAGTTGGATGTTATCGCCGCCCAGCCGACGACCTTTGTTTGGAAAACTAATGGGGTAATTGTTCCCGGTCAGAATCTCTCCTATTTTGACATCTCCCGGACGCCGGCTTACTACAATAATGTTCAAGTCCAAGCTATAGTGAGCAATGCGTTTGGTAGTCTCACGAGTTCGGTGGCCAGTGTTTATGTCACACCAGATACAACCCCGCCAACTGTTGTGAGTGTGGACACAGCCGGCAGCCCTAATCTCCTAGAGGTGGTTTATAGCAAACCGGTGAATCCCGCAAGCGCCACCAATCTGGCCAATTATCAAGTGAGCATCACTGGTGGCGGCTCCTTTCCAGTAACGGTTACCAATGTCAGTCTCTCTGCTGACCAACAGACCGTTACCTTTATTGGAACGTTTAATTTTGGCGTCGGCACCAATTATACCCTGACGGTTTCAAATGTAAAAGACCAAGCTACAACGCCAAATACACTAAGTCCGAATCCGACGGCGGCACCGTTCACTTTGAGCGCGCCCCTGGGAACGACTTATAACTTTAATTCCGGACTGCCAAGCGGCGTGCGGATTTTCGGTAATGCTTCGATTGAAACTAGTCCTAATCCAAGCATTGGAGGATATGTCGCTTTGACGGACGCCGCGGTCAACGAAAATGGAGCTGTTCTTTTAACGCCGCGTAATAATATAGATGAGGCACATATCAAATTTAATACCAGCATCGGCTCATCCTATAACACGGCCACACTTGGGTCGGATGGCGGCGATGGTATTAGCGTCAATCTTTCGGCCAATCTTCCGCTCGGAACCTTTATCAATCCACAATTTGGCTATTCGCCACCGGTTGTAAATCCCCAATTCACCGTTTATTTTAACGCCCGCCCCAACGGATTGGAAAATCCGGTGGAAATTGGCGTGGCTTTGAATGGCCAGGTGTTGACCAACATCCTGGCGGGCACCAATTTCACGAGCCTGAATGGTATTCCTCCAATTACCAGTGCGGACGGACATTGGGCGCCGGTGGACATTAATTTGCAACGCGACGGCACGTTGGCGCTGTCCTTTGATGGTGTTTTATTGCTGACAAATTTTCAAACCGGCTGGCAAGGATTGAACAGCGCCCAGCTCAATTTTGGAGCCGCAACGGAAGGTTGGTATGAAACCCATTATATCTCGGGGCTGTATGTGAACTACTACGAAGGATATGTCGGCAATGTCGGGTTGGCTACCAGCAGCGTGCTTGGCGGGACCTTCCCCGAAGGTTCGACAGTGACCCTGTCGGCCGTGCCCACCGGTGCGGGTCCCGACACTTACCAATGGTATAACAATGGCATTGCTTTGAGCGGTGCCACCAACCGGGTGCTGACGTTTCCAGCCACCGTCGGATCTGGGGGCAATTTCACGCTGGCCATCAGCAATTCGTTCAGCGGCTTCGTTTCGTCACCGCACACTGTGACCATACAACCGAATCTTAATCCGCCCACGGTGGTATCGGCGCAAGCCATTGCGGGCAGTATCAACAAGATTTTCTTGGCCTTCAATCAGACCCTTGACATTGCCAGCGCAACGGCCGTTTCCACATATTCCTCGCCATATTTTGGCGTCACTTCGGTGACTTTGGGTGCCAATGGCGAGAGTGTGATTTTGAGCACCACTCAACAGCGTTATGGCACCGCTTATCCACTGACGATTACCGGTTTGAAGGACACTTACGCCTCACAAAACGCATTGAACACCAACATCACCATCGTATCAAGCTTGAGCTACGACAATGAAGTGCTTGGCGATTTGCCCGTGCGATATTACAAACTGAATGAAACTAATGGCACGGTTGCCTATACCCAGACAACCGGTGGCGATACAGTGAACACGAACGGGACTTATTCGAACCTGCCGATTCTCGGAGTTCCGTCCATTGTGCCTTCGGCCACCAATGATTTTGCCGTTACATTCGTTACCGGATTGAGCAACCAAGTTTCGATTCCGAATAACGGAGACATAAACATAACCCGTGGCCCGTGGGCAAAACGAACCATCGA